>Ga0070741_10000856_pt1 | contig 101552 bp, 86 predicted proteins | sample Coa_R1_4_FD_66440 | JGI IMG/M metagenome (GOLD analysis project Ga0070741, IMG submission 66440) | Surface soil microbial communities from Centralia Pennsylvania, which are recovering from an underground coalmine fire - Coalmine... | ecosystem: Environmental > Terrestrial > Soil > Unclassified... | reverse complement strand
TGCTTCAGCGCTCCAATCATCTGCGCTTCCGTGTGCCTGCTCTTCGACATGCCTCTTCCCCTTCCTTTCGTCCGAAATCATACTCAGCTTTGCTCCGAAAGAGGGGATCAGGTCAGGTTGGAGCTGTGTTGCCAATGGAGCGCGCAGCAGAAGCTTACCGGTCCCTATTGGAAAGAAGGAATCTGGGCAAAGTTGTGCTGAAAATCTAGGCGATGTGGGGCGGAGATTCCTACCTATGTAGTGCTTTCAAATTCGTCGATTAGATCCCTGTGCTTGTCTTTCGCCGCTTTAACCAATGCTCCGAAGATCCTGCGCGAATTCTCGTCATCATCAAACGAACGCTCGGGATGCCATTGCACGGCCACTACAAAGTGATCGGGCGAAGTTCCTTCGACAGCTTCGATAACTGCGTCCTGCGGGCATCGCGCAACCACCCGAAGTCCGTCGCCGACGATCTCAGCTGATTGATGATGACTGGAGTTGGCCGGAATAATTACGGGTTGTAATCCAGAAGTCCCGCCGGAAACAATTGCACCAAGCCGCGACACCGGTTCGATCTCCACTTCATGAGCGATCGCAATCTTCCGTCCTGCTTCGTGGTTCACAGATGTTTCAATATGCTGTACCAGCGTTCCCGAACGATAGACATTCAATATCTGCAACCCATAACAAATTCCCAGTACCGGTTTCCGCATGTTATACGCGTCTTGAAGTAATAATTCGTCCACCGTATCGCGTTTTGGATCTGCGGCTTCGGTCTTTGGATGACGTTCCGCGCCGAACTTCGCAGGCTCAACATCGGCCTTACTTCCCGGCAGCAATACCGCATCGCACCGCTCAATGAGCTTCATCACTTCGGCAGGCGCCCGGTCCAGCGGAATGCGTTCGGGCTCGGCCCCGGAAAGCTCTATTGCGTGCTCATACTGAACGATCGCACGAAGCGCGTATTCATAGTCGCCCCCGTGCGGCATCGGTATGGCAATCCGGGGTCTTTCCTGCCCAAAGGACTTCAACTGGCAGGTCCGATCTGACGCTCAATGTGCCGCAACATTTTTGCTCTGCGATAGTGGCGCAGCTCGACGAAGGTCGTCGCAACCAAAACCACAGCAGCTGCCACGCATGCGGCTGGCAACGCGATCTCACGATAAGCCATTCTCAGGTCCGGAGAAGTGCCGTGCAGCTTCGCCATTAAAATTATTGCCAGGATCCCCAGCAACAAGCTGACGGCGAACGAGAGCAGGGTCAGGACTCCCGTAACCAGCAACACTCTCACCGGGATAAAGTACCATCGCGGTGCCGTGTGCGAATCATTGTAGAAAGTCATGAATGCGACGCTTAGTTTCAGTTTAGCGCAGTCGCGACCGCTCGGATTGGCTCTGCCGGCCTGGCACAGTGCGTTAAAATATCGAGAATGCCTCAAGCCGCTCAGGCTGTGACTCGACCTCCTGCCGAAGTAGTGCGCGAAACACCTGTTTCCCAGGCCCAAAATGGCATCTGTTACGCCGTTTCCGGCGAGATGAGCATTTCAAGTGCTGATCTCGAACGCATGGTTTCCGCAGTCCCAAGAGCGATTGCTGGCGCCTTACAGCGCAAGGCCTACTACTTTGTTCCGCTCACGGTGAACCAGGGCGACGAGACGGTAATTGCCGATCGCTATGACGTCGCGCTGAGTGATAACGCTGTCTGCCACCGCAATCTTGAACTCGGCAATTCGCAGTGCGTGTTCATCTCCACCCGCTTAATGGACGATAAGTTTTCAATCGCCTTCGAGTTCTTCATCAATGTAGGACACGCATTTGTTGAGCAAGCGGGTCTTTCGGGGAATTTCAGTGATCTGGTTTGGAAGCAGGTTGAAGCCGGCGTTCGAGGAGAGACTTCGCTCGATGCGTGGGAGTCACGCAAGTTGGCCACCGGCCATAGTCCCGACAGCGAGAAACATAAGAACGAATACTTCGCCGCAACGTTCTCCGACGCGATTTCGATTTATCTTCTGTCGCTGTTCCTCGATGTTGATTATCACGATCTGAGAGAACGCGACTATCCGCTGCTTGCGCCGGCTGCGCTCGCCGAGCGCCTGCGCAAGATCACCGAAATGTTCCCGCCCAATCCGGGATTTGACTTCGCGGTCTACTACAAACGGCGCGGCTAACCTCCCAGTCCTAAGCTTTTTGCGGAGCCTTTGAAGATTCAGGTCGGCCGTGATATGCCTGTTCAGGCCGGAACCAGATGGGCTTGCTATACTAACTATGTATGCCGATTCTCGAAAACATCGCGGCAATCGCGAAAGGTATGAGCATCACTTTCAGGGAGATGTTCAAGCCAACGGTTGTGGAGAACTATCCGGATGGCAAAGGGCCGTTACGAGGCGCCCGCTTCCAGGAGCGCTTCCGCGGCGTACACGTGTTGCAACGCGATGAAAACGGGCTTGAGAAGTGCGTAGCCTGTTTTTTGTGCGCTGCCAATTGCCCTGCCAATTGCATTTACATCGAAGCCGCCGAGAACACGGCCGAAAACCGCATTAGCGGCGCCGAGCGATATGCAAAGGTCTACAACATCGATTACAACCGCTGCATTTTTTGCGGATACTGCGTCGAAGCATGCCCGACAGACGCCATTACTCACGGTCACGGATTTGAGCTGGCCACATTCAATGCCACGAATCTGATCTACCGAAAAGAGCAATTGCTCGCTCCAACACCCGCCCACCTGGGAGCAAACCCCGTCTTCAACTCCGCTGAAGTGCTCGGCGGAGCCCCGGCCGAAGTCGCTCCAGGGGAGTAGGCACTTCAGCTTCTGGGCTGATTTTGTCCTCGCGTCTGCCACGTGACGCACGACTCGCGATCTTCTTGAATCTTTCGCGTCTTTACTTAATTGCAAGAGCAGTCGAAAATAAACAATTTGCCACGTGAATACTTTGTTGGCACGAGGAGCGAACGTTCATGGCAGCTACTGGAGAACTCATCCGCCTCATCAACTACGTTGACGACATCACCACCACAATACGACGCATTCAAGCCTCGCTTCACGCGGTTGATGTAGACGAAAAAAAACGCCTGGCCGAAAGCTTGAAAGGCGCTAACGAGCGCATTAAGGAACTGCTGGGCCAGTTGGAGAAATAGTGCCCGAGATCAAAACGATTGCCGTAATCGGCGCCGGCATTATGGGCCGCGGCATCGCGCATGTCGCCGCACTCGGGGGATATCGAACAATTCTGGAAGACCTGATCCCTGCGGCTCTGCGCAAGGCTGAAGGCGAAATTCGCGCCAACCTCGACAACGCAGTCGAGCTGAAGAAAGTTTCTTCGGAAGATGCGACTGCAGCACTCGGGCGGATCGAGTACGCCGGCAGCATTGAAGAAGCCGCGCGCGAAGCCGACCTCGTGATCGAAGCCGTTCCCGAGGAGATGGAATCAAAAATCGAGATTTTCACTCTCCTCGATAAAATCTGCCGCCCTGGTGCAATCTTCGCTTCGAACACTTCTTCGCTAAGCCTTACCGAGATCGCCAGTGTTACTTATCGTCCGAAAAAATGTGTTGGAATGCACTTCTTTAATCCCGTTCACAAGATGAAATTGATCGAAGTCGTGCGGGGGCTTGAGACCGACGCTGAAACTATCGCTGCCGCTAAGCTAGTCGGGCGCCAGATGGGTAAAGAAGTTGTCGTTATCAAAGAATCGCCCGGCTTCATTACCAGCCGCATCAACGCGATGATCGGCAACGAAGCTTTTTACATGCTGCAGGAAGGAATCGCCTCAGCGGCCGATATCGACAACGCCTTAAAACTGGGGCTCAATCACCCCATGGGCCCCTTCGAGTTGGTCGATCTTGTCGGTCTCGACACGCGCCTGCACATCCTCGAATATCTGCACAAAACTCTCGGCGAAAAGTATCGTCCTGCTCCGTTGCTGGTGCAATACGTCCAAGAAGGAAGGCTGGGAAAAAAGAGCGGGCGTGGAGTCTACGAATATCCAGCCCAGAAGGCTGCAGATTCCTGAGAAGGTCAGGAACTTTGGGCGCTTACGCTGCGTAATTAACCAAGGATGCCGGAGGGACGTTGAGACCTCTCGCCGGAATCAATCCCCTGCTGTCTCCCCGGCGGCAGGGGGTTACTTCGCTTTGATCTCTTCCCGCTTTTTGGCGGCGTCGAGCGGCCGCACGGGTTCGGTCATCCGAACCGGGTCAAGAATTTCGGTGATTTCCTGTTCGCTTAACAACTTTTTCTCGCGCGCAATTTCAATAATTGACCGCCCGGTCGCTACAGCTTCTTTCGCGATCTCCGCCGCTTTCGCATAGCCAATATATGGATTCAACGCGGTTGCGAGTGAGACTGTCGCCTGCACATAGAAATTGCAACGGTTCTCGTTAGCGCTAATGCCGGCCACGCACTTTTCGTTGAACTGGCGCAGCATGTTGGTGAGAATCGTGATCGATTGCAGCACGCTGTACGCCATCGTCGGCATCATGACGTTGAGTTCAAGCTGTCCAGCTTGAACCGCCATTGCCACAGCAACATCGTTCCCGACGACCTGGAATGAAACCATTGCTGCAAGTTCTGGAATTACCGGATTGATTTTGCCCGGCATGATTGACGATCCAGGTTGCAGGGCGGGCAAGTTGATTTCGGCAAACCCCGTGTTTGGGCCAGAAGAGAGAAGTCGAAGATCATTCGAGATGCGAATCACTTCAAGCGCGAAATTGCGCAGTGCGGAGGAAACCGATGCCATCGCCAGATTCGACTGCATCGCGTAACGCATGTCGTCAACAGGAACGAGCTTCTGGCCGGAGATTCGTGCAAGGTTCTTAATCGCCTTTTCGCGGTAGTCGGGGTGCGTGTTGATTCCTGTTCCCACCGCCGAACCGCCGAGTCCAAGCTCGCGAAGAAGTTCCGCGCTGGATCGAATTGCTTCTGAGGCCCGCCGAATTGCCCCCGCATACGCCGAAAACTCCTGGCCCAAACGCATCGGTACGGCATCCTGCATGTGCGTGCGGCCGGACTTCAGAATTCCGTGAAACTCTTTTCCTTTTTTCTCGAGAGTCTCAGCCAGCGAATCGACTACCGGGTGCAGCTTTTCCAGTTCCAGCAGAGTCGCCAGCCGCATTCCGGTCGGAAAAACATCATTCGTACTCTGGCCGTAGTTCACATGATCGTTAGGATGGACTTTCGAGTAATCACCTAACGTGCCGCCAATAATTTCGACGGCACGGTTGGCGATCACTTCGTTCGTATTCATGTGAAAGCTGACGCCCGCGCCAGCCTGAAAAACATCGACAACGAATTCCTTGTTCCACTTGCCCTCTTGAATTTCCTGTGCAGCTCCGATAATTGCGTCCGCAACTTTCTGGTCGATCAATCCCAACTCGCGGTTCGCTTCCGCGGCAGCTTCCTTCACCATGCCAAAAGCGCGAATCAGCGTAGGGTGCGCGCGCATTCCAGAAATTGGATAATTTTCGACTGCCCGGACAGTTTGTATTCCGTAGTAGACGTGGGATGGAATTTCCTTCGTGCCAAGAGAATCTTTTTCAGTGCGGGTTGCAGATTGCGTAAGAGTAGCCATGAATGCTCCTGGAGAACAAAAAATTATAGCAATCTGAGCTCGGAGTTTTACTTTTGCAGAACTTGCCAAGCGAGTTGAAACGCCGGCCTAACATGCGCTCAGACGCCTCGGAGCTCGGATCGAAGCCGCTCTTCCAGTTCCGAGCGATTTTCCACAAACCAGGCATGTTTCCCGCGATTGGCTTCGTAAACAAAATCGCGTAGAGATGAACTGCTCTGCACCTGCTTGGAAATGTCTCCGATAATCGCAACCCGTACTCCATACGTAACGAACTTCTGAATGATCGTCCCGGCGATCCCCGCCTTCAGTTGAAAAAAGTCCTCGCTCAAGCGCTCCAGCGGAATTATGAGAAGGCCGGCTTGGTGTTCACGGGCTGCGCTGATCAGATCGTTTGCGTCGCGGTCACTTCGCAGCAGGGGGCCGTCAGAAGAGCATTCATAAACCGGGAGACCATAAATCTCGTAAGTGCTCCTGCTCATAAATCAACATCATAAGCCGTATCTTGGCTTGTTTTCGCAGCAGAGCCCGATTTTCGACGTGCTAAAATTTCAACTCCCGACGCAGTATTTAGTCCACCCAGGACGCTCAGTTGGCCACGAAGCTCATTCCAGACGCGCTGCCTAAACCGCAGCTGCAAGCTCGTCCCGATATGCAAGCCGACGTGATTGTACTCGGCGCAGGACCGACTGGACTTGCATGCGCGATCGAGGCGCAGAGAACTGGGTTCAAGGTCATCAGCATCGATAAGGGATGCCTTGTCAACTCCATATTTCATTATCCGGCAAATATGATTTTTTTCACCACGCCGGAGCTGCTCGAGATCGGCGACATTCCTTTCAGTTCGGCAAACCCGAAACCAAATCGCCTCGAAGCTCTTGAGTATTACCGAAAGGTTTCCGAGCATTACAAACTTGATATTCGCCAATACCAGCGCGTCGAAACTGTCGCCGGAGCGAACAATGCCTTCCACATCACTACCTGCGATCGCCTCGGCCGTGTCTACGACTACACATGCAAGAAAGTGATTGTTGCTACTGGTTATTACGACCGGGCAAACCTGCTGCACATGCCTGGCGAAGACCTGCCGAAGGTTTTTCATTACTATCGCGAGCCGCATCCTTACTTCGATAACGACGTGCTGGTGATCGGGGGCAAGAATTCTGCTGCGATTTCAGCGCTCGACCTATGGCGTCACGGTGCGCGCGTCACGCTGGTTCACCGGGGGCCCAAGATGCACTCGCACGTGAAGTATTGGATCTTGCCCGACATCGAGAACCGCATTAAGAACGGCGAAATAGCTGCTTTTTTCAATAGCGCCGTCCGAGAGATTGCCCCGGACTATGTAGTGCTGGATACACCTGAGGGCGAGCAAAGGATCAAGAACGATTTTGTTTTTGCACTTACCGGCTATCATCCAGACTACGAATTCCTACGCTCGATGGGCATTGAGCTTTCGACGGAGCAGTGCCGCCCGGTGTGCGATCCCATAACATTGGAAAGCAATGTTCCGGGAATCTACGTCGCTGGAGTGATCGTCGCCGGATCGCGAACAAACGAAATTTTTATTGAGAACGGCCGATTCCACGGACAACAGATCGCAGCACATTTGAAGCAAGTCTTGGGTGGGGATCTCGGTTAGAGACCGCGATGAATTACGTCTAGCCGTTGGGTCCCGGCCTAAGCTCCAAATAACCGATCGATCTTTGCCGCCATGATGAAATCGCTCTCGGTGAGCCCATCGACCTTGTGGGTCCACAACGTAATCTCGGCTTTGCCCCAGGTGAGCAGGATGTCTGGATGATGTCCCTGTTCCTCCGCTACTGCTCCGACGCGGTTCACAAACTCGAGCGCCTGTTTGAAGTCCGGAAACGTGAACGTGCGCACGATGTGGTGTTCATTGATAACCTTCCAATGCGCCCAGTCCGCCAGTTGTTTATGAGTTTCCGCGAGTTCTTTGCCCTTTAAAGGAGGTACTCCGCCACGGCAAGGAACGCAGGTTTTGGCAGCAAGTTCAGACATAGGAGTTCTCCCGTCAAATTGTATTTCTCAGTAGGCGAATCCGAGAATTGGAGTTATTGGCGCGTCCAAGCAGTGTCCAGGCCACACGACCAGCTTAGAACGGGATATCTTCGTCGCTGATCGGAGTTGAAGCTGCAACTCCTGCTGGTTCATGCTCGGGCGTGCGCTGGTCGAAATTGTTGTTTCCGGCAGAAGCGCTGCGCGAATATCCACCAGAGTCGCCGCCGGAACCTTCGGCACGACCACCGAGCAGAACAAGGTCATTCGCCACAACTTCCGTCATATACCGCTTCTGATTGGTCTGTTTGTCTTCCCATGATCGAGTCTGCAGTTTGCCTTCGATGTAAACCTTGCCACCCTTTTTCAGGTACTCGCCCGCAATCTCTGCCAGGCGCTGCCACAGCACTACGTTGTGCCACTCGGTGCGGTCCTGCCATTGGCCGTCTTTGTCTTTGTAACGTTCGTTGGTTGCAATCGTCAGCTTTGCAACCGGCGTGCCTTGGGGAGTGTACTTTACCTCGGGATCCTTGCCGAGATTGCCGATCAAAATGACTTTATTGACGCTTTTGCCTGCCATGAAGAGCTCCTTGAATCAGTGGCCAGTGTGTCTGGGATCAGTGGTCAGATTCCGACAAATATAACAGCTTTACTTCTGAGAAGAGCAAAAATCAGGCCGCGAGGTTTCGAATCGGAACTAAGGGAAACTGTTCACAAAGGAGACACGGCAGTACGCTGCAGTTGCGCATTTTGCTCCTCGCCTTCCATACTATCTGCTTCGACTATGAATACGACACTTTCTCTTTCTCCTGCCGCACAAGTTGAAACCGAGTGCCTCGCCGTAGTGGTTCTGGATCGAGGCGACAAAAATCAGAACGAAGCCGTCGTCTCCACGGCGGACAAAGCCGTCCAAAAAACAGCTGCCGAATTGATCTCGTCCGGCGATATTACCGGGAAAATATTCGAGACCTCATGGCTGCACAAACCTGCAGGACTCAAGGCCAAACGACTGCTCCTCATTGGCGGAGGCAAGGCCAAGAATTTCTCAGCCTCAGAACTGCGCAAAATCGCTGGAGCGGCAGTGCGCGCGCTGAAGCCGCGCAATCTCCACAGCTTGGCCTTTGCAACACCAGAACAGATCTCCGCAGAAGATGCTGTCAAGGCCATCGTTGAAGGCGCGTTCGTCGGCAACTTCGATTCCGATACTTACAAGAGCGACCGCAAGAACCAGAGTGTAAATTCAGTCATTGTGGTTGTGTCCGGCGAGCAGGCGAAATTACAGCGCGCGATGGACGAATCTCGAATTATTGGAGAATCGCAAAATTTCACTCGCAACCTTGTGAATGAGCCTTCGAATCGAATGACTCCGACGATCCTGGCGAAGCATGCGCAAGACATGTCAAAAGAGGTTGGGCTCAAGTGCGAAGTTTACGGCACCGACAAAATAAAAGAATTGAAAATGGGCGCGTTCTGGGGGGTGGCGCAAGGCTCAGACGAGCCACCCGCATTAATCGTGATGCGTTATGAACCCGCTGGTGCTCCGGAAAAACCAGTTCTTGGCCTGGTAGGAAAGGGAATCACTTTCGATACAGGCGGTATTTCGATCAAGCCTGCGGACGGCATGGAAAAGATGAAATACGACATGGCAGGCGGTGCAACGATGATCGGCGTAATGCGCGCGATTGCGCTGCTGAAGCCGAAGGTGAAGGTAATCGGCATCGTTTGCGCCACCGAAAATATGCCATCCGGCAAAGCGCAAAAGCCGGGTGACATTCAGACCGCAATGTCGGGCAAGACAATTGAAATCATCAACACTGACGCGGAAGGTCGCTTGGTTCTAGCGGACGGTCTTTGTTACGCGCGGCAGCTCGGCTGCACCCATTTGATCGATGCCGCCACGCTCACCGGAGCTGTAGTTGTTGCGCTTGGATATGTAAATGCAGGAGTCTTTGCGAGCGATGACAAGATGTATGAGAAATTTGCCAAAGCAATCAGCGAAGCCGGTGAAAAGATGTGGCGGCTGCCTCTTGGCGACGAATATCTCGAAGCCATGCGCTCCTCGATTGCCGATTTGCAAAACAGTGGTGGACGCTGGGGTGGCGCTTCGACCGCTGCCGCGTTTCTCAAGGAATTTGCCGAAGAGACTCCGTGGATTCACCTCGATATCGCGGGCACCGCATGGATGGACGACAACAAACCCTGGATCGCTAAAGGGCCATCGGGAATAGCGGTAAGGAGCTTGATTGAGTTTGCGCGAGAGTTTGAAAGGGCGTAAAACACGTATGTCTAACCGATGCGACGTTAGTCGAATAGGATTATCGACTCCGTCTGCCTTGTTGATCAGAGCCCATCGGGATCGCGGTGAGGACCTGATGGAATTAGAGCGCGAATTCCGAACCTCATAATCCGCGTGAACTTTGGTTGCAGGAAATGCCGCTTCTGGAACTAACTTACAATCTTCTGCTCGCATCTGAAAGGCTGCACCAGCTCAGGTTCCTTAACGGCATCTACCACGTGTGACGAGGTGTATATGAAAGGTTTATTTGTAGTTGGCCTGGTTGTCCTGATTCTGGGAATACTTTCCTTCTTCGTTCCTGTTCGCCACACAGAGCGTCACGGAGTCGATGCAGGCGACGTGCATCTCGGGGTAAAGACGCATCATGACAACATGCTTCCACCCGCTGTTGGTATTGTGATGGTTGTTGTTGGTGCAGGTCTGATGATCGCTGGCCGAAAAAGCTGAATGCTACATTACTGGCGGCACTTCGATCCCCATTACTCCCAGAGCGCGACTCAACTCGCGCCGCACAATCGCCGCAGTTGCGAATAGAAATTTCTTCCGTGCTTCGTCCGGTTCGGTCAGAATCGGATAGCGGTGGTAGAACGTATTGAACAATTGTGCTAGCTGGAACACATGCTTCGCGAGATAGGCCGGTTCAGTCTGTGCGATGCACTGATCGATGACGTATGCGGTCTTGGAGGCCGCCAGCCAGAGTTCCCAGAGATCGTCAGCGTCATGGGAGGGACGTTCTTCCGCGGCGGACGAAAGAAATCTATCGAAATCAATTCCTTCAAGAGAAAAGCTGTCAGGGTCTAAGCCGCCCTTGCGAAAAATATTCGTCGCTCGCACAACGGCATACTGGGCATAAGGTCCAGTCTCGCCCTCGAAACTGAGCGCATCTTTGAAGTCGAACGCAATCACCGAGGGCTTCGTGTACTTGAGCATGAAATAACGCAGAGCGCCGATTGCAATCTGCTCAGCAATTCTCCCTCGCTCACCATCCTCCAGCTCTGAGTGCCGTGAATCGACCTCACCTTTGGCCGAAAGAATCAGTCTGTCGATCAGGTCATCCGCTTTCACTCCGAAACCTTTGCGTCCCGAAACCTCTATGTACGACCTAGCCTTTTCATCCTCCGAAAGTTCATAGCCGAGTTCTGCCGCGCACCTTGGCGTGAGCGCGACCATCTCATATGAAAAATGGGTGTAGTGATTCGCGGCTTCATTGTGGCCCAATCCGCGCAACGCTTCAATCACGGTGTTCTGTGCTTCTGATTGCCGCGCATCGATGACGTTGTAAATTTGAGCGACATTGCCAAAATGTGGATGGTTGGATTCGCCCTGCTGCGCTGAGATCCAGCACTGGTGCTTGTTTGGATACAAATAAAACCTGCTATAGCCAAAATCTTTCCCTAGCAACCCAAACTTCCACATGTGATACGCGATATCTTTGCCCACGTAGCCCACGGTTCCGTTGGAGCGGACAATAACCTTCTGATCTTCTTCTGTGATTGTCTCGGTGTCCTCTATGGTCGAAGCTTTTGCGGTCCCCGCCCGCCGCATTACCCAGCAACCTTTGTTCTTGCCTCCAGTTTCGAAATACAGCACACCGGCAGCCTTGAGCTTTTCGAAAGCTGCATCCCAAAAGTGGAGATGAAGAATCTCGCTCTCTCGCGGCAGGAAATCGTACTCGATGTCCAGCCGGTCCATCGTTTCCAGATGTCGCCGCAACACGGCTGTCGAAATCAGGTCAGCGACCGCGGCCGTCTCGTTCGCGCCTCGTTCGACTTCGTGCAGCGTATCGAGCCGAAGTTTTTTGTTCTCGTTAGACTGCTCGTACCACTGCGAAACTTGCGCATACAAATCCCAGCAGTAGTAATCGAAGCGCGGCTGATCTGCGAGTTGCTGAATTTCTGACCGAGACTTCTTCTCCAGGTGTTGAAATCCAACCACCACATCTGCAACCTGCACGCCGGTGTTGTCGATGTAATTTTGCACATCGACCTCACGTCTTGTGTACCGCAAAAGTCGCACGAACGTGTCCCCAAGAATCGCGTTACGCAGATGCCCAACATGCGCTGCCTTGTTGGGATTAATGCTTGAGTGCTCGACCAGAATCTTTCCAGTGCCTGCTTCAGGTTCCGGCGCCTCATCTTTCGCAACTGCAATCGCGAGGTCTCCGCGAATGGCGTGAGCATTGATGTATCCGGCCCCTGCGACTTCGAGCTTTTCAAAACCGTCAATCTGTCCAACGCCAGAAGCGATCTCTTCAGCAATCTTTCTCGGTGCCTTGCGAAGTTTTCTTGCCAACTCGAAGGCTAGCGGCAGAGCATACTCTCCGAGTTGCACCTTCGGAGGCTGCTCAATAACGAGCTTTTCGAGCGTGACGCCGTACTTGCGCTGCAGGAAGTCACGAATATGGCGCGAAAGCCGGCATTCCAGGTGACGGTACACGTGTCCTCGAGGCGGTTGAAGAAGTATGTGATTTTAACAAAAGCGTCGTCAGTCGTCGGTCGTGCGTCGCCTGCGGAATCTGCATTGTTGCTGAGAGTACGGAATGCAACACTCAGGCGAACCAGCAGGAGAACCTTTACAATCAGGAGAATCGTGTGACGGCGTGCGATCCACGAGGGACGACGCACGGCATTTTTCGGCCAACGATGATCTTTCCATGCGCATTGCTTATCTAGACTGCTTTTCCGGAATCAGCGGTGACATGTTCGTTGGCGCGCTGATCGATGCTGGAGTTTCGCCCGAGCTGTTCGAGCGGACGGTCGCCGCGCTGAATATTGGCACAAGGTTGCAGATTTTCCGAGTCAATCGCAGCGGGATCAGTGGCACAAAGGTGGATGTGATTGTAGATGATCAACGGAATGAGTCGAAGCGAGCCAGTGTGCCTGCCGCTCAAACACATTCACGCGAACACCAGCACGAGCAGTCTCACGGACATGTTCATGCCCATTCGCACCTCGAGCATGAGCCTCAGTCTTCTCATGCTTATCACCATGCACCTGGCCATTCCCACGGCCGAGGCCTCACTGAAATTCGTGAACTCATTGCCAAAGGTGCGCTGAGCGAAACTTCAAAAAAAACTGCGATCACAATTTTTGAAAAGCTGGGCGCAGCGGAGTCGAAAATTCATAACATCCCGATCGAGCAGATTCATTTTCACGAGGTGGGTGCAGTAGACGCAATTGTCGATATCACCTGCGCGGCGGTTGGAGCCGAGGCACTGGCAGTCGACGCCTTCATCTGCTCGCCTCTGAACGTCGGAGGTGGCACTATCGAGTGCGCTCACGGCAAATTTCCTGTCCCAGCGCCCGCCACCGTCGAACTGCTCAAAGGCGCGCCGGTGTATTCGTCCGAATTGCAGGCCGAGTTAGTGACTCCGACGGGAGCGGCAATTGTAAGCACCATGGCTCAGCGCTTTTCGCCATTCCCCGCCATGAAGATTGAGAAAACCGGGTACGGCGCTGGTACGCGCGATTTTCCCGGACATCCAAACGTCCTGCGGATCACGATTGGCGAAAGTGAGCTCGAATCCAATGTGCACAACGCGTATGCTCTCGACGAAAGCATCTCCGTCCTCGAAGCAAACCTGGACGACTTGAATCCTCAAGTTTTCGGTTATGTTATGGACCGCTTACTGGAAGCTGGAGCCCTCGACGTCTTTGCCACGCCGGTGCAGATGAAGAAGAATCGTCCCGGCGCTCTGCTGACCGTGCTCGCGAAACCTCAGGATGCGGATAAACTTGCCCAGATCGTATTTGCCGAAACCACCACTTTAGGCGTGCGCCGCCGCCGCGAACGGCGCCAGGCGCTCGCACGGAGATGGGAAACCGTACCAACGCGATTCGGCGATGTTCGTATAAAGATTGCCGGCACTAATGGAACCATCACCAGCTACGCTCCCGAGTACGAGGACTGCCGCCGCATTGCCGCCGAGCAGCGTGTACCATTGAAAGTAGTCATGCAGGAAGCGGTGCAGGCCTATCTGCGAAAATGAACTAACCAAATGTCATTCCGAACTCCTTCAGGGGTGAGGAATCTGCAGTCCCCGAAAGATGCCCAAAAAGTTCTACATCACGACTCCTATCTACTACGTTAACGCCAGGCCCCATATCGGCCATGCCTATACAACCATCGCCTGCGACACCGTCTCTCGCCGCGAGCGCATGATGGGGTCGGAAACATATTTCCTTACCGGAACCGACGAGCACGGGCAAAAAATCCAACGTGCAGCCGAGGCGGCGGGCAAATCTCCGCAGAAATTCACCGATGAAGTCTCCGCCGAGTTCCGGGCTCTGTGGGACCGCATGGGAATCAGCTATGACGACTACATTCGAACAACGTCAGACCGTCACAAGCAAGGTGTTCAAGAGCTTTGGCGGAAGATTCGCGATAACGGCTACATATACAAGGGCAGCTATACGGGTCAATACTGCGTCTTTGATGAGATGTATGTCGAAGTTGGCCCAGGTGAAAAATGTCCTGAGTGCGGGCGTCCAACAGAGACCGTCAAAGAGGAAAATTATTTTTTCAAGTTGTCCGCTTTTGCCGAACCACTTATCGAGCTCTACACTAGCCAGCCGGATTTCATCCGCCCTGAGACCCGTCGCAACGAAGTCATCGCGTTTGTAAGATCAGGGTTGCGCGATTTGTCGATCAGCCGTTCCACGTTCTCGTGGGGAATTCCTGTTCCCGACGATCCGAAGCATGTGATTTACGTGTGGCTGGATGCTTTGGCGAACTACATGACTGCTCTAGGCTACGGTTCGTCGGATGATTCTAAATACAAAAAATTCTGGCCGGCCGACGTGCACATGATCGGGAAAGAGATCGTTCGCTTTCATTGTGTTTACTGGCCGGCCTTTCTTATGGCTGCGCGTTTGCCCTTGCCGAAATCCATCGTGGCGCATGGTTGGCTCTTGTTCGAAGAGAATAAGATGTCCAAGTCGCGCGGAAACATTGTGCGCGCAGAAACGATTATCGATGTCCTCGGCAATGACGCGTTGCGCTATTTTCTACTGCGCGAAGTGGTGTTCGGACAAGACGGGTCCTTCTCCTTCGATGCGCTGGTGCAGCGCTACAACTCAGACCTTGCAAATGGCCTGGGGAATTTAGCGAGTCGAACGCTGGCGATGATTACCCGCTACTTCAAAGGTGAGGTGCCGTATCCGTCGCATGCCGCTGCCCATACCGCGGCGGAGGACATGATCGCGGCGCTTGCTAAGCACACGATCAAAGAGTTTAACGAGCTCTTTCAGCATTTCCAGTTTTCGCGAGCGCTTGAACTTGCGTGGGCTCTGGTTGCCGCCGTCGATAAGTACATCGTGGAAAACGAACCGTGGGCTTTGGCCGAGAAGCAAGACGAGCATAGTCGGGTGCGACTAGCGACCGTACTCTACACGTCTGCAGAGGCGCTGCGAATTGTCACTGCACTTGCGCATCCAGTTGTTCCGGACGCCACGAGAAGAATTTGGGCACAACTCGGCCTCGGTGACATCTCGAAGTTACAATTGGCGAACCTGAAGTGGGGACAACTCCAGCTCGGTACTAGACTCGGCAAAGTCGAGCCGGTTTTCCCCCGCGCGGACAAGAGTGCAGTAGAAAGGATGCAGGGGATGGAAGATCAGCAACGAACGGGAGTCGCCGCAACCGAGGCACAGCCTCCGGCGATTCAGAGCGGACCCGCCCAGGGCGCGTCACAAGGGTCGGCTCCGCTAAACAAACCCGCGGGTACTGTGACTAATGATGGAAAGATTTCAATCGACGACTTCGCGAAGGTCGAGCTTCGAGTAGCTCAAGTGAAAGTTGCGGAGAAAGTCAAAGGTGCGGACAAGCTGCTGCGACTGGAGGTTGATCTTGGAAATGAAGTCCGCCAGATCCTGGCGGGGATTGCGGAAGCCTACGCGCCTGAAACCCTTGTTGGCAGGAAAGTCGTAATTGTGGCCAATCTTGCCCCACGAAAGCTACGCGGGCTGGAATCAAATGGGATGATCGTTGCTGCTTCGCTCGAGGGTGGAAGGCCAGTATTGGCCAGCTTTTTAGAGGATGTGCCGATCGGGGCGAGATTAAAGTAGTCGAGATGGCGTGAGGTAATTATGTTCGTCGACTCCCACTGCCATCTTGAAGGTCCTCGCTTTGACTCCGATCGCGACCATGTGATCGCTCGCGCCCGCGAAGCGGGCCTCACAAATCTTCTTGCCATTGGCACGGGCGACGGCCCGGGTACGCTCGACTGTGCCGTTAAACTTGCAGACAAGTACGACATGGTCTACGCCACGGTTGGCATCCATCCTCACGAAGCTCAGTTGGTCAAGGACTCCGATTTCTCTCAACTCCAAGAACTCGCACATCACCAAAAAGTCGTCGCCTGGGGTGAAATCGGCCTTGATTATTACTACGATCATTCAACCCGTGAAACGCAGAAAAGCGTCTTTGTTCGGCAGATGGAACTTGCGCGATTAGCCAAGTTACCGATCGTCATTCATTGCCGTCCATCCGACAATAGCGAGAACGCCTGGGACGATTGCCTCGCGCTGATTGAACAGCACTGGAAATCTGCCGGACTCGGTGGCGTTTTGCATTGCTTTAATGGCACATGGGGGCACGCGGAACGCGCTCTCGACATGGGATTCATGATCTCTTTTGCCGGCAACGTAACCTTTCCTAAAGCGCAACAAATACGCGACACCGCCCATCAGGTTCCGCTTGATCGGATGCTGATTGAGACCGATTCGCCATTTCTCGCTCCGGTCCCCAATCGCGGAAAGCGAAACGAACCTGCATTCGTGAAAGAAGTCGCGCGCCAAGTTGGCGAATTGCGGGGATTATCAACCGAGCAAGTCGGCGACCAGACTTCTGGAAACTTTTACCGTTTCTTCTCTATTCCCGCTCCGAACGTTACTCAAGTTCCTTAATCGAGAGCCCCACGAAATCAGGAATTACCCTTTCGGCCCCGGTTTCGATCAGTTGCTGCGTCATTCCATTGCTCGAAACCCCTATGCAACGCATCCCAGCTGACCTGGCGGATTGAATTCCAGCGGGGGCATCATCAAACGCAATCGACTCGGCCGGCTGCACTCCTAATCTTTCGCATGCGAGTCGATAGACCATTGCATCCGGCTTGCCGGAAACAACATCGCTCGCGGTGATTACAGTCTCGAAATGTTCGGCAATTCCCATGCGCTCAATGGTCGAAAGGGTACGGATTTCGCTTGCCGAAGTTGCAATTGCGCCTGAGATGCCGTGGTGATTGAGCGTTCGTAAAAATTCAATGACGCCTGCGATCGGTTCGATCTGATGCTCCATGCGCCGGAAGATTTCATCTTTTTGCTTGCCGTATTGTTCGAGTTCGCACGTCGTCAGGTTTCCGAAGAAATGGCAAAGTATTTCGTTTCTGGTTCTTCCTTCCAGAATGTAGGTCAATTCGTGGTCTGGGACCTCATTACCGACCGAACATAAAAATGCACTCCATGCAGCAAGGTGCGTCGGGTGACTGTTGATCAAAACACCATCCATATCAAACACGGCTGCACGAATTCGCCCGGAAGCGTTCATCAGAGTTGTCTCATCGTGAAGCCATTCCATTGCTTTTGGGCAGCTTCGTAGTTTTCGGGAGTGCCTATATCGAGCACGAATTCCGGAATTGTGTAAGCGCGCATCCGCCCAATCAGGCGGGGGAGAACATCGAATGCGATATCAGCACCGCGTTTGTCTGGAATGGCATCAAGAAGTTCTCGCGTGCCGACCATGATTCCCGCAAACGCCCAATTACTTTTTGGATGTGCTGGCTTTTCCACAAAATTTGTCACAACCCGATATTGATCGATAGATACGATGCCACAACGCTTTGGATCGGGGACCGAATAAACGCCAAGCGTAGCTGCCGATTCTGCCGAATGAAACTTCAGCATCGCGTCTAAGTTCGTATTCGTTAGCACGTCGGCATAAAAGACCCAGAATTTGTCCTCGCCCATCACCCAACGCCGGTTTGCCCAAAGAGTTCCTGCGCTTCCGAATAGTTCAGGTTCTTCCTTTACGATCACGCGTACTCCGTTCTTCCACTTGCTAACGAACTCCACCACCGTGGCCGAGTGAGCATGGGTATTCACGAGCACTTCCGAGACGCCATAGTCTCTGCAGAGCGAGAGCCAGACCTCCAACATTGGTGTGCCCTGAATTGGTAAGAGGCATTTTGGCATATGATCGGTATACGGGCGCAACCGGGTGCCATGGCCGGCAGCGAGAAGGAAGGCTTTCATCGACGTCGCATCATTGCGATGATGCCATTGGTAAGAAGGTCCATCGCGAGGCGCTGCGCTCGTCGTTATCGATGAACGGATCGTTGACGAGCACGTGCGCTCCCTGAAAATCGAAGCTGAAGCTCATCTCTTTTAGCCCAAGCGAGCCGAGGGCCTGTCGCACATTGTCCTGGTTCTGTGGCTCGCAGAAGAGCAGCAGAAACCCGCCACCGCCCGCTCCGGTGATCTTGCCGCCCAATGCTCCACTATCGAGAGCGCGTTCATATGCACCGTCAATTTGGCTGGTCGAAATTCTCCTGGAAACCTTCTTTTTGGCTTGCCATGATTCGTGCAGCATGGAAGCGAAGCCTCGAAGGTCACCCGCTTGCAAAGTGTCGCGCATGCGGTAGGCAAGCTCTTTAATTTCGTGCAGGGCTTCGAGAGGTTTCGCATGACGTTGTTTGGTCGAGCGCTCCTGCTCTTCCAGAATTCCCCACGAGTGGTGCGCCGCTCCGGTAAAGAATAAAAGCAAGCTATTTTGGAAATCCGCGAGAACCGCTGGATTCAAGCTGATCGGCTCGACTCGGGTCGAATCATCCGGCAGAAATTCTATGAAATTTAATCCGCCCAGTGCTGCGGCATATTCGTCCTGTTTTCCAACGTGCCGACCCAGCATATTTCGAGCAATGTGAAATGCGCGTTCAGCTAGATCAAGTTTAGAGAATGGAACGTGTGTGTATGTAGCGAGTGTCTTCAGCACGTTCACACACACACTGGCGGAGGATCCAAGTCCCGTTCCCGGCGGAATCTCCGAAGCCAGGAACAGGTCCGCATAGACTTCCTGATTGAGTTCCTTGAGCACAGCGATTGGTATTTCGAGGCTGGTGCCCTGAATATCCAACGAAGAGAAATCGCGCCAACGCTCGCAAACGCGCAGGTCGGAAGAGATGATCTGAATGCACTGATCGAAACGGCGGCCCAGAATCGTATAGAAGTACTTATTAATTGCGGTATTAAGGACAGCGCCACCATATTCCTGGTAGTAAGCGGGCAGGTCCGTCCCGCCACCTCCGAAACTAATCCGCACTGGGCTGCGAACGATGAGCATTCGACACCAAACCTCGCGAAAGTTCCTGTGATTTCCAATCCATTTCGTAAACTTGCTGGCTGGGGAGATGGGAGAACAAACGCGTGGCGAGCGTCCAGATAGTTTGCAGCAACAGCGAAATGTCCCAGAGCAGATGAGCGTCCATTCCATACTGCAAGTCGAAACGAATCTTCTGTTCCGATGAACTGTACTCTCGAAGTCCATGCACCTGGGCCAAGCCGGTCATCCCAGGTTTCACTCTCAACCGGCGCTGTTGCCATTCAGTGTAGGTTTGCATTCGGGCTGGAAGTTCGGGACGCGGACCTACCAGACTCATTTGTCCGGCAATTACATTCCAAAGCTGTGGCAGTTCGGTCATGCTGAATCGCTCAAGGAGCGATTCCAAACAAGATCTTCTCTGCACTGGGCGTTGCACGTTCAAACGCCACATGGCGAACTGAATGCCATATTGACCAACGCGCGTTTCACGCCGAAACGCTGATCCCTTCATCAACATCAGCAACAGTGCAACAGGGGCAAGCAAAATGCTTGCGGGAATGACGAGTATCACGGCAACGAGAATGTCCAGCACCCGCTTGAGGGCAACATATCTTCCGCGCAGACCAGGTTCCTGCAATCGCAGCAACGGAAGACCGTCCAGGCTGAATAATTTTGGCCGGTGCGCATAAAGTTCATAAGACTGTGGCACCAGGCTTGTTGCAATTCCCATATCGCGAGCACGGGCGAGCATCTTCCGCACTTCTGCGGAAGGAGTGTAGGGCAACGCCACAATAACTTCGTTCACCCTCAGGTCTCGTAGTAGATCAAATACTTCGAATGTGGAATGCTGAGTACTCTGTGTCTGTGAAGGCGAGAGTTCTTCTGCATCGTTGTTGGGAAAAAGAAGACCGACGACTTTGCACAACGTCTCAGGGTGCTGCTCAATCTTCGCAGCAACCTCCTGCGCAACCCGGCCCCCGCCAATCACCAGCACTCGCCACACTGCGCCTCCATCGTGCCAAAGGCGAATCAGTAAACGGCCACCAAAGCGGATGCCGGCGAATCCAGCGGCCAGCAGGAGCATGAAATAAGCCAGCGCCAGTCGCGAAACATAACTCCGGGTGAAATATCCAAGCACGGTCAAGACCGCAAAAGTGCAGCACGTTCCAAGGAGTAGTTGCGAAAAGACTGCTGAAGCCCGCCACCCGCCCCGGAATCCATCCATCTGCATAAAAAGCGACAGAGCGCTCCAGGTAACAGCTGCGGCTATGGGAAACGGAACCAGCCCATGAATCAACGCGCGCTCATCAACCGTCCAGGTTGTGCCGTAGCGAAGGACATCGGCCCCAAGGAACGCGAATAGGATCCACGCCAGATCGGCAGCCCAAATCCAAATCTCTAGCCTGTGGGTGTTCATCTCGCAACTGAGCGATTCACCAAGTGTGGCCGCAATACAGGACGCGCCGCACTCTCACTCGCAATGCGAGCGCGAACACAGCTGAACAGGGAATGCGCAATGCACAAGTGCAAATCTTCGATGATCTGCATGTTCTCGCATGGAACGATGATGCATGTATCACACAGAGCGCGCATTGCGCCGCCTGCAAACCCCGCCATGCCCGTGGTCGTCAGCCCAGCCTTTTTCGCGAGCTTCAGAGCTTTGAGCACGTTCGGCGAGTTCCCGCTTCCGCTGATGGCGAATGCCACATCGTCTTGCGCCGCAAAATTCGCGAGTTGCTCGGAAAAAATATTCTCGTAGTTCGAGTCATTGGCCCAAGCCGTCATCAGCGGGACATTGTCCGTCAGCGCCATCACGCGAAATCTCTTGCCCGATCCATTCACTGTTCCCTTTCCGAGGTCGCACGCGAAATGCGACGCCAGAGCCGCGCTTCCGCCATTGCCAAACGTAAAAATAGTCTTGCCCTTCTCGTAAGCTTCAACTAGTACGTCGGCGACGGCATCCACCCGTTCAAAGGGCAATGCCTCTATCGTGCGTGAGAGGTGCTCGAAATAAGGGCGGCAGCCGCTTTGAAAAGTCACGAATACAAGAAGGAAGAAATGCGTCGCAGGTTGCTTTGAGCGAGGCTTAATGACTTGCAGAGTAGAACACGTGAGTTGTGCGTCTGAGTTCGAACCGATTTTTGTTTAAATCGTACACTCGTTCAATTCCGGTTCAGCAATCAGCGATGGAAGCGCAAGTGAGGGAACAAAGTGAGTTGCACTTGAGCCATCACGTCGGATTGGCCACTTGTCGAGAGTAGCGGAAAATACCAGTGTTCGAACTGAACAGTAGCAGACAAATTAAGATCTTTTGTCAACATAATCTGCGGATGCACACTGAAATCGTCGAGGTGACCGCCCTCCAGGAAATCGCGGTCTACTTTTTGATATCGATAACCGAACTGCAGAGTTGATCGCGGCGAAAACCAGTATGTAAGCCAGCCCTCGCCCCCCCGGCCCGCGCGGCCGATCCAACTCGCGAGCAGGTTTCCATCATTTGTGTAGCCATCTCGGAAGCGGCGGAAATCGTAGTAGACGAATCCGGGGGCAAATTCGGTCGTGTGCGGAGTGCCGATTATTTCTGCGCGAAAATCCATTTTGTCGAGCTTGGGAAGTTTAGGCGCATACAAGCCCAGGTTGAGCGATGGCCTGCTGGAGGTCAGGGGCGTGTATTCATCGACGGCGAGCGAATCGCGATAGAGTGTCAGCCAGTTCCGCAGTCCCGGTATGCGATAGCTGAAGTCGAATTGAGTTGCGCGCTTGCCGGGGTTCGTGGCCGCATTCGAAGTATGTGAGTAAAAGGTGCGCAAAAAATTGTCGAGTGTGAACGGTAATCCCGGCCCTCCGAACATTGCTGTAAACCCAAAGCCAAATTCGAGATTTTGCGTTGGTTTGAAACTGACCTTCAAACCTTGGATAAATGGCTGCGGCTGAATATTTCCCGGCCCCAGCAGTTGGTTTACATTTTCTTCGAAGACGTGCCCATCAAGATGACCAAGAAAATATTCTGACCGCACATCCCCGAGGAGGTTAGAGATCAAAGGAATGCGATAGGGCGAAACGTTGTCGATCTTGACTGCAACCATCGGCTCTGCGTTGTCGCTAATCAATAGTGGACCGCCTTCAGTCATGCTCCACCACTCGCTCTGTTTGCCTGCTGAGATCTGAAGGTTGTGATACTGCACAGCGACCGTGCTATCCAGAAGATCGAATCTATTGACATCGTTTCTTCCGTACGGGAAGGGAAGAGTAGAATCCGCCCCTGCAATTGCCTGCTGCACGCTGGTTTCGTATCCCGGAACTGCGGGCGCGTGCTGATATTCGCCTTGCAATGAAAATGAAAGTGGACCGGCCACAGCGTAGGCGCTTAAGCCTTCAACCGTGTTGAAACCTCGCCCATATGGCCGACCATAATCGTTGGTGATTGTTTGAGCGAAGTGGTAGCCATCTGTCAGCGGTTTACCGGCGATTTCTGTTGCACGAGCGTAAATCGAATTCACCGCGAATCCAAGATTCGGCGCGCCTTCAAGGCGTGAGAGTTCATTATTGAACTCCTGCGCAAGCTCCCGGTAAATTCTTCCCGCTTCACTCTTGTCCGTACCTGCCGATGGCATTTGCTCGCCCGCTTCCTCAATAAGCCGCGCACATTCCATTCGCGTCCAGGGGCGAATTCCGAGAAAAGCTGTTTTCACCACACCGAGCGCTTGCAGGCGGTCGAAGAGCGGATAAATCCAGCTATCCGGCGGCACGTACGGAGAACTCATATTCTCGGGATTCCTCTGCTTCGGCTCGTAAGTTGGCTCGAAGTAATTGCCCCAGGCTCCGCCACCAAGTTCAGGATCATGGTGCGCTCGAAATACTTCGTGACCGAAGTACCAGCCGAGAACTCCGCCAATAACCACGTCGGAAGGGAAATGCTGCCGCGCGGTGACCCGTGTTGCCGAAACGGCTGTGGCTAAGCCGTATGCAGCAATCTGCGTCAGTGGACCAGGGTATTCATGTGCAAAGACGCTCGCGATTGACCAAGCTATTGCAGAATGTTCGGAAGGAAACGAAAAATTGTTCCCTGACACTTTGCCGGAAAATAAGTCGCCGTCCTCGTTCGGAATATTAGGCCGTTGCCGTAAGGTAACCAGCTTCAGTGCGTACGTTACTCCGGTTGCGTCGATTGCAGCTTCCGCCGCAAGCATGCCCATTTCTTGCATGTGATCGTTTCGCTTGATGCTGCCCAGCAGAAATGCGCCTCCGCCTGCGCCGATTAGAGAATATAGCCCGTAGTCAGAAACATTCTTGCTAAAGCTCAGTTGATTTGGTCTGTTTGGAACCTGATTTGAAATCCAACTGTCGCTCGCAATTAATCCGGCAGTCACGCCAGCTGCGGGCACGATCCATTTCAAATCTCTTACGTGCAGCCGCGCCGGAAACGTCCAGAAATGCTTCTGATCTTCCGCGATGTGAACCAGAAAAGGAGAAACTAAGCGATTTTCGGGATCAGCGCCGGGTTTGAGATCATAATTTCGGTCCTGCATGCTTCGATCGAATGGATTAGACGAAGCTGTACTTGTCTGAAAAGTTCGATCTTGCGCATGAACGACGCAACACAACAGCAACATGACAACTACGCCGTTAGCGCCAGCACGTCGACGAAGCATCTGAGAGCAATCCGCCTAAAAGCCGCGCGCCACCTGCACTGCAATTCCAACTGCTGAGACCAGCTCAGAAACTTGCATCACTTGCTTCCACTTCGCCCCGCCACCGAATGCCTTATTGGGCACCATAATCATGTCCCCCGGCCGAAGTTCCGCATCTAGCGCGCCGCCCGTGAACAGTCCTTTCGGACCACCGGTAACGGTGCCATCAGCTCGGACGATAAAAATATCCTTGCGGTCGGCTGAAGATGTCGGCCCTCCGGCCTGATGGAGGTACCACGCCGCACTCTTCCCGGAGCGATAGGTGATTCCGGTTTGGTTGTAAACAGCGCCCTGGACCATCACAAAGTTCGGCTTCTTGGGGATGTAAACCGAATCGCCGGCGCGCAGTTGAATATCCGCCTGGCTATGTACCCAGGATTTACTCGGGCTAATGTGCACTATTAGACGGCCGACCGGTGGAGTAGTTTGCAGGTTGTGGAGCGTGTCACGCCATTGTGAGAGCGCAGCACTTTTTGCCAACGGATCATCCGCCGTAGCGCCGAGGGCTCCGCCTTGCTCCTGCGCGTCGCTGATCAACTGTGCGCGACTTTTTTCTTCAATCTCGCGAATTTCGGCGCGCTCGAAAATCGCACCATATGGATATGCTTCGGATCGAAAGCCTCCAGCGCGTGCAATTACATCGCTCAGACGTTCTCCGGCTTCAATGCCGTAAGTCCCGGGATGCACGACTTCTCCATCGATCTTGACCGTTGCTCCTATGTCTTTCCATCCGGCAACCTGGCGAATTGTAAGCACATCACCCCCGCGCAAGCGCATATCTGCATCAGGAGTGCCACTCAGCGCTTCTCCAATTGACACTGGAAGATGCTCGGTCTCCATCTTGCTGCCGCCTTCAATCGTGTAACGAGTCAAGTCGGCTTGGTCCGCATACGCCGAGCGTGTAAGTCCGCCGGCCACCCGCACCAATTCAGCTGCAGTCATATTGGAGCCCAGGGGATAAGTTCCCGGACGCGCAACTTCGCCCTGCACTTCGACGGTCGCTGGTTGTAATCGCTTCACGTCTTTGTGAACGAATACGCGGTCCTGCGGCAGGAGCATCACGTTTTCCTTCGGATCTCCGGCGAGGGCTTTGCTCAGGTCCGCGTTGAGCACTTCGAGCTTTCCCTCCTGAGTCTTACGGAAGATTTGCACGTCGTTGAGTTCGGCGTCCGGTGTGGTATTTCCTGCAAGGAAGATCGCATCACGCAAATACGTTGTGCCATTGGTCACATGGTCGCCTGGATCCCTTACTTCGCCAGTCACGGTGATCACCGGTTGGTCCTCGAAATCGTATCGTCCGAAAATTCGTACCGTGTCAAAAGGCTGGAGCGTAATGTCCTGTTTGCCATCCAGCGCATCCTCGAGGTTGAATGCAAGGATCTCCGGCTGATAGTCAGGCGCCTTCAGCCGAATGATTTCAGCATGTCGTTTGTATGGCTCGGGAAGGATGTCCTTATATCCGTGCACCAGATCGGTGATCTTCATGCCATCGGTGTACGCATATTTGCCCGGCCGAAAAACATGGCCATCGAGATAGACCGTTTTGTTTGCGAAGGGAAGGATCGGAGAAATCTTGATCGTATCTCCATCGTCGACCTGAAATTTCTCAAGCGCTTCGGTCACGCTGGCTTGGTCGTCTTTTTCAGGGATGTCCACTGCGAGCATGGTGCGACTCTCGTGTGCTTGAACACGTTCTACATCAACATGGCGCAGCGTGCCTGAGGGCAAAACTCCCCCGGCCAACTCGAGCACATCCGCCAGGCTCTTTTCGCCTGCCAATTCGTAGATCGCGGGGCGCCGTACCATTCCTCGAATCGTGATTTGTTCGCCCACAGGTGGAACAAGAACTGTGTCCCCTGATTCCAACCGCTGTATTCCTGAGCGCACGCCATGCAACAGCAGATCGTAAAGATCGACAGTCTCCACCAACTGGCTGCCGCGATAATGCTTCACCAGCCGCAACGATCCTTTTGCCGTGGGCCCGCCTGCCTCATACAAAGCATTCAGCGGAGTGGATAACGAGCTAATGTCGTAAGCTCCGGGACGCTCGACATCTCCGACGACGTAAACGCGCACCGAGCGCACGCGATCCAGTGAAATATCTGCTTCGAGTTGGCGGAATTGGGTTCGTAACGCGGTCTGAACAATGTGCTGGACCTCTCCCAGGGTGTGTCCGGAAGCCTGAATTGCCCCAATCTCAGGAAGGCTCAGCCGGCCTTCTCGATCGATCGTGCGATGCAGACGCTGCGAGACGCTTCCCCAAAGGTCAATATCAAGTGTGTCGCCTGGCCCAAGCACGTATTCCGGCCCAGCAGGCAAATCCATCGGCAGCTGATCGAGATTGCCTGTGCCATTTTCGAAAATTTCGGATCCAAAGCGCTCAAGCTTATTCGGCCGCCGCGAATACTGCGTGTAGAGATCGTAGAGCGAGGGAACATCGGCGTAAGGGTCAGCCTCATGCAACAGAATCGGCTGGTCGGAAGGTTTCCTCACCGGGCGTTGGAATTCCCTCGGCGGTACAAGACTGGCTTCCATGTGCGGTTGTTGTGCCGGCTGCATTTCCTGTTGTTGCAACGCATATGCTTGCTCCTGTGATGGCTGGGTTGCCGCAGGAGACACATTCGTGTTTCCGGTGCTAAAGATGCCATTAAGCTTCGATTGTCCGTTCAACGCTGCTCCGAACTGGCCGGGGCCGGCATTCACCGCCTGTTCGAGTTGGTCCGTGTTCGACGATTGACCATTAATCACGTTAAGTGGAAGGCCGTAGTTTTCATCCTGCTCGGATTCCGTGTTGGTCAAGCCAGCTTGCAGTAGCTGCCGCTGTTGATTGTTGTTCAGATTCTGAGGCGCCTGAGGAGTGTTCTGAAAGTTGGGTGGTGAATAAGGAGCATTCGGTCGAGTGGCAGGAACGTTCTGCAACTCCGTCCCAGAGGGCTGTGAACCGTTCTGGTTCGTCCGGGTCAGACCGCGCTGATTTTCTCCATACGCTTCCTCTTCGTTTTCTTGCTCACGCGCCACTCGGTCTATCATTTTTTGGCGCTCTTCGAGTTGTCGCGTTAGTTCCTCTTGTGTAGGCTTCGGCTTGATGTATCCGCGATCGACAATCTGTTGCGTGACCAGTGCGCAAAATTCCTGATCTTCTCGTATGTGGCGGAACATGACATCGTCCGTCAGTTCCTTCCGGTCCACGATTTGGCCATCGGCATACGCGCGGCGAACATACATTTTCTTTACTTCTAGAAATAATCCTGGCTCCTGCTGCAGGATGAGAATAATTTTATCTGGCGAAAGGGCAACCAGCCGCTCAGCTTCTTTTTCTGCGCGAGAATCAGCTTCATCGAGAGCTCGCGTCCGGGAACTAACGCGATCGTCCGGCGTATAGGTGGAGTTATTCTGTGCTGAGAGTTGAGCAGCGCAGAAGAGAACTGTCACAACACAGAACAAAAGCGACAAGAAGTTTCGAGCATTCATAAATGCCTCGTTTTGCCTGGTTCCTTCGAATTAGCCCGAGGACCCACGCTAGGAAATCGGAAGAACATCTGCCTCATCGATCTCAACGGCGATCGAGCGCATAATTGCCTCAATCGAAATCACAAGCCGCGACTCGCTTTTGCGACGCACCAGAATTCCCTCGGCACCGCTCAGCGGTCCATAAACTACCTTTACGCGGCGTCCAACGTTCAAAAACGGGTGGTGTTCGGCGATGACATTGTGCGACAGTCCGTTGCGCAGCGCTTCAATATCGGTACCAGGTAGGACTGCGGGCCGTCCATCAAATGCCACGAAGCGCACCACGCCGGGGAGCTGCAGCACTTGCAAGCGCGCGATCAACTCGATCCGCACAAATACGTAGCTCGGGAACAGAACCAGTTCCAATTCTTTCTTGCGGTCCTTCCATCGCCGAACCGAGCGGTAGAGCGGCAAGAAGTATTCAATGCCGCGATCTTTAAGTTGCTGCGCAACACGTTTTTCGTGGCGCGCGCAGGTGTATGCGGCATACCAGGCAGGATCGGATGCCTGCACCGCCGCAGGAACTACAGAGTTGTTAGTCGCGAGCAGCGTCATAACCATGCGTAGCTTCGCTCCCTCACTTACAGGGCGCGTGTGAGCTAGCCTTCGACAATGGGCCGCGAAAGGACCGGCGTCCCAGGCTCATTCCCGTGGAAAGCCAGGCAGCGGATTTATTTCAGATTTCACAGCTCGATGAACAACGGTGATGGCAGGCTGGCACACGAGCATCGCATGCTCTTCCCCAATAAACTTCCGTTCGCGCTCGAACCGCAATCTTCTTCTTTCCTCGGGTATTTGCTTGCGGTTTGGATGGGTAGCTGCTGGAGGGAGTTGCTCTAAGATCCACGCGAGAACAGGTCGAGGAGCTCTGGATCTAAGAGCAACATCTCTGAATCAGAGTACGAGAAGGAGCTCAGCCTTTAACGCTGATCTTCGAGAAAGATAGAATCGCAGTCCCCGGACGCGGAGTACCCATCCAGGTTGCCGGACGGAAAGTCGTCAAAATGAGCATGCTATTGAGTTGATGAATGTCTTTTGGGTTTTCATTTCCAGAGAGAATCCGGTAATCCTGAACGCGTCCGGTTGCGTCGACGTAGGCCTCGATCAGCAAAGAATCTTCATTAATAGGCCCCATCGTGAATCCAAAACTGTTCGGCTGCAACTCAGGTGCTGTCCCAAATGTCAGCGGAACATCGGCAGCATTGGCGTGTACTGAAGGTGGCACGGCCAGAATCCCCGCCACTAACCCAAAAATCAAAACCGTCGCCACCAGACCGGTCGTGGCAGGAACCATAAACGCACGCATGGTGTTTTCTGCATGCACCAGGAACGCACGCACGTAAGAGTGTCGCGAGCGCGCGATCTCATGTGAAATCGCCAGACGTAATCTCAAGGAAAGATCGTCAGGCACCCGCGCTGGCCCCATGGTCGCCAGCACCGTCTGGGTGTGGCGTAAGGAATCGTACTCGCGATAGCAATTCGAGCACTGCCGCAAGTGGCGATCCAGAGACTGCATCTCTTTACCGGTCAGCGCACCATCGAGATAGGAGGACAGCATCGACTTTGATTGTGTGCACGTCACGGCGTAACCTCGATTCGCCTGCGGCGGACGATCTGATTTTCTCGATCGCCTGCATTACCATCTTTGAACCCAAGCTCTGGCCCGACTTCCTTCACATAGTGGCTGAGTAATTTTCGGAGTGCGTCTCTTCCACGCGTGATTCTCGATTTAACTGTTCCGAGTGAAACCTGTGTAATTTCCGCAATCTCTTCGTACGAGAGATCTTCTATGTCGCGCAGAACGACTGCTGTGCGATACGGCTCCGGCACATTTCTCAGCTCGCGCTCCACCCGCGCCTGAACTTCGTGATCGGCAACCATTTCAAAGGGAGACTTGTGCTGGTCTACGAGCGCGTAGTTCGCATCAGCAAAAGTGTAGCGGTCTGATCCGCTGTCGCTCTGTTCAACCGAAGTCTCCTTCGACTTGTGCCTGAACCACCACCTACGCCGGTTTGATGCTTCGTGGATGGCGATCCGGTAAATCCAGGTTTTCAGAGAAGACTCTCCGTGAAAGTGTTTCATTCCGCGAAAAATTTTTAGGAAGACTTCTTGGGTAGTATCGGCGGCGTCAGCAGGATCAGTGAGTATGCGGTATACCAGGCTGTAGACCGGTTGGTGAAATTCGCCGACCAACCATGCATAAGCTTCTTCGGACCCTGCCTTTAGCTCCTGAATCAAGGCAGATTCCTGCACCCGAATGCCTATTGCGCCTGCGAGTTCTCCCAAGTTGGCTGCTCCCGCCATTCCTGCCACGACGTGCAACTCCTTCAATTATATTCCCAGACGCAAAGCGTTCTCTGCAGGGTTAGACTCCACTCGACGGTAGAAGGTTCCCAGAATGTAAGTTACTCAACCACAGAGGTTTGCGATAACTAGTGCTGGGGCGATTGTGTTCCGGACTGCTGCGCAGGTTTGCTTTGAGGAGTAGAAGTTTGCGGCTTTGGAACGCTTTTTTTCTTTCTTGTAGATTTCTTCGGCGGCGGTGGGGCGGTGTCATCAACAACTACCTTTTTGGGTGGGATTTCCGCGCGAGCAGTTTGCAGTGCTGCTCGAAGCTGCCCAATTTCCGCCTCTTTTGCGCTAGCGACTTTATCCATTCGGTCTGCGAACGCCCGCCGAGAATCTTCAAGTGACCCCAAATCTCTATCGAGCATTTGAAATTCGTCTCGGCTGCCGAAGGCGCCGCTCGATTCCACAATCGAACTGAACACGTCATAAAGCGCATCAAGGTTGCGATAGAGCTTGAATGTCAGGGGAGTACTCTCCGGCGAGTTCTTCAAATCATTCAGGACTGCAGGCAGCGCGGTCTGTAGGTTGCGCTGGATTGATTCCACGTCACTTTCGGTCTGGCGTTTCGTACCCGAATCGGTCTTCCATTTTTCGATCCGCAGGTGCGAGAGGTCGCCCTGAATTTGTTGTGAAGTTTGTCCCAGGTTTGCGAGCAACTGATTCAACTCCGAGATCGACGTATAGGAAACCGGAGGATTGTTTTGGTTGTTGGCTGCTTGAGCCAGGCAAATCGCAGGCACCACCAACAAGCAGGCGGTGATGAGTAGGCATCGATGTTTCATTCGGTTCTCTTCGAGAATACTCATTTTCACAGGTTTGGCAACTCAGGTTCCACCAGAACTGCGAGTGTCTAGCACTCCGAAGTGCTTCTAATGAATTCATGGTGAATGAATGATGTGTTGGATCTGCAAAGATGTTCCCCATCGGGCCGACAGGTCAGCCGGTTCTCCATTGTAGTAATTGCGATCGCACAGACCCGCCCCTGGCACATCACGAGGCTTCGGTCCCGCCGCGCCGTCGGTGTATTGCCATAGCGTCCATGTCCGCCAATTGAGCGGAACCACCGCGGTGGGCCCGTATTGCGAAAGCCAAAACGCGCATTGCGCCAGCACAGGATCCATCGCCACTCCGAGAAGTTGCTTGATGTAGTAGCCGGAATACAGGACCGGCCAGTTGCCGGTTGCGTCTCTTATATGAGTCACGAAGCCGCGCGCCTCTTCGAGATTCATGCTCGGCCCCTGCGGGTTTGCCTCGAAGTCGAGCGCCAGCAGAGTATTTTGATCGGGCTGAACAAAGTCCAGAAAGTGCTCTGCCTGTTCCACGCCATCGGCGCCCGTCCCGAATGCATATGCGCCCCACAACAGGCCGTGATCGATCGCTTCCATTTCGTGAGCCTCGTAGGTTGGGTCCACTAGGAGCGTGCCTTGAGTTGCTTTATGAATGATGCCCAAAACTCCGGCGCTTCTAATTTGAGCAAAATCGAGACTCTGGTTGTAATGTGACAAGTCGACGACAATGTTTGCTCCAGCCATGGCTCGCTCCAGTTCGACAGACAGCCCTTGCTTTCCTAACTCAACCAGTAGCACGCCGCGGCCAAACTCCCACCGAACTTTTTGCTTGTTGTTGGCTTACTTTGCAAAATTCTTGTCCGGACTTGGAACAGAGTGAACTCTGCAGCGGCTGGCGCATGCTCCCTAACTTTGATACGATTTGGCTGGAGTAGTTGATCCTTCCTTCCTAAGTAATTGAAATCAAACACGTGGGCCTGTGGCGCAGCTGGGAGCGCGCTTCCATGGCATGGAAGAGGTCGTCGGTTCGATCCCGACCAGGTCCACCAAATTCTGAGCTTCCAATTCACAGCACCTAACTCAGGGGCGGCCCGCTAGGGCATCACGACTTTCGCCTTCCTGGACTTCGCCGTTTGCTTTTGATCGCAACGACCTTATGTAGGTCGCGATCTGCCATCGTTGTGCTTCCGGCAATTTCGACCAATCCGGCATGCCGTGGCGAATTACACCGTTGCTCAACACCCAGAAGATTGCGCCCGGGGTCGCGTTCTGCACTTCTTCCGCGCGAAGACTAGGGGCCCTGTGACTGCCTTCGGCGGCTTCTCCATGACACTCCGCGCAATGTTGCCCAAATAGCTTTTTCCCGCCCTCAATAGCATCGCGATCGTTCGCCATAGGATTACTCCGCAGTCGAGCTTTTTCGGGTACGTTTGCAAAGACCCTCCTGTGATGATGATGCAGGTGATCATGCGACATGTCCGTACCTTCATCGCGCGCTAAGGCCACATTTACAGCCAGGGCAGCGAGACCTATGCTGATCAACACCGCCAAAAGCACGTTCTGAATTCCAAAGGTACTTTTCATTGCTTTTCCCCGAAAAATTTCTTGACTGCGTCGCCGAAATTGTTGAGCTCATACGACAAGCCCCAACGCAGCAGCAGGCGATGGCTGTTGTCATTCAGCCCAAAACCCGGCGACATTCGCATCGTCCATCCCGATGGAAGGTTCCATGCGACGGCTGGCGCGAGATAATGCGAAGTTTCGTTTAGTCCGGGGCTCACTGCATCGCCTAACCCCCCATACATCTCCGCCCCTACAATAAAATTTTCACGGCAGAAGGTGCATTGATTGGGGGATGCCTTAAGCGCAAGCGGACGGCTCGCTCCCGCCGCATACCCGAATTCCCATGGTTCGCCCGGCGACAAGTTCTTTGTGAATAGCGGATTGACCGCCACATTCCAGCCGCGGAATGATTTCGAGAGCAGAAGCTTAAATTCCAGTTCATGCTGCCAATCTTCCCGCGAGATCGCATCGCGATCTGCGGTGTCTTCTTCTACATCATGACCTTCAACTTCCTTGATGATCTTGTCGGCCCCATTAGTCTGCTCATACTCAACGTAGAGAACTGGATTTATAAAGTGCTCCAGTTGAAATAGGCGAAAACGGTTTTCCCAGCGAAAGCCGGTAAAAACTGAGCTGTCGTGAAACGTGCTTTGCCCATCGAGGTAGAATTCGGTGGTCCACCACGCCTTCGCGCCGTATTCAAATTCCGCCCAATACGCATTGAAGTCGTTCCCATTGCGTTGCGTGCCAAAGGTTGAGAAGTATTCGACGTCAAGACTGCCAGGTTCTTCCATGTAATGGTCGTATGTAACGATATAAGGGTTCTCCTGGGCCGCAGTGCTACTAACAATTATGAGAAGCAGTAAAAGCAATCCTCCGATCACAACCAAGAATCGCTTGCCGAAGTGGCGTGACCACGTTAAATGAGCTAGATGAGACTGATTCTTTCGAGTCAATATACTCACTCTTTGCTTCTAAACGCGACCCGTCGCATATTGAATGTGCAGTTATTAATCGCAACGCCTCGCATCAAATTTGGTAAATGTGACTCCTCTGCGAGAAGAATCTGTCGCAAAGTTCTCGGAGGTCTTCGAACTTTCGCGTCAGAATCGCCTGCGACTTTAGTTGCAACTCCGTCGCAACAAAGAATATAATTCAGCTTACTTATCGCCAACATCAATGGTCAAGAGTTCACTGGAAAATCCGTCGCAATTTGATTGCAATCACTTGCGACTTACGAGATCGAACCATGCCTCTTCCGCAGACTGAAATCCCCGGACGTTTGCAGGCGCTCCTTGCCGAGCGGGGAATCCGCATGACCGAGCAGCGGCGCGCGATTCTTAGCGTGATCGAAACTGCAAACAAACATCTGGACGCGAGTCAAATTTTACGCAAGGCACAAAAGCTGGACGCTTCCGTCGACCGTAGCACGGTGTATCGCACTCTCGGTTTGCTCAAGCGCCAAGGTTTAATCGATGAGCTAGATCTGATGCACCTGAACGGAGAAGGGCATTACTACGAGCGTAAGCTCGGCCGCGATCACATACACATGGCGTGTCTTCGCTGCGGAAAGATTACCGAGTTCGTGAGCGGAACCTTCGACGCGCTGAAGACACAGTTGGAACAGGAGTGCAGTTTTCGGATTCTGGTGGCTCGCCTGGAAGTTGGCGGATATTGTTCAGCATGCCGCCGATAGGAATTTTTCTGAGTGTCGCGAGGAAATACGAGCTTATTTCTCACGCGCAACAACGAATTCCGGTGCCCATAATAGCGCACGTTTGATCTCGGAACTCGGAAACGTGCAGATTGCCTTGCGGGCCGACTCCGCATATTTAAGCGCGTGCGCTATAGCTGAGTCGAGAGACCCGTAGCGCTCAAGCACGTTAAGAATTTCGGCGTGAGTTACACCGTTGAATGCTCGCTCTTCAACAACGGTCTCAATCAACACCCGCTCATCGCGAGTACATCGCTCAAGCGCATGAATTACTGCCATCGTGACTTTGCCTTCACGAAGATCGCTCGCGACCGGCTTCCCGAGCACGCTCTCAGATGCAGTGAGATCCAAAACGTCATCCACGATTTGAAACGCCATTCCTAAGTCGCGGCCGTAGCGGGCCACCTGTTCTTCCTGTTCTGCACTTGCGCCCCCAAGAATTGCGCCAAGCCTCATGCAAACCGAAAACAGGCACGCGGTTTTGCGATAAATGAGATCGAAATACTCGTTCAGAGAGAGCAGGGATCCCAGCTTCTGGATTTGCAGCAGTTCGCCCTCAACCATTTGCTGCGTCAGTTCAATGAGTGCGTCCAGAATCCGAAAATTTCTCTCCTGCACGGCGACTTTAAACGCCTGCATATAAAGCCAGTCGCCGGCCAGCACGCATTTCGAATTTCCCCATTGCGTATTCGCGGCAGGACGCCCGCGACGGGTTTCGGCCTCGTCAATGATGTCGTCATGGACAAGCGTTGCCGTATGAATAATTTCGACCACCGCGCCCAGCTTCACCGCGCCACGGCCTTCGTAATTGAAGAGCTTGGAAGAAAGCAACAGCAGCGCTGGCCGAATTCGCTTGCCGCCGCCGCCTCGCAAATATTCGCCAATCTCGGTGATCGCGGTGACGTTCGAAACCGTATCGCGGCCAAACTGGCGCTCGATCGCCGCGAGATCATCCCGCAGGAGTTCGAATACTTCGGTTCCGTTGATGGCAGTTGTCGTCATCATCGTTGACCACGGAGAGAGCCTTCGACTTCGCTCAGTAAAGGCTGCGGCACGAAGAAAATTCCCTTCAAATCCTCTCTGGCATTAAGCAGAGATAAAGAAGCCAGTCTTTTTCTCAGCGTCCCCGTACCTCCCGCGGTGAGTCAATTGCTGCGGTAATTCGTAAACTGCATATCAATCCCGAAATCCTGCTGCCGCAAAAGCGTAATGATCTCCTGCAGCGTATCGCGGTCTTTGCCGCTGACCCGCACCAGGTCGGCCTGGATCGACGCCTGCACTTTCTTCTTAGAATTCTTAATCAGCTTGACGATGTCGCGCGCCTTCTCAATCGGGATTCCTTGCTGCATCGTAATCTTTTGCCGCGAAGTTCCACCTGCCGCAGGTTCCACCGCACCATAGGTCAGCCCCTTGAGCGGCACGCCGCGCTTCACCAGTTTCTGCTGAAGAATATCGTTCACGGCTTTCAACTTGTATTCGTCAATCGAGTTCATAATGATGGCGTCTTTGCCTTCCAACGCGATGTTGGATTTCGAATCTCTGAGGTCGAACCTCGTCGTAATCTCCTTCATTGCCTGCTGGATTGCATTCGATACCTCCTGCAGGTCGATCTTGCTCACAATGTCAAAAGTGTTCTCGGGCATGACCTAATAGATTAACGTAGTTTCTGTCCGGCCCTAAAAATTTCATTACAAAGACCAAAACGGGTCTGAATACATAGCCCGGACCTCTCACGAAGAAAGGCTATGTAAGTTTCTGTAAACTTCTTGCTATCTCTGATCAGGGCGCGGCGCATCATAACTTTTGCATATTGCGCCACGCAACTATAATGCAAGTTTCGGGTTCAAACATCGAGCAATCGATCAAATCTCTCTGCAGGAGATTCTCTTGAGAAAGTTATTGACGTTCTGCCTTCTGGCAGCAGCAATCTCGTTCACTTCAGCGGCACAAGCCCAGGAGTTCCACGGCGCATTCGGGTTTGGCACCGTGAAAGCGCCTGCCGTTTCTACTGACAGCGCCGGCGATGTTTTCCCGTCACTCAGCGGAGGTTTGTATCCCAGCTTCAGCGGAATTTTTATCCTGAAGCACCACATCGGATTCGGTGTCGATGTTGCGTGGCGCGCGCATCAGGCGCTGTACACCGAGACCGGTAACGGTTTCCTCTTCCAGGCACCGTATCGCCCCATCTTTTATAGTTTCAATGCCGTATACGGACGCCAGCTTGGCAAGAAATTTGGCGCTGACGTGATGGCGGGAATCGGTGGCGAGGACCTGCGCTTCTATACTCCCTACTACACCTGCGGATTTACGTCCTGCACGAATTACCAAAGCAGCAACCACTTCGCCGGTCATCTTTCCGCTGATATCCGTTACTACTTCTGGGGACATGCATTCATTCGCCCCGAGGCGCACTATTACCTGATTCGCAACAATGTGGAGTTCAACGGTGCGAATGCGTCCCGCTTCGCAATATCGATCGGTTATTCGTTTATGCCGGGCTTCTGAAAATTTACTCAGTTTGTGGGGCGACGGGCGCCTCGCCCGTCGCTCTCTTTTGCACCGTAAGAATATCTACTTGTCCAGTTGAGGCGAGCTTCGCAAAGCGCGGCTTGAGATTCTGCTGTCGCGCTACTGTTGAACGGCGTGCTTCAGACTCGGTTTAATCCCAATCGCTGACAGGCTGGAACTGTCCCATCCTCCGCCGAGCGCCTTGATCAGATAAACGGAAGTGGTCATTCGCTCGCCGAGAAGTTGCGTTTGTTCGCGTTCGTTCGTAAGAGTAGTCTCTTGCGCGGTGATGACGTCCAGATACGTGACCAGTCCGCCCGTGTAGCGAGCATTGGCAAGTTGCAGAGAGCGTTCTGCGTCGGCGACCGCGCGCTGTTGTGATTCATAAGCCGCAGCGAGAGTGGTCAATCCTGAAAGCGCATCTTCCACCTGTTGAAATGCTGTCAGTGCAGTTTCGCGATAGTTTGCGACAGTTTCCTGGTAAGCGGATCTCGCGTATTCAAGCTGCGCACGGTTGCGCCCGCCCGCAATTATGGGTTCGAGCGCTGATAATCCAAGTGACCAGAAAAAGCTGGGGGCATTGAACAGCTTGGTGATTGCCTGCGTATCAAGCCCGCCGCTACCGCCGAGTGTAATGCTCGGATATAGCGCCGCGCGCGCGACACCGATGCGCGCATTGGCTGCTGCCGTTTGCCGCTCTGCAGTCCCGATGTCTGGCCGTCGCTGCAAGACTTCTGAGGGAACAATCAGCGGAAGCCCCGGCGGCACAATGTCCAGGCCTCGTACTGGCGCCGTAAATTGTGCAGGGGGCAAACCTTGTAGCATCGCCAGTGCATGCTGATATTGCGCGCGTTGCTGCTGAAGCAGGGAAAGCTGCGTAATTGAAGAATCGAGCACCTCCTGCTGCTGCGCAACGTCGAGTCCAGATGCTGCGCCACCCGTGTGGCGGTTCTGCACCAGCGTCAATCCCTGCTGCTGGTATGCGATTGCCTTTTGCACCACCGCGATTTCCGAATCCAGTTCCCGCAATTGAAAGTAATCGGCCGCCAGCTCCGAAGTTACGAGCAGACGCACATTCTCAAGATCAGCTGTCGAGGCTTGCAGGTCCGCATTCGCAGCTTCCACGTTGTGCCGCACACGCCCAAAGAGGTCGACTTCGTAATTTAAAGTGAAGGGAATGGTGAATTCGTTCTGGGTTACTGCGGTCGGCTGAATCGCTGCGCCATTCGTCGGTCGGTTTCCAGCGAGCCGTTCGCGCGTGGCTCGTGCTCCGCCATCTAATTCCGGGTACAAACCCGAAGCTGTCACCCGGGCGGTGGCGCGGGCCTCAGACAGTCGCGCAATCGCTGCTTGCAAACTCGGGTTGTTGGCCGTTGCCCGCTGTTCATACTGATTGAGTTCGGCGTCTCCAAAGAATTCCCACCACGCGCCCTTTGGAAGTGAGTCGAGCGGAACCGCCTCATGCCACGGTGCAGGTGTCTGCCAGTTCTGTGGCGTTACGACTGTTGGTTTTTCGTACTTGGGACTTTTTGCGAATGCTGGAGCGCACGCCAGCAGCAAGAGAGTGACATGCCACTTCACTGTGGCTGTCCTCCATGCGCTACTTGCACCATCTGTCCATCTTCGAGCGAGTCGCTTGGGCTAAGCACTACGGAATCGGAGGGCTGAAGCCCGCTCAGTATCTCAGTTGTGGTTCCAAAGTCGCGGCCGATTACAATCGCCTGCAGATGCACTTTGTTGTTCGCGTCCACGACTGCGGCGCGGGGCCCCTCAGCCCGAAACAGCAACGCATTTGCGGGAACCGTCAGTCGGCGGACCTGCTCCTTCAATGCGAAATGTACCTGAGCGTAAGATCCGGGGAGCAAGCGCCCGGTGGGATTCGGCACATCGATTTCCGTGTTCAATGTGCGTGTTGCCGGGTCGATCGATTGGGCCGTGCGGACCACTGCGCCGGTAAAACGCTGTCCAACTAATTCCGGCACCTCGATATCCGCACGAACACCGGGGTGGATTGAAGGGGAGTCCGTTTCCGGCACGTTTACATAAATTCGCATCGGATCAAGTTGCGCGATTACAAATAGTTCCTGATTGGGTCCGCCGTTCCCGGCATTCACCAACGCGCCAATATCGGTATTCCTCCTGGTGATGACTCCTGAGAATGGTGCATAAATATGCTTGAAAGATTCCATCTGTTCCAAACGCCTAAGATTTGCAGTGGCCGCAGCTAGATTTGCCTCCCCCTGCGTGTAAGTGCTCGAACGCTCGTCGGTTTCCTGCTGTGATACTGCGTCCATCTTCTGCAGGTTTTCCCATCGCTTGGCTGATGTTTGGGCGAGCTTCAGTTGAGCGTCGGCTTGATCCCGGGCCGCCCTTGCCTGCATTAATTCCTGGTCGACTTCCGGAGTTTCAATGTCCGCAAGCAGATCGCCTTTTTTGACCTTTGCTCCAATGTCTTTGTACCAGCGGCCGAGATAACCCGTAGTGCGCGCGTAAATAGGAGATTCAATGTACGCCTGCAACGTGGAGGGGAGCGTGAGTTCTGATTGCGGGGGCTCAACGGCTGGATGGACCAGTTCAACCGATGGCACGGCCATCGCTTCCGTCTCTTTGGCCAATGCGTGCCGTTCCGACACTCGCGTCGTGATACCCACGGCTGCAATGATGATGAAAATGAGCGCAAGTACAGCCGCCAGCAGGTAACCCTTCTTGCGGGTTTGTTCGTGTCTCCGCGGCTGCTCTTCCCGCTCTTGCTCCTCTACTTCCAACAGTTGCTCCTCCATCCAGCTCCCTCAGCACGACTCCTTGAATTTAAGACGTTCATTCCTGTTCTGACGATGCGCGCCTCAACCTGCGCCCATGAAAAATGCTGAATACGACGGGCACAAAGAACAGCGTGGCTACGGTTGCAAAGATCAGTCCGCCAATCACCGCTCGCCCGAGTGGCGCATTCTGCTCTCCGCCTTCGCCGAGTCCCATTGCGAGCGGCACCATTCCAATGATCATCGCCAGCGCCGTCATAATGACAGGCCTCATGCGCGTATAACCCGCTTCTACCGCAGCTCTGATCGGGTCCATGCCTTCGTCCATTCGTTCGCGGGCAAACGAGATCAGCAGAATGCTGTTTGCTGTTGCCACGCCGATGCACATGACCGCCCCCGTGAGCGCCGGAACGCTTAACGTAGTACCCGTAACAAAAAGCATCCAGAGAATTCCAGCCAGTGCTCCTGGTAGCGCCGTAATAATGATGAATGGATCGAGCCACGACTGAAAATTAACCACGATCAACAGGTAAACTAAAATCACCGACATTAGCAGACCAAACGACAGGCCTGAAAAGGATGACTGCATGGTCTCGACTTGACCCCGAATCGCCAGGTCTGTGCCGCGCGATAGATGCTTGCGGAACGGAGCAACCGCCTTCGCGATGTCGTCCGCCACTCCGCCGAGGTCTCGCCCATCTACGCTCGCATAAACATCCACAACCGGAGTGACGTTGTAATGATTTACTACAGCCGGTGTCATTTCTGGCTTTACATCCGCCAGATTGCCCAATACCTGCGGCGCAGAATTCCCATTGCTGACCGGAGTATTCATTAGCGCTTGCATCGAATCGATGCGATATTGCGGGCTCATCACTGCCACGTCATAGGTGACACCATTCTTCGGATTCAGCCAGTACGACGGAGTAGTCTGAAAACTCGAACTCAGTGAGACAAGCAGGTTCTGCGCGACATCCTGTTCTGAAATACCCACTTGCTGTGCTCGCACGCGGTCCACGTCCAGGTGCAGCGTAGGCAAATCCATCATCTGTTGAACGTGAACGTCGACCGCGCCCGGGATGTGACGCAACCGATTGGCGATCCTCTGCGCGGTATAGTAATTCTCCTCATAGTCCCGGCCCACGAGTTGGATGTCAACCGGCGCGGGCAGCCCGAAATTCAAAATTTGACTGACAATGTCCGCGGGCTGAAAGAAGAATTCGATGCCCGGGAACTTACGAGGCAAACTTGCCCGCAACTCGTGAATGTACTCTTCCGTAGGACGATGGTTCTTGGTCAGTGAAACTAATATCTCCGCATCGGAAGTCCCAATCGTTCCGCTGTTGCTGTAACTCGTATTAATCCCGCTATACGGCAGCCCGATATTGTCGAGAACCGTGCTGATCTGGTTCGGAGGCACTTCGCGGCGAATCTCCTGTTCCACCTGGTCAACCACGCGCGCGGTTTCCTCGATGCGCAAGCCGGCTTCTCCGCGGACGTGCAGGCGGAACTGCCCCGCATCGACAGTGGGGAAGAAATCGCGGCCTAAGAAGAAAAACAATCCGCAGGAAAGGAGGCAGAAAGCAAGAAACAGAGTCACAAACGCGCCTCGATGATGCATGAGCGATTCCATCACGCTGCGATAGGAATCCCGCAATGCTTCGAACCTGCGCTCGAATCCTTCCTGAAAATGCCCCAGCTTGCTGCGCTTGGGTTTGTCGGCATCGTGCTCGTGGTGCGTCATCAGGTACATTGCCATGGTTGGCACCAGTGTTCGCGAAAGCAGATACGAAGCCAACATGGCGAAAACCACCGCCTCCGCCAACGGAACGAAGAGATAACGAGCAACGCCGGTCAGGAAGAACATCGGCACAAACACGATGCAGATCGACAACGTTGAAACGAACGCCGGAACGGCGATCTGCTGCGCGCCATCGAGAATCGCCTGCTTCAGCTCCTTTCCCATGTGTAAGTTGCGCTGAATATTTTCGATTTCAACCGTCGCGTCGTCCACCAGAATTCCAACCGCGAGCGCTAGGCCGCCGAGCGTCATGATGTTGAAGGTTTCACCTAACGCGCTCAGGAGGATGACGGACGTCAAAATCGAAAGCGGAATCGACGTCGCGATAATCAGCGTGCTTCGCCAGTTTCCCAGGAACAGAAGAATCATCAGTGCCGTCAGGCAAGCAGCGATCAGAGCTTCCCGCAGTACTCCCTGAATAGCGGCGCGCACGAACAGCGATTGATCAAACAATTGTTTGATCTCCAGCCCTTGCGGCAAGGTCTGCTGAATGCGTGGCAGCATCTTCTGCACTGCCTTTACTACACTCGTGGTCGAAGCATTCCCGTTTTTCAGAATGCTCAGCAGTGTCCCGCGAACTCCATCCTGATGGACGATATTGGTCTGAGGCGAAAAACCGTCGCGCACGTGCGCCACGTCGCGAATGTATATAGTCGCCCCATTTACTGTCTTGATCGGAAGATTGTTCAGCTCGGAAACTTCGAGCGGACTCGCGTTCAATTCAACCTGATATTCGAGCGGCCCGATCTTTGCTGTTCCCGAAGGCAAAATCAAATTCTGCTCGCCGATTGCATTCACCACGTCAACCGGCGTCAAGTGCTTTGCTTGTAGGGCTGGTACATCCAGATCGACCGAGACCACGCGCTGCTTTCCGCCATACGGATAGGGAATTGCCGCCCCCGGCACCGTGATGAGCTGCGTTCGCAAAAAATTTAACGCCAGGTCGTTCAGTTGCTGCTCGGAAAGCCTGCGGCTGCTCAGGCCAATTTGCAGGATCGGCACCGTCGACGCCGAATATTGAATGATTAACGGCGGAGTCGCCCCAGGCGGTAATTGGCGAATTGAAGTCTGAGAGATTGCCGTCACCTGCGCCAAAGCGGTCTGAATATTCGCTGTCGGTTGGAAGAAAATCTTTACTACCGCGGTGCCGTTAACTGATTCGGACTCGATATGCTCGATGTCGTTCACCAGCGTGGTCAATCCGCGCTCGGTTTGGGTGGTTATGCGATTCGCCATCTCTTCCGGCGAAAGTCCCTGGTAGCGCCACACGACGCTGATGACCGGGATATTGATATTGGGAAAAATATCGGTCGGCGTGCGCTCTATCACGATAGGGCTAAGAATCAGGATCAGGAGCGCCATTACAACGAACGTGTACGGCCGGCGCAGTGCTAGGGCAACAATCCACATTGGCGGAAACTAGTCTGAATAGATGATTCTAAACGGGATAGGACTCAAGAATCGGCCGAGGACGTGATGCTTGACAATTCTTTACGCAACTACGCTTGTGCCTTATTATTCCGTCATGGACGACAGCAACGATTCGAGGGAACGCTCTACTATGTCGAACGCTTCACATGGATCTTCAGCGGCGATTCTCCAAGCTCAATCAAACCGTGTTTCCGTGAGTGATCCATCCCAATTCTGCCCGAACTGCTCAAATAAGCTCGTCGATCGCGGTTGCAAGCTCAAATGCCCGCAATGCGGTTTCTATCTGAGCTGCTCAGATTTCTACTGATTTTTCTTAATTAACAAAAGGGCGCGCTACACTTCTGCTCGGTTTTGGCAAAAGTGGGATTTGTATAGAAGCCGAGACAGAGTAAAAAGGTAAGGCTGCCGGCATGCTCGCAAAACGAGAGCTGCAATGCCGCTTACTTCTCCAGCTTCGCCGCCATCGTGATCTTCGCGTTCAGAACCTTCGACACCGGACATCCCGCCTTCGCATTCTCTGCGGCTTTCTGAAATGCCGCATCATCCGCCTTCGGCACACGCGCGCTCACATCGAGATGAATTTTGGTGATCGCGAACCCGGCATCCTGCTTTTCCATCGTTAAATTCGCGGTCGTATTAATGCTCTCCGGCGTCAGGCTCGCGGCGCCAAGCTGGGCTGACAGCGCCATCGAGAAGCACGCCGCATGTGCTGCTGCAATCAGTTCTTCGGGGTTTGTTCCCGGAGCGTCCTCAAAACGGGTCCTGAATGAATACGGTGTATGCGAAAAAACTCCGCTCTGCGCGGAAAACTCACCCTTGCCATCCTTCAATCCGCCTTTCCAAACGGCGCTTGCTTTACGATCCATAATTGCTTTCTCCTGAAGTTAGAAATAAGAAGTCAATGCACAACTGAGAATGCAGAATTAAGAATTTAAAATGCAGAATGAAGTGGCCGACCCACGCCACAGCTGCGGTCTGGTTGGATACTTCTTCATTCTGCCTTCTTAATTCTGCATCGTCCCAAGAATTCTAAATCAACGCCAACTTCACTCTTCGCTCATGGAGCGCAATCGCCTTCTGATTTCGCGATTGATCTTCGCCGCTTCATCGGAAGAAGTCTGTAGTAGTTGCGCCCAACGTTTGCTCTCGGCGTCCAGCTTCGCCTGACTGAGTAAATATGACGCCTGCATGATTGCCTCGATCGAATTGCTCAAGTCGTGCGCCAGAGCGCGAAGCCGCTCGAGATCACTCTGAATTTCATCTTTAGGTTTTCGGCCCTCAGGCTTGGAACGGGTTTGCTTTTCTGGCATTCATCCGCCTTGCGCATCGTACCATCGGGCTAATCGGAAGGCGTTCTTGCTTGGAGACCAAAACCGCGCCGAAGGTTTGACACCTATTACTCGCCTTGTAAGAATAGATGTCGTAGTCTCTTCCTTCAAGCAGCGGGAACCGAATGCGAGATTCATTTGGTACGCGCCCCGCTGGCAGTCACTTGCCGAAGTGGCGGAATTGGCAGACGCGCATGGTTCAGGTCCATGTACCCGCAAGGGTGTGGGGGTTCGAGTCCCTTCTTCGGCACCACGACATAGGAATTCAGCCCTCATACCGGGACTGGTAATCTGTACTCACGATGATGGAGTCGAACGCACCAGCCACAATTAAGCAGCTCGAAAAAGCCATTCTTTTCGGATGTAGTCACGCGTTTCGCAGAAGATAGGAAGACTACCTCTCGATTTTCGCTCCTGATCAAGTTCGAGGGAAAGCCTGTTTCTCAGGCAATAACAATCTCGTGCGCTACGGCCTAATACGAAATCAAGCGTTTGGTAAAGCAACGTCGGAGGAAGAGTATCTGCCAAGTGCTGCAAGATTTGAGTTCTGCGGTAACGCGCACCTTCGGAACGAAGCGAAGGCCGCAACTACTGTCGTTCTCCGCGCACTAAGGGAAATGTTTAAGCGAGAAAAGAAGAGGATAGGAACGGCCAATATCAACCGGATGGGCTCAGTGCGTCAACTCCTGTCTCGATGCAATTTTGGATCAGTCATTCGCAGCCTACTCCAAAGGAAGTCCGCGTATTTGTGTGCGACAACTGTGGGCATATGGAGCTGTTCCGCACGACTCCTTAGCGATCCAGTTTGGTTTGCTCTGCAGCTTTCAACTCGCGGTCGAAAAATTCTGCCGTTGCGCCATAAGCTCGAACCCAGCTTTTCCACATCAGAAATCCGTGGATCTCATCTGGCAGCACTAGCTGCTCGAAGGGTACGTGCTGCTTGCGTAATCGCTGTGCCAGGTCTACGGTTTGGCTGAACGGGACGTTGCGGTCATCGTCGCCTTGAATCAGCAGGACTGGTGACTTCCATGTATCTACATACGCATCCGGGGATGACTCCCACGCCAGCTTGATTGCAGCATCAGCATCGGGAGGCCTGAGCGCGAGATTGCCGAAGTAAGGCCGTTCCGTCAGGAAGACACTCCAGTCGTGCACTCCGTGAAAATCAACACCTGCTTTGAACATGTCTGAATTCCGGGCAAGTCCCATCGCAGTCAGAAAGCCACCATATGAGCCGCCCCAGAGTCCGATCTTGGCTGCATCAACATCGGGAAGTGATTGCAGATACTTCGCTGCGGCAACGACATCTTTGTATTCGGCTGCTCCCCGCCACACGGTGTTCGGCGCCTCGCGAAACGCCCGCCCGTACATGACTCCGAGCCGATAGTTCACGGAGAGAACGGCATAACCTCTGCTGGCGAGATACTCATTCTCGGCATAGGCATTGTGGTAGTAATCCATGTAGTGAAAGCCCAGCAGCATCTGCCGGATTGGCCCACCATGCATAAAAACAAGCCCAGGAACTTTGCCATTCGCATTTCGCGGGAGAAATAATTGGCCGTGCAGGGTGAGACCGTCTTCGCTGTGAAAGATCACTTGCTTTGGAGTCACCAGCGAAGCACTTGGAAAATCCGCGGGCAGCGCCTGCCTGGCAATCATTTCGCGGCCCTGTGTCGTAATTTCGTACGGCATGGCGGGCGAGGTCGCAGTGGATCCAAGACAAAGAATGTTTTTCCCATCGCTTGTCTGCACAGGTGACCACTCGATCGTCTCGCCTTTTGTTAGTGCTTGTTGCGGCGTACCGCCCGCGATTGCAACCTGCCATACGTGGCGGCGGTCTACGTCGTCCTGGTTTGAGGAATAAATGATGGTCCGCTTGTCCGCACTCAGTGTGACGTCCTCCACGTCAAAATCGCCGGGCGTGATCAATGTCGCTGATCCGCCCGTTGCGGACATTGAATAAAGGTGATTGCGCCCGTCCTGCTCCGACGCGAAAACAATCCGGCCATCACCAGCAAAATTGAGCGATTGGACTTCGGTGAGTTCGGGGAGTGAGTCGTCAGGTTTCTCGCCGCTGCGCCACAATGGATGCCCCTTGCCAGTTACAGCATCGGCAATCCACAACGACCACGGCCTCGGACGAACTGGGATCAACGGAAGCTTATGTTCTTCTCCCGCAGTGCGCACAAACACAATCCACTTGCCATCGGGCGACCAGCGCGGCATGGAGTCTTTGTCGACGCTCGGCGCAAGGTAGCGAATGGAATCGGCTCCGAAGTCGTACACCGCAATAAAGCTGTGACTGTCGCGATCGATGACAAATGCAATGTGCTTCCCATCGGGCGACCAGTGTGGGTCAACTGAATCTCCGCGCACCGTAGCCAATTCCTTCGCCTGCTGTTTCCCGTCAATGCTTCCCAGCCACAGCTTCTTCTTTGCCGACCACACGGCTAACTTGCCGTCTGGCGAAATTTGAATGTCTTCGCAGCCTTCGTCTGGACATCCCATGTCGCCCAGAAGCCGTGGCGAGGCTTTCTTCGCGTCAACATCAATTGCGAAAACCTGCTGCTTCGCGCCTTTCGTCCAACTCGCAGGATTTGCGCTCTCCCCTGAATCATTCAGCTCTGAGCCGAGAGCGTAAACCGCTGTTTTTCCGTCAGGAGTAAGTCGCAGGCTGGCGATCGGCTGGCCATCATCATTCCTGTATTGCGTAACCTGGTGAGCGCTGTGGACAAAGTCGGGTCCATCAGCCACCCAGACATTGCGCACGCCTTTGGAATCGAACACCCATGCGACACGGTTGGAATGTTCGGCGGCCACAAGTTCGCTTGGAAAACTGAAGCTCATTACTTGTTCGAGAGTGAAGGGCGTTTGCGCCCGGAGCACTGTGACAAAAGGAAAAATCAGAACAACCGCAATGATTAATTTGTGCAGCGGTTTAAATGAGTTCATAGGGTTTCTAGGCACCTACCATGACTTCGGCCTGCCATGTTTTCTTCCTGACCGTAAGCTGCTCCACGAACTCGCGCTTGACGGCATAGCCTAAGCCGGGTGTATCTGGAACGCGAATCGTGCCACGCGGCGAGACTTCCACTTCCGGTTCGATGACGTCTTCATCCCAATATCGCTGACTTGCGGAAACATCGCCAGGAAGCGTGAAATTCTGGAGAGTAGACATTGCCACGTTATGCGCTCGCCCTATCCCCGATTCCAGCATCCCGCCGCACCAGACTGGAATTGAATGTCGGGCACAGACGTCATGGACTCTACGCGCCTCCGTGTGTCCCCCGACACGTCCAAGTTTAATGTTGATGATTCGGCATGCGCCTGACTCAATTGCTGCTTCGGCATGCAAGGCATGATTAATGCACTCGTCCAGGCAGATTGCTGTTCTTAGTTGTCGTTGCAATTTTGCATGGGAATAGATTTCGTCCCATTGCAGTGGCTGCTCCATCATCAGCAGGTCAAAGTCGTCGAATTTGCGAAGGTGGCCGACGTCGTCGAGCGAGTAAGCTGAATTCGCATCAACCGAAAGCAGTGCGCGAGGGAACTGTTTTCGGACCGCGCCTACAAACTCCAGGTCTTTTCCCGGTTTGATCTTCATCTTGACTCGCCGATAGCCTTTGCTGAGTTCTTCCTCGACTTTCTGGATTAGCGACGTCGGATTTTCGCGAATGCCCAGCGAAACTCCACACGCAATCTCATCGCGCGTGCCTCCCACGAGCTTTCCAAGCGGGACCTTCTTCTGTTGGGCTTCGATGTCCCACAAAGCATTTTCGACCGCAGCTTTCGCCATCTGATGGCCGCGAATTCGATTCAGCACGTTCGGTATTTCCGAAGCCGAAGCGAATTGCTTGCCGACGACCAGCGGCACAATAAATTCGGAAATAATGATCCACGCCGTATCTGTGGTTTCGTAGTTGTAAAAAGGAGCTTCGCCGGTAGTGACTTCTGCCCAGCCAGTGACCCCATCCGCTACCATTTCCACCAACAGAATCCGCCGCTGTTGAGTGACCCCGAAGCTGGTCTCAAACGGCGCTTTGAGCCGCATTCCGATCTCGCGCAATGTGATGGATTCGACTCTCATATTTGCTCTAACAGGTACTTGCCGCTCCCGCTGTCTACTTCAAAAGCGGTGACCACAAAGCCGTCCCTAAATAGTTGTTGAAACTGCTGTCGAATCTGCGACTGTGTTTGCTTTGCTTGTGTTGCGTCCTGCTCGCACATCTCAAAAATATTTCGCGGAACAAGCACTTGTTTTTCCGCCCGCGCTCGCGGAGCATTGCCGGAAATAATCTTCTCTACACGCCGCTCGTGAATTCGCCATTGCGCGACCAGTCGATCGGTAGGCAAACCATGATGAAGGGGGCTGCTCGTTTGCCCATAAACATTCGGGAGATATTCACGCACCGTTGCTCCCAACCGCATGATGTTGAAGTGTGCATTGCGAATTTGTAATGGATCAAAGGTCCACTCAATCAGGTTGACTTCCCGCGCTAGCGCGTCGTCTCTTTGCGCCAACTTCAACTGTCTTCCGATCCCCCGATTCTGATAGCCGGGGAGCACGGCAGCCATGTGCGAATGAATGTACACTTCACCATCGCGATTCGCCATGAATCCAAGCACAAAACCGATTGGGCGCTCGCGGTCGAATGCGCCGATCACCTGTCCGCCAGTCCGGTGTGCAACCACAAACATCCGGTGCGGAACTGTATCGACGTCAGAAAAACCCCACACCGCCTTTTGCAAATCAACGCAAACCTTCATCTCCTCAGGCGTGCGAAGCCTCTGAATCGTGATTCCTGGCATCTTCGCTTCGGGCATATGGGATTCAAGAACCGGCATAATCTAGTGAACGCTGCTGCTGTTATATGTCGAGACGATCCGGCCATACTCTGAAGAACGCCCGAGCCGGTCGAACATGCGATAGGCCTCAACTGAAATTTTCGCAATCGCTTCGACGCCATCGCGCTCGTTATGCAAATACGTCGTCATCACGGAAATCACATATGGCCGGTTTTGAGCAAAAATAACTCCCGAGTCCGTCCGCACACCTTCAAGTTCTCCAGGTTTGTCGGCTATTTGCAGCCCGTCCGGCAGACCGCGGGATATCGGGCTCGATTTATGCGTGCTGAGCATCCTGAAAAACTCATCTGTCATTTCTTTGTTCAGAACTTTGCCCCGGTAAATGTCTTCCAGCAGGGTCATCATCTCGCGTGGCGTAGAAACATTTTCTCGCCCCTCGCTCGCAGCCTTCACATCCATCATCTTGCGCTGAAGACGCGTATGCGTCAGGCCCAGACTGTCGAGCAGTGCGTTCACATTTTCCATGCCGACGTGGTCGATGAGTACATTCGCCGCGGAGTTATCACTGACCGCAACCATCATCGTCGCCAGATCGCGGTTCGTAATTCGCGTAACCCCTGGCGTAAGGCCGTTCATGATGTCGCTATCCTGCACCAGGTCCTTTTGGTCCACAGTGTAGAGGTCACTCAACTTAGCTTTGCCCGGCTTTCCTTCTGCAGCTAATTGGTTCTCACGATAAAGCTCGGCCAATACCGTAATTTTTATCGAACTCGCTTGCGGGAATACTGCGTTCTCGTGCAGAAAGTACTTCTGTCCGGTCGTGAGGTCCTCAATTGCAACGCCCATCACGCCATCTAAACTTTTGTCGACCTCGGCAATCTGTGCGCCAAGCTTCTCCCACAGCGCCTGTTGCTTTTCGGCACTTGCTTTTTGTTCGCTTGTCTGTCCGAATGCAGCGCCCGCAAATAACAGAAGCGCCGCGACGATAGCCGCTCCACTTCTCATGTTCATGATCATTTTCGGGTCTCGTCAAAGTAAAGATCTGCAATCTGCAATGCCAGTGCCGATGGATTGAAATCCGTTCGATTGCACAACATAATTACAGTAACTCCGTCGTTTGTGAACCGCTGAATCGTTGTGCGAAATCCAACCGTTTCGCCGTAGTGCCACATCCGTGCGTGACCTCCGTAAGGATTGAGAAACCATCCAAACCCATACTGCGCCGGGGCGCCATCGGGCCCTTCTACTCCTGGCGCATTTACCGGGTTCAACGCGGCCTGCATCTCTTCATTACTTAGCAATGTATTGTGGCGCAATGCATGGTCCCACTTCGCCATGTCTTCAACGGACGAATACACTCCTCCATCGCCGAGGGTCGCCGACGTGGGGCTCTGATCGGTTTGCTTCCAGGCCCCGTTCTCAAAACTATTTCCAAATGCGCGATTCGGTATCTCATTCGATCCGCGCACGTACGCAACTGTGTTGTTCATTCCCACGCGCGAGAATATCCGATCGCGCAGGAACTCTGGAAACGATTCCCCCGAAACCTTCTGTACGATTACTCCAAGCAAAACATATCCCGAATTGCTGTATTGCCATTTCGAGCCAGGCGGGAATTTCGTAGAGTTCTGCTCCTTGAGTAAGTCGAGGACACCCGCGTCCTGTATCTGGGTCTGCTCAACCGGAAGATTCGAGTTCGGCTGCGTCATGACGCTTTCATAGTCCTGCAGGCCCGACGTGTGATTGAGCAGCATGCGAATGGTGATGGCATGTCCATACTCTGGGAAAGCGGGAAAAATGTCCGTCAGTGCCTCGTCATATTTCAATTTGCCTTCATGCACAAGCAGCATTACAGCCATCGCGGTAAATTGTTTCGTCACCGACGCCAGGCGGAAATTCGTACCCCCATCGATTTTCTGCAGGGTCTTTAAATCTTTTACGCCATAGCCGCGCTCGAAGACAGGCTTGTCATCTTTAATCACGATGACCGCCGCGCCCGGAATTCCGGCTTTCAACCCCGCACCAGTGAGAATCGCGTCAATGTTTTGCGCCCGCTGCGAGTTTCCTGCACGAAGGGATTGCGCCATAACCAGGCAAATAGACGTGCAGCATGCCAACCAGGTAAGCCACTTCATTTAATTCTCCGGCAGGCCACCAGCAACCGCATCCACGGCTGGTCCTTAAGTCGGCTGATCTGCACTCCAGGATGATCGTGAACGGTGTCGTGAATGAAGCGGCCGTGGCCGATATACATGCCCGTATGCGTGATGTGATCGGGCGAACTGCCAAAAAAAAGCAAGTCTCCCGCGTGCAATTTGTTGCGGTTTATCGCCACGGCGCCCGTCCACGCCGCCTGCAAGTCGGCGTCGCGCGGCATCGTGATTCCCCGGCTTCGCACCAGCATTTGGGTGAAACCCGAACAATCGAAACCGAAGCTTGACCTTCCTCCCCAGGTATAAGTCACACCAAGAAACCGCCGGCCCAGCGCGATCGATTCCTCAATGCTCAATTTTCGCGGTGCGAGATCCACATCTCCCGATTGAATCCACGCAGTGCGACTATCGGGGAGGCGAATTTCGAGCCATTGCGTCTCATCACCTTCGCCCTGCTTGACGACCTCCAGGCGTGTTTCAAATGGCACTCTAGCCACTGGCCGGTGCAATGTAACATCTGTTTCACGGTATAGATTCGCGCTCAGACTACGAACCTGTGCCACTTCACCTGACGCCGCATATGCCGGAGCTCCGGTTTTTAACTCGTGCACATTCTCCTGGCGTATCCATCCCATGTATTGATCATTGGTCCGCACCTTTTCCCAGCCCCACCCTTGCTCCAAAACTTCTACATTTGTACCCAGGATCGCCTGCGAAACCACATCGACGTTCTCACTTGCAGATGAATACATATTCGTGACCGGAACTATGACCACGGCGTGCGGCCCACCTGCTGCCAAGAGCAATTGCGTTGCAACCAGCGCGAAGCCGAAAGCGCTCAGCGTTCGACCGAGCCGCAAGGGGTTTCCACGGGAAGAACTTATCTTCCCCCCCGCGGAAAATTCCGTTGATATGAACGCGCAGCGAAGCGGGCAAGTCAGGCTATCTTTCGCTAGAACCGATAAATTCCAGCGAACTCCATTCTGCGCGGATTGGTAAGCGTTGTACTGTAGTTGCCGAATGAGCCGGGAACGTCCCACTCGTCCTGCATCGAGAACACATCGAATTTCGTGTTATTGAATACGTTGAATACGCTCCAACGAAGCTCGATACTATGGCGCTCGGTAATCTTCCATTGTTTGGAGAGATTCATATCCGTGGCGATGTAGCCATCCCCCCGCACGGGGTTGCGAACACCGCTTTCGCCGGGATACGCGTAGTCGAATGCGAGCCTCGAACCACAGGTGCAATTACCAAGCTCCCACTGGGACGCATCTTTGAAAACATTTGGAATCCCATTCACCATGGTCGTTCCCGTATGCATGGGCGCGCCGGTCAAATCCGACCACCCCATCTCATCCCAGTTTGTGGGCCATACGTATCCTTGGAAGACGCTCGCCGAAAAACCTGTCGTCCATCGCGTCGTTCCGCCTAATTGCCAGCCCCCGATCAGTGCATTGAGCACTCCATGTGCGTTGCCCGCCAGGCTTCTTCCGCTCCCGAACGGCAACTGGACAACCCAGTAGGCATTGATCTGATGCCGCAAGTCGCCATCACTCGGCCCATACATCTGGCGCGGATCCCAGGGATTGATGACGCTGTTTGTCAGGTAGTGGACGCTACGTTCGGACATCGATTCAACATCCAATGCCTTGGAATACGTGTAGTTCAAACCGAACATCACACCATTCGACATTTGCTTGTTCAGGCTGGCCTGCAGGGAGTTGTAGTTAGACCACGCGATCGAACGCCAATCCCAAAGCGAAGAATATTGCGGGTTATAGAAGCTCCACGGCCCTGTCTTCATAGTGGTCGGCGAGCCGAGGTCAATGTTGAAGTTGCCGGAGGTTTCATTGTATTGCCCGCCGCAGTTGGGCCCTTCGAATTGATCGTAAACTGCCTCGAGCAAGTTTGTGGTCGTGCCGCCTGGGCTTGAACACCCAAGCGCGTAAGAACCCTTTGGCTGCAGCATGTCCAGCCAGTACTGAGCTGTTGGCCCAACCCTTGACGCATTGATACTGCTCTCCGGCGTGCCCGCGCGCCCCAGCTGCGACAACCGTTTAGCCGCGGCAAAGTAATCGATGTGCGACTGCGGATCGACAATGTCCATCGGAGCGGCAACATCGTCAAGTACCATCAGCCTATGAGCAAAATGCCCGACGTAAGCCAAGTCGAGAGTCATCTTCCCTGGTAGTTGTCGTTGGATCGAAAAATCTACGGCATAGGAATATGGAGTTTTGAGCGACTGGTCTATGCCACGCGCAATGGCCAAGCTCGCCGGCGCTATCTGCGGGAAGCTGATCGTATTAGGCGGAGTCAGGTTCCCAAGTAGTGAGAGCGGGATATTGTTCATGTCCGCCAAATTGGATCCAATACGCGGTGCTTGTGCGAGCGGCAGGGTTGCAGAGGGGTTGCTAACGTCACTGCTGACTCCGTACTCGCCACTTGCGCTATAAAATTGGGCCAATTCCGGGCCGAAGTTCTGGTAATACATACCTGCGCCCGCCCGGATTGAAGTCTTATCATCCCCGAACAGTTTGTTGGCCCAGCCCGAATCCGAGCGCGGGGTCCAGGCAATACCTAGGCGCGGAGCAAAGTTCTTGGTTTGCGAACTATATAAGCCGGGTTTGCCGTAAACCGAACCTGCGGGGCCGAACCCTATTTGAGCTCCTCCCAGCACGGAGTTGTCACCCAGACCTTTTTCCATCGCAGCCCATCGCTGATTGAACCACTGCCCCATGTTTATGGTTGGTGTAACCTCCTGCCCCGCAGTCTCGGTCATTGGCGTCATGAGCTGATAATTCAAGCCATAGGTCAGGGACAGATTGCGACGCAGTTTCCACGCGTCCTGGAAGAAGAAGTTGTAGTCGTCAGTAGACCAGTGGCGAACAATCGGTAAATTCTGGCCGATTAGCGAGCCGCCACCTGCCCCGATCTTATAGTTGAAAACCCCATCAACTTCGCTTTCCAGGCCTATCAATGCAGCCAGAGGGAAGTCGTACGCGTGATTGAACCCAGCATCAACCGCCGGAAACCCGTTCGCGGCTGGATCAAAAGCATCACCCTTGTTAGCGAATCCTCCTTCGGAAATCCAGTCGGCGTTTGTAAGTGCATCGCTGAAATTAGCTCCGTAATCGTAGGTGTTCAGCCGCGAAAGGAGAAAGTTGATACCGAATTGAAAGCTGTGCGAACCCTTGACCCAGGCAACTGTGTCTTCAAAATTATGCACCGGTGCCGTGTCGCCTCGGGAATAAGCGATGTCCTGGTCGAGATCGCGCATCTGGACCCATGGCTGATTTGAATCGCCGTTCACGCCGTAACTGGCATGGGTAAGACCGTAATGGAAGTTATTTACGAGGTTCGTTCCCCATAGGCTGGTGTAGCCCACGACGAATCCTCTTGAAAGATCAAGATCGGTAGTCATCGCCGGCCTGCCGGGGAGAAATGGAGCGTTGCCAGAGTGGTCGTCGACGCCCGTCCCCCGCAGGAAAAGCGTGTGGTTGCCGTTTTGCGTGATCTTGAAGTCGATACGTCCGATGTACCAGTTATCGCGCTCGGTAGTCGGTGCAGCGAAGCGGTAAGTCGCAAAGTTTGGATAGTCGCAACTGGTACAAGGGGCATTTGGCAACGGATAGGTTTTGAAGTAGGCCAGCGCGCCAGCGCTCACGCCGATTCCAAGTGGGTCCATTGCACCCAGTTGGGCCGGACCCAGGCCGTTATAACCGGCTGGAAGAGTATAACTGTTACCGCTTGCTCCTGTAACGGTTTCTCCATTACATAGAGCGGGATTCGCGCATGAATACTGAATGATGCCATCCTGAAGCAGTGCACTGGGAATGGTTCTCTGAACACTTTGTCCCACGTTCTGCCGGTGCCCTTCGTAGTTGAAAAAGAAGAACAGACGGTTCTTGAGAATTGGCCCTCCGAACGTTCCTCCGTAGTTGTTCCACACCAGTTGTGTCGGCCGGTTAGGATCGCCGTTAGATAGTTGGCTGTTCTTCAGGAAGAAGTCGTTGGCCTCACCCACACCATTCCGGTTGAACTCATAAGCGCTGCCATGAAACGTATTGGTTCCACTTTTCGTGACCATCGCTATTTGTGCACCGGAAGATCGTCCTTCCTCTGCACCGTAGTTCGAAGTGGTGACGCGGAATTCCTCGACAGAGAACGGAGTTGTCGGCAAAACTCCATTAAAGGCATAACCCTTAAATTCATTGTTGTTGCTGACGCCGTCCAGAGTAATATCATTTTGGTCGCTACGCTCGCCATTGACCATGCCCGCCCGTGAGTCGTAATCACTCTCCAATAAATTCTCGCCGTTGAACGCAACGCCGGGCTGAAGGCTGAGCAGGAGCACATTGTTTTCCGCCGGAAGCGGAAGGTTCTCTATGGCATTCGTCTGCATGGCCAGACCAACACTGGCATCAGTGGTATTGAGCAGCGGCGCTTCCGTCGTAACAGATACGACCTCGGCCGCCGCACCCACGTTCATTCGAATATCTAACGTTCCGGGCAGAGCAACCTGAAGAACGACTCCGCTTTGTTCATATTTCTTGAATCCTGGGGCTTCGACGGTGATCCTGTAGGTGCCAGGCTGGAGTTCCGGAAGTACATAGGTCCCATCTCCGCTCGTCGCAGTGCTGCGGACGAAACCCGTGTCGGGATTCTGTATTGTGACGCGGGCTCTTATGATTGAGAGACCAGAAGGATCTGTCACGGCGCCCCGTAGAGAAGTCGTTCCTTGTGCCCACGCTATCGCTCCACACATGCACCAAAAAGTCGAAAGCACCGCTATCTTCCGCATGTCTGCCCTTCCTGTCCGGGAGTTCATCCGTTGTTGAAACAGCCCAGAGGCACTCTTTCAGCGGAACCTATATACTCGCTAAATCAGAACTTTGTCAACTACAAAAGCATAAAAATGCAACATTTGTTTCACGCCTACGCGCCGACAGTGTACGCATCCAAAACGACGGTTCTACCCTACATACCAACGATAACCTTGCCGCTGTTCCTGATCGACTTTCTTCAGAATGGCAAGGGTACGGCTACGGCGATGGTGCGCGCAAAGAGTGAAGAGAATATTCAACAGGCTAACTGGCGCGACGTAGGAGTTGCTGAAGGGGGCTTCGACTGGCGTTAGAAAAGTCACGTTGGAAAATCTTGCAATAGGAGAAACAAATGTGTCGGTGATTCCAACGCAGAACGCGCCGTTTGTCCGCGCGCGCTGCAGCCCTTCGACCGTCTGCCGGAGCCCTCTGCGGAAGCTGATCGCAATTACGAGGTCTCTTCTCCCAACGTTGCGGGCTGCATGAAAAGCCTTGCCCGGCGTCGTCGCTGTAATCACCGGTATTCCGAGTAGCGTCAGCTTGTACTCGAGAAATTCCACCAGCGCAATGGCCATGTCGCCGCCCAGCACAAGAATGCTTCGCGCCCGATGAATTCTTTCCGCGACCGAAGCGAGGCGTTCCATGTCCAGGGTATTTCGCAACGCATGCAGATTTTGCAAGTCTTGATCGAGTGCCTTTTTTGCCTGCGAGATCGAATTGGAATCTCCCGAGGAAACCGTCGCCTGCATTCCCTGCAAAGAGGTTGCATTCGCAATCGCCAACTCGTGCAAATAGGACCTGAAATCCTTGTAGCTTTGAAATCCCAGACCCTGCACAATCCGCATCACGGTCGCGGGATCCGTCTGTAGTTTTTCGGCAAGCGCCCTGACGCTCATGAGGACGTATTCGCGCGGGTTCTCCTGGACTGGCCGAATGAGATCTTGCCTCTTCTTGTGCAGCCTGGCGATGCGCTCGCCAAAGCTCATGGACTCGCCTTTGAATATCGCCGCAGGTGTCCCGCTCATGCGCTACTCCTGAATGCCGTCAGCCACTACCCTTCGGTGGTCAAAAAGTGTAACATTTGTTTCCACTCTGAATTAGGAAGAAGGCTTATGCGGAAGCTCGACCGGCTGCCAGTGCTAGCGGCGATGTTGATTTTTGCCTCTCTTGCCTTTGCAGAGGCCGAATCAAAGCCGGCCGCTGACCTAATCATCCACAATGCAAAGGTATGGACAGTCGATAAAGCGCAGCCAACCGCGCAAGCTGTCGCAGTTTTCGGTGATCGAATCGTAGCGGTCGGATCGAATAAGGAGGTTATGGAATGGCGTGGGCCCCGCACCCAGGTCATCGACGCGGGGAGCCAACTGCTTCTTCCCGGCTTTAATGACGCTCACGTCCACTTCGTCAGCGGAGGGACGCAACTCGATAGCGTCCAACTCACCGACGTTACAAGTAAGGAAGAGTTTGCCCGCCGCATCGGCGAACGCGCCAAGATCACACCCAAGGGCGAATGGATTGTTGAGGGCGACTGGGATGAAACCAAGTGGAACCCGCCCGCCCTCCCGACAAAAGAACTCATCGATCCGCTTACTCCCAACACCCCCGTTTTCGTCAGCCGCCATGATGGTCACATGGTCCTTGCAAATTCACTAGCGCTGCGTCTCGCGGGAATCACCGCGCAAACGCCCGATCCTCCTGGCGGAGTAATTGTTCGCGATGCTCAAGGAAATCCCACAGGCGCGCTGAAAGACGCCGCGATGGATCTCGCCGCGAAAGCCATCCCCCCTATGTCGCACGACGAGCGAGTAAGAATCGTGAAACGAGCGATGAATTATGCCTTGTCTCTAGGTCTAACCAGCGTCCAGAACATGAACCCCGACTACGCGGATATTGCCGTGTACAACGAGCTTTTGCAGCAGGGCCAATTGAAGATTCGCATCTATGCTGCGCCCCTGATCACCGGCGTTGATGATCAGGTGAAGATTGGCATCCGTCACGCTTTTGGCGGGCCGTTTCTGCGTATTGGCGCGGTCAAGGCATTTGCCGACGGCTCACTCGGCTCAGGCACAGCTTATTTTTTCCAGCCTTATTCAGATGAGCCGAACAATCGCGGGCTGCTCTCCGACGAAATGCACCCGATCTCGTTGATGCGCGATCGCATGATGCGGGCCGATGCGGCCGGCTTGCAGATTTGCACCCACGCCATCGGCGATGAAGCAATTTCCACAATTCTTGATATTTATTCCGATATTGTGCGAGCCCACGGCGAGGCGGACCGCCGGTTCCGGATCGAGCATGCGCAGCACATGGCCGCCAAAGACTTCGATCGCTTTGCCAAACTGCAGGTAATCGCATCGGTGCAACCGTATCAGGCAATTGACGATGGCCGCTGGGCGGAAGCGCGCATCGGTCACGACCGCGCGAGCCGTACTTACGCATTCCGCACGTTCCTGAATCACGGCGTGAAGCTCGCGTTTGGCACAGATTGGGACGTGGTGCCGCTCGATCCAATTCAGACGCTCTACGCTGCGGTCACACGCGCGACACTGGATGGCAAAAATCCCAACGGGTGGTTTCCGGAACAGAAACTAACGGTTGCGGAATCAGTCGAGGCTTACACCATGGGGTCGGCATACGCAGAATTTCAGGAAAAGGAAAAGGGATCGATAACTCCGGGCAAGCTGGCCGACATGGTTTTACTCAGCCAGGATATTTTCAGCATCGCCCCAGAGAAAATTCGCGATACGAAAGTTCTAAAAACATTCGTCGGTGGGGAAATGGTCTGGGATGCGAGTGCATCGGGGTCGCACGGCCGAACTGATTAATTTTGTTGGCGGATTTCCTTCGTGATCCTTAGTGTCGTTCGCGGTTATTTGACTTTCAACCGCACGGAGTTCGCTCTATAAGGAAACAGATGAGGTCAATCTTTGCAGCCTTAGCACTCATTACCCTCTTTGCCGGTTCTGCCTTTTCACAGGATTTTGCCGCCCAAGCGCGCCGCATTCAGAGTGAAGTTCTGGGCATCGACGGACACACGGATACCGTTCAACATGTCATCTACGAAAATGTAGACCTCGCGGACCGGCTGCCGGATGGGATGGTTGACCTTCCCCGCCTGCGCGAAGGAGGCATGCATGCTCCGTTCTTCGCGCTTTGGGTTCCCGTCTACTACAAAGGGCCCGATGCGGTCCGCCGCACGCTCGATTTGCGAGATGCAATTCAGCGTGTGCTCGACAAGCACCCGGATCAGATTGAACTAGCCACGAGCGCGCACGATATCCAGCGCATCGTTGGCGAAAAGAAAATCGCAGCCGTGCTCACCATCGAAGGCGGGCACCAGATCGATAATGACCTCGCGGTCCTGCGAATGTATCGCCGCATGGGGATCATGGCGATGACGCTCACCCATTTCCGCAACACCGATTGGGCGGATTCCTCGACTGACAAACCCGAGCACAACGGCCTTACTGATTTCGGGAAGCAAGTTGTTCGCGAAATGAATTCGATCGGCATGATGGTGGATATATCCCACGTGTCCGACAAGACTTTTTACGACGCGGTAACAGTCTCGACCAAACCGGTCATCGCTTCTCATTCCTCCTGCCGCGCGCTGTCTGACGTTCCCCGCAACATGACTGACGACATGCTTCGGGCGCTCGCGAAAAATGGCGGAGTTGTCGGCGTAAACTTTGCCGCTGCATTTGTGAACCAGCAGGATGCCGAAGAACTCAAGCAGAAAGTTTCGAGCGAAAGCGACGTCTCGCCGAATGTGACGGGTGCGGCTTTAGACCAGATCGCCGCGAAAGAATACTTCGACGACAAGCGAGACTACAAAGTCGGGCATGCCACGGTTGACGACGCGGCCAACTGCATCGATCACGTCGTAAAAATCGCCGGCATTGATCATGTTGGTATCGGCAGTGACTTCGACGGAATCAGCCTCGTTCCTCGCGGCCTCGAAGATGTTTCAAAAATGCCGAACTTAACCGCTGAACTGTTGAAGCGCGGATATTCCGAGAGCGACATCAAGAAGATTATGGGCGGCAACTTTCTTCGCGTAATCAGAGAAGTGGTCGGGAATTAACAACGAAAAACAGATCAGGGGCCGACCTCGTCCCCTGATCGTGTAGTTTGCGATGTCCAACTCTTAAGCGCTCTTTTTCGCCGTCGCCGGAGGCATTTTCGCGAAAGCATCGTCCTGCGCCTGTTGCATCTCCTGCGGAGACATGTCTTTCACATGACTTGCAAGCGACCAGCTATGACCGTATGGATCGGTCACAACTCCATAGCGATCACCCCAGAATTGGTCCATCAAGGGCATTCTTACCTTCGCGCCGGCTGAAACTGCGCGGTTGTAAGCACTGTCGACATCTTCGGTATAAACATGAATCGTCACTCCCGAGCCGCCATTCGCCAGTGGCGAAAGTGCGCCATATTCTGGCATTTCGTCGTTCAGCATCAGAATGGAATCGCCGATTCGCAACGCGGCGTGCATAATTCTGTTGTCGTCCATGCGTGCAACGTTCAGAACTTCTGCGCCAAGCGCTTTTTTATAAAACTCAATCGCTTCGTCGGCATTGCGAACAATAAGGTGGGGAGTCAGGGTGTGAAATCCAGGTGGAATTGCTTGAACTTTGCCAGCCATAAAACCTCCTCGGCGGGAAATTGTAGTCCTGTGCGGATTAAATGGGGTCAAAAAATTTTGGTGACGCCTTCGGGCAGCACCAGCACACGATCCTGAATTCCTGCCCTGCGGGCTTCCTCATCAAGCAACTGCAACGGTTCCTCCATAGGCTCGTGGGAGAGCCGGAAAGTCCCGTAGTGCATAGGCACCATCCACCGGGAATTCAAATCCAGAAAGGCACGGGTTGCATCTGCTGGGCTGGTGTGTACATTACGAAATTGCGGAGGGTTGTAAGCGCCAATCGGCAAAAGCGCGAGTTGCGGGCAAAGCCGCATTCCGATTTCACGGAAGCCGGAGAAGTACGCAGTATCGCCGGCGTGATAGACCGAATGTTTTCCGTCGCGCAGAACGTATCCTCCATAGCCGCGGTGCGCGTCGCGAAGAATACGCGCTCCCCAATGGCGCGATGGTACGTGCGTAATTGTGACACCACGATGTCGGTAGCTGTTCCACCAATTCAGCTCAACCACGTCGCGAAAACCTAAATCTGAGACCAGATCAAATACATGTTCCGGCACGACGATGGTGGGCGCCGAACCGCGCCAGCGTTTCGTATGCTGAACCAACGACCGCAACGACGGCCGATGCAGATGGTCGAAATGAGCGTGAGTGATCAGAACAACATCGATCGCAGGCAGATCGCGAATCATCACTCCCGGCCGCCGCAGCCGTTTCAGGACGAAAAGCCAACGGGCAAAGTTCGGATCGACCACGATGTTCTCGCCGCCAATCTGCAGGAAAAAACTGGCATGACCAATAAAAGTCACGCCCATTTGGCCGTTCGTGACCAGAACCGGCTTGCGCGACTCGCCTTGCCGCGGAGTGATTGCCGAATGCCGAACCAGCCGCCCAAACTGTCGGGCGCGCTTGCGCATTGCGGGGCTTTTAATGGCTTGTCGCAACATTGGCATAAGCTTTTAGCTCTGACCTATCATCTCGTCCTTCGTATTCGACCTGCTTTGGATGGCGTAAACTCATCATCCGTGATCCTAAAAAGTTCGAACTGCTGACCAGCCTGCATTCTACAATCTCGCAGATTCGCTTGACCTCATTACCCTCGTCATTTCTAATTCTTCTGTCCTTGTTTCGCTCAGGAGCTCTCATGCGTGTTGCATTTCTTGGATTAGGAATCATGGGTCACGCGATGGCCGCAAATCTTGTCAAAGCTGGGCACGAAGTCACCGTCTGGAATCGCACGCCGGGAAAGCAGGTCGAAGGCGCACGCTCAGCGTCATCTCCTGCCGACGCCGCGCAGGGCGTGGAAGTGGTGTGGCTTTGTGTCTCCGACACAGCCGCGGTTGAAAGCGTGCTGTTCGGGCCGAATGGCGTCGAGCAGTCACTCACGGAAAGCATGATTGTTGCCGATTCGAGCACCATCTCTCCCGCTGCGACCCGCAAGTTCGCCGAACGTGTGCAGAGAAAAGGGGTCCAATATGTGGATTCGCCGGTGACTGGATCGAAGATTGGCGCCGAAAATGGCACCCTGCTGTTTATTGTCGGGGGCGACGAACCGACAATCGAGAAATTGAAACCGCTCTACGCCGCAATGGGCAAGAAGATTTTCCGCATGGGCGAGACCAGCAAAGGCCAATCTGCCAAGGTGGTGATGAACCTGCAAATCGCGTTGATCTACGAGGGCTTTGCCGAAGCGCTCACGCTCGCCGCAAAGCTCGGCGTCGATGCCGAGACCCTGATGCCGCTCATCAACATGTCAATGGTCAAGTCAGGCGTGGTCGAATACAAGGCGCCGTTTGTCCTGCGTCGAGATTTCGTCGCCAACTTCCCACTGAAGCTGATGAGGAAAGACATTCGTCTCGCGCTCGAGGCGGCCAAAGAATCGCGCGTGAAGCTGCCCGGCCTTGAGACTGTCGAAGAAGTCTACGATATGGCGGTTGAAGACGGTCACGCCGATCTCGACTTCGCGGCGACTCTGTTGTTACTCGAAAAATGGGCGGGTGTGGAAGTCAAGGGCCAAGCGGCCTGATACCGAATGCCTGACTACATCGGGGCCATCGACCAGGGCACTACCAGCACTCGCTTCATTGTTTTTGACCGTTCCGGCAACATCGTAAGTTCCGCTCAGGAAGAACACCAGCAAATTTATCCTCAGCCCGGCTGGGTCGAACACGATCCCGAAGAGATTTGGCGAAGAACCCAATCTGTAATTGCGCACGCAATGCAGTCTGCTGCTCTCAAGCCTGGTGACCTGGCCGCCATCGGAATTACGAATCAGCGCGAAACTTCGATTGTATGGAATAAGAAGACCGAAAAAGCAATCTACAACGCGATCGTTTGGCAGGATACGCGTGTCGCTCCCGCTGTTGCAGAATTTTCGGGATATGGCGGGCAAGACCGCTATCGTGCGAAAACCGGTCTTCCACTGGCCACGTACTTCAGTGGCCTCAAAATCCGCTGGATACTCCAGAACGTTGCGAATGCTCGCGGGGAAGCCGAGTCCGGCGATTTGCTTTGCGGCACAATCGACAGCTACTTGATCTGGAAGCTGACTGGCGGCTCCGAAGGCGGCGTTCACGTCACCGACGTCACAAACGCCAGCCGCACGCAGTTAATGGACCTGACCACGTTGCAATGGGAGAAGAGCATACTTCAGGATTTCGGGGTTCCTGCACAGATTTTGCCGAAGATCGTCTCGAGTAGCCAATCGTATGGGCACGCGAAAATTCCCGCCATTCGCGATGTTCCTATCGCAGGAGTGCTCGGAGATCAGCAAGCCGCACTCGTAGGCCAAGTATGCTTCAAACCTGGCGAGGCCAAAAATACTTACGGCACCGGCTGCTTCATGCTGCTGAACACCGGCGAGAAAATTGTTCCCTCAAAATCTGGGCTTATCACGACCGTTGCCTACAAACTCGGCGCTAAGGCCGCACACTACGCGCTTGAGGGCAGCATTGCTATCACAGGGGCACTCGTGCAGTGGCTTCGCGATAATCTCGGCCTCATCGCAAATAGCAACGAGATCGAATCACTGGCTAAAACGGTGGAAGACAATGGCGGTGCCTATTTCGTTCCTGCATTCTCAGGACTGTACGCGCCGTACTGGAAGGACTCGGCGCGCGGTGTTGTCGCCGGCCTCACTCGTTTCATTAATAAAGGACACCTGGCGCGCGCAGTTCTTGAAGCAACCGCGTTTCAGGTGCGCGAAGTGGTTGAAGCCATGGCGAACGACTCCGGCATGAAGCTTAGTTTCCTTCGGGTCGATGGCGGCATGGTGAAGAATAATTTGTTGATGCAGTTCCAGGCCGACATTCTCGGCATTCCAATCATCTGTCCTCGCGTGAGCGAAACCACTGCGCTCGGCGCCGCCTACGCCGCTGGACTTGCAGTCGGGTTCTTCAAAGATACCGATGAGCTCTGCGCAAATTGGGCTGAACAAAAACGCTGGAAGCCGGAGATGGAGCAGCAGATTCGCGAGCGCCTTTATCATTTCTGGAAAAAGGCGGTGACCCGCTCGTTCGATTGGGTGGAATAGCAACTGAGTTCAATTCGAGTCGGAGGGCTGTTGCATGCATGGACCTTTGATCGGTGAGTTCATGGGCACGCTGGTCTTAATTCTTCTCGGCGATGGAGTGGTTGCCAACGTTCTGCTGAGAAAATCCAAAGGCGAAAACTCTGGCTGGATCGTGATTGCAACCGCATGGGGATTGGCCGTAACCGCCGGAATTTGTACCGCGGTTGCGTGCGGCAGTCCAGCAGCGCACATAAACCCGGCTGTTACTTTAGCCTCCGCCTTACTTTCGAAAAATTGGTCCAACGTTCTTCCGTTCTGGGGCGCGCAGTTGCTCGGAGCATTTGTCGGCGCAATTTTAGTTTGGCTCGTCTACCTGCCGCACTGGCCGGAAACAGAAGATGCCACCAAAAAACTCGGAATTTTCTGCACCATTCCTGCGATTCGCAAACTGCCTGCCAACCTTCTTTGCGAAATCATCGCCACCATCTGCTTGATCGTTGTCGGGTTTAGCTTCGGGAGCAAGGCGTGGACGCAAGCTCTCGCTCCCGGCTTTAATCCCTGGTACTGGGGAGTCCTCGTCTGGGTCATTGGCTTGGGCCTGGGCGGCCCGACCGGATATGCAATTAATCCGGCGCGTGATTTAGGCCCGCGCGTTGCCCACGCTCTCCTTCCGATCAAAGGAAAAGGCGCGTCGGACTGGGAATACTCCCTCGTCCCGATCATCGGTCCCTTCGTCGGCGCGGCACTTGCTGCCCTCATTATCAAACTCGTAGGAATAAGTTGATCCAGTTTGCCTGGTCTCTCGAACCATGAATCGTTCTGAAATGCTGGATCGCGTTCGTGCCCATACGAAGCCCTGGGACATGGTCATTGTCGGCGGTGGCGCCACTGGCGTTGGTGTGGCCATCGATGCCGCAAGTCGCGGTTACGACGTTCTGCTGTTTGAGCAGAGCGATTTCGGCAAAGGCACTTCCAGTCGAAGTACAAAGCTCGCGCACGGAGGCGTCCGGTACCTAGAGCACGGAAATATCGGACTAGTAATGGAGGCGCTCAAAGAGCGTGGCCTGCTCCTGCAAAACGCGCCGCATATCGTGCACGACTTGGCCTTTGTGGTCCCGAATTACGACTGGTGGGAAGCTCCGTTCTACGGACTCGGTCTGAAGCTATATCAGTTGCTTGCAGGGAAATACGGCTTTGGCAAATCGCGTCTGCTTTCGCGCGAAGAAACCCTCGAACGTTTGCCAACCTTAAAGACTGAAGGCCTGCGCGGAGGCGCGGTTTATTTTGACGGTCAATTTGACGACGCTCGCCTGCTTATCCACATGATGTTGACCGCATACGAGCAGGGAGCAACGTTGCTCAACTATGCCGAGGTCACTGGCTTCACCAAAGACAGCCAGGACTTCGTGAACGGGGTTCTGGTGCGCGATGTCGAAACGGACGAGCAATTTCAAGCTTCCGCAAAGGTTATCGTCAACGCTACCGGAGCTTTCAGCGACCGACTGCGGCAGAAGGCTCTGCCGTCGGCTGCCCCGATGATTGAGCCTAGCCAAGGTATCCATCTGGTCTTCGGTCCCGAGTTTCTGCAAGCGGAAAGCGCCATCCTAGTTCCGCGAACCACCGACGGTCGTGTGCTGTTTGCGATTCCGTGGCATGGGCACACTCTGGTCGGAACAACGGACACTCCGATCACCGCTCCGCGACTCGAGCCTGTCGCAATGGAGCAGGAAATAGAATTCATTCTTGCGACAGCCGCACAATATCTAGAAAAGCCTCCCAAGCGCCAGGACGTGCTGAGCGTATTCGCCGGGATTCGGCCGCTGGTACGCGCGCCTGGCGCGGTGAGCACGGCGGCTTTGTCACGAGACCATGTTATCCACATCGACAAATCCGGACTGATGACGATCACCGGCGGCAAATGGACGACCTATCGCCACATGGCCGAGGACTGCGTCAATCAGGCCGCGACGCTCGGTCAACTTTCCGAAAGCCTGTGCAGGACCCAGCATTTGCGAATTCACGGCTATCACACGGATCCGAAGCAGTTGGGAGATTTAGCCGTGTACGGAACCGATGCTCCCGAAATCAGAAACCTTGTGCAAGCCAATCCTCATCTCGGCAAGCAGTTGCATCCCGCATTGCCGTACATCAAAGCCGAGGTTGTCTGGGCCGTGCGTCATGAAATGGCGCGCACAATCGAAGACGTCCTCGCCCGCCGCACCCGCGCGCTTTTTCTGAACGCAAGGGCGGCTCTGGGGATGGCACCGAAGGCGGCGGATCTGATCGCAAGGGAACTAGCCTGGAACGAAGAGGAAAAAGGTAAGCAAATGGCGGAATTTCAAGCGATCGCTCGAAATTATGTACTCGCGAAATGAACCTTCCTTTACAGGGTACCGTTCGTTGACACTTATCTCACGCGAACGATAAAATCATTGGTTCTAAATATCCTTTCGGCGGTAATCACTCAGCAGAAAACATGGATGAAACGCTCAGACAAATAGGCGAATTACTGCTCGGTTCCATCCCCACGATCATCTTCTTTCTGCTGCTTTATGGACTTTATACCGTTCTGCTACATAAGCCCTTGGTTCGCGTTCTTTCTGAGCGACACGCGCGCACCCAAGGCGCAATCGAGAAGGCCCGCGCGGACGTTGCCACCGCTGAGGCCCGCACCGCCGAGTACGAACAGAAACTGCGCGATGCCCGTTTAGCTTTGTTCAAAGCGCAGGAAGCCCGTCGTGCGCGCGCTGCGCAGGCCCGGGCTGACGCTTTGGCTGAGGCTCGCAAAAAGGCTCAGGCGCAAATTGAGCAAGCTCGATGTTCGATAGAAAGCGATAAGAAAGAAGCCATGAGCTCACTCGAAGGCGAAGCTCAAACATTGGCCTCCGAAATTATTCGTACCGTTCTCGAACCTGCGCTGAGCGTTGCACCGGCAGGTGGACGATGAAACGTACTCGCACGATAGTCAGAAAACTTGGCTTGGTAATCGCATTTTCGTTCCTGTTCTCATCGCTTCTTTTCGCGCAGAGATCAGCCGAACCTGCAAATCCCTCTCAGGAGAATGCTCCCGCCAATGCCGCACCTGAGCATGGCAACAAAGGCGAGGGAGATGAAACCGCGCAGTTCAAACATTCGGCGTCGGTCCAGTTTCTCGCGCGTGTCACCGGATTAAGCCTTGAAGGCGCGTACTGGCTGGCGGTCGTGCTGAATTTTGCGATCATGGTGGCGCTGATCGTTTGGGCTTCGAAAAAGAGCCTGCCCCCCATGTTTCGTAATCGCACCGCGTCGATCCAGAAATCGCTTGAGGAAGCCCGGAGAGCAAGTGAAGATGCCAACCGTCGCCTAGGCCATATTGAATCACGGTTAAGCCGGCTGGGTGATGAAATCAACCAGATGAAGGCGGCGTCGGAAAAAGAAGCCGCAGCCGAAGAAGAAAGAAGTAAGGCATCTGCCGCGGAAGATGCGCAGCGCATCGTCCAATCTGCCGAGCAGGAGATCGCCGCTGCAACAAAAGCTGCGCGCCGAGAACTGACGGCATACGCCGCGGACCTGGCAGTCTCGCTTGCGGCAAAACAGATCAACGTCGATACTCCGACAGACGAGGTGTTGGTTCGTCGCTTTGCGCAGCAAATTTCGAACGGAACGAGCGGGAAGAAAGTTTAACGATGGCAAGTGTTACCAGCACATATGCTCGGGCTTTCGCGGACGTCGTTTTGGTGAACCGTCTGGATCCGGGCAAGATTTTGGCTGAAACTCAGCAGATTGCCGGTTTGGTCCGCGGAAATAAAGAGCTGCGCGACGTCTGGGAGAATCCTTCAATTCCAGGCGATCAAAAGCGCGCAGTGCTGGACGCCATCGTGAAACGCGCGGGGATTTCTCAGCCAGTACGCAACTTCGTTGCTGTGGTAATGGATAAAGGACGAATGAAATTCTTCGCCGAAATCGTCGAGCAATTCCGTGAAGACTTGAACCAGCAATTAGGAATCGCCGACGCCGAAATCACCACCGCTCGCAATTTAAGCGCAGAGGAACGGACTGAGCTCGAACGCGACCTCGCACGAGTCACCGGCAAGAAAATCAAAGCACGATATGACGAAAACCGCGCGATCTTGGGCGGTGTGATTGCCCGCGTTGGCAGCACGGTCTTTGATGGTTCAGTAAAAGGACAATTAGAAAGAATAAGAAGACAGTTAGTGAGTACGTAGCACTGAGCAATCAGCAAGTAGCATTCAGTCACGCGAGTTCTTTCGGAAAGGACTAACAAGCTAGTTTGGCTGAATGCTGATTGCTAGCAGCCGCTAATAGCTAGAAGCTTATTTTATGCCCCAACTCAAAGCAGACGAAATTACACAATTGATTCGGCAGCAGATTGAGAACTACGAAACCAAGGTTGCTGTCGACGAAGTCGGCACAGTCATTACCCTCGGCGACGGCATTGCGCGCGTGCATGGCCTTGAGAAGGTCATGGCAGGCGAACTCCTTTCATTTCCGCACGACATCTCCGGCATCGCGATGAATCTCGAAGAAGACCAGGTCGGCGTGGTGCTGCTCGGCGACTATACGGAAATTAAAGAAGGTGACCAGGTTAAGCGTACCGGCCGCATCATGAGCGTGCCAGTGGGCGAGGCAATGATCGGTCGCGTCATAAACTCACTCGGCCAGCCGATCGATGACAAAGGGCCGATCTCAACTTCTGAATTTATTGCACTCGAGCGTCTGGCTCCTGGCGTTATTGACCGTCAGCCTGTGCGCGAACCGATGGCAACTGGCCTGAAAGCTATCGATAGCATGATCCCCATCGGTCGCGGCCAGCGCGAACTCATCATCGGAGACCGCCAGACAGGGAAAACCGCCATCGCGATCGACACGATCATCAACAATAAAGGCGGCGACCTCATTTGTATCTATTGCGCAATCGGGCAAAAGCGGTCTTCGATTGCGCAGGTCGTAAAAATTCTCGGCGACTACGGTGCCATGGACTACACCATCGTCGTGGCAGCCTCTGCATCGGAACCCGCTCCTATGCAGTACATCGCCCCCTACGCCGCATGTGCAATGGGCGAGTACTTCCGAGACACCAAACGGCACGCACTCGTTATTTATGACGATCTCTCGAAGCACGCAGCTTCTTATCGCGAGATTTCGCTGCTGCTTCGCCGTCCGCCAGGCCGCGAAGCCTACCCTGGAGATGTTTTCTATCTCCACTCGCGTCTGCTCGAGCGCTCAGCAAAATTGAGCAATGCCAAGGGCGCTGGATCGCTCACCGCGCTGCCGATCATCGAAACACAAGCCGGCGACGTTTCTGCGTACATTCCAACTAACGTGATTTCCATCACCGATGGCCAGATCTACCTCGAAACCGATTTGTTCAACCAGGGCGTGCGCCCTGCAGTGAACGTTGGATTGTCCGTGAGCCGGGTCGGTGGTTCGGCGCAGATCAAAGCCATGCGCCAGGTTGCGGGCAGCTTGAAATTGGAACTGGCTCAATATCGTGAACTGGCTGCATTTGCGCAGTTCGGCAGCGATCTCGATAAAGCAACGCAGGCGCAGCTCAGTCGTGGACAAAGATTGGTCGAGGTTCTTAAGCAGCGGCAATTTTCGCCACTGCCTTTTTCGAAGCAAATTTTGATCATCTTCGCTGGAACCAGCGGTGTTCTCGACGACGTGCCAGTCGAGCAGGTACGCGACTTCGAAGCTGAACTTTATCGCTACGTCGACGCGACGAACCCCGGCGTGCTGCGCTCGATCATGGAGAAGAAAGTTCTTGATGACTCGATCAAGTCCGAGATGACGAAGCTGATTAAGGAATGCAAGGAAGCGTTCGTGCAAGAACATCAGGCAGTAGGAGCAGGAAGATAACTCTTAAATGCTCGTGCCCAGCCTGTGCAAATTTTCGTAGGGTGGGATTGGCAGATGACGAACCACGAACCGAATTGCTTTTGCTGAAGGCTGAGAGCTAACGGGCTGAAAGCTGTTTTATGGCCAACATTCTCGACATCCGGCGCCGCATTCGAAGCGTAACCAACACGCGCCAGATCACGCGCGCCATGAAGATGGTCTCTGCTGCTCGTCTTCGCCGTGCCCAGGATCGCGCTCTCGCCGCACGTCCCTATGCGCAGATGCTGACAAATGTTTTGAAGTCGCTCGTTTCCCGCGCAGACATTTACGATCCTGCCACCGGCGAATTGTTGCACCCGCTCCTGGTCAGACGGCCCGAGCAGAATATTCTGCTCATCGTAGTCACCGGAGACAAAGGTCTCGCCGGTGCCTTCAATTCCAACATTCTAAAGAGCGCCAGTCGATTTCTGGAGTCGAAGGCGGGGAAGAACATCGAGATTCTGACAGTCGGCCGCAAAGGCCGCGACTTCATGCGGCGCAGGTTCAAAGCTGCAGAACCGACAAAAGCGCCGACGCCAGCAGGTTCGACAAGTGCACCTGAGACGACTCTGGTGGGCGAATACGTCAGTGTTCTAAACAAAGTCGACTATGCGCTGGCTTCTGAAATTTCGGAGCAGATCATCGAGCGCTACACGAATGCGGAAATTGATTCCGTTTACCTCGTCTACAACGAATTTAAATCGGTGATCGCACAGCGATTGATCGTCGAGCAGGTTTTGCCGGTCGGGCACATCGGTGCTCCCGACATTTCCCAGGCCACCGAAATGGAGCTAAACGACAAGCGGCGCGCAATTGAGGCGGCCAAAGGAACCGGTGTTTCGCTCCGACCTGCCGATACCAGCAAGGCAGATGAGGAGGCGGCGCATTTTGGAACAGCGCAGGTCGATTACATCTACGAGCAGCCACCGCGAGAATTGTTTCGGGCCCTTTTGCCGAAGTACGTAGGCATCCAAATTTTCCACGCTTTGCTGGAATCGGTTGCCGCCGAGCACGCAGCGCGCATGACGGCGATGGAATCGGCAACGAACAATGCCGGAGAAATGATCGATTCACTCACGCTATCGATGAACCGCGTGCGCCAGGCAAAGATCACGAGGGAGATCATCGAAATCGTGAGCGGAGCGGCGGCATTGTAGCGAGCCACTAGCATCAAGAAAAACTTGATTGCTCATTGCTCGCCGGCCACAAGCTAAGAGGTAAAGCCTAAAGATTTTTTATGGAAAACATCGGACACGTAATCCAAATCACCGGCCCCGCAGTGGACGTGCAATTCACCGAAGCGGCGATGCCGCCGATCTACCAGGCTCTTCGCGTGGTCAGCGACGGCTACGACGTTCCCGTGCCCATCAGGGTCATTCTCGAAGTGCAGCAGCACTTGGGCGAAGGCCGCGTGCGGGCCATCGCCATGGAGCCAACTGACGGCATGGTCCGTGGCATGAAGGCCATCGATCTCGGCGGTCCAATTTCCGTCCCCGTTGGCCACGGGACCCTCGGCCGCGTGATGAACGTAATCGGCGAGCCAGTCGACAATCTCGGGCCAATTCAGTCCAAACAACGAGATCCTATACATCGCCAGGCGCCTGCTTTCGACGAGCAAGCGACAACGGCGGAAATGTTTGAAACCGGCGTCAAGGTTGTCGATCTCATACAGCCGTTCTTAAAAGGCGGCAAGATCGGACTCTTCGGCGGCGCGGGTGTCGGCAAAACCGTCGTCATCATGGAGCTGATCAACAACGTCGCCAAGCAGCACGGCGGCTATTCCGTGTTTGCCGGCGTCGGCGAACGCACTCGCGAGGGCAATGACCTGTGGCTCGAAATGAGCGAGTCGGGTGTGATTAAGCCCGGCGATCCCGAACACTCGAAAGCGGCCCTGATTTATGGTCAGATGACCGAACCGCCGGGTGCCCGTTTGCGTGTTGCTCTCACCGGACTGACAGTGGCCGAATACTTCCGCGACCAGGAGGGTGCCGACACGCTCTTGTTCATCGACAACATTTTCCGGTTCACCCAAGCTGGTTCCGAAGTGTCGGCGCTCCTTGGCCGGATGCCGAGTGCCGTGGGCTATCAGCCGAATCTGGCAACCGAAATGGGTGAACTGCAGGAGCGCATCACTTCCACTAAAAAAGGTTCGGTAACATCGGTCCAGGCAATCTACGTTCCTGCCGATGACCTGACGGACCCTGCTCCGGCCACTACGTTCGCTCACCTCGATGCAACCACGGTGCTTTCCCGCGCGCTGACGGAAATCGGAATTTATCCTGCGGTCGATCCGCTCGCTTCTACTTCGCGCATTCTCGATCCGCGCATCGTCGGCCAGGAGCATTACGACGTGGCTCAAGCCGTGAAGAAAACCTTGCAGACCTATAAAGACCTACAGGACATCATCGCGATTCTTGGAATCGATGAACTGAGCGAAGATCAGAAACTCACTGTTGCACGCGCCCGTAAAATTCAGCGCTTTCTATCGCAGCCGTTCCATGTGGCCGAGCAATTTACCGGAGCCCCCGGTCGTTACGTGAAAGTTGCGGACACCGTAAAGGGCTTCAAGGAAATCGTCGAAGGCAAGCACGACGACATTCCCGAGCAGGCGTTTTACATGAAGGGCACGATCGATGAAGTCGTGCAAGCGGCAGAGAAATTGAAAGTAGCAGCGTAAGAACAGTCGTGTGTCGCACGTCACGCGCAAGGCGGTTTTAGCGCTCGACGCACGACGCAGGGCTGACGACACAATGCCCGATTCTTTCCAACTCGAAATCGTCACCCCCGAGAAGTTGGTGGTCCGCGACACCGTGCAGGAGGCGCAGATTCCCGGCGCGAACGGGTACATTGGCATTCTCCCCGGCCACGCTCCGCTCATCACAGAACTCGGCGCGGGCGAAATCAGTTACCGAAAGGGCGGCCAGGTGCACCGTTTTGCAACCGCGTGGGGATTCGCCGAGGTGCTGCCCGATAAAGTTACCGTTCTTGCCGAAACCGTCGAGCCCGCTTCTGAGATCAATGTGCCCAGGGCGCAGCAATCGCTCGCTCAGGCAGAAAATGCGCTGAAATCTGCGCAGACAGAAGAAGAGGTTTCAAAGGACCTTGGCAAAGTCCGCCGAGCGCAGGCGCGCATCGAGGTCGCCGAGCATAAACATTCCTGATCTTTCCTACAAAAATTTTTAATTCCAAGTAAAACGTTTCTGCGGTTAGCATTCCGCATGCCGAAAACCGCTGTGTCGGCGATGTTCTATCCTTGGAGGCTCCGCATTGGGACTCAGGTGCTTTGCCCGGACATGCGCATTTTTAATTTTCCTTCTACTCTCCTCTAACCTTTGGGCGTTGGTTGCGCCTGAGATCGCCACGAATAGCGCCGATCGGCAGGCCCAACGCATCGCCGCGCTTGAACAGCAAACCGCGCAGGCCCAAAGCTCCGCCGACAACTCGTGGATGCTCACGAGCTCTGCGCTCGTGCTCATGATGACTGGCCCCGGACTCGCCCTTTTCTACGGCGGTCTTGTGCGCAAAAAGAACGTGCTCTCCACCATGCTGCAAAGTTTCGCCATGATGGCTGTAATTTCTGTGCTCTGGGCCATTTGCGGTTACAGCCTGGCGTTCGGTTCCGGTAACAGCTTCATCGGAGGCATTCATAATTTCTTTCTGCACGGTGTCGGGCTGCAACCCGATGCGGCATATTCCGCCACCATCCCGCAGCAGACCTACATGATTTATCAGTTGATGTTCGCCATTATTACGCCGGCGCTGATCACCGGAGCTTTCGCCGAGCGCATGAAGTTCAGCGCGATGTTGCTCTTCATGATCCTGTGGTCTCTAATCGTCTATGCTCCCATGGCGCACATGGTATGGGGCAAAGGCGGTCTGCTGAACGCTGCATTAGGCGGGTATTTTCCAACACTTGATTTCGCCGGCGGGACGGTCGTGCACGTTACGTCAGGGGTTTCCGCGCTCGTCTGTGCACTTTATCTTGGCCGTCGCCTCGGCTATCCGCACGAAGCTATGCCGCCGCACAGCGTCGTTCTCAGTTTTATTGGTGCATGCATGTTGTGGGTCGGGTGGTTCGGGTTCAATGCCGGCAGTGCACTCGGTTCGGGCTCGCTCGCAACCAGTGCATTCGTTGCCACGCATTTCGGCGCCGCCGCCGCTGTAATCGGATGGTGTGCAGCAGAGTGGTTGCGAAATGGCAAAGTGAGCGCGCTAGGCGCGATTTCGGGCGCAGTAGCAGGACTAGTTGCGATTACTCCCGCAGCCGGATTCGTAGGTCCCATATCCGGGCTCGCCATCGGTTTAATTGCCGGAGCATTCTGTTATTTCATGGTTGCGGCAGTAAAGGCGCGCTTCGGTTATGATGACTCGCTCGACGCCTTTGGGGTGCATGGAGCGGGTGGTACTCTCGGCGCGATTCTCACCGGAATCTTTGCGTCGAGCACAGTGAATCCGATCTTTAAGGACGCGCAGGGCAACACGATCGCCTCTGGAGTGATAGAAGGGAATTATCGCCAATTGGCAAACCAATTTGTTGGTGTCGCAATCGCATGGAGCCTGGCGATCGTGGGAACACTTATTATCTTGAAGATTGTTGATATGGCCATCGGACTGCGAGTCACTCAGGAGCATGAAGTGCAAGGCCTTGATCTTTCGCAGCATGGCGAAGAAGGATATTTCTGGGAAGTCTCGGCTTAGAACTTTGTTTGACCAACTGTCAGAAACAATCAACACCGAATGCCTATAGGAATCGGACCACATGCTTAAGATAGAAGCCATCATTCAGACCTCGAAACTCGAGGCGGTAAAGAACGCATTGCACGAGATTGGCATTGAAGGAATGACCGTGATCGAAGTTCGCGGCCATGGGCGACAAAAAGGCCACACCGAGGTGTATCGCGGTCGCGAGTACACGGTCGATTTAATCCCTAAAATCAAGATTGAGATGGTGATCGCCGATGTCATGCGAGAAAAGGTCGAACGCGCAATCATCGGTGCCGCTCAAACCGGCAAAATTGGAGACGGAAAGATCTTCTACTCGCGTATCGATGACACCGTCCGAATCCGCAACGAGGAGCGCGGCGAAAACGCACTATAAAGGACGCTATCTCCGTGCAGTTCTAAAACACCAGGCCATGCAGCCGTTAGCGTGATGTCATAGACTCGTTCGGACAGGAACACCCGGCTCATTAATGCTTATGCGACCTTTCCCGTCCGAAACTTTCCAGCTTGATAACCGCCCGGGACCGTCCTGGCCGAAATGTTGAGACGGTTCCAGCCATTGATGGCCACAACCGCCAGCGTGAGGTCCGACAACTGCTTATCGTCAAAGTACTGACGCACGCTCTCATAGACTTCGTCACGCACGTGACCGTCCGTGATTAGCGTCAGAGCTTCCGTCCACTCCAGCGCTGCGCGCTCCCGGTCGGTATAAAACGGAGACTCTCGCCACGCATCAAGTGCATAGAGTCGTTGCTCGGTCTCGCCGGTAGCACGCAGGTCTTTCCAATGCATGTCAATGCAGTACGCGCAACCGTTGATCTGCGAGGCGCGCAGGTCCACAAGGTTAAGCAGGGTTTGTTCGAGACCGCATCCGTGAAGATACTGTGCCAGCCCGAGCATTGCTTTCATTGCGCCTGGCGCCGCTTGGCCATAGTTGAAACGAGCTTCCATATCTCCTCCTCTAATTCTTAACTGATGATTAATTACTTCGATGTACGCGATTGAGCTGAGACTCAGAATCAATGCACGCGGCCGACATTTTTAAAAATCACTGAGTCCGAGTATTGAATCCTTTCAGGTGGATTAAACTATCTGGTCCAAGAAGGTCGCGGATCTACTCGCAACTTCTACGGAGCGAATCATGAATAATTCAACAAAAAATCTGGATCGCAGAACATTCTTGTCTAAATCTGCAGCCGCAATTGCAGGAGGCTCAGCGCTGGCGCACAGTGCTCTCTCTTACGGCAAGATTCTTGGCGCGAATGATCGCATTGCTCTCTGCCATGTCGGCATCGGTAGCCGAGGCAGCGAACTGGACCAGATTGTCTCCCAGGTCGCGCCCAGCCATAACGTGGAGATGAATGCGGTTTGCGATCTGTGGAGCATGAATCGCGACAAAGCCGTTGCCACGAATGCGAAGTATTACAATCGTGCGCCGCGTGCATTCCAGCACATTGAAGATGTCCTGGCTGACAAAGACATCGACGCGGTTATTCTTTCCACTCCAGATTTTTCGCATTCGCCGCTACTGAAGATGACAGCCGAGGCTGGCAAAGACGCCTATGTCGAAAAACCAATGGGCGACGTGCTGGACGAGGCAAAGGCCGCGCGTGATGCGGTTCTGAACAACAAGCTGATCGTCCAGGTTGGCACGCAGCATCGGAGTGAACCCTATCCGCAAGCAGCGCACGACCTCATACAGACTGGAGCGCTGGGTGACGTTAGCAAGGTCGAGATCGTGTGGAACTATCACGGGCCGCGATGGCGCGGACGGAGAGAGACGAAGCTCATCCGGGAACAGGACACCGATTGGCGAAAGTTTCTGTTGAACAAGCCGTATCGTCCTTTTGATCCGCAAATCTATTGCGAATTTCGCCTGTACGAAGAATTCTCAAGCGGCATTCCGGATCAATGGATGAGCCACGCCATCGATCTCGTGCATTGGTTTATGAATGATAATTTTCCGCGCTCGGCGGTATCGCACGGCGGCGTGTTAGCCTGGCACGACGGACGCGAAAACGCGGACACATTCCAGACTTTGCTCGAATATCCGAAGGGCTTTCTGGTTAGCTACTCGACGAGCTTCGGGAACGACTCTCCCAGCTTTACTCGCTACATGGGCAAGAAGGCTACGCTCTTCAATATCGGCGGCGAAGGTAGCCCGCGTTATCAGTTGGTTGAAGAAAAGGGAACGCATGAAGACAATCCGGACATCGAGAAGAGCCGCGCATCGAAATACGTTCTGCTTCCCGGAGAAACCAAGCTGCCGCCGATGGGAATGGGCGATCTCACTCTCGGGCACATGTCGAACTGGTTTGACTGCCTGCGTTCGCGCCAGCAGCCGCATTGCAGCGTGCACGAAGGCTTCGCCCACTCGGTAGCCTGCATGATGTCAACCGAGGCGTACTGGTCAGGAAGAAAGCAGTATTGGGACCCGGCAACGGAGACCATCCTCGACCATCCGCCTACCACGGGAGCAAATACTTAAGAGAGATACTGAAGGGTTTGCTCAATTAATTTCGATGTAGGCGCATACGGATCGCCGGGAGCATCGAACTCCATCGAGCAGTAGCCGCGATATCCGCTGGCCTTCAGAATTCCGAAGGAACGTTTCATATCGATGTTGAACTGTTTTCCGCCATTGCCTACCTCTCCACTCTTGACGTGGCAAATGTTGTAGGCGTGGTGAAACATCGCGGCGAGAGCCCGATAGTTGAAGTCTGCATCTCCGGTCGTCATAGAGTTGGCGAAATCGGGCAAGGCGTGCAGGAACGGATTGTTTATTGCTTCAATCACCTTCACGATGAAAAAAGCGTCTTCGCTGACCAGGTCGTCGTTCTCTAAATTCACGACCACATTTTTTCCGCTCGCATAGGCCACGACCTCCCGCAGGCTTCCTGCTGTGCGTTGCACGTCAGGTTTCGAGTTCTCAGCTCTGCGGACGTGCAGTCGCACGCTGGGAGAACCGATCTGGATGGCAACATCTATAAATTTCTTTGCGTACGCGATTGCCTGTTTGCGCGCCGGAAGCTCGTGGTCGTAAAAGCTGTAGTCGTTATCGACCGCGATGTTCACTGCTTTGGAATTCGCTTGGTTGAGCGCCTGCCGGAAGCTGGCAAGATACTTGGCGTCTAGCGAACTGAAGTGACGGCTGAGCGGCTCAACATTGCGGACATTGAATTTTTTCCTGACTTCGGCTGCAAAATCTTTTAAGTCCATGCCCGGCAGCTTGGGATCACGGTCTCGATTTCCGGGAGCTTCGATGTAAGCACGGAAGGGATAGGAGGCGACCGAAATGCGGTCTCTGGGGGCGGTCGGGAACGGAATGTGCGGCTCGCGCTCTTCCGCGGCGAAGAGGCGGCCAGTTCCGGAGAAAGCCGCAGTTGTGGCACCGGTAAGTTGTCCTAAAAATCCTCGTCTTGTTGTTGGCATGAGGGTGACTCGCGATTATAGCTCTGATTCACGCTTGCAAATAAAACGGCTCGGTTGGATTAGACTGTGTGGCTCCGGTTTCCTTTAGGGGAGAGAGGCCATATGCTCCGTTATCTTCCGTTCTTGTTGCTTTTACTTGTTTTCCCCATCGTCGCTTCAGCCTCTTCGCCCGCTGATAGCCACAAACATCCTTTCACCTTTGAAGACATGATGGCGCTCAAGCGCGTCGAGGAACCGGAGGTCTCTCCGGATGGCAAGTGGGTGCTGTTCGCGGCCGTGGATGTGGACCTGAAGGCGAACATGAAGACGCCGCATGTGTGGGTAGTGCCGATCGCGGGTGGGCAGGAAAAGGAAATCATTGCGGATCAGGATGCGGACCGACCTCGCTGGGCGCCGGATGGGAAGCGGTTCGCCTTTGTTTCAAGCAAAGAACACGGATCTCAAGTCTGGATTGCCGATTTTGATGGCGCGACCCGTACTGTCACTGGGACGCATCGGCTCACGAATCTCTCGACTGAAGCGGACGGCGAGCTGTGGTCGCCGGATGGGAAAAACATTTTGTTCAAGTCCGATGTGTATCCGGAATGCGAGGGAAACAGTTTCGATGAGCTGATGTGTATTGAGAGAAAATTCAGGGAGGCAAAAAATTCCAAAGTCAAAGCGCAAATATTCACTCACCTTCTATACCGTCATTGGAATGCTTACAAAGAAGGTAAGCGAACTCATCTTTTCGTGATCCGCCTTCGGTGGTCACAGAACGGAGAACTAACTTATCCAGGAGCGCAACCATCGATTGGTTCAGGACACGATTTAAACGATCTGCTGGCGATTGTTCCGCGCGACCTCACTCCTGGCGACTACGATGCGCCGGTGTTCTCGCTTGGAGGGCAGGATGACTACGCGTTCTCGCCCGATGGGAAAGAGCTTTGTTATGCCTCGAACCACGACTCAATGCCGGCGGCTTCGACCAACAACGATTTGTTCACTGTGCCGGTGAATTTTTCCCCGGGTGCGACTTCGAAAGATGTTCTTGCTGCGACGAAGGACATAACTGCAGAGAACAAGGCGGCTGACAACACTCCGCTCTATTCGCCGGATGGCAAGTACATCGCCTATCGCGCACAGCAGCGCCCGGGGTACGAGAGCGATCGGTTCGGTTTAACTCTTTACAATCGCGACACCGGACAGAAAACGGAACTGACAAAGGGATTCGATCAATGGGTCGGCACATTTATCTGGGCAATCAATTCGAAGACCATTTACTTCAGTTCCGAACATAAGCGGCATTCTTTGATTTACGCAGTGAATACAGCTCAAGCGAATGATGAATTTGCCAGACGCACATTGATAGCCAACTACAACGATGATCTTGCGATCACGCCTGACGGACAAACATTGGTATTTACCCGGATGTCCATCCAAGCGCCTAACGAAATATATGCCGCGAATACGGCTGGCGATGGCTGTCCTTCCCGAACCGGAGATGTGGATCCGGGAAAAGAAAATTGTTCCTTGAATAAGGATTGGGCTCTGACTCATCTCAATGACAAATTACTGTCGCAAGTCAATATGAGCAGCGGCGAGCCTTTTTGGTTCACCGGCGCTCACAACGACAAAGTCGAAGGGTTCCTGGTCAAGCCGCCCAACTTTGATCCCAACAAAAAACATCCGGTGAAATTCCTCATCCACGGCGGCCCGGAAGGTAACTGGGGAGATGACTGGAGCTATCGCTGGAATCCCGAGCTATTCGCGGCGAACGGATATGTGGTCGTCATGATCAACTTCCACGGATCAACCGGCTACGGGCAGAAATTCATCGACGCGATCAACGGCGATTGGGGCGGGGCTCCGTTTGAAGACCTGATGAAGGGACTCGATTACGTTGATGAGCATTATGGGTTTATAGATAAAGACCGCGAGTGCGCACTCGGCGCGAGCTATGGCGGATACATGGCCAACTGGATCCTCGGCCATACCAACCGCTTCAAGTGCGTTGTGACCCACGACGGCATGTTCAACACGGAGTCGGCGTATGGGGCGACGGAAGAGTTGTGGTTTCCTGAATGGGAGTTCAAGGGAACGCCCTGGACCAATCGCGAGATGTACCGCAAGTGGTCTCCGCACTTAAGCGCGAGCAGTTTCAAGACACCAACGCTGGTAATTCATGGTCAGCTCGACTATCGGCTAGATGTCTCGCAAGGATTTGCCCTGTTCACGGCATTGCAACGCCAAGGCATTCCTTCGAAGATGCTTTACTTCCCCGACGAAGGTCATTGGGTGCTCAAGCCGCAGAATTCGCAACTCTGGTACAAGACAGTGAACGACTGGGTCGATCAGTGGGTGGGAAACAAATGATTCCTACTTCACGCCCGCGGGATATTCCCTCATAGTTCAGGCACGAGATATACGTAGGCTCGGGCTGGAAATTGAAACTGATTGTTCAAAGAGAATTACGAATCAGCATTCGGCAAACGCCGCGACTCGCCGTTGCGGCGTTGAAATCTTTCGTTGCTCGGGGACTTTGTGAAAGTCATCGCTCCACCAGCAAAACCTTCTCCATCCCATCGATCTCGTTCAGCTTGACTTCGATCACCTCGCGCATTGTCGTCGGTACAGTGCGTCCCACGAAGGCCGCCTCAATCGGTAACTCGCGATGTCCACGGTCAATCAATACACACAGCTGCACTCGCCCCGGGCGGCCATGAGCAAACAACGCATCCAGCGCGGCGCGAATTGTGCGGCCGGTGAACAAAACGTCATCGATGAGCAGGATGTTCTTATCTTGAATATCAAAGCCGATCTTCGTTTCCTGTACCACAGGTTTCGGCCCGAGCGTCGATAGGTCATCACGATAGAACGTAATATCCAGAGCACCGACCGGAATCACCGTGCTTTCAATTCGGCCCATCAGCTTTCCCAGACGTTCGGCGAGTGGCACGCCCCGTCGTCGAATTCCGATCAGACCTAAATTCTCGACGCCCCCGCTCTTCTCCACAATCTCATGCGCAAGGCGCAGAAGGGTGCGCTCCATCTCCGACGCCGACATCAACTGCGCCTTTTCACGAAACGCGAATTTCGGCAGTGGACTTTCGTTTGTCATGACGTTGAATGATACGCAGCCCCGAGACGCGCCGCAAGGCTCACTCGGAAGCTTGTATTTGCTGCATAGTGGAAAGCTCTTCTTGCGCCAGGGGATTACCGCGGTGCTCGTTTTCGGCTCTCGACGACAGCTTTTAACTTCTCAATTTCTCCAATACTGAGTCGCCGAAATTCTCCAGGAGGCACATCCAAATTCAGCGGACCGTAGCGTACGCGCTTTATTTTTTCCACGTGATGCCCGATCTCCTCGAACATCCGTCGAATTTGACGATTCTTGCCTTCGGTCAAAGTTACTTCGTACCAGGGATTCTCCGCATCTCGAATGAGGCGGACTCTCGACGGCGCAGTTTTCTCGCGCCACGCACGCCTGCTCCGGTTCCTAACGCCTTCAGCGCGGCCATTCCGAGCGCCTCTAGGGGCGAGCAACCTGCTTTCGGAGCTTATTGAGATCCCTCTCCGGATCTTTTCCAGCCCTGCCTCATCCGGCACTCCCGACACTTTCACCAGGTAAATCTTCGGTACATGTGACGCCGCCTTCATTAGCTTATGTGCGAGTTCGCCATCGTTCGTCAGAAGAAGCAAACCTTCGCTTGCATAATCGAGTCGTCCTACTGGATAAACCCGCACCCGAATTCCGCGAATCAAATCCATTACCGTGGGCCGGCCTTCAGGATCACTCACCGTCGTGACATATCCTTTTGGCTTGTTCATCAGCAAATACACGGGACGCTCGGCTCCACGCAGTAGCTTTCCATTCACGCGGATGTGGTCGCGCTCAGGATCAGCCTTTGTACCCAACTCAGTGACAGTTTGCCCGTTCACAGAAACCGCCCCCGAAGCGATCAGCTTCTCCGCGTTACGGCGTGAAGCGACTCCCGCAGCCGCAATAATTTTCTGAAGGCGTTCAGACCCCATACTCATTAAGAGGTTAACAGGAAGACGGAGCGCCTGCGGGTAAATGACATAGATACAGTCGAAACTTAAATCCGCTAACGGGTCCAACCAGAAGATTGAAACAAGGGCGATTCCTTACTAAAGCAAGGATATGGGCAAGGTGTGTTCGGGTAGAAAACCATTCTTGTAATGAGAATTAACTCAGCGGCTTGCCAATTTCCCAGTGGTGCCCAAACGGGTCAACAACACGCCCTACTCGCCACCTATACGGTTGATCTTCGACTGGGGCACACGCTGTTCGCTCCGGCTTTCAGCGCCCGTTTGAAAGCGCATCGGGATCATCGATCACCATTACCATACGTGTAGTTGAGCCGCCCAGCGATTCAGGGCTAAAGTTTTTATTCTCCGGTGACTCGTCGGCGACCCAACATTCCGAGTTCCCGACCGCAAGCCGCGCCACCACGTCGCCAGAATCGTCCCGGACACTAAAAAGTTCCGGTGCCCCGAAGGCCTGCTTGTAAAATTCCACTGCCTTTGCGCCTTTCCGGACGGACAAAAGGGGGAAATCGAAGGTTTATCGTTGTTCATGTAATTTCCTGGTGCGCCAAGAATATAGGACCTGAATCCGCATTTTCGGAACCAGGGCTCCGGTCGATCGGCTGTACTCAAAATATTCTGCGCCGAAGGTTTTTCGCATGAACTCCTCCTCTTTACGACTCTTTATGAGAAACCCCAGCCAAACCAACGCAATCGAGATCACACCAACAGCTTCGCCCTTTGCCAGCGCCGTACCGCAAAGCGCCACCAATATCCCTGAATAGATCGGATGACGCACCCAATGGTAAGGTCCGCTGCGAATCAGCTCATGCCCTACCTTAATAGTGACGTTACCACTCCAGTTTTGGCCAATGTAGAAGCGCGCCCAGATCGCCAAGGCAATACCGGCCACAGTGAGAAACAGGCCTACATTTTCGACGGCAGCGCTCCTTGGAATAATGTGGGTGTACAGCCGTCCAAACGCTGGGTTGCTCGCAAACATCAGATAAGCACCAACCAGCACGGGTATTCCATATGCCACCCGCCAGCCGACCGACGCACGTTCGTGCGTTTTTTTCGTTCTTATCGCTGCGATCACCCACACCACCAGGAAAAGCACCCACGTGACGGAAAAAGGATTCAGTCCACCCATACGTTCTCTCAACATTTAGTACGCAATTCTTAACGCCAAGGTTCCCGACTACTGCATCAGCACTCGCGACGAAAGGTAAATCCATAACACTGGAGCCGCAAAAAGCAGTGCGTCGATTCGATCGAACATCCCGCCATGACCGGGCAGGATCGCGCCCGAATCCTTCGCGCCAGCCCCGCGCTTTATCAGGGACTCGACCATATCCCCGAGTTGCGCCGCAATGTTGAGGACGATCGACAGAATGACTATAGGAACCAGCGACCGCGGCTCGCTGAAAATGCCGTCGCGTAGATCAATTAAATGTGCATGCAACAAACCCGTCGAAATCGGCACGGCGTAATGAAACATCAACATGCCAACTGCGATGCTCGCAAGGACTGAAGCCACCGCCCCTTCCCAGGTTTTGTTCGGGCTGACCCGCGGCGACATTCGATGGCTGCCCAGCGACTTCCCCACAAAGTAGGCGAATATGTCCCCGGCCCAGACAACCAGCAATAAATAAAGCAGAAAAAAGCTGCCCTCCCACTGCTCTCGCAGTTGCGCCAAAGACGCCATCGGAATGGCAATGTAGGCAAACGCAAACGTCGAAACGGCCGCCGCTGGAAATGGCGACGAGAGTTCGTTGCGTCGCATTGTGATTGCGAGAAAAATGAAGGGCGCAAGCGTGGCAGCCGCCAGTCCGAACAATGCGAAACCCGAGGTTGAGAGTAGCGGTGTGGACGCGGGACCAAGCGCAGTCAGCAGAAAAAACGATGCAACATATATGTACGTGGGCGTATGCATTGGCTTAATTGCATACTGTTGGGAAAGCGTTAACAACTCGCGAATTGCTAGCAGCGCCACCAGGGCCGCAACGAGGACCAGCACCGCAACTGGCGCGCACAGCACAAGGAGAAGAACTATCGGGATCAGGACAACTGCGGTGAGTACTCGTTTCAGGAGTTCCAATTCTAGTTAGCTCCGCAGAGCCCGCGAGGATGAAGCATCGTTCAGTCCGCCGTAGCGCCGGTCACGCGTCTGGTATTCGGCAATGCCTTCGAGCAGATGAACGCCGCGAAATTCCGGCCACAGCGTTGGCGTAACGTAGATCTCCGCGTAAGCAAGCTGCCACAACAGAAAATTGCTCAGGCGCATTTCACCGCTCGTACGAATCACCAGATCAGGATCAGGCAAGTGACTGGTATAAAGGTGACGCGAGACGAGCTCTTCATTGATCTTCAAGTGCTCAATGCCGCCGTTATTTGCAGCAGCATGCAGCATTGATCGAAACGCGTCTACCAGCTCTGACCGGGCACTGTAATTTAATGCCAGCGTAAGCAACATTCCGGTATTGCGCGCGGTTTCTTTTCGCGCGCAGTCCATTTTTTCCTGGACCACCGCCGGAAGCTCGTGCAACCGCCCAATATATTCCAGGCGAACATTGTTTTTATGAAGCGTGGGCACTTCCTGCTTCAAATACCGCGAGAGCAGCTTCATCAGGAAATCGACTTCAGCCTTGGGCCGGCGCTTCCAGTTTTCTTCAGAAAAGGCGTAGAGCGTGAGCGAAGGAATCCCGATGCGCGACGCGCACTCGACCACATAGCGCACCGATGTGACTCCGGCCCGATGCCCTGCCACGCGCGGCAGATGCCGGCGGCGCGCCCAGCGGCCGTTGCCATCCATGATTATGGCGATGTGCTTTGGGAGCCGGGCTGGGTCGAGCCGTTGATAAATTTCGGCTTCTTTTTGATCCAGACCGGCAGGAGTTTTGACCTGCAAGAGTAGTTCCTTCTGTTTGAGAAACTACCATAGCAAAAACAGAGTTGCAATGAAGGCTACCCGCGGTCCTCGCCAGCGGCACTCCTGAGATCTTCTCGGCAACCCCGAATGCCCTGCGCGAGCTCTGCGGTCAATATCCTTTACTGCTTCGACTCCTGCGGCACGATCGACAACTCCACCCGTTCGGTCCGCCTGATGATCGTGACTGAACTCTCTGCGCCGACATGCGCATCCGTCAACAAGCGATGCAGATCGTCGACACCCGCGATTGTCTGCCCATTGAACGCGATGATCACATCGCCTTCCCGTAATCCGGTCTTTTGTGCCGGACTGAAGTTTTCCACGCCCGTAACCACCACGCCAGTCTCCGTCCGCAAGTCATAAAAGCGCACAATCCGCCGGTGCAGCGGCGCCGTTTGTGCCTCCACGCCGATGTAAGCGCGACGAATCCGGCCTTGCGAAAGAAGGCGACTTGCAACAAACTTTGCCGTGTTAATGCCGATAGCAAAGCAAAGCCCCTGCGCGCCCACGATCGTGGCGGTATTGACGCCAATCACTTGCCCATCTGAAGAGACCAGCGGCCCACCCGAATTCCCCGGATTCAGCGAAGCATCGGTCTGTATCACATCTTCAATCAGCCGCCCCGAGTAAGACCGCAACGAGCGGCCCAGCGCACTCACTACGCCTGCCGTCACCGTGTACTGAAAGCCATAGGGATTTCCAATCGCAATCGCCAATTGACCAACGCGTAGTTTCTGCGAGTCGCCCAGTGGAACCGCAGTCAGATTTGGCGCGTCAACGCGTACAACTGCCAGGTCCGTCGCCGGATCATCACCGATCAACTGCGCCGGAAACCGGTGCCCATCCGGCAGCGATAGCTGGATGCGCGTAGCACCGTGCACCACGTGGCTGTTGGTGAGCACCAAACCGTCGGGCGTAAATACGAATCCCGAACCCCCGCCGTGACGTTCGCGGGATTCGCCGTTGCGCCCACGAGCAGTTTGCGTCACATCGATCTTTGCAACCGACGGACTGACCTTCTCTGCCGCAGAGACCACGGCGTGCGAATATGCATCGAGAAGAGCAGCATCCGCATGCGGTGTCGCGGGATCGAGAACAGACCCGATTTGATTGAGTTCAGTAGAAAGAAATTGTTCCAGCATGGCTGGTAGATGAAAATTCGCGGCCCCTGGATTCAGGCTGCCCGGTCCCAGCTTGACTGCGTCAAACGCCATCCGACTAAGCAGCATCTCTAATGCCATGATCAGGAAATTGAAGTCAGGCGAGTACCGCCTTTACTCACGAAAGAAGAATCCGAAAACAGGGAAGCGGAGGAATCTGGGGACTTTTGCATCTCGAGCGGCCGCCGAGAAGCACGAGCGCGCAGTGCAGTTCTTCAAAAAACGCTAGATCACTCGGGACCACTTATAGGTCGACGTCGGGGTCTCTCCGCAGATCCAATTCCACAATAGATCGCAATGTATTTGAAATGTTTGTGAATCGAAATCTTCACCCCAGCGCTAACTCCTTTGCCCTCTGCGCCGCTTTCACTACTGCTTTAATCAAGGTCACTCGCAATTTTCCCTCTTCAAGTTCCATGATTCCATCGATGGTGCAACCGGCTGGGGTTGTCACTGCGTCCTTCAGCAACGCCGGATGATCTCCCGTTTCGAGCACAACAGTTGCTGCCCCCAGCGTGGTTTGCGCGGCTAAAAGCGTTGCGATATCTCGAGGCAATCCAACTTTCACACCTGCTTCAGCAAGTGACTCCAAAATGATGTAGATATACGCCGGCCCGCTGGCTGAGAGTCCGGTCACCGCGTCCATATGTTTCTCGTCCACAACAACCGTTCTTCCCACCGCCTTGAATAGCGCTGCAGCCGCTTCCACATGCTCGGGCTTTGCATGTTGCCCTTTACACAAGGCTGTCATTCCTTGTCCTAGAATGCACGGCGTATTCGGCATCGCGCGGACCACGGGCACGCCACCGCCCAGTGCGCTCTCAATCTGCGAGGTATGGACCGATGCCGCAACAGAAACAATCAGCTGAGTGGCTGAGACTTTCTCCTTGATCTCCTCCATCAGTTCCTGCACGACCTGCGGCTTCACGCAGACGAAAATAATGTCCGCGCCTTTGACGGCAGCGACGTTATTCGTCCCCACCTTTACGCCAAGCTTTTGCGAAAGCTCCCGCGCTCGCGCATCGTGCGCAACCGTCGCCCGCACGCGCTGCGGAGACATGCGGTGCTTCTCAAGCAGCGCCCTCACCAGAATGCCGCCCATTTTCCCTGCGCCCAGCACGGCAATGCGGCCCTTCAAGAATTCTTTGGCCATTGCGTCCTCCGTTTGTCCGGCATTGGTGTAAGCTCCGCCTTCAGCACGCCGGTGCACTCTAAATGTGGAGTGAAGCTCGAAGATACCACACAGGCTACGGAGTCACGGTGAGCGTGGCGGAAGCAGAATGTGGAATGCCGTTGCAAGTCGCGTCCACGGTAATGGTATAAGTCCCAGGCGGCGTGCCCGGACTGCCGCTGCCGGCCCCGCCATTCCCTTGCAAGCCACCGCCGCAAGAGACCAGAGCAATCAGCAAAAGTGAAAGCAGACCTCCGCGAAGTGCGAGTCGCAATTTTCGCGGCCGCAAAAAAATCAGACCTACCAACGCAAGGGAAGCCGAAAACGGCGACCCGCCGGCTGCCGACGCTGCCACTGCAGCAGTAGTGTTGACCACCAGCGCGACGCTTTGCGGGCTCGAATCGCCGGAGGCGACCTCCGGAGGACTAAAGGTGCAGCTTGCAAGTGGCGGGAGATTCGAACACGAAAGCGTGACGTTGTCCGGAAAGGAACTGGTTGTTGCGGCAATGCTCACGCTTAAATTGGCTGCACCTCCAGCCACCACCGAGACGCCCGTCGTCGGACTAACCCCAAGATTGAAATCGAAGTTTTCGCTCGCCCCGCTTACAGTCAAGGTGGCCTGAGCCGTGTGACTCACAGTACCGGACGTCGCGCTAATGACCACTTTGTAGGTTCCCGGCGGTGTGCCCGGAATTGTGCCCGAGCTTCCAGTGAATGTTCCTTGCGTGGTAATGCTCCAACTTACCGTGGAACTGCCACCGCCCGCCTTAACCGAAGATGGGCTCACCTCGCACGTGGCCAGATTCGGGAGTCCCGAGCAGGCGAAGTTCACGTCAGTTGGAAAGGCGCCGACGGTCGGACTTAAAGTCAGATTGAAAGTCGCTATCTGCCCCGCGGAAACGGAAGTCTCCGGAGGCGAAACGCTCATCGTAAAGTCGAAGCCTCCATTGGCCGTCGAAGTAAATGTGACCGGCGCCGAATGCGTCGTAAATGCCGCGTCGCTTCCGGTCGCAACAATGTCGAAGCTGTAGCTTTGTGCGGTGCCGCTCGAAACGGTGACCGCGAACGGTGTGCCCGATACGGAAGGTGTCGCACTCGCTGGATTGACACTGCATGTTGCAGGCGCGCCTGCCCCGCAGCTCAGCGTGACAGAACTGTTATAGCCATTGATCGCACTCAACGTGCCGTTGAATGTGCTCGAAGTATTCACAGGAGCGGTGAGCGACGGATTCGTAATCGTAAGTGCGAAATCCGGCACGGCACTTACCGTCAGCGACAGCGTTTGGGTCTTCGTTGGTCCACCAGCAACTGCCGCGTTGATCGTGATCGAATAACTTCCTGCCGGAGTGCTGGTGGACGCAGCTATCGTAAATGTCACCGCTACCGGGTTCGCGCTGGTTGGCGCCACTGTTGCCGAGGGCTGAAACTGGCAACTCGCTCCCACTGGCAGGTTCGAACAGGAAAGCGTGACTGCACCCCTGAAAGCTCCTGATGCCGCCACTTGAAAAGAAATCGGCGAGCTCGTGTTTCCCGGCGAAACCATTACACTGCTCGGCGATGGCGTGCCCAACGTGAAATCTACAATGTGCAAAGTAACTGGAAAATCGTGAGTGATTGCTTCAGAATCTGTTCCCACGCCGTGCACGTCAAATTGATAGTCACCGATCGGCCCGCTGGCATTCAGCGTAAAACTCGCACCGACGGCGGTCGGCAGCAGCGTGCCCGGAGAAACGGAGCAGCTTGGGGGAGGGCTCGTCATTGCAGCTGTGCAACCCAGGTTCACGTTGCTGCTGTAACTGTTCAGCGCGTACAGCGTTCCATTGAAAGTTGCGGTTTGTGAAGGAAAGATCGTAAGCGGAGTATCACTCACATTCATTTGAAAATCAGGGGTGGTGATCAGGTTCCACTCCCACATTCCGCGCCCATAAGTTCCCGCGCGCAGCCGCTTCAATCCTCCAGAGTTGAAAATTTGCAGCGAAGTTACCGCAACATTCGGCAGAAATCCGCTCTGGCCGGACGCCGGATCTACTGCAGTCCAATTCGCCGCTCCCGTGCTGCTCGCGAAAACACCGACGTCGGTTCCTACGTACAGGGTCCCGTTTGAGAGCGACGCGCCCGAGTCAACGATGATCGCGTTCACTGGAGCATCGGGCAGGTTCGCCGTGAAATCAGTCCACGAAGTCCCAGCATCCGTCGTCTTCCAAACGTGCGAAGTATGAAAACCCATGACCGCCACATAAGCTGTCTTGCCCAAGGGATCAGTTGAATCGAGTGCGATGCTCGAAATCGGAAAATACAGCGGGTTGATCCCCTTCGTCATATCAGCCCACGTAAGCGGCCCGCCATCAGCATTGGTTGTGACCCACACGTGGCCACCTGTCGGCGTCGTTGAAATCAGTGGGCCTTCGCCGTTCGTTCCGGCATAAATGACCTGGGAGTAGCCATTTCCATCTTTCAGACCTCCAGCAGCCATCGACCGGACCATATTTATTTCGCCTCCGCTGCAGGTTCCTGTGCCGCCGGTCTCGAAATCAGGGCTGAGCAACGAGAAACTTCCGCCCGAAGTTGATCCGCGCCAGATGCGGCATGTGCCAAGAATCAATTCGCCGGAATTTTGTGGATCGAGCACGAACGGCAGATAGTAGGGGCCGACATCGCCATCGACTGAATTGCTGTCGGCGATCTCATCATTTTCGAAATCCTGAGTGTGGCAGTTCACGCCGCTGTCGCAGCGAAACAGGTTCACTCCGGAAATCGAATCGGGCGGCGCTGAGACGAACCACTCGTCCTCATTCGAAGAATTGACGGCAGAGAAGCCATTGTCTCCAGCGTTTACATTCACCCAAGTTTCGCTGTCCTGTGATGTTGCCGTTGCCGGAGCGCCATTGTCCTGCGCGCCTCCGAAAATAACGTTCGCATCCGTCGATGATTGCGCGATCGAGACGAACTGCGTAATTGGCCCGAGTGTTTCGTTCAAGTTGTCGAATTGATTGCTTTGCCCGCAATTGCCGGTAGTCAGTCCGGTATAGCCGTTGAGCGAACGATAGATTCCGCCATCGTTGGCGAAGTACATCAAAGCAGCATTGTTCGCCGCGAGGAAGTCCATCGCATGCTGCCCGGGATGAACTTTCGCTACGTCACTGCACCCGTAAGCGTGCGTAAGATTAAGAAACGTGTTCGGGCCGGTGCCGTTACAGGTCGGGTTGGCGACCGTGATCTCACACTTGTAAATGTTAACGGCACCGGCATAGAGATCAGTCGCTCCGCCGTTGGGAACCGCAGCGAGAGTGAGATTGAAAGTGCCGTCGTCTGTGCCGCAACCGCCGAAAATGTCCCCGCAATTTGTAATCCCAGCATCGCTTATCGGAGTCCACGAATTCCCGCCATCCAGGCTGATCCAGATGCCTTGATCATTGCTGCTAGCATCGACATACCAGGCATACATCTCGCCTGAATTCGACGGCCCCGTACGCCCCGGTACGACCGTAATTTGCCCACGATATATTGGACAGGCACTCGGGGTAAGTTCGACCGGAGGACAAGCGATCGCGCCCAGCCCAGCCCCAGGCTGCGTTACAAGCCGGGCCCAGTGGATTCCGTCAGGGGATGAATAGAATCCGTGATCGCGAATCACGGCAAAGAACGTTCCCGCAGCGGCGTTGTATACAACCGCTGTTGCCGAGTCCGCCGTAGTGCTTACTCCAAAATCCGAGACAACGGCCGCTTGCCAATGCGCTCCAGCATCTGTCGAGTAGTAAAGCCCTCGATTGGCGCCGACCGAATCTTCGTCTCCCTCCAAAATGCCTTCACTCGCCGCGCCGGCTGCGGCAACCACTAAGTTAGGATTCGCCGAACTGAACGCAATTTGGCTGAATCCCAATCCTGCGAATGGATGGGCCCCAGTCGAGTCCTGCGAAATCAATGCCCAGCTCTGGCCGCCATCGGTTGAACGCAAGATGCCCAGCCCGTAGTAGGAATCAGGCGAGCTATCAGTTTCGCCAGTTCCGGCTAGTACTATGCTTTTCGCAGGATTTGGATTGGACAATTGCGGCTGTATGGCAATGCTCCCGGTGGCAAGAGTTTCCTGCGAATCGGTGAGCGGAGTCCACGTCACGGTCGATGGATCAAGGCTGGCAGATCCAGCGTTCGTAGACTTCCAGATACCGCCGTACGCACCTCCAATGAAAACAGTGTTGCCAGTCAGATCGTTCGGATCTATTACCACCGATGTCACTCGGCCTGATACGAAGCCATAATCCTGAATGCCTGAACCACTCGCGTCTGATGCCAGTGCCTGTGGGCCGAGCGAAACCCAAACGCCACTCGCTCCCGGAAGACTCAACGCTACGGAGGTTCTCATCCGCAACTTCTGCTGAATCGCGCGTGCTCGTAGGCCCGCGGCGGACTGTCCGCCTGGCATGCGTCCGGAGCGCTGCCACTTTTCGCGAGCGAGTGCCCGTTGTCTAGTGCCGGTTTTAGAAAGAACGAACACACGAGCGTCCTGGGCGCCAGCGCCACTTTGACCACACAAAGAGCTACTCGTCGCACCAAACAACAATGCGAGCACTACAACATGCTTGATTCGTTGACGCATGCTCTTTACGCAGTTCTCCGCGTTTGCTGTCCCGCAGAAATTTTTCCCAACCGAACAAGCCGCGCAATGATCGACCCTGTCGTCCGGCAGTGAAGGTTAGCAATTTGTTCGAAGCTCATCCCCCGCCGCAGTTCGTCGCAGATTTTGGCATCCTCGTGGTTGGACCATGCTTTACCGGCATTCTTTGGCAAGAACCGCTTGGCGCGTTCCCGCTCGTCTTGAAATTCAAGTGCCGCCGCTGCCCTGTGCAGAGCTCGCACGGATTGCGGATGCTGATAGAGGCAATCGCCGGGCAGTACCGTTCCGGTCTCCGGGTGCATGCCATCCGCCAGCTTTTTCACAATCGCGAGCGCTTCCTGAATCTCCATCGCTGAATCCTTGACTACTCTTATTTCGCGCATACTACGACCACTCGTCGCAGCTTTCTGTGACGAATGAACATTTCGCCTGTGACAGTTCCAAAATGAAAAAAGCGGCGCGCGAACGATTACACTGTTCTGACTTATGGATTGGCAGGCATTTTGGCTGACAATTCGCCTGGCGGCGATAGTGACAGCAATCTTGTTCGTGGTCGGGTTGCCGCTCGCCTATTGGATCGCCTTTTCACGCTGGCGGTGGAAATTTCTGGTGGAAGCAGTCATCGCCTTGCCGATCGTACTTCCGCCGACGGTCTTGGGATTCTATGTACTGATTGCGCTTGGTGACCGCAGTCCGCTGGGGCGCTGGTGGCAATCGATCACGGGCCACACTCTCGCCTTCACCTTTGAAGGGTTGGTGATTGGCTCTGTGATCTATAGTTTGCCGTTCTCTGTGCAACCGTTTGCGGCGGCATTTTCGAGCGTCGATCAACGGCTTTTGAATGCATCTTCGGTTCTTGGGGCGTCAAACTTCCGTACATTCTGGCGCGTGACTGTTCCGCTGTCTGTCTCTGGGTTAATAACCGGAATTGCTCTGACCTTCGCGCATACGATCGGCGAATTCGGCGTGGTGCTCATGGTTGGTGGCAATATCCCTGGTGTGACCCGTACGCTCTCGATCAACATCTACGATCAGGTGCAGGACCTGAACTATGCCGGGGCTAACACAACGTCGCTGGTTCTGTTGATCGTCGCATTCGCATTGCTTTCGCTTGTGTACTCGACCAACCGAAATATTTGGAATGCATGGCGTGCAGCGGGCAAGACGTCTGAAACTAGAGATTCTCTGTGGCGTTCCTCCGTGTAACTCCCGTTTTCTCGGCGATTCAGTATGTCGCAAGCTTCACGCAGATAGAACAGAGTTGAGCAGAGCGACGGAAATAGACAAACAAGTTACGACCTGGACGATCGGCAATGAAATCCGCTCCAGAAAAGACGGAGACACCAACCGCCCGTAACGAACTGCACGGCACCGAGCTTCACGTCAAGGTGCGCCGTAAACTCGCGAACGATAACGGCGCATTCGAACTTGACGTGGATTTCACCGTCCCGAGCGGCATCACCATCCTTTTCGGCGCTTCGGGGGCGGGAAAAACGTCACTTTTAGATTGCATTGCGGGCCTCGCGAACCCTGACCAGGGCCGCATCGCCCTTGGAGTGCGCGTGTTCCTCGATCGCGTTATCAATCTGCGCGCGAGGGAAAGGAACGTCGGATACGTTTTTCAGGACCTGGCTTTATTTCCGCATCTGAGCATTGAGGAGAACGTGGGCTACGGCCTGAGCCGGTTTGATGCTCGTGAACGGAAGCGTCTCACCTCAGCCGCTCTTCAATCGCTGGGGATCTCTCATCTCGCTGGCCGCCGCCCCGTTGAACTTTCCGGAGGTGAACGCCAACGAGTCGCGCTGGCGCGTGCCCTGATCACTAAGCCTTCAGTCCTTTTGCTCGATGAACCCCTCGCAGCGCTTGATTTGCCGACACGCATGAAGATCGCGGACGACCTCCGCCGATCAATTCAAGAGAGGCCGATACCCGTCCTGTACGTAACACACAGCCGCGACGAAGTCTTCATGCTGGGGGAACGCATGTTGATGATCGAGCGCGGTCGAATTATTGCCGAAGGCACGCCTCATCAGGTGATGTCGGCGCCGCGAAGCGAAACCGTCGCGCAACTCGCAGGATTCGAGAATGTCTTCGATGCCCGCGTGACTTCGATCCATGAAGATCGTGGGACGATGACGTGCACCGTGGGCGAACGCCGAATCGAAATGGAGACGCCGTTAGTACGAGCTGAACTGGGAGCGCAATTGCGGGTGGGTATCAGCGCCGGAGATGTTTTGCTTGCGACCTCAGCTCCGGTCGGATTGAGTGCCCGCAATATTCTTCCCGGGCGGCTGCTCTCGCTTTCACAGCGCGACATGATGGTCGTCGCGCGAGTCGACTGCGGAGTCGAAATGTCGGCCCACCTTACGCTCGCCGCCCGCGATTCGCTAGATCTTGCTCCCGGGAGGCCCGTTTGGCTCATTGTGAAAACACATTCGTGCCACCTGTTGGCCTGACCTCTGGCCTCGTCATCCTAAGCGGCAGTCTGAAGGCCTGCACATCTCTCTATTGCGCAACCGCCTTGCAACGATGTTAACCTGAGTGGTCATCGCTACTCTCTTTACCATTGGCCATTCCACCCGCAGTTTGCAGGAACTCATCTCAGCCTTGCAGGCACACTCGATCCAAACTTTAGTCGATATTCGCGCCTTCCCCATGTCTCGCAGGCTGCCCCACTTCAATCGCGAATCGTTGGAACGAGCTTTACTAGAGGCAGGCATCACATACGTATGGATGAAGCAGCTTGGCGGTCGAAGAAAGAAGTCGTTGACGGAATCTCCTAACTACGCTTTGCGCAACGAAAGCTTCCGGAACTATGCCGATTACATGCTGACGCCCGAATTCGAACAGGCTATCGGCGAACTACTCGAACAGGCTGCGCGTTCGCGAACAGCTTACATGTGCGCAGAACGAGTGTATTTTCGTTGTCATCGGATGTTGGTTTCCGACTGGCTGGTCGCTCATGGTCATGAGGTCTTCCACATTGATGCCGAGAAATCTGCGAAGCCTCACAAACTCATGGCTGAAGCCAGGATCATCGACGGACGGCTGATCTATCGCGGCGATAGGTTGCTGTGAGCATGTGCTAACGTATCGCAATGATTGTTGGCACCGGAATCGATATCGCTGAGGTCCCGCGGATTGCTGAATCAATCGAACGCTTTGCCGATCGTTTTATTCAGCGTGTATTTACGGACGGGGAAATCCAATACTGCGAGTCGAAGGCGAATCGCATGGAGCGTTACGCTGCGCGATTCGCTGCCAAAGAAGCTGCCATGAAAGCACTCGGAACGGGGTGGAACCACGGTGTGCGCTGGCGGGACGTGGAGGTGATTCGCAAACCAGGTGGGCGCCCAACGATTCAGTTCCACGGTAAGGCCGCTGAGTTCGCAACGAAAATGAACGTGAAACACGTTTCGTTGTCGATCTCGCATACAAAAGAACAGGCCATCGCTAGCGTGATTCTGGAAATGTAGGCCTTGGTCGTTAATCTTTGGTCGTTGGGCAAAATCCACGGACGGCAGATTCCAGGCAGCGCGAGGCGAAGCATTGATTCGTGTTGTCACTTTGGGGGAAGATTCTGACCTGACGACCAACGACGCACGACCTACGGCGTGGTCTCTGTTACACTGACGCCTTTCATGTCCGCGACAAGTCAAGCCCCTCCTGAAGCCTACGTCCAGGGAAGCTCTCTAAGTACAAAAAGTCTGTTATCCGGTGTAGGTCTGATCAGTTTCTCGGCACTTTTGCTTGAACTTGCTTTGACCCGGCTGTTTTCAGTTGTGCTGTTTTACCACTTTGCTTTTCTGGCAATCTCAATAGCGCTCCTCGGCCTCGGCGCGGGCGGCGTGTTTGCGCAACTCTGGAAGTCTCGATTCCAATCAATCGATTTTCGCAGCATAACTGGAACATGCAGTCTGCTGAATGCAGTTGTAATTCCTGTCGTGCTCGAGATCATCTTGCACGTGCCTGTCTCACTTCAACTGACAAAAGGGAATTTTGTTCGACTGAGCGTCATCTACTTGAGCTCGGCAGTGCCATTCTTTTTGACGGGCATTCAGCTCTCGGTTCTATATGCGCGGCATTCATTGCGAATTACAGCGCTTTACGGCGCGGATTTGATAGGCGGAGCTATTGCGTGTCTCGCTGTTGTTCCGTTGCTTAACTGGATCGGTGCGCCGAATGCCATTCTGTTTGCTGCGTTGGTCTCCGCCGCCGCGGGCGCGATCTGGAGCGCAGTTCCAGTTTGGCGCGGCCGTGCAGTTTCGCTGGCTTCAGCGATCGCGATTCTCATTCTTGTGAATTCGACCACGCACTGGATCGACGTCGTTTGGGCAAAGGGAGTAATTCGCAAAAACGTTGAATTTGCGCGCTGGAATGCAATTTCACGCGTGGAAGTCGATCGTAACAACGACGGCTCACGCGTAATTGTGATCGATGCTGATGCCAACACATACATCATGAATGCCGACCCCGCTCACTGGACCGGCTCCGAGTGGGAACGGAACCTGATGTCCGCGCCCAGCGCGATTGTCAACGAGCTTCGGCCGCGTGGGAATTACGCGATCATTGGACCCGGCGGCGGCGTTGATGTGTTGCGTGCGGTGGCGAATGGAAGCCGTTCCGTGACCGGAATCGAAATCAATCCGCTAATCGCGCAGACCATTATGCGCGGACGATATGCCGATTTCGCATATCACTTATACGATCGGCCTGACGTCCAGATTCATGTTGCCGATGGCCGTTCCTTTATACGTGACGCAGCAAAAAACTTTGATGTTGTGCAAATGACGCTCGTGGACACGTGGGCCTCAACTGCGGCCGGAGCTTTCGCATTAAGTGAGAACAGCCTCTACTCGACCGAAGCATTTCGTGAGTACTTTGAACATCTCAGGCCCGACGGAATCATTGCGGTGACGCGGTGGGAGTTCAAGCAGCCACGAGAAGCGTTGCGGGTGGTTTCCGTGGCTATGGAGGCTTTGCACCAACTGGGAACCGCAGATCCTTCGCGGAATCTCCTCGTCATCTCTCAGGGCGAACTGAACGAGGACGGAATCCCTGTCGCCGTGCTCGCCAAAAAGCTTCCATTCACGTCTGAGGAAGAAACGGCGGTTGAACGTTACCTGCAGAAATATCCGAAGTTGAAGCTTGTATACGCGCCTGCCAGTCCGCTGCCGAATGCCTTCACCGCACTTATTCAAAGCAACAATCCACAGTCGTTCGCCAAGCACTACGCCTATAACGTGTCCCCGGTGAATGACAACGCACCTTTCTTCTTTTTCACTCTGAAGCCGGAGCAGCTTTGGCCTTCTTTTGTCAGCACGGACGCAATAGATTGGAAGGTAAATCTAGGCATTGCGGTCCTCGCAATGCTGTTGGTTCTTTCCCTCTGTGCGGTGCTGGCATTCCTTATTGTTCCGCTGGTGTTGCAGTCTGACGCGAATGAGCGCTCTGCGGGAGCGCTTTTATATTTCGTCGCCATCGGACTCGGATACATTTTGGTCGAGATCACGTTTATTCAACGTTTTGTCCTCTTCCTGGGACATCCTACGTATGCCCTAACAGTGGTTGTCTTTCTGCTCCTGCTGTCGAGTGGTGGCGGAAGCGTAGTCTCACACACCTGGATTAGTACTCCCCGGAAATTGTGGCGGCCGGTTGCCCTCGTTTTCCTCGGTATCGTTCTATACGTAACCATCCTGCCTTCGACATTGGACCGGCTGGTGGGCATGCCATTTGCGATTAAGTTGTTGGTCAGCGCTGTTCTACTTGTCCCCTTAGGCTTTGTAATGGGAATGCCGTTTCCGACCGGGTTGAGAGTGCTGGCTGAGGGTGAGGGCGAAGGGATTTTCATTGAGTGGGCGTGGGCCATGAATGCTGCAGCGAGCGTTCTAGGCTCGGTTCTAGCGATCATGATCGCGATTGAATGGGGATTGAGTATAACTCTGGCCTGCGGAGCGGCCGCGTATCTACTAGCCTGGATGTTGCGTGGAAAGCTTCTACATCTTCCATCACGGGCCTGAAACCGCGCCCGCTCTGCTATCATCAAAAAAATCTGCATCAGTGCGGGTCGTGCGGTATGTGTTATTCGCCTGCCGCAAAGCTTGGGAGGAGCGTTGCCGAGCCAGAAGCAGTTGAAGTGGTCTCAACTGAAAGTCGGCATTACGGTCGCGGTTGCCGCTGTAGTGCTGGTGGTGCTGATTATTCTGATGAGCGGCACCGGCGGCCTCTTCACCACAAAACTTATTCTCGAATCTTATTTCTTTGACGCGCAAGGGCTGCGCGTAGGCGCTCCCGTACGCCTGAGCGGAGTTGATATTGGCAGTGTTAGCCAGATTCGAATCGTTCCCAATAAGCCTGAGTCGCCGGTTGAAGTCACGATGAAAGTAAATACGAAATACCGGTTCAACCTTCGGAAAGATTCGAAAACGTTGCTCTCGACCGCCGGCGTCCTTGGTGAGACTTACATTAACATTGATAGCTCGAAGGCGACCGAGCGGGAAGTTAACGACGGCGATGTACTTGCCACAAATGAGGAGCCGGGCTACCAGGACGTCATGCGTTCCACCCAGAACGCGCTGCAGAATATGCAGGCGCTGCTGGCCCGGACTGATCGAATCATTGCGTATATTGAAAGTGGGCAAGGTTCAATCGGAAAGGTGATCTACGACGCCGCTCTTTACAACCGTTTGAATACTACGGTGAATGACTTTCAAAAGTTAGTTAACGAAGTCTCGCAAGGGCAGGGCAGCATTGGCAAGCTGCTTATGAGCGATGATCTCTACAACAAGGCAAATGCTTCGCTCGATAAGATCAATCTGATGATAGATGACCTGAACGCCGGAAAAGGCACGGCCGGGAAAATTTTGAAGGACCCGGCACTTTACGACAATGCCAACCAGATTGTTGGGAATTTCAAACGGCTGACCGACGACATTAACGCCGGCAAGGGTGCGGTTGGAACTCTGACCAAAGATCAGGAATTTGCCAACAAATTGAAGAACACCATGAACCGGCTTTCAGATATCAGCGACAAGCTGGACGCGGGTCAAGGCACTGCGGGAAAGTTTTTGCACGATCCTGCGATGTATGACAACACCAACAAGCTGCTTACCGACACGCAGGACCTGATCAAAGCCATCCGGCAAAATCCCAAGAGGTATCTGACGATCCAATTGAAAATATTCTGAGGTTAGGGACCTGGGGCCGCTGCTACAGTTCCCGCGCATCCGCGTCGGCAAAATAATGGCATTACCGCTGCAGTAAATCGACCGTTTGTTTCACATCATGCACACGGAAGTAGCCCGCTAATGCTGGATGTTTCTTTCTGACTTCTTCGAACATTTCATAGGCTACATTGCGATACGAAAAATGTCCGGCGGGCCCGCTGCGTAGTTCTGAGATGTAAACCGCCTCAGCGAAGTCCATCTTGAATAAGGTGCGCTTGCGAAAGCCGAGCGGGATCGCGTATTGCGCATTCTCGGACGCCTCCGCGGATCCGCTGTTTTCGAGAATCGCGACAGTCTTTGAGGCACGATCCATAGCGGCTTTGTACTGACCAAGAATTCCCGCAGGCCCAAGCTGTTCGGGAGCATCGTATCCATGCGCAGTCGTGAACCCTTGCTCAATTTGAATGCAGCGGCGATGGCGGTGCATGTCGCGAAACCCGCCGATGTCCATGCGAATATCGAAGCGGAATTGCTGCCCGGCGCGGAATGCGCGCAGCAGTTCGTCGTGCTTTCCGCGATGGCGCAAACCTGCATCGATGATTTCTCTTCGCTGAGCTTCGCTGATGCTTTTTATTGCTTCGCGAATCTGTCGATATGAATAAGTGCTGTGCTCATACACGAGGGTGCACGCCAACTCAACTTCGATCGGTTCTTCATCGAGCAAATCGACCAGGGGAGCGTCCTCGATGCGTGCGTTCTTCATCAGTTCGGCTTCGATCTGCCGCAACTCGCTTCTGGTCTGCATATCGTACGCATTCGGGTCCGCATACTTCACCAAAGTTGGAGCGACGCGAACTTCTTTCAGCAATTCTTGTTCTGCACGATCTCCTAGATCCGGCGAAAGCTTGCGAATTTCGTTCACTAAATTCCGCCAGGATTCGTGATTCACGTTATAAGCGGCTGATGTGGCTGCACGCTTCAACAACTCGCCAAGCTGCCGAACTTCTCTGTGACTGTGAGAGAGCAGATGCGAGACCTGTATTTCCAATGTTCGCGCGTTCACAATTTCGCCAAGCGAAGTGTTCGTCGCGAGTGGCAGCAGATAGCGAGAAACATCGAATGCCCGTGCCTTTAACGTGCGTTCATATGCCTCCTGCTTCATCTCCGTGGGCTTCGGAGTAACCTCGGCAAGGTAGCGGAACATCTGCTCAGAGAGAGATTCATATTGCGCGAACAGGCCGCCAACCGTGTCGGTGTAAAGCTGGCGCGCATCATGATCGCTCCCGAAATCGGGGGTGTAATAACCGCTCTTTCTAAAGTCCTGATAGCGGGTCGATCGTTCTTGCCCATCCCAACGTTGCTCGTCGGCGATCACAATCGCAGCCAGGATCGAAAGCTTCTCGACCGCCAGAGCGATGTGCGCCAGGTCGGCTATCGACCGGTGTCCATACTGGAAGTAAAAGGTGTTTAGAAATTTCTCTGCTTTTTGCGTGCTGATCTCTTTCAGCGAATCCCTCATCGAGAGCGCAGAACGCGAGTACTTGGCCATTGCATAAGCCTGGATCTCGGGCTCGGCGCCGAAAATGGCATAGACCTCGGTAGTCGCAGTGTTTGCTGAGGAACCGGTTCCATTTGTGGGTTTAAAGGCAGCGTCAGCCATGCAGGACCTCGAAAGGGAAGAGATTGAATGTTAAATGTCGAGCTAGCGTGGGCGCAATCGAAGAGCGTTCCTCCGTGAATGCCTTTGTGAAACTCTGTGTCCCTTGTGGTCGAGTCCTGAGTGCGGACGGGATCAAAGGTAAACACAGAGAGCGACTGAGTTTCACACAGAAATACCGCGAAGGGTGCTTAGAGGGTATGCAGGTACGCCAGCAGATCGTCGATCTGCTCGTCTGTCAGCACATTTCCGAAGCCGTTCATCTTATTGCGCCCATACCGAATGAAGTCTCTGGCACGGTCATCATTCGCCGGCATTCCGCTGCCGGAAAAATATTGACGTTTGAATACGCCTTTTAAACTCGGGCCCTGGCGTTTCCGCGACGAATATGGCGCATGGCACCGATCGCAGTATTGGTCATAAATATGCCTGCCCGCGGCTTGCTGGGGAGTGAGGCCAAGTTCAGCATCGCTTTTGCGCCGTTCGACCTCGCAACCGCAGCCAATCGCAATCAGCAGAACGGCACAGCATGCCCGAACCAAGATGAAACGCCTGTACAGCATCATTGATTTCTCTAAATAAGTCACCTAAGTTATATCGCACCTTCAATGTTGGATTCTGCAATTCCCGCGTCTGGCGCGGATTGTGCCAGATTTTCACAAACGAAGCATGGAAAATTGCGAATGCTTTCTCGACTTCTCCCTCAGCAATTCTTGGAAAACCAACGCAACCACTGGTCTTAAAAAACCGCGCCAGCATCGCTTGCACAAATCCTGCTGCACACGCCTGTGAATGAGCTGCACTTGACTGAAACCAAAGCAGATGCAAGTTCGTTTTTTCTGTTGACCCGAAATTTAGAACGTGTAAAACCATAATCGTTCTTTGACAGTTTCTTAAGTTTTTCCGGTTGGTGCGGCGTCCGGGGGTCAAGCGAGATCACCTTCGGCATGAAGCAGGAGCTAACGCAGGAACTCCTGAGCAATCAGCGGGCTGGCGTACAGCTAATGTGGAATGACCGTCGGAGGGTCAGTAAGGCTCTATAGCAAAGCGCTGGCCGAGAAGAACAAGAAGCACAGTCAGAGGCAGGATAGAGTCCCGAAGGCGTTGAACTGATTTATCCGGTTGGCGGTAAGCCCGGAGCCCGAGCAACGATCGCCGGTCGCGGTCCGAAAGGATAGTGATCAATGCAGGTCGGCAAGGGTCTAAAGCGAGCTACTGGCCGAGACGAATGAG
>Ga0070741_10000855_pt1 | contig 101622 bp, 92 predicted proteins | sample Coa_R1_4_FD_66440 | JGI IMG/M metagenome (GOLD analysis project Ga0070741, IMG submission 66440) | Surface soil microbial communities from Centralia Pennsylvania, which are recovering from an underground coalmine fire - Coalmine... | ecosystem: Environmental > Terrestrial > Soil > Unclassified... | reverse complement strand
TCCGTTCGGGCCTTCAGGCGTCAACGTAGCGCAGTCGCTCATGCGTAGCCTGAGAAGCTGTTGCTTAAAAGCAGAACCTTCTTCTATGAAGCTGTCTGCTTTAGCTGACAGAGTGATCACGTCGCTTTCCAATACTCCTATCTCAGCTCGATAATGCCTTTACGTTAATTCTCATCCCGATGGATGCCGCATCAGGGGATGAAGTGCTCGGTCAACAGCCGTACCGCGAGACGGCTTCCGGCCTGCACTTCCGTCACGCCCTCCGGCACGATGAGCAGCCCGTCGGCATTGACCAGCGAAGTCAGCACGCCCGAACTCTGGTTGCCCGTGCTGCGCGCGACCAGTTTGCCGTTCTGCTGTTCCAACGTCACGCGGATGTAGCTCTGGCGGCCATCGCTTTGCAGTGGGTGGGCAAGCTCGGCCTCGGCGGTGGCGGTATACAGGGATCGCCCGGCCATCTTCAGGATAGCCGGCCTTGCGAACACGTCGAAGGAGACCATCGCGCTCACCGGGTTGCCGGGCAGCCCCATGAAGGGCGTGCTTTGCAGGTGGCCGAAGGCCAGTGGCTTGCCGGGCCGCATTCGTACTTTCCAGAAGCCGAGCGCTCCCAGCGACTCGACCACATTTTTCACCACGTCGTAACTGCCGACGGACACGCCCGCTGTGCTCAGGATCAGGTCAGCCTTTGCGTCCAGCGCCCGCTGCAAATGTGCCCGCACGTCCTCCACCGTGTCCCGTGCAATGCCGAGGCGGATGGCCTGCGCGCCCAAGCCCTGTACCAGGGCCGTGATCGTGTAGCCGTTGGTATCGCGTATCTTGCCGGGCGCTAAGGGTTCGTGTACGTCCAGCAGTTCGTCGCCAGTGGACAGTACGGCGACCAGCGGACGACGCACCACCCGGATACGCGGCAGGCCCAACCCGACCAGTACGCCCAGATCGGCGGCGCGCAGCACGCGACCTTCCCGCAGCACGGTCTGCCCGGCCTGCACGTCCTCGCCAACCGGGCGCACGTAAGCACCGGCCTGGCTCGGCTCAAAGATGGCTATGCGAGGCGGAGGAGGCGCTGCCAGGCGATCCGTATATTTCCCGCTCTGCGGGGCATCGTCTGTGTGCTCGACGGGGATCACGGCGTCCGCGCCAGCGGGCAACGGCGCACCGGTCATGATGCGCGCCGCCTGCCCTGTGCTGATCGTGAACTGTGGCGCGCTCCCCGCCGGAATGTCTCCGACGACGGTCAGGGTGACAGGCGCATCCCGGCGCGCGTTGAGCACATCAGCAGCGCGCACGGCGTAACCATCCATACTGCTGTTGGCGAACGGCGGTAGGTCAAGCGTGGCGCGGACGTCTTCGGCCAGGACACGGCCCAGGCCGTCCGCAACGTCAATCTGCTCGGCGGGCAGGCGCGAAAAGACCGCCAGGATGCGCTCCAGCGCTTCATCGACGGCCAGCATTGATTGCACATTCTCCGCCACTGTTCCCACCTTGAACTCGATACAACCTGCCAGATTATACAGGCACATCGGCGGCGTGGGGAGATCATCGCGTGAGATTTCAGGTCGGGACGGACGAATCCTTCAACCGGTCTGCGAATGCGGCAAACTCAACGATATTGATGGGTTTGTGCATCACAAAATCGGCTTCGGTGTCCACATCGCCCGTCGCCATGTGCGAGTGGGCCGTCAGGACGATAACCCGCATCTTGTCGTGTCTGGCCTCCGAACGCACACGGTTAAGCACCGTCAGGCCGCCGACCACGGGCATATCCAGGTCCAGAACCATCAGATCGAATGTGCGTTCCGCCAGCAGGTTGAGGGCCGCCGCCCCATTATCCGCTTCGGTTAACTGGTAGCCAACACTGCTCAGGGCAATCCGGCAGATGTCACGGTTAAACCAGTTGTCATCGACAATCAGTGCAGAATGCACCGGATGTCTCTCGCCATTGAGGTTCATAGGTTATCGGGACTATCTCCAGCTTAACGGGCAGTGGAGATAATGCCACACTTTCCTTTCTACAACGTCCGCCCTCGAAGCCAGCGTGCCAACCCGGGCCCACTGTACCTTTCAGGCGGGCACGTTACCGTAACCGCCAGAATGACCAGCGTTTGAAAACGAAGAAACTGACCACCACCATCAGCGCCAGCATCGCCATATCCAGGTAGAACGCCAGATTCACGTCGCCCAGCAGCAAGCGCCGCAGCGCATCGGCTGCATACGTCGGCGGGAAGGCGTAGCTGAGGAACTGGAGAGGCAGCGGAAGGGCCGTGATGGGAATGAAGACCGGCGCAGCCATCACCACCAGGAACAACACCGACGTGACGATCCAGTTCGTCATTTCCAGATTATCGACGGCCAACCCGATGACCATGCCCATCACCGACATCGACAGCGCCGTGAGTGGCAACAGCACGACGATCCAGGGGTTCAGTTCCAGCTTGATCCCGTAAATAGCCGAGCCAAGCAAGATCGGGCACAGCATCCCTGGCAGCAAGACTACGAGGCGCGAGAACATGATCGCCCCGGCAAAAGCCACCCTGCTGATCGGCAGCGATGCGTAATACACCAGTATTCCTTCCTTCTTCATCGACCCTAGCCGGATCGCCATCGCGTACAGGCCGTCATTGACGACGGCGAAAATTGCCGAGCCGCTGATGATGTAGATCAGGCTCGATTGATCGGTCAGGCCGCGTCCAAAACGCGCAAACCCAAAGACCATCGCCAGTGGAATGACCAGCGAAAACAGCAGATACCAGTACCAGGCCACCCGAATTTCCATCATCTGTTCGAGCCACAGATACTTGAAGTCCACCCAGAACTTCATGCGCTGAAGGGCAAGCATGGCCTGTTACCCCGCTACGGTGCCGAGATAGACGTCTTCCAGTGAAGGCGGGGCCAGCCGGAAGTCTTCCAGACGCTCCAAGCCAAGTTGCCTCACAATCCTGTCGGTGGCCGTCCCGGCTTCCTCCGAAGCCAGGTACAGGCGGTAAGCTCCCGGCCCGTATTCTTCTACGTCGCCGAGGTAGGCCAGCGAGTCACCCCGGAGTGTCTCGCCTTCTTTCAGACGGAACTCAAGCCGCACTTTCCCGCCGGAACGCAGCTTGAGTTCACCCGGCGTTCCGAGCGCCACAATGCGGCCCGCTTTCATGACCGCCACACGCTGGATGACACGTTCGGCCTCCAGGACGTTGTGTGTCACCAGGATACAGGTTGTGCCTCGCTCGCGGTTGAGGCACGCAATCATGTCCCACACCCGGCGGCGCATTTGCGGATCAAGCTCGTTGGTCGGCTCATCCAGGATCAGGATCGGCGGCTCGCCCATCAGAGACATGGCAAAGTTGACCAGGCGCAACATTCCACCACTGAGCTTGTTGACGTACTTGCGTGCATAGGCACTCATCTCCAACTGCTCGATCAGAGTGTCGGCCTGCGCCTGCGCAGCGCTGGCCGCCTGGCCGCGCAGCCGCCCCGTCCAGCGTAATGCCTGCTCGACTTCGACGTAGCGCATTGGCAGCCCGGTCTGCGGCAGAAAGCCGACCATTCGCTTTGCAGCATCCGGGTTCTGCACGATGTCGATGTTCTCCAACCAGATAGCCCCGGTGTGGGGTTTGATCAGCCCCAGAATCTGGCTGATCAGCGTGGTTTTCCCGGCCCCATTCGGGCCAAGTAACCCGAAGATTTCGCCGCGCTGCACCTCGAATGAAATATCGGAATTGGCGGCGGTGGCTGCTTTACCTGGATACGTATAGCTCAGGTGACTGACCTTGATAGCGACCATGCGTGTGCTATACTCCGTTGTATGCGATGGTTCATCGATTTCGACGACACTCTGGCGAGTGGCCCTATAACCTGGGCGTTGGATTATGCCTTCCCTCAGATGATTCAAGACCACCGTTTAGAATGTGACGCTGAACGCTTTGCTCAGGCTGTCCTCCATGCCCAAGAACGGGCCAATCTAGACGGGGACGCTCAGGCCATTCTGGACGAACTGTTTGATACGATGCGCTGGCCGCATTCGCTTCAGAGCGAGCTTGAACAGGCCATTTACCAGAACTACCAGCCGGCTCTGTTCGACGATGCGCTGGTATTTCTGGAACGCCTCCGCGCTGCGGGCCAGCCCATCTACATTGCTTCCAACAACCAGCACGCTCGTCATTGGGCCTCTCATCTCGGCATTGCCCACTACTTCCACGCGATCTTCACGCCGGCCACCTGCCCGCCCAAACCGCACCGTGGCTTCTGGGATCACATCCTGACTGTTCTGCCCGATCTGGATGCGTCTGCCGCCTGCTTCATCGGCGATGACCCCTGGTCGGATGGCGTCTTTGCCGAAGTATTGGGGGTAGAGTGCTGGATCATTGACCGCGCCAGCCGCTACCAGCCACTTCACAACAGGCGGCCCTATCGGTGGGTACGATCACTCCGTGACATTGCTATTCCGTGACCCGGCGTGACAGCCCGACGGTTGTTTCCGGGTCGCCGCTCAGTGTGTGCACCCGTTCGTACTCCGCCCGCGCCAGCTCAGGAGTAAAAATCCCGCTGTAGTCGGTCTTGGTGGAACGCAGTCGCTTGCCAAAGGCCAGGTCTTCAAGGATACGCCGCATCGTTTCCGGCGTCGTATACAGGCTCGGATAGGGCGTGTAAAAGACCCGCAAGAATTCCCCGCCAGACAGCGCCAAAGGCATGGGTGTGCGCAGCTTCAGATCGCCACTCTTATTCGTGCCCAGGTAAAAGTGCGGCATGGGCACGTCCGTGCCATACACCTTGCGGGCGATGTGTTTGTACAAGACCCGGTTGGCCTGGCCCATGTCGGCCACCGAGGCCAGTTCTGCATCGAGCGCCGACATATCCTCGTCTCGAAACAGGTTGCGGAACGTGTAGAGCGGGATCGATGCCACTTCCCAGATGACTTTGCGCGCCCCCTCTCGATAAGTCCACCCGCTTTGAAACTCGGCCAGACGTTCAGCCATTTCCCGCGATTCGGGACGCACCGGAAGGCCGAGCAGCGTATCGATCCCGGCAAAGTACGGATCGACATTGTTTTCACGGTAGAATGCCTGGAAGCTCTCGTCGATCAGGCGCAGGGCTTCCCTGGATACGAGCGGCCCATACTCGCTGCCCCGGCCACCGTCTTCCAGGAAACTGAGGTACGAAAGCACGGTCACAATCGCGTTCTGGCCGCCTAGGTCCAGAAACATTTTGACGAACGCCTGGTAGCATCCCTCAAGGTATTCCGCATAGGCGGCGAAATTCATCGCGCCAGGGTCGGCAGCCTCACGATTGTGTTCCAGGACGTAGGCCACACGGGTTCCACCGATGGCGAAGACCCCCGTTAACCCTTCGGGGTAGCGTTCACGGATGCGGGCTGCAAAATCTGCCGTCATTTCAGCACTTTCATATCAGCACGGGTTCCACTACACTTTGCACATCTTTGACCAGGGTCACAGGGCTGACCGGCTTCGGGATGTAGCCGTCAAAGCCGGCGGCCAGGAAACGCTCACGATCCCCTTCCATCGCGTGGGCAGTCAGGGCAATGACCTTGAGATGTTTCCAGGCCGGGTTTTCGCGGATCAACTTCAGGACATCTTCGCCGGAAAGAGATGGCATTTGAATGTCCAGCAGCAAGACAGTCGGCAGTTCTTCTTGGAGGAGTTCGAGGCAACGGCTGCCTGTCGAGGCAGTCCGCACGCGGGCATTGTAGAAGCGGAAGACATACTCAACCACACCTACATTGTCGGGTTCGTCGTCAACGATGAGTACGTTCCATTGCGACACATCATTCATAGCCATCTCCTGATCTGTACCAGGGATTAGCGGTCAGCGTTCAGGATGCCGATCCCTGGAAGATTCGCTCCAATGAAGGCACCAGGTTTGACGAATTGAGCGGCTTGGGCAAATAGCCATTAAAGCCCCACTCCTCGACATCGCGTGGGGTTTGTTGGGTATGGAAGGCCGTTGTAGCCACAATCACGCTTTTGGGCGCAAGTCCCAGGCGACGGATCTGCGCCAACGCCTGGGGGCCATCTGTGCCTGGCATGAAGATATCCAGCACGATGATATCCGGTGAATGCGTTTGCAGGTATTCCAATGCCGTTTCGGCATCTTCGGCAACCGTAAGATCGAGGTTGTGATGCGCCATCACGACACGGAAGATATTCCGGGTGTCGGCATCATCATCGACCAGCAACACGGACATGGGTGATCGGCTCGACACGTTTTACCTCCTGGAATCAATCATCGCTTTGTTATCATTGACCAACGGCGTTTCGCTGTTAGGTGTGCGATGATAGTGCCGATGCCAGCTTGTCGTACTTGCCGATGACCAGCGATTGTCCATTGCATGCATGACAATGACCACAACTCCTCAACTGAGCGGGCGACAGATCGCGCCCTGGCTCGATGAAAAACGATATGGTCTATGATTACGCCGCCAGGGGTTCCGTGACCTTCTGCGGAACGTTGAGTACACCTGGCTGAATCACACGGGGCAAGGTCACAATAAACGTGGTACCCTTGCCAAGAGCGGTTTCGACGTTGATGCTGCCCCCCATGCCCTCCACCAGCGATTTGACGATGGCAAGACCCAGGCCCGTTCCGTGATACTCGCGGGTCACGGTGTTATCAACCTGGCGGAATTTCTCGAAGATGTAGGTGGGAGCATCAGCGGGCATACCGATTCCTGTATCAATGACCTTGATGGCCCAATTGTTCTTGTCGGTAGTGCCGACCCAGACTTCAACACCTCCTTGTTGTGTAAACTTGACGGCATTGCTGATCAGATTGGTCACGATCTGCTGAACCTTTTGCACGTCGCACAACACGGCTTCTGGCATATCCTCCGCGAAACTGGCCTGCAACGTGATGTTCTTCTGTTGGGCCAGACTCTGGTTGCTGGTCACGATGTCGCTGATGATCTTGCGCGGCGAGGCCGGGATCGCCGTGACTTCCAGCCTTCCAGACTCGATCTTTGCCAGATTCAGGATGTCGTTGATCAACGTCAGCAGACGCTTGGCATTCTGGTGAACGTAGCCCTGCAACTCTGTCTGCTTCTCGGTGAACGTGCCCGCCATCCCGGCCAGCATGATCTCGACATAGCCGATGATGGCGTTCAGCGGCGTGCGCAGTTCATGGGACATATTTGCCAGAAATTGCGACTTGGCATTGTTGGCCCTGTCTGCCTCTTGCCTGGCTGCTTCTGCCTGCTTGATCAGGTCGCGCATGTCGGCCAGGCGCAGGTCAAACTCGATGCGGAGCAGCCGCAGGAACAATGCCTCGGCGAGCAGCAAAACGAAGCCACCAAAGATCAGAGATGTGACTTGCGGATCGTTCGGCCCCGCCTGGCTCAGAGCAATGCCCCCAAAGAGCAATGTGGAACCAAAACCAATGAGCAGGATCATATTTTGGGGCAGAAGGACCGCAGCCATTATAACCGTCAGCATGAACAGCGGCACGATGAGCAGTGTTCTGTACGTTTCCATGAGGGCAATACCGGTGGCGGTACTGATCCCAACTGCAACAAGCAGCCAGCCCGACAGCGTGATGCGCCTTTGAGCAACTGCGATGGCAGAAGAAATAGCTAAAATCAGCTCGATTGTGTCAACCGTTGGATAAGAAACGAGTGTCCATTGCGTCTTGAAGACCAGGACCGACGTGATCCAGGTCAAACTGGCAAGCACCAGCACAATGCTGACTGTCGCGCGAATTGTGCGTTCTCGAAACGCCTCATCGCGATTCATTGAGCGTGGTTCTAGCCAATGCCTGATCGGATTAACAATCACATTGTGTCTCAATGAAACCCGCTGCATGTGAATGTCCATTATCAGCCTCCATAACTCAGGTATGCATACAAGGCGGCCAAGATTGCAGATTTGACCAGGAAGAATGGCGTGTAAAGCGACTTGCCTATCCAGAGAGAACTATACTCGGCGTCATGAGTATGTTGGCTCAGATAACTGGCGGCAGCATCGATCTGAGGTAACCTTTCATACGGAACGTGGGACCTCGCAAACAGTAGCGCATCCAGGCAGTAGGCACTCTCCTCCGGTGTTGATATTCCGTAGTAGCCCCAGCCTCCATCGGCATTTTGTGTCTGGAGAATCCAGTTGATCCGGCCCTGAGCCAGCTCGTCGTCAATGCCCTGCAAAGCGCGTACTGCCATGCAACTTACGTAATACGGTGTGGCGTTCCACTTATCCCACCAGCTAGATTTCCCGGCCTCTAGACGCCGGAGGACATTGACGATTTTCCGAGTCCATTTTTCGTAGTGGGGATAGTCTTCGCACATGCGCAGAGCAAGCAATAATCGCAGATGGGCACTGATAGATGGATTGGTTTCCCCACGAAAACAGCAGAACTGATCGTCCATTTCGTAGGGTGCAAACACGCCAGGGTCAACCGGGTAGCCTCCCCAGCGCAACACGGCGAAGTTTGCCGCAGTATCGTCCAGGTCTGGCACTGAAAAGTATGATGAAAAGCTGAAACCCCTGCCCAGAGTCCACATTTCCCACAAGAAATCTAAGATTCGGCGCACCGCAGGCTCATCGGGCTGGATGGCGTCTGCTAACCGCAGATGATTAATGGCCCAGATGGCCTCATAAGTATCGATTGGCGAGAGCGCGGGTAGTCCACCATCCCCTTGCTTCTGTGTGACCTGATGCAAGTAGGCCAGGGCCGGTTGTCGGTGGTGAGACATGAGGAGGGCTGCCGTCGCCGCCGGTGACGTGCCAACGGAGCCGTTGGCTTCCAGGACATCGTCGCTTTCGGTGAGGTGCGAACGCAGCCCTTCAATAGAAAAACCCAGCGGGCTGGCACGCCAGGGCCGCTCGCGCCGGTTGAGAAAGGCAAGCACACGTTTCTCATAAGCATCAGCATAGCGAACTTGCGGCTGCGGCACGTGCAGGCCCAGCGCTTTGGCTTCGGCGGTCAGCGCGACAGACAGGATCGGGAAGCCGACTGTATCGCTGTCGTCCTGACTCAACTGGGCGAAGTGCCGCCACAGCGCTGCCTCGCCACGCCGGATACGCGCTTCATCCTGAGCATCGTAGCCTACCTCTCGCAGGGCGATGATCGCGGCCAGCGTGCTGATGAACCGGTCATGGTGGTGCGGCACATCCGCGCCCCAACTCCCGTCTGCGTGCTGGTGCTGCCTTAACCATTCCAGATTGCTGTTAAAACCATTCTCAGGGTAATACTTTTTAAGACGGGCGACCCAGGCCGTGTCGTATGCAACACTGTTGACCCTGCCCGTGCCCAGAAAGGGTAATAATTTCTGAACTTCAATAAGAAGAGTCTCCGCGCCGATAGAAACTTGCTGCCGCTTGATCATTATTGCCTCGATGTCGCGCTGTGCACCAGTAGGCTGGTAGCTTGCTAACCGCGTTAGCATTCGTGATCTGGGGCGCTAGCGATGAAGGCGTTGAAAAGGCAATGGGTACCCGATGCATCAGATCAGTGCTGAGGGGAAAGGAAGATTACACCTCCGTCCGACCTCTGCTCAATGCAAGCCATCCATCTATTTAGGTTAAGAGAAACTTGTCAAACTGTAAATAGGCGCAGGCGAACTTCGTCTAACAACTTTGTTACAAAGAGAACCGCATGGGATAGCCATTCTCGTATTAGTACCCGACTTGATTCCATGTTGACAGGTTCCAGCACCCACCTTCCGCGTGCATTGATCACGCCAGTGTTAGTACAGTGACGAATTTATTGTCAAGCCTTTGGTGAGGTTGGGGAGAACCGGATTCGTTACACCTCTGTGCCCGGTGCGGCGCGGCGAATCGCTTCCAGTTGCTTGATTGGAATGGGCTTAACCAGCACCCAAAAGATGGCGGTCACGAGACCGCGTTCTGTCTGCGCGTTTCTGAGCGTCCCCTGGCCCCGTTACGTGACATCGGAAGCAGACTGCGGTGCGGGGATTGCCGCCTCCTGCCGCTCGATCCAGGGCAGGGCCGCGATCCAGAGCAGGAGGGGTAGCAGGCTGGCGATACCCGTGCCGAACACGACCCTGCGCACGCCCGCCGGGCCAACCAGGTCGATGACCCAGCCGGTGATCAGGACGCTGATGACCGTCGAAAGCTGGAAGCCTGCCAGGTCGAGCGAGAACAGCCGCCCCAGGAAGTGATCGGGCGTGACCTTCTGGATGATCACCGAACTGTACGTCCAGTAGATCGAACTGCCGATGGCCTTGACCGCAATAGCAAGCGCAACCAGGAACAGGGTTGGCGCGCCACTGAACAGGAACCAGCCGAAGGTGAGGCACGCATAGCCGACCGCGATCAGGCGGCGCATGGTATGGACTGTGCCGTTGTTGAAGCGATCCAGCAGGAGCGGGCCAATGACCGCGCCGATGCCGAAGGCCGCGTAGAGAATGCCAAGCGAGCCTGTACCGTTTTCGCCCAGGACAAACAACTGCGTGGCATAGATAACCATCAGCGCATCGACGCTACCCACGCTGCCGCCCAGCTTGACCAGCAAGACGGCTCCGGTGGCGGGGTGTTTGGCAATGTAGCGGAGGCCATCCCGGAAACCTAACTGCGCTGCCTCGCGGCTGGCTGGCGACGGTTGGGCCGCTTGCCCGGAGGTGGGTTTCCACTCGATAGAAGCGATCAGCAAGGCCGAGATGGCGAAACTGGCGGCGTCGATGCATAGCGCAATGGCCGTGCCAAACAGCGCCGCCACCAGGCCGCCGAGCGCCGCGCCCGCCGCCAGCATGACCGACCAGGTGGCGCTGCCGAGCAGGTTGGCCCTGACGAGATCGTCCGGCTTCACCAGTGCCGGGATGATGGCCGAGCGCGCCGGTTCAAAAAGCGCGGACAGGCTGAACTGGATTACGGTCAGTAAGTAGATCAACCACAACCACTCCGGCCCTGTCGCCAGCAAGAAGAGCAGCACGACGACCACACGCAGGCTATCGCTGAAGATCAGCAATCGCTTCCGGTTGAGCCGATCCACGAGGACACCCGCGAATGGCCCGACCAGCAGCGGCGGCAGGAACCGAGCCAGCAGCAGAAGCGCTATCGCCAGACCTGATTGGTTGGCAAAGCGCGCAACCAGCGTGGACAGCGCAATGGTGTTGAACCAGTCACCGAGCAGGCTGACAGCCTGAGCAATCCACAGCCGCGCATAGTTCGGGTTGTCGCGCAGAAGCTGAACGTAACCGTACATAGAGGACAGTTCACCTTTGGAGCGTTCGATGCCGGACCGTTTGGGTCAGAGCGGACGGGAATTGTACCGCGAAAGGCAGCTCTCCCAACGGAGAAAAAACATGTTGCCACAACAACCGCCGTAATAACCAGGAGGCTGCGGTTAACGAAGCCAGCGCAGCAGCGCACCTGGCCCTTGTCGAGTGACGCTGGCTATGGTACTATCGTGCGCGGTTTGAACCCGAAGACAGTACGCAGGCAGCAGTAAGGCAGGTGGAATCATGGCGCAATGCGAACACTGCGGCAAAACTGCCCAGGTTGGCAACAATGTGAGCCACTCCAAGCGCCGCACCAAGCGGCGTTTCTACCCCAATATTCAGACCGTCAAGGTCTTTGAAGGGGGTAAGCTGGTTCGCAAGAATCTGTGCGCGAAGTGCATCAAGACGCTCACGAAGGTCTGATCGCAGCGCAATTGCCGGTTGACGATAATGATCTCGTGAAGGCCAGCGTAACGCTGGCTTTTGCGTTTTATCCGGCCCCTGATCGAGCTACCGCCCGCAGGGCCGTAATGCCTGCCGCGATGCCCCCCGGCGCGCGAAAGACCGAACTACCCGCGATCAGCACATTGCCGCCGCTCGCCACAATGGCCGGGGTGGTGGAGGTGTCCACGCCACCGTCGATGCCGATCTCGACGGGGTGATCCAGCCCTCTGGCGGCGCGCGCGATCTGCTCGATCTTGGGCAGCACACTCTGGATGAACTTCTGACCGCCAAAGCCCGGATCGACGCTCATGACCAGCACCCGATCCACGTCTGGCAGGATGTCCCGGATCATCTCAAAGGGCGTGTGCGGGTTGATGGCGACCCCGGCTTTGAGGTTGAGTTCCTTGATCTGGTAGAGGGTGCGGTGCAGGTGCGGGCACGTCTCGACGTGAACGTTGATCATGTCTGCACCGGCGCGCGCAAAGACGGTCAGGTAACGTTCCGGCTGTTCGATCATCAGGTGAACGTCCAGCGGCAGCCGCGTGATGCCACGCACCGCCTCCACGACCATTGGCCCGAAGGAGATATTCGGGACAAACAGGCCATCCATGATGTCCAGGTGGAACAGGTCGGTTCCGCCCGCCTCCGCCTGCCGGACCTCCTCGCCCAGGCGGGTGAAGTCCGCCGCCAGGATCGAAGCCGCGATCTTAATAGCGCTCGACACCACCACACTCCTGATAGGTAGAAAACAAACTTAGCGCCGTCTCGTGCTGGAACGCACCGGGATGGCGCGATCCGGCTGCTTGCGAACCCAGGCCAGATAGCGCTGGATGTCCGGGTCCTGGCGCAGGGCTTCAATCGAGGATTTTTCTTGCGCCAGCGTCCGGTTGGTGAAGAAGCTGTGCACCGTTCGATGACAGGCGGAACACAGCCACTCGGTCAGCCAGCCACCTTCGGACTTCGGGACGACGTGGTGCTTCGACAAGCGGCTGACCTGCCGCCCGCACAGCGCGCAGGTGGACGACTCCCCTCTCTGCTTACGGAGAGGGGATGGGGTTCGGCGTGACCGGGCTTCACGGCGCATCGACCATGCCTTCGGGCTGGCGCTTACTGCGACTATGGCGCGCGATCTCGGCCTTCAACTGGCCGCAGCCCGCTTGAATATCGATGCCGCGCCGGACGCGGACGGTGCTGCTGACGCGGTGCCGCTTCAACTCGGCCTGGAAAGCCGCGACTCGCTCCGGGTCGGAGGGCGCACCGCCGTAGCCGCCCGTCGGGTTGAGCGGGATCAGGTTCACGTGGCACAGCAGCCCGGTCAAAAGCTGCCCAAGGCGGCGGGCCTGCTCAAGTGTGTCGTTCTCACCACGAATGAGCGCCCATTCAAAGGTGACGCGGCGGCCTGTTCTGGCGACGTAATAACGCACAGCATCCATCACTTCGAGGATCGGGTAGCGGCGGTTGACGGGCAGCAGCTTCGAGCGTTCCTCGTCAGTGGCGGCGTGCAGGCTGACAGCCAGCCCCGCCTGCAAACCCTCGTCGGCAAAGCGGCGAATGGCTGGAACCAGCCCGACAGTGCTCAGGGTGATGTGCCGCTGCCCGATGCCCAGCTCCGCTGGATCGCTGAGGCGGCGAATGGCCTTGAGGGTGTTCTCGTAGTTGTGCAGCGGCTCGCCCATGCCCATCAGCACAACGTTGCTCAGGCGATCCCCTGCCTGCTCCAACTGGCGCGCAAAGGTCACGACCTGCTCCACGATCTCGCCGCTGGTCAGGTGGCGCGAGAAGCCCATTTGCCCCGTCGCGCAGAACACGCAGCCCATTGCGCAGCCCGCCTGAGTCGAGATACAGGCAGTACGCCGCCCATCGTCGTACTCCATCAGCACGCTTTCGATCAACTGGTCGTCGGGCAGGCGAAACAGGCGCTTCACCGTCTGCCCGTCCGTCGAAAGCTGTTCGCCGACCCGTTCCAGCGCGCCGATGCGAGTCTCAGCCGCCAGCCTGTCGCGCAGCGCCCTGGGCAGGTTCGTCATCTGCTCGACGCTGCTGACTTTGTGCTTGTAGAGCCACTCCGCGACCTGGCGGGCACGGTAGGCAGGCTGCCCCCAACCCACAACCAGCGCTGTGAGTTCCTCCAGGCTCAGGTCGTAGAGATTGATCTTCTTGACTGCTTCCAGACTCGCCGCTTCCAACTGATTTACTTCCTATCCTCAACCCGGTACACAAACTTCAGACCTGACCACGATTCATCGACAGCCGCCACTTTGACATCCACCAGCCTGTTCCTCAACCCGATGTCCCGGACGACGTTCTCGGTCAGGTCGGTGGCGACTTTGGCGGACTTCTTCGGCCACGAAATCCAGAGCATTCCGTTGCTGGCAAGCGCCTGCTTCAACGCCGGGAACTGGTCGGCCAGTTCTGCCGACTGCCGGGTGAAGAAGCTTATGAAGTCGAGCGGGCCGTTCAGACCATCGACAATGGTGACACTTTCCGGCAGTTCACCGATAAGCTGCCTGTAGTGGGCGGGCGGGTTCAGGATGGCGATCTTAAAACCCGGCTTGATGCCGAGTTTTTTGATCAGGGGCGTACCGGAATAGCCAGCGCTCATAAGCGGTATTTTACCGCATTTGAAGTGCCCCGTGAAGGCTTTCAGCGCGCGACTTCGACCTCGCCGATGGTCAGGATGATGGGCTGCCAGCGCCCGGCTGCGTCGTACAGCACGTAGCGCACCGCCACCTTGCCGGGCGGCACGTCCGGGCCGACGGTCAGTTCGTAACGTCCCAACGCCGGAACGCCGTTCTGCCAGCGGTCATCGACGTACTTCCAGCCGGCGGGCGGCTGATCGACCTGCGCATACGTCCAACCACCGTCAAGCGTCGTGATGCGTGCGCTCACCCGCAGATCGGGTTGGAGCGTCTGGCCGCGCTGCCACCACGTGTGCAGGACAAGCGTATCCCCGGCGCGCGCTACCGCCGGAGCAAACAGGCGGGCCGCTTGCAGTACCGGGCCACCCGGCACAGGGACGACATTCATCGCCTGGGCCAGCCGGAGCGGATCGCTTGTGATCGGCTGCGGGTTCTCGTAGCGATCCAGCCGCACGTCGCCAAACATCCGGCTAACCAGCGTGTGCTGCCCGGTTCCGTCGAGCAGGGCGTAGGCCAATCCCTGCGGGTCCATGATGTCGCCCTGCCAGGAAACGACCCAGACGTTGGGTGGACGCTGTGCCAGAATGTCCGACATGGCGGCCTGCGCTTCGGGCAGCGTCAGGGCGACATCCACGTTGGTCATAAGCGCACGGGGCAGTTCGACGGTGTGCCGTTCGCCATTACAGGGGGAACGCCGTCCGTAGTAGCGGTTGGCGACGAACAGCGTCCCGTCTCGCAGCGCGATCACGTCGTCGGGCGTGCCGTGCTCGCACAGGTAGGCATACGCGCCGCGAAAATCGCTGTTCGGCGGGTGACCGCGCTCACCGCTTGCCCAGGGCAGAGCAACGATGGCGATCAGGGCCGCAGCGGCCAGCGGACGCCACCAGCGCGCCAGCATGGTGATGCACAGCCCCGCCAGCAGATCAAAGCCTATCCAGGCAGGCCAGGCGTAGCGCCCGGCCAGTTTGGGTTTGAAGTAGACCAGCGCCGCGATAATCGCCACCGGCCAGAGCGTGATCATCAGGCCCACCAGGGCCGCTCGCCAGCGCGGCCCGCGCCAGCCGACCAGCGCGCCGATCCCGATCAGCACCGTATAGCCGATCACGAATGGCTGCGCGATAGCGGGCGCATCGTCGCGTTCCAGCAGCTTGAAACCCAGTATGACCGTCACCGCCCGCTCCGACAGAATGGGCGAACCCGTGTAGTAGCTGCGATCCGCCGTACCGCGCGCCAGCAACGTCGGCAGCCAGGGCGCAAAGCCAGCACCGACCAGGAACACGAGGACAATGAGCAGCCGAACCTCACCCCCCGGCCCCCTCTCTGCTTGCGGAGAGGGGGACATACCGGCGGTGTGCGATGGCAGTCTGGCTCCCCTTCTCCAGTTGGAGAGGGGGGTGGGGAGTGAGGTCAATAACCCCCGCACCGTCAAGACCACCAGAATCGCCACGTGCGCGGCGAACCCGGCCAGCGCCGTGTAATGCGTGTACAGCGCCGCGAGCATCAGCGCAGTGTAGCCGAGCACCAGCCACCAGCACCGTTTGCCACGCGGCCAGTCCCGGATCAGAACGCATAGGAAGGCCGTCGCCCAGGCGTAGAGGGCCAACCCCAGGGCATAGGCGCGTACCTCGTAGGCGATCCAGAGCAGCCCGGGCATCGCGCCGAGCAGAATCCCGGCCACCAGGCCCAGGCTGCGGCGACGGGTGAGCAGCCGCCCGACGGCGATGGTAGCGGCAACAGCCAGCAGCGCGCAAAAAGCGGAAAGCAGCCGCAGCGCAAATTCGCTATCGCCCAGCAGCACCGCCCACAACCTGAGCACGACATAGTGAAACGGCACTTGAATATCGACCTGGGTGCACCAGTGCCACAGTGTCGCCCATGAATCGGTGGCGACGTAGGTGGTCAGCGCTTCGTCGTACCACAGGCCGCCGCGCGGCCACTGCACGACCAGCCACAGCCCCAACAGGATCAGAACAGCAATGCCCAGGCCACCGTGCCGTGCTCGGAGAGAGTTCATGTTGCGGAAATATACCACAGGGCCGCGTTGAATCGGTTTGTCTGCCGTTATCGCAGGGCGCGGAACTGGTACAGCGCCCCGTCCGCGAAGCCGCGCTTGCGGTAGTAGGCGCGCGTGCCCACCGCCGAGATGACGGCCAGGCGCTCGTAGCCGCGTCCGGCGGCGATCTCGGCAGCGCGTTCGATCAGGCGTGTCCCCAGACCGAGATGCTGCGATCTGCCCGGCGCGGACTCGCCCAGTTCCAGCGCCTGCCCGTAGACATGCACTTCGCGGATCATGGCCGCGCCCTCCAATTCCTGGATGATGGGCGGCTGGTTGGGGAGCGACAGCCGCAAAAAGCCCGCGATGGCCCGATCTGCCGTAATGTATTGCAGGAACACTTCGTCGCTGCAACTGGACTCATACCACAGTTCGTCGAGTTGCAGGTCATCGAGCGTGACGGTGCGCTGGCGAATCTCGCGGGCACGGATGTCACGGCTGGGTGTGCCGTGTTTCGCCAGCCGATCCTCGACCATCTGCCGGAAGTTGGTGGCTTTGTTGCCGACCACGATGTCTGTGCCGGGAATGTCGCGGATCACGCGCGTCAGGCGGCAGTATTCGGGCGTGTGCAGGAAACACGCGCACAGCACGTCCATCAACTGTGCCTGCGTATAGGGCTGCCAGGAACCATCCTGGTAGCGCTGCATCAGTTCGGCACTTTCGATCAGCGAGCAGGGATAAACCTTCAGTTCGTCGGGCCGGAAGTCCGGATCGTCAAACATGCGCTGGTAGTCGGCCACATCGGCGGCGGGCGACGAGCCGTACAGGTTGGGCATCCAGTGGGCGTGAATTTTGAACCCGGCCTGGCGCAGCAGCTTCACGGCCCGCCGCGTGGCCGCCACTGTGTGGCCGCGCTTGTTCAGGCGCAGCACCTCGTCGTTCAAGCTCTGGAAGCCGATCTGCACCTTCGTGCAGCCCAGGCGACGGATTCGCAGCATTTCGTCCACACTGATGTGATCGGGCCGCGTCTCAACCACCAGCCCGACACAGCGACAGGCTGCCTGCTCGTTGTCGCGGTGCGCGGCTTCGAGTTCGTCCCAGGTGGCGTATTCGTCGGCGATGGTGCGGAGCCGTTCGCCTGCTGCAATGGCAGCGGCCTGTTCCCGCGAACGGGCCATCTCCTGCCTGTAGACAGACTGCACCACCTGGTTGTACGTCCGCTCAAAGTGGAGGCCGTCCACTGAGACGTGCGTGACGTTGTGTTCGGGGCAAAGCTGAGAGGTGGATCGCAGCGCGTCCAGCACCTCTCCCGTGCGATCCACGCCACTGCCGAAGTCGTGCAGGGCGTCGAAAATGCGCTTGACGAACCAGATTTGATATGTTTCGGGGTAGAACGACCACGTGCCGCCCAGGATGATGATCTCGATCTTGTCGGTGGGGTGGCCCGTATTGTAGATCGTGGTCAGGCGCGAATAGGTCTGCAAGTACGGGTCGAAGCTGTTTTGCTCCGCGCGCTGCGCGCCCGGCTCCTTCGAGAGATAGCTCTTGGGCATCCGCACGTCGTTGGGGCAGAAGATGCATTCGCCAGGGCAGGGGAAGGGCTTGGTCAGCACCGTGACGGTTGCCACGCCGGAACTGGTTCGCACGGGCTTGAGCCGCAGCCGCTCGACAACTGCCGGGTCGAAGGGCGGCAGGCCGTCGGAACCAGCAAAAGTACGGTACGCCAGAATCAGATCGTCGTAGCCGAAGCATACGTCGCGCCCTTTCAGAGATGATTGAAGCAGCAGGTTAATCTGCCGCCGGGACAGCGAAGGCTGCCGGACGATGTCCCGCAAGATTCGCACCAGCAGATCGTGATACAGGTTGAGATCGATCTGCGCTTTGTACCCCATCTGGCAACTTACAACCTCAATAATTGACGACGGATTAAGAGGCACTCCAATAGAAGGGTTGCGTTTTCTGGATTCCCAGGCCGCCAACAGAGTCTAATCCATCTGGCGGCTCAGGACAATGGCCCGTCCGGGTATGGCTACCAGCGCCACTCCTCTTTACCTTTTTGAGCTTTGGCGACGTGAAAAAAGCATAATCCTCAGATTGTGGCCGTGTCACCCTCAAACGCAGGTTGAACCGGAACAGTAAGAATCTTACTGGAAATTTGGGCAGCAGGATATTTATTATAGATTTTCTGCGTCATTTTAGCCCTGATTCAGCCAGAAATCCCCAATATGTGGTTCATAAACTCTTGATGAAAGTTTCACAGCGCAACGCCCCCTTCGTGCTAAGATGGAAATCATTGAGACCAGCACTCGGTATACCCGATGCGACAATACAACGAGAACTGTACATCGATGCAAGCAATACAACCCAGAGCTAAGGCATCACAGGTGCTAAATGATAGACCAACCAAGCATCATTCTGGCTACCTTCGATGATCCGGCTCTCCACAGTCTCTTGAAAGCCCAACTTGATGCGCAGGCATACAGCCTGGTTGTCGCTTTGACCAGGCAGGACATCCTCCAGCAGATCGCAGAACGAACCACCCTCGCCGTGTTAGTTGACCTCGAGGCTCCGGATGGCCTGGATGTGATACGGATGATTCGCAATACTGATGCGGCGCTTCAGTGTGTCGCACTGGTAAGCGCGGACACGCCGCCAGCAACCGCAGAAGTGTACGAATACGTGCCGAAGCCGGCTAATGTGGACCATCTGGTTCTCACCATCATCCACGCTGCCCAAACAACGAAGCTGCTACGAAGCAAACAGGACTCAGATACGATGTTGGCTCAACGTTCGGAAGAATTACTCGCCAGTCTTAAGGCCCTCCAGGAGGCGCAAGAAAGACTGAACCGCACCTCCGCAGCCGCCTTGTTGGGCCAGCTTGTAGAAGGGCTGAGGCACGAATTGGGAAATGCCCTGACCGTGATCCGCCTGAGCATGAACCTGCTGACACACTACCGCAATGACCCGACGCGGTTCGCCAAACACATGGAAAGCCTGGAACGCGGCGTGCATTCGATTGAACGGATTGCCATGGCGCTGCGTGACTTCCCAGGCGCAGAGCGCAAAGACGGGGAACAGCTTGACCTGGCTCAGATCATCCGCCATGCTGCCGGAAAATCTCAACAAGATTACGCAATCCCGGCCAGTATGATGCGTCTGGTTCTGCCTGAAAGTGCGCCTGTGCGGGGTGGTTTTTTCCAGCTCGTGCGGGCCTTCGATGCGCTACTGGACAATGCTATTGAGGCTGTTCTGCACACGAACCCACCGTCGCCTCAGATCGAGGTCACCTTGAGCGCCGATGGCAACCGCTGGAAGGTGACTATCCAGGACAACGGCGCTGGCCTGACTGCCGAGGCGCTGGCACACGCGCTCGAACCTGGCTACACCACCAAGCTGGATCGGGGCTTTATGCGCGGTCTTGGCCTGGGGTTGTTCGTTGCGAACACCATCCTGGATCAGCACGGCGGACAAATGCAGCTTTCCAACGCACCGCAAGGTGGGACGCTGGTGGAGGTCTGGCTGCCCCGGGAACAGGCAGCCTCTCCCAGGGCCAATACCGTTTAGACAAGGCTGTGAGGGGCAGTAGTTTACCTCACCCCCAACCCCTCTCCACCTTGTGGAGAGGGGAGTCTGGACCGGTGGTTCCCCCTCGCTGCGCAGCGGAGGCTCGAAACTCCGTTTCGGCGGGGCCAGGGGGTGAGGTTCTGTGTCACACTACGCCGCAGCCTAGCCGTTGCTGACCCGGACACTGCCGATGCCTGTCCCGATCTTCAGGGTCAGTTTTGGCTCAGTGGCGGTGTTAAAATCCGGCGTCTCGTAGGTGTGTTCGCCTGCGGGTTTGAAACTGCCAATGACCTTGATGTTGCCCAAACCCTGCGACATGGACACTCGCACCGGGATACCCGGTTTGACGGTGATGACTGCCTCGCCGACGCCCAGATCAATGTCGCCGAACACGTCCTGGCTCAAGGTTTCGCCATTGAAATCCAGTTCGACCTTGCCCGTGCCACCTTTGACGTTGACCCTGGCCGCGTTGGCGTTGAGCAGGCCGCTGGCGATCATTTCGCCCGCGCCTGTCTTGAACTCGACCTGCTCGGCGCGCTGCGGGTTGGGACGATCAAAGCTGATGGTGGTCTTGCCTGCGCCGATGTCGATGATCGCGGCAGTCAGCGGCACGCCGCCCAGTGCCAGCATTCCTTCCGCTACGCCTTTCGCCACGCTCAGTTCGTAAGCGTTGCTTGTACCGAGTTTGAAATCCCACTCGTTTTTCATGTTGCCCCAGACCGGCCAGAGCGGCCAGCCCTGCCCTTGCTTGATCAAGACTTTGCCGCCTTCGACGCTGACTTCCGGCTTCCATTCCGCGATGTTATATGTCACCGTGCCGTCCACCAGCATTTCACCGCCCGGCGCCAGAGTCAGCTTGCCAATGCCGATTTCCAGGCGAAGTTTGACAGGAGCGCTGCCCGGATAGGGCACGGACACAGGCTCCGTCCTGAGATCGATCTGGGTAGTCTTGCCACCACCGGTGACGTGGCGAACCAGGTTATCGAGTGTGCGGCCCAATTCTTCAAACATTGAATGTTCCTTTTCTGTGTTCTATGCACCTGACCCCGTATACGGGACTCTGGTGAAAAAAGTTGCAAGCGCTGTACGCTGCGGAGGCAGTAGGGTACACTTTCCAATCAGTTTGCTCGCACAGCTTGTTAGTTCATGGAGGTCGAGAGACACCGCATGGCCGACTTGAACATCACCGTGATCGGTGGTGGCAGCACCTATACGCCCGAACTGGTCGAGGGTTTCATCATTCACCGTGATACGCTCCCCGTGCGGCGGTTGACGCTTATGGATATTGCACCGGAGCGCCTGGAACTGGTAGGCGGCCTGGCCCGGCGCATGTTGGACGGAACCGGGATCGAGGTCGCGCTGACCACCGACCGTGACGCCGCCATTGAGGGCGCGGACTTTGTCCTGACGCAGTTCCGGGTCGGCGGGATGGCGGCGCGCGCGCAGGACGAGCACATCCCGCTCAAATACGGCGTGATCGGGCAAGAAACAACCGGGCCGGGTGGCTTTGCAAAAGCGCTGCGCACGGTTCCGCAGGTATTGGAAATCGCCCGGACGATGGAGCAGCGCGCGCCGGATGCTTTCTTGATCAATTTCACCAATCCGTCCGGCCTGGTGACGGAGGCCGTGCTGCGCCACTCCCGCATCCGGGCAATGGGGCTGTGCAACGTGCCGATCAATATGCTGCACAACGTCGCAGATTGGCTCGGCGCTGCGCCCAACCGCGTGACGCTGGATTACGTCGGGCTGAATCACCTGAGTTTTGCGCGGACGGTGTACCTGGACGGCAAAGACGTGACGCGGCAGGTTCTGGACTGGGGCAACAAGGTGTTCGATCCGACCTGGCTCAGGGCGATTGGCATGGTTCCCAACTACTACCTGAAATACTACGTCCACCACAACCACGCCGTCGAGGAAACGCTGCGCGCCGAGGAGACTCGCGCCGAGTACCTGATGAAGGTCGAAGCCGAACTGCTGCAAATGTACAGCGATCCCAAGCTGCGGACAAAGCCGGAACTGCTCAACCAACGGGGCGGGGCACGCTACTCGACGGCGGCAGTATCGCTGATCCGCGCCATCGCCAATAACCTCAAGGAAGTGCACATCGTTAACGTGCGAAACGGGCAGGCCTTGCCTGACCTACCGGAGGAAAGCGTGGTCGAAGTCCCGGCGGTCATCGACGCGCACGGCGCAACGCCGCAGTCGATGGGCCACCTGCCGCCGCAGATTCGCGGGCTGATCCAGGCGGTGAAGGCTTACGAAGAATTGACCATCCAAGCAGCGGTCAGCGGCGACCTGGATACGGCGCGGCTGGCGCTGATGGCCCATCCCCTCGTGCCCTCCTGGGATACGGCCTGCGCGCTGCTGAATGACATTCTGGAGGCCAACCGCCAATATCTGCCGCAGTTTGCGTGAGGTGCAGTGTATGATCGTGGTCGGCATCGACGGCGGCGGGACAAAGACGCACGCCCTGGCTGTTGACGAACGGGGCAACATCCTTGGCAGCGGAACCGGCGGCCCCTCCAATTATCATTCGCTCGGCCTACCCAATGCGTTGGATGTGCTGGCGGACGCCACGCGACAGGCGCTCAACGGGCAGCGCGCCGATATAGCCGTATACTGCCTCGGCGCGTGCGATTCGGACATGGACGAACAGCGCCTGACCGAAGGCCTGTGTGCGCGGAACCTCGCGGCGCGTGTCATCTGCTACAACGACTCGTTTGCGCCGCTGCGGGCCGGGTCGTCAAGACCTTTTGGTGTGGCGGTCATCTGCGGGACGGGATTCAACGCCTGTGGCATCGCGCCCGATGGCCGGCAGGCCCGGCTGTATTCGCTCGGCCCGCTGACGGGCGACTGGGGCGGTGGCACGTCCATTGGGGAGGCCATGTTCGGCGCAGCCTACCGGGCAGAGGACGGGCGCGGCCAGCCAACCATGCTGACCGAGATGCTCCTGAGGGCGTTCGACGTGCCCGATCTGAAGACGCTGGCCTACCGGATCGCAGATCGCAAAATCCACCACCGTGACGTGGCGGGGCTGGCTCCGCTGGTGTTCGAGGCTGCCGAAGCGGGAGATGCCGTTGCGCGCGCCATTGTGCTCCGGCAGGCGGACGAAATCGCAATCGCCGCGCTGGCAATGCTGCGCCGCCTGGACATGACCGACCTGGACGTAGACGTGATCCTGTCCGGTGGCGTGATAAACGGGCGCGGCCCGCTCCTCCTGGAGGCGACGACCAGGCAGATCACGGCGGTCTGCCCCAAGGCGTGCGTGCGGCGGCTGCATGTGCCGCCTGTAATTGGGGCAGTAGCACTGGGCTTTGACGCGCTTGGCCTGGCCGTGCCGCAGATCGACGGCAGTCAACTGTCGATGGCGCGGGAGTAGGCGCTGACCCGCACAGGTTTATGCTGCGGATTGGAGCGCAGGTTGGTCCATTTGCTTGCTGCTTTCGCCTTCGGGCATTGCCTGGGGTTGCGCCGGAGCCATGATGGCAGCCAACAACACCATACCCAGGACGCCAATTTGCTCCGCAACGTGATAATCACGCCAGAACAGCGCGGCCAGCCCAATACTGGCGGCCAGATAGACGATATTGCGCAGCCACCCGGCTCGGCGCATGGTGAAGATGGTTGCCATGTAGTTGTACTGCACCATATAAGGTGACCACACCGGAGCTAACAGAAGACCGAGAGTCTTCCGATCTTCACGGCGATGCCAACGAATAGCGACGATCAGCATTGTGACCAATATGGCCGCCAGAATGCCCCAATTGGATACAACTGTAGGCGACCAGGTGGTTCGGGTGGAACCAACGGCTGTCGTAAAGGCTCGAAAAACCTGTGGGTATAACGCCACTGATCCCAACGCAACAACTGCCGATAAGCCGATTGCCTTCCAATCGCGTTGCCGCAGCGCATCCAGACCATCGAAGGCAAGCATGATGGCAGTGGTTTGTGGCTTCCCGGTGAGCAACAACCAGGCCAGGCCGCGTCCCCATCCCCTGGGGGCACGGTATAACAGCCACAAGCCGGAGCCAACGAACAGCCATTCCGGATTGGACGACGCGATCAATGTGACAAAAACAGGATGTAGCAGCAACAGCAATCCTGACGGGCTGCCGATGTCGAGTGTCGCAGCCACAAGGAGGGCAACCCCCAGCGATAACCAGGTTTCAAGCGGTTCGTAGGCGAGCGGGGCAAGCAGCAAGCCGTCCCACGGTGGCAGGAAATAACCGCCGACATCGTAAGGGTTTTGCCCCATCCGCAGCGCCTGGAGCGCCCTGACATGGACGCCATAATCGATATTGTTGATGGGCCGGATGGTGAGCCGCGCGCTGATGAAGATGACGACAAACAGCGCAGCGATAAAGATCGGGCGCTTGTACCGCTCCCAGAAGGTCAGTTCAGCGGGATCACGATTGGGCGACTGAGCCATCGGCCTGTGTTCCTTCGAGGACCCTCAGCAGTTCCGCATTGGTCAGCCGCAGCAGATCGGCACTGCGAATGCGCAGCATAGCGGCGATTCCGCCGCCGCCAGCGTACACCGTCTCTTGCGCGCACACTGCGGGGTCCATGATGGGCGTGAGCGTCTGGCGGTGATCGAAGGGTGGAACCGTGCCCGGCGCATAGCCGGTAAGGGCAATGACCGTTTCGCTGTCAACCAGACGCACTTTTTTGCGGCTGACGCCGAAGCGCTGTGCGAGCTTGCGCGGATCGATACGCCGCACACCGCTGGCGAGCACGGCGTAGGGTCGCCCGTCGATCAGGAAGATGACCGTCTTAACGATCTGATCCACCGAGACCTGAAGCGCATCCGCCGCTGCGGGAACGGTGGGCGTCTCTGCCGCTAGATGGATGATTTCCGCCGGAATGTTGTGCGCGGTCAGGTAAGCCTGCAAATCGTCTGGCGTGCGCGTGAGCAAGATGAGTGCGACTCCTGGGTTATTCCTCGAAGACTTCCGCGAATATCAATTCGGAATCGCGGGCGAACTGCATCAGGTCACTGCCCGCCGCCCGCCCTTCGGGTGAGAGCAGCGCCCGATCAAGCGCCTGATAATCCTCAAAATAAAGTTCCAGAATGCGGGAGTACGGCGATTTGCCTGCCGGGCTGCCCAGCACAACGCACGCCTGCCGCCGGTGGATGCCGGGCAGTTTCTCCATCAGCGCCAGGTTCTGGTTGTAACGCGATTCAAAAGCCGCTTCGTCACTTGGCTGACGATAAAGGATGCTTAGTTTGACCATAGAGTCCGGTGTCGAACGCAGCTACCCGGCTCTGATCGCCGGGTCAGTTGCCGCTCAATGACCGCTCAGTCGCGCCCGCTGCTGAACAACAGGCCGATGATCAGCCCGATAATGAAGGCGATGCCCAACGACTGCCAGGGGTTTTCCTTAACCGTTTCGGCAGCAGCCTCGCCGATCTGGTCAAAGGTGTGGCTGTCCAGGTAGACGGCAGCTTTCTCCATACTCCGCGCCAGACGGTGGGCCTGGCGGATCACCTCTTCGTTGCCGCCCTTGACGGCTTCGCGCCGGATGTTTTCGGCGGCATTGAGCAGTGAGTTGGACGCAGCTTCTTTGACCGTGTAGGCGGTTTCGCGCATGGTACGGGTCGCTTCATTCACCGTGCGGAAAGCCTCGGTGCTCACCTGAGCAACGGTTTGTTGGACGTTCTCGCCAACCTGCCCGACGGCCTGCTGTACCTCTTCTTTGGCTTTGTTCACGGTCTGCTGGACTTGCTCGGCGACGTGCTTGGCCGCCTCCTGCGGGTTGGCGGCTCCTCGTTCCAATTCGTCACGCGGTGCGTCCATTGGATTATCCTCTCTCAAAAGGAAACCGTATCAAAATCATTTTACAACGCCCCGGCGCTTTGCGCCAGCCTGTGCACCGAAACGGGGCTGTGTGAACGACTTCAACCAGCAATCAGGGTATAATGCGCTAGTTTCATCACGGAGGAGTCTAGAAGTATTACATGGCAGTCGAGGCAATCATCTTCGATTTCGACGGAGTCATCATCGATACGGAAACCGCCGAACTGGAAGTCTGGCAGGCATTCTACCGGGCACATGGCCTGGACATTTCGCCCGAATTATGGGCAAAGCGCATTGGCTACAACGAAGAGGATGCTTTTCACCCCGCCAGGTATTTCGAGCAGATCACGGGAACGGTTCTCAACGAGGCGCAGCGCGAGGATCAATTCCGGCGCTACGTCGAACACTGTGCTCGGCTGCCCGTCTTACCCGGCGTGAGGGAACTGATCGAGGCGGCTTCTCAACGAGGGATCAAGCTGGCAATCGCGTCCAGTGCCTACCGCGAATGGGTAGATCGCTGGCTGCGTCAGCATCACCTCTCGCATCTTTTCGATTGCATCCGAACACGGGGTGACGTGAAACGTGGCAAGCCCGCGCCCGACCTCTATCTGAGCGCAGCGGACTGCCTGGGAGTACCAGTCAAACACTGCATCGCCATCGAGGATTCGCCAGCCGGGATCAGTGCGGCATTGGCGGCAGGAATGCGCTGCATCGCCGTCCCCAACCCGCTGTCCGCGCGCATGGCATTACCAGAAGCTACACTACGGCTGAATTCGCTGGCCGAGATGGATTGCGAGACGCTGCTCGCACAGTTTTAGTTTGAGGTCAGTCCCTTCCGGTGAGAAGGGATGGCCGCCTGTGGGTTAATTCACACGGCGCAGGACGGCCAGCACCTTCCCCTGGATTTCGACCTTATCCTTATCGACGTAGATCGGCCCCATCGTCGGGTTGGCGGGTTGCAGCCGCACGCGCTCCCCCTCGTCATAGAAGTGCTTGAGGGTCGTTTCGCCGCGCTCGTTGAGCCAGACGGCGACCATCTCGCCGTTGCGCGCCACGTTCTGCTTCTTCAGGATCACGATGTCGCCTTCGTTGATCATGGCATCGATCATCGACTGGCCGTTGACCGTCAGTGCAAACACCTGTGAAGGGTCGTTGCTGCCGAGCAGCATCTTCGGCACAGGAATGGGCGATTCGGCTTCGGAGAAGGTCAGGTCGTCGCCGGGCAGCAGGGCCGGTTCGCCTGCCACGATCTGCCCGACCAGCGGCACGGGCACCACATTGTCGTCAACCACGACAGGCTGGTGCAAGGCAATGCCGCGCGAAACCTTCTTGGAGCGGTTAATAAAGCCCTCTTTAACCAGCTTGTTCAGGTTGTAATTGACGACGGAGGTCGAGTTAATCTTGACAGCCTCGCCAATCTCGCGCACGGTGGGTGGGTAACCGCGTTCCTTCACCTTTTTCTGGATGAATTTCAGGATGGCGCGCTGCCTATCTGATAACGAATTGTAGTCCATAGTCACACTCCGGTCGGAAGTTGCCGACCATACGTTCGATTTCCTTACCGGATTATAGGCCGAACAGGTGGTCTGAGTCAAGCCCATATTTTCGATAACGGCTATCCCCTGTACAATTATCCTCAGATTTTGCGTGTGGCGCAGCCATTTTCACAAAGGAACGCGGCATGGATAACCGCCTGGTACGAGATGGCATTGCCGAACTGATCGGCACGTTTATGCTGGTGTTCGTGGGCGCAGGAGCCGTCACGATTCTCAACCAGAACCCACCGGCAGCAGTGAATGTCGTCGTCGCGGCGCTGGCACACGGCCTGATGTTGGCCGCCATCGTTTCGATTTACGGCCACATCTCCGGGGCGCACGTCAACCCGGCGATCACGCTGGCTCTGCTGGTAGGTCGCCAGATCGACGTGACACGCGCCGTCGTGTACTGGGTCGCGCAGTTTGCGGGCGGGATCATCGCGGCACTCGTGCTGCGTTTCATCTTCCCTGCCGCTGCCAACCTGGGCCAGACTGTGACTGCGCCCGGCATCAGCGGTGTACAAGCCATGATCATCGAGGCGATTCTGACTTTCTTCCTGGCAAGCGCCGTATATCAGGCTGCGGTCTATGGGAAGGCCGGGAACGTCGCGGCCCTCGCCATTGGCTTCACACTGGCGGCCTCGATCCTGTTCGGTGGGCCGCTGACAGGCGCGTCGCTCAACCCGGCCCGGACGCTTGGCCCTGGCCTCGTGTCCGGCGATCTGCGTGACGTGGTCTTCTACCTGATCGGCATTTTCGGCGGCGGCGCGATAGCGGGCGTGGTGCATACACTGTTGTTCAAGAACGAGGCAAGCAAGATGTAGGGTTGGTCTTATCCGGCTACTCTCCTTCGTGGAGAGCCGAATGGGGAAGATGTGCCATCGCCTTAATTGGCCCCTTCAGTCAGGCCGCGACGGGGTGAGGGTTGCATATGCCCGACGACAAGCAGGAGCCTGACCGGCTCGATAAACCCTTAGCAATACCCCTGCCCCAGACCGATCCCGGCATCACAGTGCTGCGCGTGGCGCTGTGGATGCAGGAGGAGGTGTACGAGTGGGGGAAATTGAGCCACAAGCACGCCATAAACCACATCGCGCATCACTTCGGCAAACGGTTCCTGTACATCAACCCGAACGGCAATCCGGCTATCATCGAGGACGTACTGGCAGAGTTTGAGCGATTAACGGAGACGACAGTGGTCTGGTGCAAGCCGCGCCGTTACTGGCGCTTGCGCAGGGCTGGCGATCCGCCGAATGCGCGAGAGGTCAGGCGCTGACCGGCCTGACAGCCGACGCGTATACACGCCGTTGTTCAGGCAACAAAAAGGCTACACAGGGGCGGCAGAATAAAGGGTTGCCCCGGCGTAGCCAACAGACAGAATAAACGATCTCAGTGTACGGCACAACGGCTCGAACGGATCGGATTTTCACGAAAAATTCACGAGCTTTCTCGCCCGGAAACATCCTGGTGTGTCAGCGAAAGCGGATCACTGCAACGAGCTTCCCCAACCGCACTGCATCGCCATCGCGCAGCAGGCGCTCCTCAGAACCGACCAGCCGCTTGCCGTTGAGCCAGGTTCCGTTGCGGCTGCGCAGATCGGCGATATAAAGCATGTTACCTTTCCGTTTGATGTTGGCGTGATAACGCGACACCCCTCGTTGAGCAGCCTTGAATGGGGTCAGATCAATGTCTGGCTGTGCGATGTCGTCCCCGGTGCTGGTGCGTCCGATTATGATGCTCTCCGACTTGGGCACGGTAATGGGCTGTCCATCGACGATGAGGGACAGTGCGTTTTGTTCGGGCAGGAAGGCATTGCCTTGTTGGCGGCGCAGTTGCTCTTCCGCTATGGGTTCAAAATCGACGTTGAAAGTTTCGTGCTCTTCGGTGAGACTGCTGCCACAGCGCGAACACACCGTCTCTCCCAGGCTGTACGTCAGGCCGCAAGTACGGCAGACAAGCACTTCAGACTGCGTGTCGCCGGACCTCGGAAGTTCGCTTGTCGACATGGGAAAACTCCAGACGAATCAATTTTTGTCTGTCAACAAAGATTACACAGACAGACGAATCATACCCGATTTTATGGCTGAGGGTATACCCCGATCAGCAAGACAAGCGAATCCCTGGGAATTGTGAATTGCGCTTGCTCACCCGTGAAGCCGCTCAAATTGCTGGCAAACCCGTCCTTTTTATGCCACACTATCTTTTGCTCCTGATCAGTTGACTTCCGATTCCGCCTGCCAGGAGCATTCCCTCAACTCGTGAGGACATTCTAGACGTTCAGTTGATCGATTCAGGAGACGGTTATGCGTATTTCCGGTGGCATCAGTGTGTTGATCTGGCTGTTGGTGGGGTTGGTTGGTTTCGGTGTGCCTGCCGGGCGCCAGTCGCTGGCACAAGGTGGGACGCCCGTTCCGCCCGGCGCGCTCAAGGTGGGTTTGAAGGAAGTAGCGGAGGGGTTCCACCTGCCGACGGACATCACGAATGCAGGCGATGGCAGCGGGCGGATTTTCGTGGTCGAAAAGCCAGGCACGATTCGCATCGTGCGTGATGGCAAAGTCAATGATAAACCCTTCCTCGACATCACACCGCTGGTCAGATCGCAAGAAAATGAGCGTGGGCTGCTCGGGCTGGCTTTTCACCCCAAGTACAAAGATAACGGACTGTTTTTTGTTTATTACACCAATCGCCTGGGCGACATCATTATTGCCCGCTACAAAGTCTCCTCCAATCCCGATGTAGCCGACCCGAACAGCGCCAAAATCCTGCTCACCGTGCAGCATCGCACTTACCCCAATCACAATGGCGGTGAACTGGCCTTTGGGCCGGATGGCTTCCTGTACGCCGGACTGGGCGATGGTGGCAGCGGCGGCGACCCCAACCGCAACGGGCAGAACAAGGGGGTGCTGCTCGCCAAAATCCTTCGCCTGGACGTGGATAACGGCGATCCCTACGGCATACCCGCCGACAACCCGTTCGCCACGAACAAGCAGGGACGCCCGGAGGTGTGGGCCTATGGTCTGCGCAATCCCTGGCGTTTCTCCTTTGACCGCGCCACCGGCGATCTGTATATCGCCGACGTGGGCCAGAATGCTTACGAGGAAATCGATGTACAACGTGCCGGAACCCCCGGCGGTCAGAATTACGGCTGGAACATCATGGAAGGGCTGCACTGCTACCCCAGCGGGAACGACTGCAACCAGCAGGGCCTGGTGCTGCCCGTGATCGAATACGGCCACGACCAGGGCTGCTCGGTGACGGGTGGCTTCGTCTATCGAGGCAAAGCTTTCCCGCGCTTTGTTGGCACGTACTTCTTCAGTGACTTTTGTGGCGCGCGGGTCTGGGCGGCGCAGCCCAGCAGCCAGGAAAATTGGGAAAAGACCGAGGTGCTGGCGACGGGCTTCCCCGTCAGCTCTTTTGGCGAGGATGAAGCGGGCGAGGTATACCTGACGGACTACGGTGCAGGCAAAATCTATCAACTGGTCGATCAAGGCTAAGGAGAGCGGGAGAGTGTCAACGCTGGTTTTAGTCCGCCATGGCGAGTCGCAGTGGAATCTTGAGAATCGCTTCACGGGCTGGGTCGATGTGCCGCTGAGTGAACGCGGCATCGAAGAAGCGCGATCAGCGGGTGAAAAGCTGCGCGGGATGCGCTTCGACAAGGGGTTTACGTCGGTTTTGCAGCGTGCCATCAAGACGCTGGCGATCATTCTGGAAGTTACCGGGCAGACTGACTTGCCCGTGGAGCGCGATCAGGCCCTCAACGAGCGGCACTACGGTGATCTGCAAGGGCTGAACAAGGCCGAAACCGCCGCCAAATTTGGCGATGCACAGGTCAAGCTCTGGCGGCGTAGCTACTCGGTACGCCCGCCCAACGGCGAAAGCCTGGCGGATACGGCGGCCCGCACGCTGCCCTACTGGGAAAAACACATCCTGCCTGAACTGAAAGCCGGACGAAACATCCTGGTAGTGGCACATGGCAACAGCCTGCGCTCGCTGGTCATGCGGCTGGACAATCTTTCCGAAGAAGCCGTCGTGGAGCTGAATATCCCGACGGGTGTCCCGCTGCAATACGAGTTCAGCACAGAAGGCGTTCCGCTGGAACACATGTATCTTTAGGGGTTGACCTCACCCCTTGGCCCCTTCTCCGCTGCGCAGAGAGCGGAACCGGGCGATTTATTCAATCCAGCAGGGTCGGCGTGAGGCGACCCGCGCCAAGTTCACGGATCGCGGCGGTGAACGGCTCGATGGCGGTCAGGGGCAGCGTGAGGTACAGCGTGATCTCGGCCTCGAATGCCTCGTCGTCAATGGTTGCGCCGTGCGCCGCCGCGATGAGCTTGACCCGCTCATAAAGTGAGTAGGGTAAGGTCAGGCCCAGATGGCGGCGCTCGACCTTCTCCTCGGTGGGCGTGGCGGCGATCACGGCACGGGCCGCATCACTATAAGCGCGGACGAGTCCGCCCGTGCCGAGCTTGATTCCGCCGAAGTAGCGCGTCACGACCAGCACGGCGTCGCCAATATTCGCCCCGCGCAGCACGGCCAGCACTGGCGGGCCGGAGGTTCCGGCTGGCTCGCCGTCGTCCGATAGTCCCTCGGTCACGCTGGCGCCAAAGCCCACCTTGAAGGCGTAGACGTGATGCGTCGCGTCCGGCATTTCGGTACGGATGGACGCAATGAACTGGCGGGCCGCTTCGACGGTGGGCGCGTTTGCCAGCGTGGCAATGAAGCGCGAACGGCTGACCTGGTGTTCAATGCGTGTGGTCGTGGCGGGAATGCGGTAGGTGGTCATCGTTCAACAATCTATAAACTACGGTACATTCCACCAGGCCCACCTCGCAGTCGCGGTGCAAATCATGTCCTCTATACGCTTTACCCCTCCGCCGCGAAGAACGCCTCGGCGCGTTCGAGCAGCAGCGCGATCCGTTCCGGCCCGATGTCCTTGCTCTGCAAGTAACGCTCCAGGAGTTCGAGCGAGGACAATCCCTCCGGGCTGGCTCCTAGCCGGGCGCGCAGAGGCCGCTCCACATCCTTCTGCACAGCGGCCACCATGCTGACCTTCGCCGCCCGCAGCGCCTCGTAGATGGCGGTGTCTTGCAGCCGCGACTCGTTATCCACGTCGGCCTGGATGATCATGCGCACGATGGCTTCTTCCAGAGCGTGCTTCTGGATCACATCGAACACCTTCTGCATCGGGTCGGCATCGCGGCGGACATCCACGCGCAGCGTCACGAAGGGGCGGGCGCTCACCGGCACAAACTCCCAATGCGTGTGCCCGCGTTCCAGTTCGACCCAGCAAAAGCCCTTCTCATCCCCTTCCTCACCAAAGTCGATCCGCTCCATGCTGCCGCTGTAGACGACGGGCGGGGCATTGTGCATTTTGACGGTCATGTTCTGGTGCTTGTGGATGTGGCCGAGCGCCACGTAATCCCAGGTCGGGTCGGCCAACTCACTGAGCAGCACGGCCACGTCGCGCCCGACCATGACATTGCGTTCACTGCCAAACAGCGCCCCGGTTACGGTGAAATGCCCGGTCAGCACACGCGGCACACTCGACTTCGAGGCATCGCGGGCCAGCGAACGTAGCAGCAGTTGGATGTTTTCCTGCATCAGCGCATCAACTTCGGCGATGCTCAGGCCGTGCGTCTGCACGCCATCCAAGATACGGCTGCGGATCGGGTAGGGCGCGGTGGCAACCTGCACCGGGCCGCTCCGGGTCTGGATCATGTGCAGTTCGTAGTCGTCGCCGACCAGTACATTCGGCACGGCCAGCGTGTCGTAGATTTCGATGGCCGAGGCACGGGCCAGTGTGGTCGGCAGGTCGTGGTTGCCGACCAGCAGCACCACCGGGCACATCTCCGACATATCGCGCACGCGCCAGGCGAATTCACGCTGAAAGGTCGGGTTGGGCTGGCGGTTCTTGAAAGCGTCCCCGGCGAAGATGATCAGGTCTACGTCGCGCTGGCGGGCATAGTCGATCATCTCGTCCATGCGGCGCAAAAAATCGACCACGCGGGTGCTGAGGCCGGTTTCGGGGTCGGTGCGCCCGTAGTTCTCCATGCCGATGTGTACGTCGGCAAAATGTACCATCCGGATCATCAGTCTTTGCTCTCGTCCAAAAGCGGGTGTTCATCCCCAAAAATTGTTGAGAAAGACACGTATGGCCGCCGCTGCCAGCAGCCACAGCATAAAGCCAGCCACTGTCAAAATCAGGGTGTTGATGTCGTCCCTGCCCACCAGCCGCAGGCTTGCGGGCGGCGACTCCATGCCCGAGGGCCGGGCGCCTGGCCTGCCCACCGCTTGCAGCGTAATATCCGACCCTTCCAGGCGAACCCGCGCGTCGTAGTAGGCCGGTGTCGCGCCGATGGGCAGCACAGGCGCGATCACGATAGAGATGAGCGCTTGCAGGACGATCTACGCGGCCTGGAAAGCTGCAAAAGAACGAACCGTTATCACTTGTACGATGACAATACCACCCGCAAATCCTAACGCGAAATTGATGATCGTGGTAATGGTGAAGATCGTACCACCTGCCTACGCCCAGCCATCAACCGGGCACGCAATGCCCCGCTTCTCCGCCAATGGCTTGACCGAGGCACAGGTGCTGGAAAGCCGCCAGCAGTTCAGGCTTACGTCGTCCTGTCCGCCCTCGGCTTTTCGGTGACTGCCGGAAGGACAAAGGTGAACGTGCTGCCCTTGCCGACCTCGCTCTCGACCCAGATGCGCCCGGACATCATCTCCACCAGTTTGCGGGTGATTGCCAGGCCGAGCCCCGTGCCGCCATACTCGCGCGTCGTGGAGCCATCGGCCTGCCGGAACTCGTCGAAGATGATCTGCTGATCCTCGCGCTTGATGCCGATGCCCGTATCGATCACTGAAGTCCAGACGGTATTGACCCCTTCATCGTTCACGACCTGAACGCGCACCGTGATGCCCCCCTGTTTGGTGAACTTGATGGCGTTGCCGAGCAGGTTGGTGACCACCTGTTTGAGGCGCATGGCGTCTGCTCTGACCAGCGGCAATGTCTCCGGCGCTTCGAGCTTGAGGTACAGCCCCTGTGCCGCCACCTGGCTTTCCAGGTTGTAGATCGTGGCGGCCAGTTCTTCCCGCAGATTGACAGGTTTAAGCTGCAACTCCATCTTGCCCGCGTCGATTTTGGAGATGTCCAGCAGGTCGTCGATGATCGCCAGCAGGTTACGCCCGTTGCGCAGGATGCGCTCGATGCGATCCACCTGCTTCTCGTTCAGGTCGCCATAGATCATGCGCAGCAGCATTTCGCTGTAGCCGTTGATGCTGTTCATGGGCGTGCGCAGTTCATGGCTGACACGGGCCAGAAACTCGCTTTTCAGCTTGTTGGCTTTCGCCAGTTCGACAGCCCGCTCCTGAAGCGCCTCAAACAGCAGCGCGTTTTCGTAGGCGGTGGCGGCCTGGCTGGCGAAAAGCTGGGCCAGATCGCGCTCTTCGTCGGTGAAGGTACGTGGCGTGCTTTTGCTGTACAGATTCAGGATGCCAAGCTGCTGACCACTCTTGATGAGCACCACCGACAGAACCCCGGTCAACCCTTCTTGCCGGATGAGTTCTTGCTGCGCCTGATCAGTCTCACGAATCTCGATCTGCAAGAACGGACGGGCGATCACGTCCTGGTGGTCGCGGACGCGCACGCGCCGCTCACGCATGTACCTTTCCGACAGACCCACCGAGGCCCGGTTGACGTAGTACTCACCGCCCTGGCGTGTCATCAGGCTGACGGCAGGCACATCGAAGATGGCGGCGGCCTCCTGAACGATACTGTTCAGCAGTACCTCGGTCTTCAACTGCCCGGCAATGCTGCGGCTGCTGGCTTGCAACTTTTCCAACTGGCGCAGGCGGCGCTGCTCGCGCTCGTACAGACTGACGTTATCAATGGCAATCGCCCCCTGGTTGGCAATGGCCTCCAGAAGCTGAATCTCCTGGCGGTCAAAGAGGCGTGACGCCGAATCGACGGAGACCTCGATCACGCCAATGGTCTCGCCGCGCCGCGTGATAGGCGTCAGAACCAGGCTCACCGGCTGGCCGCCGACCAGGGTCATCAGTTCGCGCGCCGTCGGGTCGCCAGGCTGTGTGTCTGCATTGAAGGTGGCTGCACTGAATTGCACCGTCAGCCCCTGTTCTATCGATTGGAACAACGCAGCCAGCCCCGGGCGGCTCTGGGCTGCGCCCAGTGCGGTGGCCGTTTCGGTGCGCGTCAGCAAGTAACTGGCCCGCACCGGGTACTGCCCGGTCTCATCGCGCAGCGCGATCACGGCGTTATCAACTTCGAGCGCCTGGGAGGTTTCATAGGCAAGCTGGCGCAGCAGGGATTCCATATCGGGCATCACGGTCAGGCCGACGGCGATCCGGCGCAGCAGGGTTTGCTCGCGGGCCTGGCGTTGCGCCTGCCGGAACAGCCGCGCATTCTCGATGGCAATGGCAGCCTGCGTCGCCAGGGTCTGGGCCAGCCGCACGTCGCTGCTCACGAACTCGCGCGGGCCACGTGTTTCCATCCACAACACGCAGCCGACCACCCGATCTCCGGCGATCATGGGCAGCGTCAACTGGGCCTGAATGCCTGCGCCCGCCCGTTGCTGCTGTTCGGGATCAGCGCCCTCTGCATACAGGATAATCTGGCGGCGGGTCTGAATAGCGCGCAAGATGCTGCTTTGCAGCGAAGGATCGAGCGGGCGGCCCAGGAACGGCGGCAGCACATCTTTGGGCATGTCGGACGTGCGATATTCGGCGTCAATGGTAAGCTGCCCGGTTTCCACATCGTAAGTGGTGAGCAGACACAACGACGTATCCAGGGCGCGCGTCATGTGCTGCACCACTGCGTTGACCAGTTCACTGTAATCCAGGATCGAAGTTAAATCCTGGCCGATCTGGTGGACAATGCTCTGTTCGAGCAGGCGGCGCTGCGCCTGGTTCCACAGCCGCGCGTTCTCGATGACGATGGACACCTGCGCCGAGAGCGTTTCCATTGCCATCTGGTCAGTCTTCTGGAAGGCGTTGGGGCGCATCGACACCGCTTCAATCGCACCCAGGAGGCGCGTCCCGGCACGCAGCGGCACGGCCAGGGCACTGCCCGACAGCGCCACGTCGATTGGCAAAAAGAAATCGCCATCCTCACGGGTGTCCACCACAAACTGTGTCTCGCCGGTGCGCAGAACGCGCCCGATAATGCCGTTGTTGATCGAGAACGTGAAGCCCTCCGGGATTTTGATGCCAGGCACAGAGGAGACAGACGCCTCCACCACGACGTTGAGGCTGCTTTCATCCAGCAGCACAATCGTGACCGTCTCATAACCGAGCAGATCGTGGATGGCATTGACGACCTTGCGCATCAGGCCGAGCTGGTCCAGCGTGGCCGTCAATTCCTGGCTGATCTGGTTGATCAGCGACATCAGATCGGCGCGTGCCCGCTCCGCGGCGAACAACTGCGCATTTTCGGTGCTGGTCGCAATCTGCGAGGCGATGGCGCGGGTCAGTTCGACGTGCATTTCCTCGAACTCGCCCGTGCGACGATTGATCAGGCTGATCGTGCCCAGGGTGCGATTGCGGGTGTTCAGCGGGTAGGTAATGATGTTGCGGCGCTCCATGTGAGGATCGCTCGGCGGATCGTTGCTGACATACGGCTGGCCCGTGTTATAGACAAAGGCGATGTGGCTGGCCGACTCCAGCGCGAGTGGGCCGAGGTGCAACTCCCTGGCACCTCCATACAGCGAACGCTCGTGTGGAACCAGCATCGTGCCACTATTGTCCGGCATCATCAGGAATGCACCTTCCGCATCCAGCAATTCAGCAGCTTCGCGCACCGCCCGTTCCAGAATTTCGTCCAGATCGAGGGTCGAACTGGTGATGGCCGCGATTTGCTGCAAGGCTTCGGTTTCTCGCAGCCGCTCGCGGGTATTCGCCAGCAGTTCGGCGTTGCGAATGGCCGCAGCGACGTGGCTGCCCATCGCGCTCAGGAGGTGGGCGTCGTTGCGGCTGAACGCGCCGGGCTTGTTGGCGACCAGGAATACGCCTATCGGCTCATCCTGCACGCGCAGCGGCGCCAACAGGACGTTGCGCAGGTCCAGATCAAGCTGGCCGTATTCGAGGCGGTTCGTGGACAGGTCGTTGGTGTAATAGGGGCTGCCCGACGTAAAGACAATCGCGGTATGGCTGCCCGGGTCGGCCACTGGGTAGCGCACCCCGTCCAGATCGTGCCTGAAGCCAAACCAGGCCCCCTCGCGCGGGACGAGGGTATTGGTGGAGCGATCATAGAGCAAGAACACGCCGCAGGTCACGCCAAACATCTGCTGGCTGAGTTTGAGCACCTGCCGGAGCAGATCGTCAAGCTCAAGGCTGCTGGCGGCGATGGCTGCAATTTCCAGGAGCACGGAGGTCTCTGACAGGCGGGCCTGGGTATCTCGGAGCAACAAATGGGTGTCAATAGCCAGCGCAATGGCGTGCAGGGCGGCAGCGCATTTGTCCACCTGGGCCTGCGTATAGGGCTTGTCGGTACGCAGGTTCGCCAGCAATGCCGCGCCTATGGCCCGCCCACGCGCCGTCAGCGGCAGCAGCATGATGGCTCGTGCCCCGTATTCGACCAGGATAGACGGCCTGTCGTCCTCACCCTTTGGGCGGTTCAGCACGCGCGGCTGGCTGGTTTCCACAACCTCGCCCGTCAGGGCATGAAGCGCCGACAACTGGCCGCCGATGTAATCCCGAATCTCGATCCGGTAAGCAGCAAGCGTCCGTGCCTTGCGCTCGGCGCTATCCCAGAGCAGCAGCGCGCAGGCATCCGCGCCGACAAGCTGCGCCAGTTTCTCAGCCATACTAGGCAGGGCATCCACGGGGGAATCGGAGGTCGCCAGACGGCTGATCTCGTCACGGAGCAGCAGTTCCTTGTTGGCATTGTCCAGTTGGGCGTATCGCTCCGAAAGAGTCTGGTACATCTGCGCCGTGTGGATGATGGGTGCGGCCTGGCGGGCAACACTTTCGAGCGCCCCGAGGTGCTCCTCTGTATAGGCGGCGGCCTGGTTGCTCTCGACGTTGAATACGCCGAGCAGTTGGCCGTTCAACATGATCGGCACGGCCAATTCGGAGCGGGTCAGCGTTTCGTAAGGGACGTAGTGCGCTTCAGCGGTCACGTCGCCGATCATGAGCGGCTGGCGCGTTTGGGCTACCGCCCCGATCACGCCGTCACCGACGGCCATCAGCCTGGGCAGCGGCGCATCCGGCGTCGGGCGCAGGTACAGGCGCGGCGCTAACAGGCCAGATTCCGGGTCGTAAATGATGATCCCCCCGCTGTCGAACGGAATCAGCGTGCGCGCATATTCGACAATGGGCGTGAGCAACTCATCTAGGTTGAAGGATGTCGTGAGCGAATTATCGGCCATAGCCTGGCGATGGTCTTATTTATATTGGGTCTGACGTGCTGCACCTCTCTATAGTAGTCTACTCCGATGATCGAAGCCAGCAAACGCACGAGGCGTGTTCTGGAACGATGATGGCGCTGAAAAAGGCTGACTCCCCGCCTCTCACCGTCTGCCTCACAGAGAAGGCCGGACAGGGCAGGGAATGGCAATCATGTGGAGCCGGGCAGGGCATTCTGGAAGGCATTTCCCTCCTGCCCACAGGAGGCTGCCGAGGGAGCAGAACCGGGCAGCACTCCCGCTCAACCCTCGGTGCGGAGTTTAGCCAGTTCCAGCAGATCGGACAGGATGGCGAAGCCGGTTTCGCGGCGGCCTGCGCCCGGCCCAACCAGCGTCACCGCCCCAAGCATATCCGTTTCGTAGGTGATGGCGTTGGTGACGCCGCCTACCGCTGCCAGTGGATCGGACCGTGGCAGGCGTTCCGGTTTCACCGAGGCCGTGATGCCTTCTGGCGTGCGGCGGGCACGCGCCACCAGTTTCCAGCGCTCACCAGCGGCCCGCGCGGCGTCGATGTCGGCGGGCGTCAGCGCGGTAATCCCTGTCCGATCCACGTCGTCCATGCGCAGCGATGTACCCAGGATGACGTTGGCAACAATGACCACCTTGCCCGCTGCGTCGAAACCCTCCACGTCGCCCGTCGGATCGGCCTCGGCGTAGCCCATGCGCTGCGCTTCGGCCAATGCGTCGGTGTAGGTCGCGCCGCTCTCCATCCGGGTCAGAATGTAGTTGGTCGTGCCGTTGAAGATGCCGCGCACTTCGCTGATCGCGCAGCCTGCCAGCGCCGTCCGCGCCAGCCGCAGCGCGGGCGTCCCGCTCATAACCGTTCCTTCGTAGCCGAAGTACAGGCCCTTCAAGGCGGCACGCGCGGCCAGTTCCTTATAGGCCAGCGCTACCGGCCCTTTGTTGGTGACGATGACGTTCTTGCCTGCATCGAACGCGGCCCGGACGTGAGACAGCGCGGGTTCACCCGTCTTGAGATCGGTGTAGCTGACCTCGATGATCGTGTCGGCATTGCTTTGCTGAATGGTCGCCAGCGCGTCCAGGCCACGCACCAGTCCAGGCTGTTCGGGATACTGAGCCAGCTTGCCAGCGCGCCCGGCTTCCAGCAGCGGGGCGATGTCCAGGCCATCTGGATGGTACAGCGCGCCTTTGAGCAGGTCGGACACGGCAACGATGGCCGCACGGAAATTGTGCTGTGCAGCGAGCATTGCCGCGCTGTTGTGCAAAATCTCAGCCAACCCCTGGCCGACAGTGCCAAAGCCGATCAGGGCCAGCCGTAAGGTCTGAGTCTCGGTGGGCATGTGAAAGATCACTACTCCCTGTACAATGAGGACAAAGCGCCGGGTAATCATACCGCACTTTAGGGCAACATCGGCTATAATTCGCTCGGTTGTTCTATATTCATGGAAGCGAGGGGGCAAAGATGGCTAGACGGCGTTACTCACGCGAGTACGATGGGTATGATCGACCCTACGGCTATGGGCGAAGTGGACGTTACCGGCGTGAACGGCGGCAGGAAGAACGCACCGTTGAGATGGTGTCGTTCGGGGCGATCATTGTGCTGTTCATCATCACGCTGCTGTATCCCATTCCGGCGGCCACTGTATCGTTGATTGGCGGCGGTGTCCTTGTGGGCGCGGCAGTCTACCAGTGGCAGCGCCGCTGGCGCGTCAACCCGATCACGTGGATCGGCGGCGCAGTCATGCTTTTCGCCGGGTTCTGGGGCATTCAGGGCGGGCGCGGCGTTCCGGGCAATATGTTTTTGCCGATGGGCATTTTCGCCCTGGTCATCATCGCCAGTTTCCTGACGGGCGAGTTTTAGCCGCTACCACAGGCTGATAGGGAGCGTCGAACATGAACGAACTGCCTGTCCGTGAGATGGTGCTGTATAAGCATGGCGTGGGCTTTTTCGTCCGGCAAGGGCTGGTCAGTGGTGAAAATGTGGCGCTGACCTTCCACCACGACGAAATCAACGACGTGCTGAAAAGCCTGGCCGTGTTTGATCGCTCAGGCGGCATGGTGCTGGGCATCCACTACCCGACGCCGATGGATACAAAGGCGCGCCTGAGCAGCAGTTCGATCCGGCTCTCTGACCGGGCCAGCCTACGCGACCTGCTGCGTGACCTGCGCGGACGACGAGTGGCGCTGACCATCGAGGCCACGCCAGGCACGCTGGAAACGATCACCGGGCGCGTGATCGGGCTGGATCAGGTGGCGGGCGAACCAGAGAGGGGAATGTTGGCGGGCGATCCGGTAGCGGCAGTGCTGGTTTCGGCGCTGGCCGAGGATGGACAGGTACGTGTCTTTCGGCTGGACGCGCTGCGGGCGCTGCGTGTCCACGATGCACAATCTGAGCACGACCTTAGCTACTTCCTGGACACCAGCATGGCCGAAGATACCCGGCGCTCGGTCAGCGTGCGCTTGAGCGAGGGTGAGCACGACTTGGTGATCCACTACGTGGTGCCGAGTCCGACCTGGCGCGTCAGCTACCGCCTGGTGGCGGAATCCGCACCGGACAGCGAAATGGGCAAAGCCCTCTTGCAGGGCTGGGGCCTGTTTGACAACCGGCTTGAGGAAGATTTGGAGGACGTTCGGGTCACGCTCGTGGCGGGACAGCCGATCTCATTCGTCTACGAGTTGTACGCCTCACGGATTCCACAACGCCCGACGGTGCAGGACGAAGCGCGCATCGCGCCGGGGCCGATTGAGTATGATTTTTTTATGGCTCCGCCGCAAGCCGAGGAAGACGAGGGCGTTAGTGGCATGAGGACGGCAACTTCGCCCGCCGGTCCATTTCCTGGCCGCGCGGCGTCTTTCAAAAAGGCCGCGCGGCACTTCGACGCGTTGGAAGACGTGCCTGATTGGTTGGCATCGATGGCTGCACCCGCCGTGACACGCGACACGGGCGAGTTCTTCCAGTATGAAGTGACCGCGCCCGTGTCCGTTAAGCGCGGCGAATCGGCGCTCGTGCCGATCATCAGCAGCGACATCAAGTACAGCCGCGAACTGCTGTACAACAGGCAGAAGTTGCCCGATCATCCGGTTGCGGCCCTGCGTTTTGTGAACACTACCGGATTGACGCTGGAACGCGGCCCGGTGACAGTGGTTGAGGATGGCGATTACAGGGGCGAGGCGGTTGTTCCGTTCATCAAAGACGGCAACGAGGTCTATTTGCCCTTCGCCGTCGAACTCGGCGTCAGGATCATCGAACGTGAAGAAAGCACGACAGGGCTGGCCGGTCTCGTGATCGATCAGGGTTATTGCGTCGAGGAGCATTACACGATTGAAAGCGTGACCTATGTGATCGAGAACACCACCTCTCGCCTGCTAACCATCACCATCGAGGCCCCAGTCGATGGGAAGCGCGAACTGTTCGAGACGCGCCCGGCAGACGTGGAAACCGCCGAACATCGCCGCTGGCGCGTCAACGCTCCGGCGCGGAGCAAGGTCGAATTTATCCGCAAGGAACGCTGGCGCGTGCAGCGCAGGCAAGAACTGCGCGAACTCGACTACAAGCGCCTCCAGAACTACATGGAGCAGCGCTGGCTGGACAGGGCTACTCTGGAAAGTCTCTCGGAGATGCTCGATCAGTTTGCGCTGATCCAGCGATTACAGGCCGAAAGAGAGGAACTGGCGAACGAACGCAAGGCCATATACGAAAAGCAGGAGCAGCTCCGCGCCAACCTGAGCGCGCTCAATCCATCCGGGCAGGAGGCCGCCTTCCGCAACCGAATCCTGAGCCAGCTTGAGGTGGCGCAGGATCGGATCGAGCAGATCGAGCGACGGCAGGAGAGCATTACACAACAGGTTGCGGACGCAACGGCCCGCATCGACCAGATCATCGAGGCGCTGGGATAAAGAACCTCATCCCGACCCCTCTACACCCCAGTTTCATGCACCGACACTTTCGAGGTTGGAAATCCGTTCGCCTCACCCCCAACCCCTCTCCACCAGCGTGGAGAGGGGAGCCTTCGCCTCTCGGTTCCCCCCCTCTCTGCTTGCTGAGAAGGGGTCAGGGGGTGAGGTCAATGTCAAGTGCGGGGTCTGAAACACTTCAGTAGAGCGGGGAGGCGATGCGCGGCCGGCCAACCGCCGGTACTTCTCAGGCGGGTGGGGGAGGGAGCGTGAGGGGGTCAAGTCAATGGCTTACCCCGCGCTTTCCTCCCTGGCAGGTTCCTTACCGAGCATCGCCAGCGAAATGCCCATGATGTTGATGCCCGCGTCTACGTAGATCGTTTCGCCCGTGATGGCGCTCGCCAAATCCGAGCACAGCCAGAGCGCAGTGTTGCCCACGTCCTCAATGGACACGTTGCGCTTGAGCGGCGCGGCCTGCTCGCTGAAGCGCAGCATGTCCCGGAATCCGGCGATGCCCGCCGCCGCCAGCGTCTTGATGGCGCCTGCCGAAATGGCGTTGACGCGGATGCCAAGCTCGCCCAGGTCGGAGGCCAGGTAGCGCACGCTGGCTTCCAGGGCCGCTTTTGCCACGCCCATCACGTTGTAATGGGGCATCACCTTCTCCGAACCGTAGTAAGTCATGGTGATGATGCTGCCACCTGTCGTCATGAGCGCCTTGGCGCGCTGCGCCATCGCCACCAGGCTGTACACGCTGATGTCCATCGCCAGATGAAAACCGGCGCGGCTGGTCGTCACGAACTGGTCTTTCAGGTCTTCCTGATTGGCGAAAGCAACCGCATGGATGAGGGCATCGATCTTGCCGAAACGTTCTCTGGCTTTGGCGAACAAACTGTCCAGTTCTTCATCTTTGGTTACGTCGCACGGCTCGACAAAATCCGAGCCGATACTTTCGGCCAGCGGCAGCACGCGCTTCTTCAAAACTTCGCCCGCGTAGCTCAGACCGATCTTGGCGCCCTCGCGGTGCAGTGCTTCCGTAATCCCCCAGGCAATCGAGCGCTGGTTTGCCACGCCGAAAACCAGGGCGGTTTTTCCATCCATTAAGCCCATAGAGTTGCTCCCATCCAGATTGTTAGGGCAGAAGTTGTCCAATATAACACGTCTGGCGCACGCGCGATACGGTTTTGCCAGTCAACCCGGCTTTTCAGCGATAACGACCTGCGCCACGCTGATCCGGCACGGCTCGTTCACCGACGACAACCTGAACCCGGCAGCGCTGAACCGTTCCTCGACGCGGACAGGCCAGGGGCCGCGCTGCCCGGTGATACGGTAGGCCGCCTCCAACCCCTGCCGCGCCAGTCCGCCCCCGGTTAGGACGCCATTGGGAACAAACACCAGCCGCCCGCCCGGCCTCAGCACGCGGTAGACTTCGGCCAGCGTTGCCGGATCGATGATGAAGTCTGTCGGGAAAGTCGAAACCACTGCCGGGAAACAAGCATCTCGAAAAGGAAGGGCCTGGGCCGCGGCCTGCACAAGCCGGGGCACGATCCGCTGGCGGTGCAGTTTGCGGCGTGCGATGCGCCCCATGTACGGGCTGAGGTCAATGGCGACGGAGTCCAGCCCCGCCGTCCGCAGATCGATCTGTAGATTGGCCGTACCGTGCGCCAGTTCGAGGACGCACGCGCCGGGCGACACATTGAGATGTTTGAGCGCGGCCCGCTGCCAGCTTCGCCACTCGCCCAGGCTGACGACGTAGCTCACGATGTCATACGTCCAGGCCATTTCGTTGTAGAGCAGCCGGAAGCCGAATTTGACCAGCCGCCAGTAGAGGGGAAACCGTTCCATCCTACCTTTTTCTCATCAGTGGCAAGGCATCATCCGCTATACTTGAGTGGCTTGACGATAATGATTGTGAATGGGCCCGTCATCGCCTTCAAACATGAGTGTTTTAACGAAGGAAAGATGAACCGTATCCTTTTTACGCTGGTCGCCTTGATCCTGGCCGCCGCTGCTGCCCTGATCGTGCTGCAATTTGTGATGAGCTTGTTGGGCACGATTCTCCAGGTGGGCGTCGCGGGTGTGATCGCGCTGCTGGCTGCTTCTGCCGTCCTCCGCGCTGCACGAAGCATTGCCCCCTCGAAGGGTTCCACTTCACCGCCACAAATTCTAGAGCGTGGCGAGGAAATTCAACACGCAGTCGTTGAACGCGAGCGGTGACTCCATATTCGGCAGGTGGCCCGAACCGCGCAGCACCTTCTTGTGCGCCCGGGGGATGCCCTGCACAAGTATATCGGCTATGGCCTGGAAATCGGGTAGATCGCGCTCCCCGACGATGACCAGCGCCGGCACGTGAATTTCGGTCAGTCGTTCGATGGCGGTTGCCATGCCGCGATCAGGATCGCGGTTCAGCCAGTGCCAGCCGGAATAATCCTCGACGATCTGCGCCATGCGCGCGGCGACTTCAGGCTGCTCGAAGGAGGCGGCAAAAATGGGATGGGCCAGCCAGCGTTTCCGCGCGCTTTCCAATCCTACTTCTCGTGCCTTGACACTCCAATTGATCGCCCAGCGAAAACCGCCCAGTGTGGAATCGACCAGGACGAGCGCGCGCACTGTTTCAGGATAGGTCAGGGCATAGTCGATGGCAACGCCGCCGCCCATCGACAGGCCAATCAGGGTTGCGCCCGGTAAACCGAGCTGTAAATCGAGATAGTCCAGCAGCGCCTTTAGATCGTCCACGTGGCGGTAATTTTCCGCCGCCGGCAGCGCCGACCTGCCGTAGCCGCGCAAATCCAGGCGAATGACCCGATATTGCTGCGCAAAGACATCGAACTGATCGTCCCAGACGCGGGTATCCAGGGCGAAGCCGTGAATCAGGACGAGGGCCTGGCCCTCGCCCGCTGCTTCGTAGTACAGCCGGGTTCCATTCACTTCCGCGAAACCGTTTCGGGCCGGAATTGTTTTCACAGCCGCTACTTGCAGCTATCGGGCAGTGGCGAATCGGGATCGCGCGGTGTCGTGAGCACATTCACCTGCCTGACGCCCAGACCCGACACAAAGTTAGTAATGGCAACCTGCGCGTTGGTCTGCACCTGCGCAAAAATGTCGTCGTGGAGTGCCATATCACGGAACTGCCCGACGGCGTAGCGCCGGGCTGACACGTCCAGGTTGGGCGCGGGCCGCGCAAACAGCCCCGTATCGCGCGACACGACGTAGGATGCCTGCTCGTCCAGGAAGCAGTCCAACAACTGCGGCGGTGGCAGACGGATGGTCATCGTATCGCCCTGACGAGTCACACTCTCCGCCGTAAGCTGCCGGAGGTCGATCCCCGCCGTGACGTGACCCACAGCGACCATGACCAGCTTATCGCCGTACAAGCCGGCCAGGATGCCGGGCAGTTCGCGCTGGCTCGTGACAAGGCTCGAATAGTTGAAGCGGGTGGTCGTAAGCTGCGACATTGCCTGAACTTTTTCCAGGACGGTCGTGGCCTGCACGATAACGGGCGACTGCGCGCCCGTGAAGGCCGCAATCAGGCCCGGCGGCAGCGTGATGACCTGCCGCACCAGCAGGACAATTGCACCGCCGACCACGCACGTATTGACCAGCAACAGCACCAGCACAGCCAGGCAGAAGGGTCGGAACCATCCGGTGCGCCGGGTCACCTCATGCTCCACCATTGCGGTTGCCTGTTCCACGATCTACGCTTCCTTTTCGGATAACACGTGTATCTCATCGCCGTTTACGCATTGGCAGCCAAAACGGTGCAGACGCAGCCAATCGGTTTGCCCCGGTGCTCGCCCCCAGCGTTCAGTCCCGGCTTCACTGCGTCACGAAATAACGCACCAGGTCAAGCGCCGTTGTGTGACGGTGGCGAAAGCGAGCATCGATGTACGCCATTGGCGTCTGGCCCGGCCCGTAGCGCCGTACCCCGACGGCCCCTGTATCCCGTACCGTCGCGTGGTACAGCCAGATCACGCCGCCGTCGGTATGCGGCCAGGTCTGCACCAGGATTTGAATGCCCGGCGCGAGCGGGTTGCGGGTGCCCCCGATAATCTCTCGCCAGCGTTCGACAGGCAACCACAGCGCATGGTTGCCCATGCGCACCACGTTCGCCAGCCCGTCAAGCGTTTCCAGCGGCCCGTAGAAGTACCCCGGCCAGCGGGCAACAACATCGCGCAGTGCCTGGCGAATCGCATCCGGCTCCTGGATGACGTTCGACGCCTTCTGCAACACGGGACAAGGCCCTCCGACTAACTGCCCCTGCGCGATCAGCGCGCTGAAATTCGACCCGGTGGGCGTGACACTGGCCGGGATGGTAATGACGAAAATCTCCTCGCGGGCAAAGAATTGGAGCGTGTCGGGCGTGGGAATCTGCTCGTCTTGGACCAGGATCACGGCGCGCACATTGCCTGCCGTATCCATCACTGCCACGTCAGCGTAATGGTTGTCCCAGTCGTAGCCCTCGGCCACCTGGCTCACGCCTTCCAGCAGATTGGCCGTATGGACGTTGTGGCACTTCCAGCACGTCCAGCGCACCTTGATGGCCTGCTGCGTTTCCAGCGCCTGGCGAAGCTGGATCACGATCCAGCGCCGGAGCGCCGCTCTGGTGACGGCTTCAGGTGTGCAGCCGGTATCAAGCTCGTGGCCGAAATGGTGCTGCAACACCTCGCCCAGGCGCGCAACCATCGCCCCCCGGCACAGGGGACAAAAATAACGTCGCCCGCGCTGCGCTGCATCGATAGGAACCGGGTAGCCGGTTTCGTCGAGTGCCCAGCGATAGGCGATTGCATTTCCTGTCAGCGGCTTGTCCACAGTAGGCACTTTCGCTTGATTTTCGGCCCTATTATAGCACCGGGCGATCCGCGCCTACCTGACTTCAATCCGACTGTTGATCACCGCTAAGGCAAACGATTCCAACCATGAATCTATCGGGTTCGGCAGAGAGCCGCGCCCGGTGGCGGGCCGCGTTTGACGCCGCCTTTGGCCCACTCATTCGGGTTGGGGGCGGTGTCTTTGGCCCGGGTCATTCGCATTTTTCGCAGCGGCTTTTAGTGCTTACGGCGCTTGCTGGCCCGGAACTTCTCGATGGCAAGCTGAAGCTCGGTAGCTTCGACCTGCGCGGGCGAGATCTGGAGCGCAATCTCGCAGTCGGTCACGGCCCCTTCCATATCTTTCTGCGCCAGCCGCGCCAGGCCACGCCGCGCAAAGGCTTCGGCGTGCTGCCCGGCCAGGTTGATCACTTTGGTGAAGTCGGCAATGGCGTTCCGGTAATCGTTTCTTTCGTGGTATGCCTTGCCCCGGCTCAGGTACGCTTCGGCATTGCCCGGCTCCAGCCGAATGGCCTCATTGAAATCGCTAATGGCCCCTCGGGTGTCTTCCTTCAAGAAGCGGGCCTTGCCGCGATCCAGATAGCTAGCCGCCAGTTTGGGGTTGAGCCGGATCGCCCTGTCAAAATCGGCAATGGCGCTGGTGAGGTCGCCCTTTTCCTGGTAAGCCATGCCGCGCGCTGTGTAAAATGCCTGCTCCTTTGGGTTGAGCTTGATGGCCTCATTCAAGAGCGTGATGGCGCGCCGGGGATCGTTGTTGCTCAGAGCGTCAGTAGCCACCTCGAATTCCGTCCAGCCCGGCCTGGCGTCCTGTACGGGCGCTGGCTTGGGCCGGGTGGCCTCTTCGATCAGTTCGTTCATCATGGCCGCGTCAGGATGGTCGGGGTTGAGTTGAAGCGCGCGCTTGAAGTCCTCCACCGCCCGCTCCGCATCGCCTTCATGATGGTGAACCGCACCCCGATTGACATACGCATCGGCGTAGCGCGGATCGAGCCGGATAGCCTCCGTGAAATCGGCCAGCGCGCCGCTCGTGTCCCCAATCTCGAAGCGGCTGGCTCCCCGCTCCACATACTGTCTGGGGGTAGTGGGCGGCCTGGGTGTGGGTGGCACTTCGGCGGGCGTCGGGGCGGGAGCAAGGGCTGCCTGCGGCGACGACACACTCGGTTCTGGCGCAGGCGTCGCCTGCGGCACGGCAGCCGGTGGCTTTGCGCCCTTCAATTCGGAACGTTTCATCTTGACGGTGGGCTTTACCATCGCCGGATCGAGGCCCGGTAATTCCGGGTGACTGACGTGGCGCAGCGTCTCGCGCATGATAAGCGCGTCAGGGTGATTCGGGTCAAGTTCAAGCGCCTGCCGGAAGGCTTCAATCGCCGTCTCCTTATCCCCCTGTTGGATGGCCGCGAACCCGCGCTCGAAATAATCCTGGGCTGTCAACGGCGTTGGTGAAGCGCGGCCATTCCCATTGGCCGGGCGAACCTCGACATTGCCCGCCGCCGTCCGCATCAAGTCGGCCTGCGGGTGGGCCGGGTTGAGCCGCAGCGCTTCGCGGAAATCGGCGGCTGCGCCGTCCGCGTTGCCCTGCCGCAGGTAGGCAAAACCCCGGGAGGCATAGGCATCGGCATGTTCCGGATCAAGGCTGATCGCCTGGCTAAAGTCGGCCAGCGCCCCTTCATGATCGCCCGTTTCCTCGCGGGCGCTGCCCCGACCCACGTAAGCGTCGGCGTAATTGGGGCTGATTTTGATGGCCTCGGTGAAGTCTTTCACGGCGCCCTTGCGATCTCCGTTGAAGGCACGCGCCAGCCCGCGTGTGTAGTAGCCCGCCGCGCCTTTGGGGTTCAGGCGAATAGCCTGGGTGCAGTCCACAATGGCAGGCTCGAACTGACCCCGGCTGATGTAGGCCAGGCTGCGCTCAATCAGGACTTCGACGTGTTGCGGATCGAGACGAACGACCTCGGTAAAGTCGGCAATTGCTCCATCCAGGTCGCCCGCTTTTACCCGTCCCAGGCCCCTGGTGTAATAATCGTCTACAGTTAATTCTTGCATGGATTTCGACTCCGAGGAAGACAATTCAGTGCCTTCATTGTACTATGGTGTTGCAAACCGTGTGGAAGTCCACACACACTGGTAAATTCGCCCGATTCGTAAATACGTAAGGGCGCCAGATGCCGGATTTATTCCTATTTTTATTCTTTTTATTCACTGAGCACGGCTATCGGATACATTCATGGCACGCGTGCCCGTCGATTGAGCTCCGTCGCGGGCAGATTCTGCAATGCTTTATTCATAAAAGATTCATAACCTTGAGCTGGACTGTGCACATCTTAATAGGTTGACTTTGCCGCTGGCATGGGTGAATTTGCCACGCACGGCGCTCCTGCTTACACTCTACGCGATGACTTAATGCTTGCCAGCAAGGATGAGCTTTATGGCGGACTATTTCATCGGGATCGATGTCAGCACCACTGCCTCCAAAGCGTTGGTGATCGACGCGCGCGGCGCGGTCATCGCCAGCCAGAGCTACCCGCACGAGCTTTCGACGCCGCGCCCGCTGTGGTCGGAGCAAGACCCGGAAAACTGGTGGGCGGCGACCAGCCACGCCCTGCGCGACGTTCTCCAAAAAGTGCCCGCCGATCAGGTCGCCGCCATCGGGCTGACGGGCCAGATGCACGGCCTGACCTCGCTCGACGAGAACGGGCATCCGCTGCGCCCCGCCATCCTGTGGAACGACCAGCGCAGCGGCCCGCAGTGTGCGGCAGTTACCGAGAAAGTGGGCAAGCAGCGCCTCTGCCAGATCGTCGGGACGATCATGCTGCCGGGCTTCACCGCGCCCAAGATCCGGTGGGTGAAGGAGAACGAGCCGGACATCTACAGCCAGATCAGGCACGTGCTGCTGCCCAAGGATTACGTCCGCTTTCGCCTGAGCGGAGCCTACGTGACCGACGTGGCCGACGGTTCCGGCTTTGCTCTGATGGACATTGCCAGACGTACCTGGTCGGATGAAATGCTGGCCGCCTTCGACATTCCGAAAGGCTGGCTCCCGGCGCTGTGCGAATCGCCGGAAGTGTGCGCACACGTCAGCGCAGAGGGCGCAGCGGCCACCGGCTTGAAGGCCGGGACGCCCATCGTCGGCGGGGCAGGCGACCAGCCCGCGCAGGCCGTCGGCAGCGGCATTGTCACGCGCGGCCACACCAGCCTGACGGTTGGCACGTCGGGCGTGGCCTTCACCGCCACCGACCAGTATCTGCCCGACCCTGAAGGCCGAATCCACACCTTCTGCCACGCTATGCCGGGCGCCTGGTTCTACATGGGCGTGATGTTAAGCGCGGCGGGGGGCCTGCGCTGGCTGCACGACGAGCTTGCGCCGAATACCAGCTACGATGAACTGAGCGAACGGGCTGCCGCCGTGCCGCCGGGGGCACGCGGATTGCTTTTTGCGCCCTACCTGACGGGCGAACGCAACCCGCACCCCGATCCGCTGGCGCGCGGCGCGTTTGTCGGCCTGACGCTGCGACATGGCCTGCCTCACATGGTTCGCTCGGTGATGGAAGGCGTGGCCTTCGGGATGCGTGACAACCTGGAACTGCTGCGCGCTCAGGGCGTGCATCCGCCCTCGGCGGTGGTCAGCGGCGGCGCGGCCAACAGCCCCGTGTGGCGGCAGTTGATGACGGACGTGATGGGCATTCCGCTGTACACGGTCAACACGACGGAAGGCGCGGCCTTCGGCGCGGCGATCCTGGCCTCGGTTGGGGCGGGGGCCTGGCCCGACGTGCCGACGGCCTGCGCCCAGATGGTGCGCAAGGTGGACGAGATTCAGCCACAGCCAGCGGGCGTCGAAGCCTACGAGCGGCTGTACCACACCTTCCGAGGCTTATACCCGGCGCTGGCTCCCATGTTCAGTGAACTGGCGGCGTTCGAGGGGTAACAGAAAACCTCACCCCGTTGTGCGGCCAGGGGTGGGGTATACGACTGTGCGCGGCCCCGGTTGCGCTAGGCGGCCAACGGTTAAGACGATCCAGCCCGAATTTCTCATGTGCCAATTCCTTGACAGACTCCCACTGACTCAGTAGGCTTATGCCGCATACTGATCGCTTTCAACGGGGCAGAATTGCTCCGTCGGTGTTTTGGGGGCCTGTTCAACGTCATGAGCCGTGTGGTAAACACTGAGAGCGTCGGCAAGGCGCGTAGCCAGCACATGCGGACGGCAGCCGAGATGATCCGGCGATTGAGCCAAAAATCTGAACTCGACCAGGAAGCAAAAGACATGGCGGCACAGCTTGTGTTTTGCTTCCGCGACATTGAGGATGGCATCGAAGAGGCGATGATGGCTTGGGAAAAGCGGAATTACTGGAACAAGGTTGAGCAATTCCGGCAGCAGTGGACGTGGGTGGGCCGCGCTGCCGCCAACCTGGAGCAAATGATCCGTGCCAATCGCTGGGAGCAGCTTCCGCCGCAGCTTGCCAGCCTTTTCGGGCATTTCTCCGACATCACCATCAACAAATTTACGCGCAGTTCTGACGCCTGGGAAGGCGCGTATGAGCGCCTGATGGCCGAGCAGCGTTGACGATAGATTATTCTACGCTTTCTTTCAGGCCCGTCGTTTGACCTCACAAAATGATCAGGCCAAGACGGCTGGCGCGAACTACCGCGTCAGTGCGGCTCTGCGCGCCCAGTTTGCTGAGGATCGAGTTGACGTGAAACTTGATCGTATGCTCGCTGATGCCCAGGCGCAGGGCGATGGCCTTGTTGGGTAGCCCTTCGGCCAGTGCCTGCAAGACCTGTAGCTCGCGCGCCGTCAGTTCTTCGCTGGGGGCCGGCACGCGATCCCTGGGTGAGAGCAGCACCGCGCCAAGCGCTGCATCGAGCACGACCAACCCCTGTGCAACGGCGTTCAGCGCGGCGATCAGGGTATCGGGGCTGGCGCTGCGCAGCAGCAAGCCGCGTGCCCCGGCAAGCCAGATTTCGGCGGCGCGAGCTTCGTCGGGCAGCAAAACCAGGATAGGCATCCCGGCCTCGCGGAGATCGGCAATGTGCTCAAGCGATGCGGACACATCCCAGCCCACGTCCCACAGCACCACGTCCGGGGCGTAAACGTTCAGCGCGGCATTCAGGTCTGCACTGGCGGGCGATTGGCCGGATACGATGCAGCCCGGTTGGTTGGCGAGCAAGGCCGACAGCCCGCTTCGCGTCAGCGGATCATCGGCGACGATCAGGACGCGAGGAACTTGCGCGGTGTTCAATATTGGTGAACAGCCCTCCGGCGGCGTGCTCCAGTCATTACGCGGTGGGTTCTTGCTCCTCCTGGCTCTCGGCATCCGCCTGTTTCGGCGTGTTCCGGCCTGCGAGCCACTGCGCTACAAACAAAATGCCCATTCCGATCACAATCGCATGATCGGCCAGGTTCGAGACGTTGGAGATAAACGGCCTGATCTGCAAATGGACAAAATCAACCACGTAGTTCAGCCGGATGCGATCCAGGGCATTGCCTGACACGCCACCAAGCAGCAGGCCCAGCGCGATCCGTTCCAGCCAGCGCCCCTGTGTCATGCGCCGGTAGAAGATCAAAATCCCGACGATCATCACCAGCCCGATGACCAGAAATACGTCGCCCGCCTGCGGCAGGAGGCTGAACGCTGCGCCTCGATTGGCGCTGCGCGTGATGGCGAAAAAGTCCGCGATGGCCGGGATGGGTGCAACGGTTTCGCCGATTTGCAGGTTGGAGGTGACCCACGCCTTTGTGATCTGGTCGATGGCGAAAACCAGGGCTGCGCAGCCGAGGAGGACACCCCAACGTAGGGCGGCTCCGGGCGTTTTGGACTGGCGCTCAGGAGGCAGGTTTTCCAAAATTATCCCATCAGGTGCGAAGCGGCAAGCTGCTCCTGCTCCGGCGGTAGCTGTCTGTACCAGGGATGCGTGGGCGGCAGCTTCAGGAAAATGTCGCGGACGAATACAAAGCGCGTTGGGGAAGTCATCCACAGATAGGTCGCTGGTTTGGATTGGTCGAGCGGCCACAGCCAGAGACGTTCATCTTTGACCGAGTGGACGAAATAGCGCACCATCTCAGCCAGGTCTTCGGCGGGCGTCGTGCTGACATCGCGCGAATCAACGGGCAGCGTCTCCCAGTTGCCCTCCTGCATCTGCGTCCCCTGCTGGCGCGGATGTGTCCACTTGTTGTCGCCCACCTTTGTCCAGTCGAAGCCGGGCTTGGTGCACCACTGCGTCTCATAGGGCCAGTGCCGGTACTCATTTGAGGCATGTGTGCCCTCGTGGATGAAAATCCGGTACAGCAGTGACAGATCGCTACCCGGATCGCCAAAGCGCAAAATGCCGTTCCCATACGAGCCACCGCCGGGCGTTTTGTCGATGTAAATACTGAGCGGTTTGCTGCGGAACGGGCCATACCATTCCATGCCCAGGTCGCGCGCTGTCGTGATCAGGACGTTCAGTTCCGCATCGGTGGGTGGGCGGATATTGGGCCTGCCGTCGGGCGGGATGATCTGAATGCCATACGTCTGCGCCAGCGTGGCGAGCATCTTGTCGCGGTCTGTAGCAGGCACACTGAGCGGACTGCCGGGCGGCGCTTTCTGCACAACACCCAGCGATTCGAGCAGCTTCTGCACGATCTGGAGCAGCACGGTGAACAGCCCGGACAGGGAGGACATAGCGCTTTCCGAAAATCAGTCGGTATAAATCTGGATAGGTAAGCGGGCCAGCAGAAGCCGATCCCCGCTGCGCAAAATCACGGGCTGGTGCGGCTGGATACGGATGCCGTTCAACCACGTGCCATTGGTGCTGCCCAGGTCGACAATCGCCACGTCCGGGCCAAAGCGACGCAGCAGCGCGTGACGGCGTGATACGCCGTGTTCCAGGCCCTGGAAGGCGGCCAGGTCAATCGGCGGCTGCTGATCCAGGCCGCCGTAGCGTCCCAACAGCACATCCCGCGTTAGCGGAATGATGAGCGGTTCTTCCATATCCGAAATGTAAACAGCGACTTCATGCTTCTTCAACTTGCCAACATGACGATCCCGGATACGCGGTTCAAAGATCAGCACCTCTGGCGACAGCATCCCGGTGACGCCCAGAGGCCGCTTGAGCAGCGAAGCCCGCGAGTCACTGAGGGGCTGCCCGCATTTGGCGCAAAGCAGCGCCGTGTCGGCGTTTTCGGTAAAAGCACAGTTCGGGCACGTGATCATCAACATCTTCCCTCGCTACCTGTGTGGTCAACCATGTAAGGCTGCGACGTTTGGGGAGAACCTGGCGCTTCTCCCGATGTCATCCGCAATGATACCTCTACTTGGCCGGAAGTCGGTAATGTCCCCCTCATGCTCCCGGCAAAATCGCAGCGCAAATGCCGATGCATTTCCTGAGGCTAAAGCCTTCCCCTCGCCATAGCAGGCGAGGCTAAGTCAGTTTTTCGACGCTGCTGCCCGGCCCGGCTTTAAGCGCATAGATGTAGGCTTTCAGATGCGTCGCGGCGTTGTAGGCATGCGATACTTCCTCGGCAAGCTGCGCCGCTGCCGAATCCTCCACCAGCGCAATCACCGCGCCGCCAAAGCCGCCGCCCATCATGCGCGCGCCATAGCAGCCTTCGGTGTTCTGAGCCAGTTCGGCCATGATGTCCAGTTCCTTGATACTGACTTCGTACAGGTCGCGCAGACTGGCGTGGCTCTCATTCAAGAGGCGGCCTACCGCTTGCAGATCACCCCCGCGCAAAGCCTCCACAGCGGCCAGCGTGCGTGCATTCTCGTTGACGACATGCGAGGCCCGCCGCGCGATCACTTCGGGCAGTTTGTCGGCGCTGGCCGCCAGTTGTTCCGGCGTCAGGTCGCGCAACGCACGGACACCCAACATGCGGGCGGCTTCTTCGCATTGTTCGCGGCGCTGGCCGTATTCGCTCTCGACCAGTTGGCGGCGCTTGCCGGTGTCGAGTGCCATCAAGGTGACACCGTTGGGAATCGGTACGGGCGTGCTTTCCAGGCTCCGGCAGTCAATCAGAAGCGCATGGCCCGCTTTGCCGAGCGCAGAGATCATCTGATCCATGACCCCAGTACGGATGCCGATGAAGCGATGTTCGACCTCCACGCCCAGCAGCGCTTTCTGTGGCTGCGTCATGGGAATATTCAGCAAGGCAGACGCCATCTCGAAGAAGGCGACCTCTACCGCTGCTGACGAACTGAAGCCCGCCCCGCCGGGAACGTTCCCCGCGATAACCAGGTCCAGACCACGAACCGGGTGGCCTTCCTCACGCAGCACCCACAGCCCGCCCCGCAGGTAGCGTGTCCAGGGTGGCAGCGAGTCATCTTTCAACTGGTCAAGCGTAAACGAAGCGTCGCTGCGGTAGTCGAAGGATTGCACGTTCACGGTCTTGTCGCTGCGCAGTCTGCCCGCCAGATAGATCGCCCGATCAATGGCGGCAGGCAACACAAAGCCGTCGTTGTAATCGGTATGCTCACCAATAATGTTCACGCGGCCCGGCGCGCGCGCAATGCAGGCGGGCGCAGCGCCGAAGTGATCACGGAAAGCTTTCTGCACTGTCGAGCGCAGTTCGGATGGGCCAACCGCCGGGGGGGTCATTATCAGATTAATCTCCTGAGAGAAGTGCCGCAGACCAATATGAACGTCGGGATTATAGCGCAGCGATGCGGATCAGGAGCCGGGCCGCATCATGCCCGGCGTGGGCGGCGGTTGCTTGAGCATTTTCAGCGCCGTTTCCACCGTCCAGGTGGTCAGGCTCTCCAGATCAGGCGCGACGTAGAGGTTCATCTGAGGGAACTGTTTCGCCAGTTCGGCGGCATGGCCGCTGACCAGCTTGCGGGCGCGCCGCGAGACATCCGCCAGTTCGGTGGGGTTCTGATCGGCGTCTTTGCCAAAAAGATATTCGATGAGGGATCGCGAGTCTTGGGAGACGCGAGGGTTGAAGCCTTCGGCCACAAACATATTATCCACGTACAGGCCGAACGCCTGCCGGCGCGCCAGCGCGCTCAGGGCAGCCCAACCGCTTTCGGCCAGCGACGCGATGCCCGATGTATCGGCTGTGATCGCCATGACGACTACGCGCGCTGTGCGCAGCGCTTCGACCTCGCGGCGCATGGCCTCATCGTCCCAGTTCGGCACAACCGGATCGAAACAAGTGATGCCATGTTTGGCGCAGGCCGCTTTGATCGGCTCCCGCCACATGGAACGCTTCGGGTCCCCGTATTTCCCGGCTGTCCCCATCAAAAAGACATCTGCTGGCATGACCCCCACCTTCGTTGCAAATTGAGTCCGGGCGAGACTGGTGCGCTGTGGCGAGCGCGAGCCGTATGACGTGTATATGCAGCTTGCCTCGAACATCGATCAATGATAGCATGAATCGGGCACGTGCGTGGACAACCGGTTCACTGCGCTACCAACAGACAACGGTCACGCTGGCTAAGGAAGTTGTTATGGCTATTGAGCCGCTTGAACTGCTGAAGCGCGTCTTTCCATCGCTCGGCCAACTGGAACTGGAACATCTGTCGGGCATTGCCAAGATCAGGACGTATCCGCCGGATACGGTGTTGTGTCACGAAGGCGCTTACGAGCAGACATTTTACTTGATCTCGGAAGGCTTGGTCGTCGTCACCAAGCGCTTCGACGAACGCGGCGATCTGATCCTGCGGCGGGCCGGCCCTGGCGAGTTCTTTGGCGAGATGGCGATCATCCAGGATGCGCCGCGCTCCGCCACCATCACCACTCTGGAAGAAACCACCGTCCTGGAACTGGATAAAAGCACGCTGGAAAAGGCGCTCAGTGAGAACGCTTCGCTGGCCCTGCAAATGATCCGCACCACCTTTGACCGGGTGCGCGCCAATGACCAGATGACGATCCGCGAACTGCGGCAGGCATTCGAGACGCTGGAACGTCTGGATCGCGCCAAGCTGGATTTTATCCAGGTGGCGGCGCACGAACTGCGCACCCCGCTCACTGTGATGCGCGGCTATGCCAGTATGCTGCTCAGTGATCCGACCATCAAAGCCAACCCGATGCTGCTTGAAATCACGCAGGGCATCGCCAGCGGCAGCCAGCGCCTGCACGAGATTGTCAACAACATGCTCGACGTGCAGAAGATCGATATGGATACGCTGCAAGCGGCGGCCATTCCCGTATCGCTGCCGGTAGTGCTGCGCGGGCTGGCGAACGACTTCAAGGATGCACTGGTGGCGCGCAACCTCCGGCTGGACATCGAACTCGACAAGAACGGCGACCTGATCTACATCGAGGCCGACCCTGGCCTGGTGACCAAGGCGCTCTACCACCTGCTCATGAATGCCATCAAATACACACCGGACGGCGGCTCGATCCGAGTGAGCTGTGCCTACGAGGAGAACGAGGAGCTGGGCCGCGTGGCGCACATCCAGGTGAGCGACACCGGCATCGGCGTCGCTCCCGAACACCAGCAGTTGATCTTCGAGAAGTTTTACCAGATCGGCGAGGTGGCGCTCCATTCGTCGGGCAAGACGGCCTTCAAGGCCGGTGGCCCCGGCCTGGGGTTGGCGATTGCGCGCGGTGCGGTGAATGCGCACGGCGGGCGCATCTGGATGGAGAGTCGCGGCTACGACGAGCAGCTTTTGCCCGGCAGCACCTTTCACGTGTTGCTGCCCGTACAGGCCCGCAAACGCCCGCACCACGAAGGACGCGAAATGGCCCCGATGGCCGGTATCCGCAGCACGCACAGCTGATCTGACCGGGATTTATCGAAAGGCTTCCGGTTGCAGGTGGGCGCCAAATAGGACGATGAAGCAACCAGTGAGGCGCTTGTACTACGTTTGGTGGAGCGGTTCAGTCGAGTTTTCGGGGACGTGGGCCAGCGGGAGCCGAACGTGGACGCTGGCTCCCCCTTCGGGCCGGTTCTCCAGCCAGATACGGCCACCGTGCAGATCAACCGTTGCGCGTGCCATGAACAGGCCCATGCCAAGCCCGCGCAGCACCCCGCCCGTCGCTTTGGTTGTGTAACCGGGCGAGAACGGCTTCTCCAACATTTCCGTCGGGAAGCCCGGCCCCTGGTCGCTGATGGTGATGACGACGGCTTCCTCATCGGCCACCGCGCTGATTTCGATAACCGGTTCATCGTTCGTCGCTTCGGCCTCAGTGCTGGCCTCAATCGCATTCTGAACGATGTGCGTGAGCGCACGGCCCAGTTCAAGCGGCGCCGCCTGAATCAGGATTTCACGCTGCGGCAGCTTGTATTGCAAGCGCGCCCGGAAGGGCTTGCCCTGGTTTTTCGCCAGGTCTTCAATGGACAAGAGGACATGATGGACACCAATCACTTCCATCGCCAACCGGTGGCGAGGGTACTCACGCAGCTTGCCGAGCAAGTCCACCAGGTGATCGGTGCTGGCCTGCAAATCGCGCAGATGCTCTTGCAGGTTTGGTGGATAGTTGCCCTCTTCTTCCAGCACCGCCAGGTTGAGCTTGATAGCGGTGGTCGCATTCCCTAATTCATGTCGCAGGCCCCGAATCAACTCGGCAAGCAAGTCATTCGGCGCAGCGCTGGCGCTCACAGATGTCATGTCTTGCATCGCTTCCAACCGCTGTTCAAGTTCTTGATAGCGTTCTAGAAGTTGCTGGCGTGCCGCCTGGTACTCCTGCATTTCCCTTCGCCTGTTCAGGCCGCGCGCCAGAATGTCTCGAAGCTGCTTGTTCTGGATCGGCTTTTTCAGGTAGGCATAGGCCCCGGCGTTGAGCGCGGCAATGCTGGAATCGACAGTGGCCGACCCGGTGATCATGGCAATGGGCAAGTCGGCATCGATGCGGCGTACCGCTTCCAGCAGATCGACACCGGTCATGTGCGGCATCCAGATGTCCGTCAGCATCAAGTCAATCGGAGGCTGATCCGCCTCCGATAGAATGCGGAGCGCTTCTTCGCCGCTGGCCGCCTCCACGACGGTATAACCCAGGCGGCGGATGTATTTGGCAAGCACGTAGCGAACGTGCTTATCGTCGTCGGTAACAAGAATACGGGCTTGCATCGAAGGAGCGTACCTCAGGAATTCTTCGTAACAGAACCAATCAACTACACCTGAGCGGACATCAAGATGACCTTATTTTCTCTCGAAATCAGGCACGGGCGCATCACAAACTTGCAACGTTTAGGATGGTGCAGGATGGCGTACAGTGCGGCTTACAGTACAATCAGTACAATAGTCCTGGAACCAAACCCACTACAAGGTAGACCCGTTGACTTCCCTGACCTTACCCAATACGCCTGCTGCCAGATCGCGCTGGCGACAGCGGTGGCAAGACCCCTCGATTCGCATCCCGATCCTGATCTTTATTGCAGTACGCCTGCTGACGTTAATCGTCGGCAGCACGGCTCTCCGGCTTGGGCCGGTCTACAACCCCTACGCCAACGCAACGATTTTCAGGGAGAGTTTGCGGGCACGTCAACTCAACGGCCCGTTCAGTGGCCTGCTCGATCCCTGGCAGCGCTGGGATACAGGCTGGTACATGAAGATCGGGTTGGAAGGTTATGCGGCGGACGATGGATCGATCATCTTTACGCCGTTGTACCCGGTGTTAATGGCGGTAGCAGGCGCGCCGTTCGGCGATCTGCTGGCGGGTGGACTGCTGGTCAGCAGTGTCACGTGCCTGGGCTACCTGATTGTGCTATACAGACTGGCGCGGCGAGAAACAGGCAGCAACCAGGCTGCGCAGATGACCTTGTATGCGCTGATTGCTTTCCCGACGGCGTTTTACCTGATGGCGGCCTACACAGAGAGCACCTTTTTGTTTTTCACGGCCAGCGCGCTGCTGGCAAGTCGAGATCGGCGCTGGTGGCTGGCGGGGCTGCTGGCCGCGTGCGCTACCCTGACGCGCTTACAGGGCTTTGTGCTGTTCTTGCCGATTGGTTGGGCCGCTTTCGTTGAAGCGCCGCGCTTCTGGCGGGCAGCGGAAGTCCGCTGGCCGGAGCGGATACGGCAGGCGATTCCGCGACTGGCGGCAGTGAGTGCGGGGCCGCTGGCGGCGGCAGCGTACTATCTTTACCTGGCTTTGGCACACCTGGGCAGCCTCGGCGATGCCTATGAGCGTGACTGGGGTATGCTGGTGCGTCCCCCCTGGGTGGTAGTCATCGACGTGATTGGGAAGGTGCTGTCCGGCCATGCAGCATTTACGGAAGTGGCCGGACTAGTTGCGTTGATACTGATCATCGGCTTTTGCCTGCTGTCGCTGCGCACGCTGCCCGTTTTCTATCACCTTTACCTGTGGCCGACGCTCATCTTGATTTTGTTGCGCTACTATCCGCTGTATCTACTCAACGGCACACTGCGCTACGTTCTGGACTTTTTCCCGATCTTTATCACCATCGGACTGCTGCTGAATCGATATCGAGTACTGCGCGTCGCCTGGATCGGCGCGGGCGCGATCTTGCAGATGTTCCTGCTATTCCTGTTCGCACGCTGGATGTGGATCTCCTAAAGTACATTGCGTGCGTTTACCTCACGTCGCCGGGAGAATGCGCCCTTCTGCCGGGCGCGGCCACCGCTTGACTTCCCGTGTCTCCGCAGGCTTCAGCGGCAGGTGGATGGTGAAGGTCGTGCCCTGGCCGAGGGTGCTCTGCACCTCAATCGTGCCGCCGTGCATCTCCACCAGACGGCGCGAAATGCTCAGGCCCAGGCCACTGCCGCTCCGCGTGTGGGCGCGAGACGGGTCGGCGCGGTAAAACCGGTCAAAGATGTGCGGCAGATCGGCGGGCGCAATGCCTTCGCCGTCGTCGGCCACACGCAATATTGCGCTTGATGCAGCGGCCTGCGCGCTGATGGTGATCGTGCCGCCCGGTTTGGTGTGCCGGATGGCGTTGTCGATCAGGTTGCCGAGCACCTGGCGCATCCGGCCCGGCTCGATCAGCGCGGCGGGCAGCGTCGGGTCGGCATCCAGCACCAGGCAGCGCCCTTCCTCGCTGACCATGATCTGCCAGAAATCCATCACGCCGCACAGGAACGGGTAGAGCGGCGTCGGCTCAAGCTGCAAACGAATCTGGTCGGCGTCCATCAGGGACAGCAGGCGCAGATCGTCCACAAGCCGTTGCAGCCAGTTGATTTCCTCGCGCAAGCTGGCTGTCGCCTCGGCAGGTGTCTGGAAGCCCGCTTCAATCGCTTCAATTTCGAGGGCCATCGCGCTCAAGGGCGTGCGCAGATCGTGGGCGATGTCGGCCACCATTTGCCGGTTCAACTGCTGCTGGCGGGTCACTTCGCTCGCCATCGTGTTAAAGGCGTGGGTCAGTTCGCCAAATTCGTTCTGCGAACGCACTTCGAGCGGCGCTGACCACTCGCCTGTCGAAAGGCGTTTGACACCAGCCATCAACTGCCGCACGGGGACGGTGATCCTGCCGGACAGGCCCCAGGCCAGCGCCACCGCCAGAACAACAGACACCGCGCCAGACACCAGCAGCGCAAAGTTAACGCCGTCGAGAAGCTGGCGCTGCTGCTGTTCGAGCGCGTCCAACGCTGCGCCGACGACCAGCGTCCCGACCAGTTGATTGTTGACCATGATTGGCGCGCCGCGTGCCAGCACGCTTGGCGCTATCGTCTGCCCGACGCTGACATCGCCGTTGTTGCTGGCAATCACGACACCATTAACGTCCGTGACCAGCATCTGAGAGGGCCGGAAGATGTCTTTGAAACCGAAAAGCGCATAGGGAGAGCGGGGCGACGCTGGTGGAGTCGGGTTATCGGCAACGTCGTTCGCACTACCTGTGCGAGCCTGCCCAAAGTTGGCGCGCCGTATCATCTGGATCACGCCCGCCGGGATGGAGGCCGGAGCGGAGTAGCACTTCAGGTAAAAGTCGAAGATACGGTTGCGCGAGACCATAATGTTGACTTCGGGGGGCGCGGTGTCGTCCTTGCGGCTCGTCCCGGATGGACGGCCCGGCACGGGCGGCTTCAGGAGCGAGGACAGCCCATCCCAGGAGCCGTGTGTCTCATAGTACTCCGCAAAGCACGGCGAAAACAGGTGCGCCTGCTCCTGGGCGCCTTGCGAAACGAGCAGCGTCACGCCCTGTTCGGCCACGCTGCGCGTCACCAGCCCGACCAGCAGCACCGGAATGATGATCAAAGGTAGATAACTGAGCATCAACTGCCAGCGCAACTGGCTCAACACCTTCATGCGGCGTTCTCCTCGGCCTCGGCAAAGCGATAGCCCACCCCAAAGACGGTCAGGATGAAGCGCGGCTCCTGAGGATTGACCTCGATCTTGCGCCGCAGATTGCGGATGTGCACGTCCACTGTGCGCTCATAGCCGGCATAGTCGTAGCCAAGCGCCTCGGTGATCAGCCGTTCGCGGGTGAAAGGTATTCCCGGCTGGCGCATCAGCGTTTCCAGAATGGCAAACTCGGTAGGCGTTAGCGCCACTGTTTCCCCGGCGAGCGAGCACACGCGCCGGGCCGGATCGAGCAGGAGCGGCCCGCACGACAGGGCGCGGGGCTGCGCGGCCAGCGTCCCGTTGGCGCGGCGCAGCAGGGCACGGATGCGGGCCACGACTTCACGTGGGCTGAAGGGCTTGGTTACGTAATCATCCGCGCCCAGTTCCAGCCCGATCAGCCGATCTGCTTCTTCCACACGCGCCGTCAGCATGATGATGAACACGTCCGAGCGCTGGCGCAGTGTCCGGCATACGTCCAGCCCATCCATGTCGGGCAGCATCAGGTCCAGGATGATCACATCGGGCTGCTCGCTGCGCGCGATCTGCAACCCTGTCCGGCCATCGAAGGCGGACAGCACCTCGAAGTTTGACTCGCGCAGGAACTTTTCCAGCCAGTGGACGATTTTGACCTGGTCTTCGATGATCAAGACCTTTGTCGCACGTTGCTGCATCACGGACTCACTGCCTCCAAACACATCCACCCTTCCCCGGCGTTTCAGGAAAGGGTGCTGAATGTAGACGCTTGCCTCACCCTAAATCCCTCTCCACTGAGTGGAGAGGGACTTTCAAGGCCATCGTATTGCCCCTCTCTACAGGGTGGAGAGGGGGAAGGGGGTGAGGTTGCCCTCCATTTTAACTCGCTTGTGTGGGGGCTGCCTGGGGCGTAGCCGGGGCGCTTTGATTTGGCTGATTCCCACCAGGCCGATTGCCCCGGCCACCAAACGGCGCGCCAGGCTGGCCGCCTTGCCGGTTCCCCCCAAACAACCGTCCAAACATGCGGCCCATGAAGCCTCCAAAGAAGCTGCCCCGTCCCAGGCCCGCACGACTGTTGCTGATCATGGCCGTGACGCGCTCCACCAGCCGGACACTCTGCCCATCAGCCTGCGCCTGGGTGATCAGGCCCTCCTTCACGTCCGCGGCCAGCGCGTCCTTATACGCCTTGACCACCGCGTCCACGACTGTCTGTACCTGGACGTTTTTCTCGGTTGCAACCTGGACAATGGACTTGCCGCCACGCATGGCCTTCACCAGATCAGGGCAGCTTATACCAATAGCCTGGGCAGCGGCGATGTAAGGCCGCACGACGTTGCGTGCACTGACGCCAAACAGGCCACGCCCGACGAACGGCGCGATGTTGAAGAAGGGCCGGCCTGGCCGAAGCCCGGCGGAGGGAGCGGGTGGCGTGGCAGGCTGACCGCTGTTGGGTTGGGCATTGCCGCCCATCATGTTCGCCATCTGCTGCGGAATCAGCCCATCCTTTACGGCCTGGTCCAGATCGGCCTGGCGGGCCTTATTCAGCGCGTCGGTGACTGTTTGGAGCGTGATGTTCTTGCTGGTGGCGATGTCCTGGATGGTCTTGCCGCTGGTCAGTGCCACACGCAGTTCAGTGGCCGTCATGCCAAGCGCTTTGGCGGCCACGTCGGTATAGTCGGTAGTGCTGCAAACCAGGCCCAGCGCCGGAGCCAGGATCGGCGCGCTCGGCGGCTGGTTGGGGGCCTGTGCCAGGGCCGGGAGGGCCGCCGACAACAGGATCGCCAACCCGCCAAACAGCGCGACGGTCAGCACGATTCGCTTACGAGACATATTCACTGCTCTCCTGTTACTCTACCAATTCTGCACTTCGTTGAGGTGGTGTGCAGCTAACCGTAGTTGTAGCATCCAGTTATGAAGAATGAATGAAGAATTTATACAAGCTGTGTTTCCTGAAAAGAAGGCCGCGCCGTGAGGTCATTTGCTGGTTGACGCTGCGCGAAAAATGTGGTTACAATGCGCCAGAGGCTTGTTCACACAAGGAGTTCAGTAGTGAGTGCATTGGGAGCCTTTACGTTCGTTCTGCACAGCCACCTACCCTACGCGCGGCTTGCCGGGCGGTGGCCTCACGGGGAGGAATGGATTCACGAGGCCGCTACGGAGACCTATCTGCCTTTGCTCCAGGCACTTTATGATCTCAAGGAAGAGGGGGTACGGTACAAAATCACCATAGGCATCACGCCCATTCTGGCCGAGCAGCTTGCCGATGCAGACGTGTTGCACAACCTCGACCTGTATCTGGACGACAAGATCGAGCGGGCCAGGAAAGACCTGGAACGCTTCACGGCGATCCCGGAGGTCGTGGACAGATACGACGAGGATGAAGACGACGACCTGTATGGCGAGGAAGAAGACTTCGAGGAAGACGAGTTCGACGAGGACGACTTTGATGAGGACGAAGACCTCTACGACGACGAAGATGAGGACTTTGACGAGGACGAAGACCTCTATGACGACGAGGACGAAGACCTCTACGAGGCACGCAAGAAGCCGATCCCGGTCAACCCCCCCGACTGGTGGGTCGGCAACCCCCAGATGATCGAACTCGCCAAATACTATCAGCGTTATTTTGAGGGCACCAAGCGTGCCCTCCACTTTCGTTTTAATGGGGACATCGTCGGCGCTTTTCGCCGTTTGCAGGACGAGGGTTACGTCGAGATCATAACCTGCGCTGCCACGCATGGCTATCTGCCGCTGCTCGGCACGGATTCGGCCATCTACGGGCAGATCAAGACCGGCGTAGAGAACTACCGTCGCCACTTCGGGCGTGGCCCGCGCGGCATCTGGCTGCCCGAATGCGCCTACCGCCCCGCCTACGTGGACGCGAAGGGTAAGATTCGCCCTGGCATCGAGCGCTTCCTGGCCGAGCAAGGTATTCAGGTCTTTTTCAGCGAGACGCACATGGTGACGGGCGGGCAGCCAGTGGGCAAGGCAGCAGGCAACGTCATCGGCCCGTACAGCTTCGTCAAGCGCCGCTATCTGATCCCGATGGCCCAGGATATGTGGGCGCCAGAAGGCGGCACGACCATGCAAGCCTATTGGGTGGCCGACACCACCGCCGGGCGCAGAGCCACCGATCACAGCCGTGTGGCGGTGATCGCCCGTAACAATCGCCTGGGGATGCAGGTGTGGAGCGCCGAGTACGGCTACCCTGGTGACTTCGATTACCGCGAATTTCACCGCAAAGACCCGGTCAGCGGTCTGCAATACTGGCGCGTGACAGGTGCCAAGGTGGACCTGGGCTACAAAGACCTGTGGCATCCTGACTGGGCCGAGTATAAAGTGCAGCAGCACGCCGACGACTTTGCACGACTGGTCGAGGAAGAACTGTACAGGTATCACGAAGAAAGCGGGCAGTTCGGGCTGATCGCCTGCAATTACGATACGGAACTGTTCGGCCACTGGTGGTTTGAAGGCGTGGAGTGGATCAAGGAAGTATTGCGCCGCCTGGCTGCCAACCCCAACGTCCAACTGACGACAGCCAGCGAATTTGTCGAGCAGCACCCACCGACAGTGGTCATGAACATCCCGGAAGGTTCCTGGGGGTCCAACGGCACCCACTTCACCTGGGACAACGAGGACACGCACTGGATGTGGGAGCCGATCCACGATTCGGAGCGGCGGATGGAACGGCTTATCCGGAAGTACGGCGATTATGCCGAGGACGACGAGAACCTGCGCGGTGTGCTGAAGCAGACGGCGCGAGAACTGCTGCTTCTGGAAGCCAGCGACTGGCCGTTCCTGGTCACGACAGGACAGGCCCGCCACTACGCCATTCAGCGCTTTGCACAGCACGCCGAACGCTTCAAAGACCTGGCAGACAGCATTGACCGGGGCCAGCCCGATGGCGACCTCGCCCGGCGGCTGTGGGAACTGGATCGCATCTTCCCCGAAATCGACTACCGTAACTGGCAGCGACGCTAGAATTCTGCGTTACAATCCTGTCTATTTGGCTTCTCGCCTCTCGGCTCAAACCTGGATATACCTCCTCGAAAGGGGACAACGATGAACGTACTGTTCGCGTCCGCCGAAGCTGCGCCCTTTGCCAAAGCGGGTGGGCTGGGCGACGTGGTCGGCAGCCTGCCCAAAGCCCTGCGCAAACAGGGGATCGATGCGCGTGTGCTGATGCCGATGTATGGCTTCATTGACCGCGCCGCCTATCAGATTGGCCCGGCCTTCAATTACCAGTTCACCAAACGTAACGGTACGGCGGATGTGTATATCGGCACTACCGAATACGACGGCGTGCCCTTCTATTTTCTGAACAGTTGGCCTTTTTTTGGCGAGGGCGGCCATCTGTATACCGACTGGGAGTGGGACGTACCGCGCTATATTTTCTTCTGCCAGACGATCATGGCAACCGCCTGGCAGATGCGCCAGGGCGCGGGCGGGCAAAAACCCTGGTTCCCCGACATTCTACACGTCCACGATTGGCATACGGGGCTGGCTCCCTTCCTGCTCTACGAGAATCGCAACAACTCCGACTGGGCCCAAATGGGCAGCATCCTGACCATCCACAACATGGCCTACCAGGGCTGGCACGCGGGCGGCTTTCTGTTCGAGGCGGGTGTGCCGGGCCGCCACCAGCCAGACCTGGTGTACCAGGACAAATCGGACAACCTGCTGGCAATCGGCATCATGTACAGCGACCTGGTCAGCACGGTCAGCCCGCGCTATGCCGTTGAAATCCAGTACCCGCGTTTTGGTGAGGGTCTGGAGGGCCTGTTACGCATCCGCAACGCGAGCGGTGACCTGGTCGGCATTCTGAATGGCATTGATGTGGAACGCTGGAATCCGGCCACTGACAAGTGGATCGTCAACCACTTCACAGCGGATAACTTCGTCGAAGCGCGGGCCGCGAACAAAGCCCATTTGCAGCAAGAAGCCGGTCTGGCCGTGCGGCCCGAAGTGCCGTTGATCGGTATGGTGACGCGCCTGACCGAGCAGAAAGGTATCGACCTGGCGATCCCGGCTCTGCGCCGCCTGATGACCGACACCGACGTGCAGTTCGTCATTCTGGGCAGCGGCGACAAGGCTCTTGAGAAAGCGGTCTGGGATTTGTGCAACGATTTCCGCTGGAAGGCCCGCGCCTACATGACCTACGACGCTGTGCTGGCGCAGCACATCTACAGTTCCAGCGACCTGTTCCTGATGCCCAGCCGCTTCGAGCCATGCGGCACAAGCCAGATGCTTGCCATGCGCTACGGGGCGCTGCCCGTCGTGCGTGAGACGGGCGGGCTGGCCGATACGGTGCAGAATTACGACAATGGTAATGGCGACGTGGGCACGGGTTTCATGTTCCTGTGGGAGGAACCTGCTGCCGTCTTGAACACGCTGCGCTGGGCCATCGATACCTATAAGTACCGCCCGGACGTCTTCCGCCGGATGCAGACACGGGCCATGCGTGTCGATTTCAGTTGGGAGCCGAGCGCGCAGCAGTACATCGCCCTGTACGAGCGCGCGCTGGCGAAACACCGGGGTGGGCCAGAACTGGACGACGAGGACTGAGGACTGACCGGTGTGCGGGAAACCCAGGATGAGGTTCAAGCCCCAGGCAGACGCGCCAGACAGGACCCTCTCCCACTGGCGAGGGGCAGCGGTGGGCCAGGACGCCCCTCGCCACGCGGGTGGAGAAGGCCAGGGTGAGGCGAATCTATTTCTGTATCTATTTCCGTGCAGCTTTGACCGCATCGTAGACCGGACGCGGTGAGCCATTGGTGCCGAGCAGCGCGAAGTAGCAGGCGTTGAATTCCGGGCTACCCTGCGCGGATGCCTGGCAGCCATTGAGGTTGGACAGGAACATGGGGCCGACGTAGCCCAACGTCCGGCCCAGCTCAAAGGCGCGTGGAACATACTGGGCTTGCTGGGCCTGGGTCGTAAAGCGGACAAAGCCAAAGTTCGGATCGACCTTGCTGCTGTCCTCGACCACGCCTTCGCTCGACCCCCAACCGAACTCGGTGGGCCAGATGAACGTCCCGCTGTCGCCGTTCTGGGTCATGATGTCACGGTAGTCCTTGAGCGTGTCGCGGAAGTAGAAGCTGCGGTCATTGAACCAGCCGGACACGCCCGGCGAGGCATTGCAGCAGGTGCTATCGGGTGGGTTGGCCCAGCCGTTCGGGTGCGCGCCAATGGCATCCGAGTACGAGGCCAGGCCCGCCGCATACGCCTGCTTGAGGAAGGTGCGGTCATTGATGGCATTCACGCCGTCGTTGTAACCGGTAGGCGAGAGTCCGGCGCTCACCACAATGGCATCGGGATCGGCGCGCTTGATGGACGCATAAGCCAGCCGCAGCATCTCGACGTAGCTGGCGGCGCTCAGGGGACGCCCGCTCCATTCACGGCGGATGTTCGGCTCGTTCCAGATTTCATAGGCTTTCACGCGGCCCTTATAACGCTCGGCCAGCGCCCCGACAAACGTCGCATAATCGTTGAAATCGGTGGGTGGCCCGCTCTCGGTGGTGGTATTGCGCGCCCAGTCTGGCGCGGACGTGACCGTGAGCAGCACGTTGGCCCCCGTTGCGGTCAGGGCGTCAATCTGCGCATCCAGCGTGTCAAAGTCAATCTCGCCCTTGGAGGGTTCCAGGGTACGCCACAGGACAACCTGCTTGACCCAGCTCACGCCCAGGTCTTTAACGGCGTTGGTGACCTGTGTGGCGTCCTGCGCATTGAGCGCCACGCTCAGGCCAAAGGCAAACCCGACATTGCTCGCCGTGCTGGTCGGCACTGCCGTTGCTTCTTCCGTCCCGGCGGGGGCGGGCGTCGGCGCTGTCGGGGCCTGGGTGCCGGCAGGGAGTTTCAAAACTTGCCCGACGAACACGATGTTTGGATTGGGCAGGCCGTTCAACTGTTGCAGGATGAAGGCTGTCGTGTTGAATTTGAGGGCGATCCGATACAGGTTATCGCCCGGCTGCACGGTGTAAGTGGCGGGAACCGTAACGGGCGCTGCCGTCGCAGTGGGCACACTGGCTGGCTCGGGTGTGGCCGTTGCAGGCAGCGTTGCCGCCGGCACTTCCGTTGCGGCTTCCGTACCCGATGGAGCAGTCGTTTCTGCCGAGGTCGCGCTCGGAACAGCGCTCGGCGCAACCGTTGCCGTCGGCAGAATCGCGCCGGGCGGGATGATCAGGCGCTGGCCGACAAAGACGATGTTCGGATTGACGATGCCGTTGGCCCGCGCCAATGCATCCATCGTGACGCCGAATTTCAGGCTGATCCGATATAAGTTATCCCCAGGCTGCACCACGTAAGTGGTGCCGGAATCCTGGGCCATCGCCACGCGGGCCGCCACGCCAAGCAGCGCCAAGACGATCACCAGCGCGGACAGGGCCGCTGTCAAACGCTTCATGTCGAACCTCCATGCGAGGAGATGAAAACCCCAATACGCCGAGACTTTCCCGCTGTGTCGATGAAAAAGGCCGTGCTGGCGGGCACAAACGGGCACAAAACAGCCTAAATACGTAACCGCATCAAGTAAGTAAACGTTAATACTGTACGCCACTAACGCCAGATGCGCAATCCCTGAGTTAGCTGACATCACTCTTGGGAATTGCGGGGGTTTGTGTTAGCCTTTTGTGCATTCAGCACAGCCCCCTGGAGATCATGCCGGTATGAGCGGTTCTCAAGAATCAACCGAACAAGGAGTCATTCCCGATCTACGGATCGTTCCGATCACGGCACTGGTTCCCCACGAAGAGCATGATGGACAGCGCGCCGAACCGCTGATCCGTCGCATCCAGGAATCCGGGGTCTGGCTCAACCCCCCCATTGTGGCGGCGATGGGCGATGGCCGTTTCGTGATCCTGGACGGCGCGAACCGGCACTATGCGCTCAAAGCGCTGGGCTACCCGTACATTCTGGTGCAGGTGGTTGATTATGAGAGCGGAGACGTGCAACTCAGCACCTGGCATCACGTGGTGAGCGGTATAAGCTGGTTCAAATTCCTGCGACAGGTCTACAACATCCGGGAGATCATGGTCAGGCGTTCCGATCTGTTGAGCGCACGGGCAGCGCTGGCCCGGCGCGAGGTGCTGGCCTACACCGTCCTCAAGGACGATACGGCCTACACGCTTCAGGCCAACGACAGCACGCTGGCCGGGCGAACGGCGACACTGCGCTACATCGTCAACACCTACAAAGAGCGCGGTGTCCTGAACCGCATCAGCACCGATGCCCTGAGCCAGGCTCGCAAAGTCTTCCCGGACGCTCTGGCGATTGTCGTCTTCCCGCACTACGAACCCGCCGAAATCATCGTCGCGGCACGGGATGGCATGTTGCTGCCGCCAGGCATCAGCCGTCACATTGTGCGTGGGCGGGCTATGCGCCTCAACTACCCGCTGGAAGCCTTCGCGGACAATGGCGAGACGCTTGAGCAAAAAAACGAGCAGTTGAAGCGCTGGATACAGCAGCGTATGGCTGAGAAGCGCATCCGCTACTATGCCGAGCCGATGTACCTGTTCGACGAGTAACGCCTGGCCGATAACTTTCTGATCGCTATAAGCGCACTATGAACATCAACTTTTTTGAGTCCAGCGACGTTCCGCAGCCCAGAGATAAGGTCAAAATCGAGCGCGTGGAGGCGAGGCCGTACCCGGATGGCTGGCGCGTCAGGGTGATCGTGGAAGTGACGCCCTTTCAGGAACGCCCCAACCTGGAAATACGCCTCCTGTCAGCGGCAGGCCAGGTTATTTCCGAACTGAGCGTCATCGAAACGATGCACCGCCACATGGAATTCACCATCCACATCCGGGGCGTCGCGTCCCCTGCCGGGCAATACGTGACCAACGTGGATTTATACTACGGAGATCGGGAACATCCTCAGGATCACCGCGAAGCCGCCTTCAGCGTCGAAAGCAAATAGCCAGGCTGCGCCCTCAAGCCCTTAGCAGGCAGGTTGCTAAAACGGATAGGCATTGGCGAATTGCAGCAACTCGTCGCTGGTGGCCTGCGCGGTAGAAGCCCCGACCACCCAATCACCGTTCAGCCAGACGAAAGCCGGGCCATAGGCTTCGCTGTAACCGAAGGGGAATTGGGCGTCCTTGTGCAGCCGGTACTGCCCGTTCGTCAGCGCTTCCAGGTTGGGAGCACCCCGCGCCGGCTTGCGAACCGAAAGCATGATCTGTTTGCCGTCGGTGTCGGCATAGGTGGCACTGCCTTCCAGATCGCCGCTGGCGTTGGCCTCGATAGCGGTGATCGACTGGCGGGTGAAATCCCCCACGCGCTCCGGCAAGAGCAGCGTGGGAGCGGTGTTTTTGGTGATATGCTGGCGCTTGAGATTGAAACGCTGATCGGCAGACGAGCGGGTGTTGACAAACCATAGATTGGCGATCAACCCGACGAGCGCCAGCAGCCCGATCAGCCCGACGACGATCTTGCCACGCATGAGCCTTCCCATTTGCTCCACAATTCACAGGCACGACTCTAACGGACAGTCCGCGATTTGCCAAAAGGCGACCTGTCAGGAAAGCGTCAGTTGCCCGTATCTTGATCATAGACCAGTAGCGGGGTTGAATTAATAGAAGAGGCCAGTTAACGTCACACAGCCTGCCTCTTGACCCGGCTATAGATGGAAGGTGGTGAATTAACCACCGCATATGATACCTACAACCGCTCGATTGACCGCACAGCGATTGTTTCACTCACGCTGGCTAACCGTCGTCCTGCTCTGGCTGGGCTGGTGGCTCATTCTGAATGTATTTCAGGTTGTTGCCTTTGCACGGTTGGTTCCACGACTCCCCGATACAGCTTATGCGTGGTCAGCGGATCGCACCCGCGAACCAGAACCTTCAAATAATGTGCTCAGGCTGCACACTCGTTGGGACAGCGGCTTTTACGTGAGTATCGCATTGTATGGCTACAACGGAGTCAGCGACGCCTTCTTTCCACTCTACCCCTCACTTATGCGAGTGACAGATACGGCACTGCTTGCACCGATCTGGCCCGCTGTCGATCCCGTAGATCGCATGGAACTTGCCGGCTTCATTGTATCCTCGATAGCATCGCTTGCAGCAGCGCTCGGCATCTTCGCCCTTATTCGCATGTTGCTCGGCGAAGACGACGCGCGGCGCGGCGTGTTTTACTTTCTCATTTATCCGCCGGCCATCTTTCTAATCCAGGTTTATACCGAGTCGCTCTTCCTGGCACTGGTTACATGGTGTTTGGTCATGACCCTGCGCCGCCGCTGGTGGATTGCTGGAAGCCTGGCTGGGGTTGCAGTATTGGAACGCGCAGCCGGGATTACACTGCTGTTGCCGATACTCGTCACATGGCTGCTGGATTGGCATCAGGGCCGACGCCCACGTTGGATCACCCTGGGTATCATGCCACTGCCCATCGTCGTGTGGCGGTTATATTTCGTCTGGCTGAGGGCGCGTGGCCTGAGCGTGGTGCAGGGCCAGGCATTTTTTGGGCGTGCCTTTTTCCCTCGCAACGCTTTACAAATGTTCATGGGAGAACTGTCTTTCGTCACCAATAATCCGCAGGCGACGGTTCATATCACCCTGGATGTCCTGTTTGCAGTGCTGGCAATAGCGACGTCCCTCTATGCGCTGCGTCGCTGGCCTGCACTGGGTGTATTCGGCCTGGCAACAATGGGCTTACCCCTGCTTACTTTTCGAGTCCCTGGCCTGCCTCGCTACAGCCTGGCCGCAATCCCGATCTATCCGACGCTCGCTTACTTCGGACGCTCAATGGTCTTTGATCGCCTCTGGACCATCGCCTCTGTGCTTGTCATGGGGTTGTATTTGCTTCTGTTTGTTCACGGTCTATGGGTTAGCTGAATCATGTTCCGAAACGTCCGTTGGCTGGTGGTGAGTGGGTTGGTATGGCTGGCCCTGTTCAGCATCGCCTTTAACCGCCGAGCCGCGATGCAGACGGCTGAACCTACCGCCGAGGCGACAGCCGCCACCCCCACGCCTTACCCCACCTGGGAACCGACGCCGGAAGGGGCCGTTGGCCCGTTTGATTTTGCGCCGGATGTCAACCCGCTGACCGGGCTGCGCGTGGATGACCCGGCGGTTCTGAAACGCCGCCCGCTGGCTGTGAAGATCAGCAACGCGCCCGCGCTGGTCAGGCCACAGGCGGGCATCGGCGAGGCCGATCTGGTCTTTGAACATCTGACCGAGGGCCGCCTGACGCGCTTCACCGCCGTCTTCTGGACGCATACCCCGCCGCGTGTTGGCTCGATCCGCAGCGCCCGGCTGATCGACCTGGAAATTGCGCGGATGTATGACGCGATATTCGCGTTCAGTGGGGCCAGCGGCGGCGTCCGCGAGAAGATTTTCAGTTCACCTTTCGCGGATCGCGCCTTTGAAGGGGTCAGCGTGGGGCCGCCCGCCTTCTACCGCGACGATTCGATTGAAGTACCGCACAACCTGTTCGCCAGCCCGGAAGCGCTCTGGAAGCTGGCCGATGCCAGGGGCGTCAACGCTGCGCCGAGCAGCCTGGGCGGGATGCTCTTCAGCCCGAAACCACAGCCAGTGGGCACACCCGGCACTTCCATCACGGTGGACTATGGCCCAACCATCGTCCAGTGGGCTTACGATGCTGCATCGGGACACTATAGGCGCATGGCAGACGGCAAACCGCACACGGATGCCAATACCCACAAACAGGTGACTGCGGCGAACGTGGTACTGCTGTATGCCTGGCATCAATACGATTATAACATCGTCGAAAGTGAATTCCAGGGCAACAAGAGCTACTCCGTCGAAATCCAGTTGTGGACACTTGGCCCGGCGGTGGTCTGCCGCGACGGGCAATGTGCGCGGGGCCTGTGGAACCGGTGGGACAAGGCGGATAGGCTGTCCTTCTGGACGGAGGAACACCAGCCGATCTACCTGAAGCCCGGCAATACCTGGTTTGAGGTGGTCAATTTACCGGCAGCAACCGAGCTACAGCAGACGATAACCATCCAGTAACCCGACATGGGATCGTCTCTCAGCTTGTGCTCAGGTTGATGAGTAAAATTGGCTACTGGCGTAGCGATGCGTTTTATTGTATCCTTAACGTTCGAGTGGCTGAACGCAACAGGACGGAGGAGAGCGCACATCCCGCGTTGTCGAAAAGACAACGTGCTGTGCCATCTTATGAACCACAAAAGACTATACATTGGTGATCTTGCGCCAAGCGTTACGGAAGACGATCTCCGGAAACTTTTCAGTGAGGCCGGAAACGTGGAGTCAATCAACCTGATCCGCAGCCGAAGTGGAATGACCCAGGGCTTTGCCTTTATTGAAATGGCAACGCCTGAAGCTGCGAAGGAAGCGATCCGGCGTTTTAATGGCTACGATCTGTCCGGCTTTCGCCTCATCGTCTACACTGTGCCACCCCAGAGCCGGCCCCGCGAAAATTCTCGCTAGCGACTCTCCAGTCGCATCCCTGTTCGTCTCGACTGGCGGGTTTCGTGCCGTTTAAGAAGCATAAAACCCGCAACTTTTTGCAGTAACCTCATCCTAAGTGGGGATACGTCTTCCTCATTTGTTCCTCCCGGGGTCAAGACGAAATCAGCCTTTTGGTGAATGCCTCTATTGTCAGCCGGAGTTATGTTCAACGTCAGGGTCGCCTGCCCCCGCATGTTATAATAAGGCGGTCATCGTTCTCGCCACCGCTGCCCGTCGCGCAGGTTTGAAGGAGCGATCCCCTATGAATTCTTCCCCCAATGCCGTTGAAGTGCACGGCATTTCTAAACGCTACGGACACCAGCTCGCCGTCGATAACCTGAGTTTCGAGGTTCGCCGAGGTGAGATTTTCAGTATGCTCGGCCCGAATGGGGCGGGCAAAACGACCACGATCCGCATGATCCTGGACATCATCAAGCCCGACAGTGGCACGATAGAGGTGCTGGGCGGGCGCTTCACCGAGGCGACCAAACAGCGCATCGGCTATCTGCCAGAGGAGCGCGGGCTGTACAAGGGCGTGCGGCTGGTCGAACTGTTGACGTATCTGGGCACGCTCAAAGGTATGAGCACCGCCGATGCTGCCCGGCGCGCCAGTCAACTGCTGGACGAAGTGGGCCTGGGCGACAACAAAAAGAGCAAGGTCAGCGAGTTGAGCCGGGGCATGTCGCAAAAAGTACAGTTCGTCGCCACGATCATCCACGACCCGGACTTGATCATCATCGACGAGCCGTTTGCAGGCCTGGACCCGGTGAACACCGAACTGCTCAAGAGCATGATTTACAAGCTCAAGGCCCAGGGCAAAACGATTGTGATGAGCATCCACGAGATGCACCAGGTCGAGGAGATGGCGGACCGGCTGCTGATGATCAATCACGGCCAGCGCGTCCTGTACGGCTCCGTCGATGAGGTGCGCCAGCAATACGCGGAAAACGCCGTCGTCGTCTCCGGCCAGGGCGAATGGCAAAAACTGCCCGGTGTCCGCTCGGTGAAATCGGATGAGGCCGGGCGCAGCGTGACGCTGATGCTGGACGAGCACACCACCCCCGACGACATCATGCAGGCGCTGGCCGTCAGCCCGAACTACAAGGTGCGCAGTTTTGCGCTGGCCGTGCCGAGCCTGAATGACATTTTTATCCGTGTGGCGGGCGGCAACGGTTCCAGCAACCATCGAGAAGCACCGGAGGCGGCCAGCCGATGAACCTGAGAAAAATCTGGTTGATCGCACGGCGTGAGTACCTGTTCAACTTCCGCCGCCGCTCGTATCTGTTTACGGCTTTTGCGCTGCCGCTGATCATCGTGGTGGTGATGGTATTGGTCATCGGCCTGCTCACAGAGACGATGGAAAGCACCAGCAGCTTCAAAGCGGTGGGCATCGTCGATAAGGCGGGCGTGCTGTCAGACAGCGCGGGCGTGCCCACCGTCAAGCTGCCGGAACTCTTCCGGCTGGAAAGCTCGGAGGAACAGGCCAGCGCCGATCTGCAAAGCCACGCCATCGACGGCTATTACGTCCTGCCTGCTGATTACCTGCGCAGCGGGCGCATCGACGTTTATAACCGCGCCAATCTGGCGCTGACGGAAGGCGTAAACAGCGCACTGACGAGCACGATCAAGCTGGCGTTGGCGTCGCGGGTTGGCGATCCGGCGCTGGTCGAGCGGATCCAGGACCCGCTCAAAGCGCTGGCCGTATACAAGGTCGGCAGTTCGCAAAAGCTGGACGAAACGTCGGTGATGAGTGTATTCATCGTGCCGACGATCTTCGGGCTGCTGGTATTCATGTCCGTGACCGTCACCTCGCAGTTCCTGATGTCCGGCATGGTCGAAGAAAAAGAGAACCGGATGATGGAACTGTTCGTGACCAGCACCCGTCCGTCCGAAATGCTGTGGGGCAAGCTGCTTGGGCTGGGCGCGCTCGGCCTGACGCAGATTGTGGTCTGGACGTTGTTTGGCGTGGTGTTCGCCAGCACGCGCGGCACCGACATCGGGCAGACGCTGGCGAACTTGCAGCTTACGCCCGGCTTCCTGCTGATGGGCCTGGCCTACTTCATTCTCGGCTATCTGCTGTTTGGCTCGGTCATGTCCGGCATCGGTGCGCTGGTCAACGCCGAACAGGAAGGGCGGCAGTTGTCGGGCATTCTGGGGACGGTGGGCGTGATCCCGTTCATGCTCAGTTTCAGTTACCTGACCGACCCGAATGGCACGATTCCACGCGTTCTGAGTCTGTTCCCTTTTACCGCGCCCGTCGGCATGATCCTGCGGGTGTCGTGGGCAGTCGTGCCCCCTGGTGAAATCCTGATCAGCCTGGGCATCATGGCGTTGAGCGTCGTTGGCACGATCTGGCTGTCGGCTCGGCTGTTTCGGCTCGGCATGTTGAATTACGGCAAGCGGCTGGGGCTGAGGGACGTTATCCGCGCCATCCGTGAGGGACGGCAAGCCATTGTGTCCCGCGCGCAGCGCAAGGAGGCGTCGCTATGAACCCGATTGTCCGTGTCTTTGGCTACGAACTGCGGCGGCAGGGACGGCGTAAGGGTTATCTGTTTGTGACCATCGGCATCCCGATCCTGGCGCTGCTGCTCTTTTACGGTCTGCGCGTTTACCAGCAGTCCCGGCAGGACAGCACGCCCGTCATCAGCGCAGAAAGTCCGATTCGGCAGGCCCGTCCAGCGGGCGTGGTGGATCATGCCGGGCTGGTGAAGCCCAGCGCGGCCAGCGGCCTGATCGCATTCAAAAACGAAGCTGAGGCAGCGGCGGCTTTGCAGGCTAACAAGATCGGGGCTTATTACGTCATCGCAGCCGATTACGTCCAGAGCGGCAGGGTTGACATGTACTATGACCGCTTCAACCTGACCAACCTGACAAACAGCACCGCCCTCAGCCAGGCTTTGATCCAGGGCCTGGTCGCCCGCTCCGGCAAACAGATCGACCCGGCAGTGATCCAGCGCATCCAGGACAGGCAACCCAGCTTCACGACCCACACCCTGAACGACGGGGGCGCGGTGCGGCAGTCTGCCGGAGAAGGGGCGGCCTTCGCTCTGGTGTATATCTTCGGCCTGATGCTGGTGTTCAGCGCCTTCACGACCAGCGGCTACCTGATGCAGAGCGTGGTCGAGGAAAAAGAAAGCCGCATGATCGAAGTGCTCATATCGTCGATGCGGCCCGGCCATCTGCTGGCAGGCAAAATCCTGTCGCTGGGCTTGCTTGGCCTGATTCAGATGGTCGTCTGGGCCTCCGTCGCTGTTTACATTTTCCGGCAGGTCGCGCCCACTGTGCCGGGCATGACGGGCCTGACCATCACCGATGCCCAATTCGCGGTTCTGCTGATTTACTTCGTGCTGGGCTACCTGCTGTTTGCGTCGATCTATGCGTCGATTGGAGCCATCGCCAACAGTATGCGCGAAGGGCCACAACTGGCCGCCGTCGTGACCATTCCCGCCGCGATCCCGCTGTGGGCTACGGCGATCCTGGCCGCCGCACCGGATGGGCCGCTGGCCGTTGGGTTGAGTATCTTCCCGCTAACGGCCCCGCTGGCGATGGTCATGCGGGCGGCTGTCACCGAAGTACCTATCACGCAGCTTGCCGCCAGCATCGGGCTGCTGGTACTGACCATTATCTTCACGATGTGGCTGGCGGGCCGCCTGTTCCGTGTCAACACGCTGCTGGCCGGGCAGACGCCCAGACTGCGCGATTTGCCCCGCCTGGTGCGGGAAAGTATTTGACCTCACCCCCCTCTCCAACTGGAGAGGGGAGAGCACCAGTGTGCGGTAAACTCTCCTTATGCGCTCCCAACTTGCCCGATTCCAACCTGCCCTCCTTCCAGTGTTTCTGCTGGCATTGACGCTGCTGTACATGATGTCCTTCGTGCGCCCGCCCACCGGACGCGAAGCGCTCGACGGCCACGATCTGGTTGACCAGCAGTATCCGCTGCTGTCGTTCATTTTCGATAGTGTACGCGATGGTCGCGGGCTGCCGCTGTGGAACCCGTACCAGTTCGCCGGGCAAAGCACAGTTGGCAACCCGCAGTCTACCCTGTTCTACCCGCCCGCCTGGATCGCACTGCTGGCGCTCGGTGTGCCGCGCGGCGTCGGCTGGCTGGCGACGCTGCACCTGTGGCTTGGCGCGTGGGGCATGGCACAGTTCGCACGGCGAATCGGCGCGTCGGTGGGGGGCGCACTGATCGGCGGCATCGTCTATGCGTTTTCGGCGCTGATGGGCGCGCACCTGGGGGCAGGCCACCTGAATTACGTGCTGTGCGCGGCCTGGCTGCCCTGGATTGCGGCGGCTTACCTGTGGAGCGTGCAGCACGGTGGCAGCGTTCGATCCGCGCTGCCGGGGGCCGCCGCTCTGGGGCTGTGCATCCTGTCCGGCTACCCACCGCTGCTGTACTTCGCCCTGATCTGGCTGGCGGGCTTGTGGGTGTATGAGACCTACCGAGGTTTACCTCACCCCCTGGCCCCCTCTCTGCGCAGCGGAGAGGGGGAAATGGGCAATGGAGAACCAGGCGTGGTTTCTGCTCCCCCTCTCCAGTTGGGGGGTGAGGTCTGGCGCGCGCTGCGGCCCTTGATTGTGATGGTCGGGGTGGGCGCAATTCTGGGCGCGGCGCTGCTGATCCCGGCGGCGCAGTTCACGCTTCGTTCGACGCGCACGCAGGGCGCAAGTCTGGAATTCAGCAACAGCTACGCGCTGCCCGGCGGCCAGCTAATCACGCTCGTTTTCCCCAACCTGTTCGGGCATCCGCACCTGGCCGACCAGGGGTACTGGGGATTGCCCTTTTACGAGGAAGTTACCGCCTATTTCGGCATCCTGCCGCTGGTTGCGATATGGCTGGCGCTGCGGGCACACGCGCGCCCCTACCGGATGCTGCTGTTGATATGCGTCGTGGTCGGCGTGGTGGTCAGCCTGGGCATCGACGGCGGGCTGTTCCCGGCGTTGTACTGGCTGCTGCCCGGCTACAGCATTTTCCGTGTGCCGTCGCGGGCGCTGTATTTTGTGGTCACCGGTGCATCGGGATTGGCGGCGCTGTTCATCACAGATTTGCAGGACGTGGGTGCGGAGGCGCGATCCCAACTGCTGTGCCCGGCGATCCGCTGGCTGCTGCCCCTGCTTGGGGCGGGCGCAGTCGTCGCCAGCCTGAGCTTCATGGCCTACTTCACCGCCCACAGCACGGACAAAGACCCGCCCTGGCGGATGCTGTACAGCGGCAACGTGATCGGCGTCGCCCTGGTTGCCATCGGTCTGACGTGGCTGGCGCTGTGGCTGTGGCGCGGTGGACAATCCAGTTCGACGCGCGCGGCGTTTGTGGTGACGGCGCTCGTCGTGATTTTTGACGTCTGGCACATTTCGCAGCCGCTCATGACCGTGAGCGCAATTGACGTGCCGCCGTTGTGGAAGGCACTGGCGCGCGTCGCGCCTGCATCGCCCGATTTCCGGGTGATGACCGTGCCGAACCAGATCATCTGGCAGGCAGGCGCGGCCTACACCAGACATCTGAATGCCAGCGGTTACGATCCGCTGGTCAACGACGCCTACCAGCGCCTGCTGGACGCCAGCAGCTACAACCCGACTTCGCCCGTCGCGGCACTGCTCGGCGTGCGCTACGTGATCAGCGACAAGCCCTACGAATGGTCACAACTGCCGGGCCTCGAACGACTGTCGCTGCTGAGTCAGGACGGCGGCTGGTACATCTACGAAGTGCGCAATCCTTTGCCGCGCGCCTTTATCGCGCCGCAGACGCTGACGCTGGACGACGAGCGTGCGCGCCAGCAGATCGCATCGAGGGCGATCAACCCCTCGACGGTGGCGATCACGGATCACGACGTAAGCTGCCCGCCGGGGGCGGCGAGCGAGGCCGTACCCGCGCGGATCGTGCGCTACGAACCGAATGTGGTGGAACTGGACGCCGACCAACCCGGCCTGCTGGTGCTGACCGATTCTTACGATCCCGGCTGGACAGTATCGCTGGACGGCCAGCCCGGCGATCTGCTGCGAGTCGATACGGCGCTGCGCGGCGTTTGCCTGCCGGCGGGCGCGCATCGCGTGCGGTTCGAGTACCGCCCGACAGGGTTTTACGCGGGCGTGGCGCTGTCGATGATCGGCTGGGCGTTGTTGATCAGCGCGGGGCTGTTCACCTGGATGCGCGCTCGCCACCGGCAGAGCATCTGACGGCGCGCCGGGATAAACGCCGGTATAACGAACCAGGCGGGTCAGCAAAGGTTCCAGCGCCGTCGGGCTTACACTCAGGGCCATATTGCCCGTAAGGACTTTTTGAACAACCCGACTGATACGTTATCCGCCAAATGTTGCTGGAAAACATTGCCGAGTCGTGCATAATAGAGCCACTATTCACGTCCGCCGGACAGTACGTTGCCGGTCAAGAAACCAGAGCGGATTAAGGAACAGATAGACATGGCAAACGTTATGGTCGTCGAAGATTCGCCGGATGCCCGTCTGCTGTTGCGTGACCTGCTGGAAGGGCTGCATCACACCGTTACGGAGGCGAACGACGGGCTGGAAGCTGTAAAGATGTCGCTGACCAACCGTCCCGATCTGATTGTGCTGGACCTGATGATGCCCACTGCGTCGGGCGACTCCGCGCTGCAATTCATGCGCGGGACGCCGGAACTGGCCGACATCCCGGTGCTGGTCGTCTCGGCGCACCCGGACGTGGCCTGGATCGCCAAACAACACGGCGCCGATGCCTGGGTTTCCAAGCCAATCACTATCAAGGAATTGAGCCAGAAGGTCGAGGCAGTGCTGGCAAGCAAGCGCAAGCCGTGAGCCACCGTTTCAGGGCAGCGATTGCTCAGTCAGCGCGATGACTGCCCGAAGTATGTCCGACCAGTCTGGTGCGACTGGCGAATGCGTCCGGCTTTGGCAGCCTGATGGTGATCAACGCGCTAGACCTCAAGCTCAATCAAGGTCTGCCCACGCTCCACGATCTGGCCCTCGCTGCACAGGATTCGGGCGACATAGGGGCATTGCGGCCTTATGCGCTCGATAAACGTTTCAAAAACTGATCGACGTTCAAAATGGGGATATTTTCGTATGCGGCGAGAGCCAACAAGTCGTTGTCACCTGAAACGATCAGGTCAGCCTTGCCGCCAACAGCACAGGCAAGAACAGCATGGTCTTTGGGATCGCGGACGATCCCAGTCGGGATTTCAGCAGGTTCAACAAGAACAGCAGCAGAGCGATATTGCCCAATGATCGTTTCAACGGTCAAATTGCGCTTCGATAGTTGCTCCGCAAACTTGTCACGCCCGATGACCGTCGCCAGTTCTGTGATTAGTTGTTCCGTCAGTAAAGCGATAAATAGTTCGTCGCGCGCTGCGACGAATACTTTTCCGGGCAAGCCACCCCAAAATAGCGCTGAAACAATGATGTTCGTATCGATGACTGCCCGAATCATATCCGACCAGTTTAGCGTGGCCGGCGAATGCGCTCGGCTTTTGCAGCAGCCAGTTCGGCCTCAATTTCTTCAGGAGTCAGACCCCCTCTCAGTTGGTTGGCGGCATCCATCAAATTCTGCCAGGCTTGTTTGCGTTCGATGCGCTGCTCAAGCAGTGCAATCACCTCTGACGTTACCGCCTCAATGTCCAATCCGAGCGCTTTTGCACGTTCAACCAGTTCTTCAGGCAGCCTGATGGTGATCTCGACATCACTCATTACAACTATCCCTGCATTGGCCGTCCACAAACCGCGATCATACCACATCGCTTCCCATGCGGGCGCAATTTCGCAGACAGCCTGACCTAACCTGCAAGCTCAATCAAGGTCTGCCCACGCTCCACGATCTGGCCCTCGCTGCACAGGATTCGAGCGACCCGGCCATCGCGCGGGGCAGTGATGCGAATTTCCATTTTCATGGCTTCGAGCAGCATCAGCGGTTGGCCGTGCGTTACCCTGTCGCCCTCGGAGACCAGGATTTTGACGACCTGACCGTGCATGGTGGCCGCCAGGGCGTTTTCGGCTGTGCCTGCGGCCCGCCTGCGGTGCGAGGCCGACTCGGCCTGCGAGAATGTATACACGGTGGCGTCGAAGGCCACATAGCGGCGTGGCCCGTCGCTGGCGAGGTAGGCGAGGCGCGGCTGACCATCGCGGGTGAAGCGCAGTTCGCCGGGCGAAAGCCGATCCACCTGCACGGTGCAGGCGTGCTCACCCACCGTAATCTGATAGTCGTCGCCGTTGCGCTCGATGCGAACGACCTTGATCTCGTCCCCGACCTGGTAGCGGTACTCCATCAGCGACGCTCCCCGAGGCGGAAAGCATCGGCGCGCGCCCAGGGATCGTGGCTGTCGCCAGTCGCTGGCATGAGGGTGGAACCAGGGGCAAGCGTCTGCGTCGTGAGCGAATCAAACAGCGCAGCGGCGATGAGCGCGTCGTCGGGAACGGGATCGGCGGGTGGCTGCCACGCCGCAAATTCGCGCTCGACCAGGGCGGTGGTCGCCGTACCCCGCTGAAAATCAGGATGCCGGATCACGTCTCGCAGGAAGCGCAGGTTGTTGGTGAGACCCAAAATCACGTACTGGCCCAACGCGGCGTCCATGCGGCGCAGCGCGTCGGCCCGATCCTGCCCATAGACGATCAGTTTGGCGATCATCGGGTCGTAATGGATGGTGATTTCGTCGCCTGTGCCGACGCCAGTATCGACGCGAATGCCCGGCCCGTGCGGTTCGACAATCCGCAGAATCCGCCCGGTGGCGGGCAGGAAACCGTTGGACGGGTCTTCGGCGTAAACCCGGCATTCGACAGCGTGGCCGCGCTGTGTCAGGTCTGGCTGGCGGAAGGGCAGCGCCTCACCATTCGCCACCCGGATTTGCAGTTTCACCAGGTCGATCCCGGTCACCAGCTCCGTGACCGGGTGTTCGACTTGCAGTCGAGTGTTCATTTCCAGGAAGTAGAAACGCCCATCGCGCATGTCCACAATGAACTCGATGGTTCCGGCGTTGACGTAATTGACGGCCTGCGCTGCGCTGACCGCCGCTGTGCCCATCCGTGCCCGCAGTTCGGCATCCAGGTAGGGTGAGGGCGTCTCTTCAATGATCTTCTGGTGGCGGCGCTGGATCGAGCATTCGCGCTCAAACAGATGGACGGTGTTACCGTGCCGATCTGCAAAGACCTGGAATTCGATGTGGCGGGCATTCTCGATGTACTTTTCGAGAAAGACGCGGCTGTCGCCAAAGGCTTTTTCAGCTTCGCGTTGCGCGGCCTGGATCGCCTCCGGCAGGTCGTTTTCAGCGCGCACGATGCGCATCCCCTTGCCGCCGCCGCCCGCCGTCGCTTTGACCAGCAGCGGATAGCCGATCTGGCTGGCAGCGTGGCGGTAATCATCGTCCGTGCCACCACCTGCGTAGCCGGGCAGGGTCGGGACACCCGCTGCGCGCACCAGGGCCAGTGCCTCGGTTTTGAGGCCCATGGTGCGGATCGCCGCCGGGTCGGGGCCGATGAAGGTCAGGCCCGCCGCCTGTACCGCCGCCGCGAAGTCGGCATTTTCGGACAGGAAGCCAAAGCCGGGATGCACTGCGTCGCAGCCCGTCGCCAGCGCCGCCTCGACAATGCTCTCGCCGCGCAGATAGGACTCGGCGGGCGGGGGCGGGCCGATCAGTACGGCCTGATCGGCCATATAGACCGGGATGGAATGGGCGTCTGCCTCCGAATAGACCTGCACCGTGCTCAGGCCAAGCTCGCGGCAGGCGCGTATGATGCGGACGGCGACCTCGCCCCGGTTGGCGATCAGAACCTTGTGGATCACGAATCTTGCGGCGCGTGCGGCGGCATGGCGGCTGCGACCTCAGCCACCTGCGGCTGCTCTTCGGCTTTGGGCAGGGCGTCGTCGAAAGTGATGACACGATAGCCCTCGGCGTATTCCATTTCTTTGCCTTTTGCCTCGTTGGCTGCCCATTCCCGGATGCGCTCCGCCGGGTCCCAGCCGTTCATCTGGCTGACGTGCTTCTTGAGCGCTTCGATCTTGAGGTCGATGGTGTCGGTGATGTTCACGAAGGTGTCGTTTTTGTCCCAGGCCATGACATAGACCTTGTAGGTCTTGTGGGCGGTCAGCCCTTCCGCTTCGAGTTCCTTAAAGAGCGTGGGCATCCCTGCCGCGGGGAACACGGCATCGATAGCCGCCGTCGCCGCAGCGCGGTGGTCGGGGTGGTTGATGTAGCCGCTGCCCGCCCACAGCGCCTGCGGGTCGCCGCACAGGAGCGTATCCGGACGGAACTTGCGGATTTCGCGCACCAGCCGCTTGCGGAGCGCGATGGTCGGCTCAAGCATTCCGTCCGGCTCGCGCAGGAAGACCACGTTCGTGACGCCGACCACTGCCGCTGCCGCGAGTTGCTCCGCCTCGCGGATGCGCATGGCCTCCTCTTTGGTGATGTGCGGGTCGAGAATGCCCACGTCGCCGCTGGTGCAGAGGACGTAGCAAACCTCTGCGCCCTCCCTGACCCAGCGGGCAATCGTCCCGGCACAGGAGAACTCAATGTCGTCGGGGTGCGCCGCGATGACCATGACGCGCTTGGGTGTGTACGTATGATTTGCCACTGCGAACCTTACTCCTACTCAAAAAGCGTTGCAACCTTCATCTCGCAACCACCGGTCCGCCTGTAAGCGACAGGCGGACCGCCAGGGTAGGCTGTTAGCGTGTATAGTATCCGATGTGCCTGAACCGCGAAACACGCCAGGCCAGTGCCACTCTCCGTTCTGGGCGATAAGCGCCTGTTTTAATGAATCTCGCCTGAAAGAACAGGCGAAAAACAGGTGTTGTCTTGCGGAAGGGTTCGTGAAACTGACCACAACAATTCTCTGCCAGGCTGGATTGCCAGGCGAGTTTAGCACATTTGTTCTGGCCTGTCAAGGTTCAGCGACACTGGTGATTATGCCTATCGCGGGCGTCTTGTCCAGTGGGTGAAAGCTACCCTGTCCTGGACGGTAGAAGTCTCCCGGCACTGGTGGCAAGGCCTTCGCGGGGTGTGGGTGGGTCCAGCTCAAGAAGCGCCCACTGACCCGGCTGGCTTTCAAGTCCTCCCATGGCGGTGGATTGTGGAACGAACCCTGGCCTGGCTCAACTTTAACCGTCGGCTGAGTAAAGATTGCGAATTGTGACCTCAAACCACTGAGACATGGATGTATCTTTCCATGTCGCGCCTGTTGCTGCGTCGATTGCCTAAAACAAAGTCTTAGCAAACACCTTTCCAGAGGGTCTCTTACTGAACCCGCAGCTTTTCGCGCAAGGTCGTATTGATCTGTTCCCAAATGCCCTGCCGTCACCACCGCCGATAATAGTCAAACACCGTATTTGTAGGGTGGACAATCATGTGGTAGCAAATGCCACTGACAGCCCGTCCGCAGTACGTATAAAATCGCCTTCACAATTTCGCGCCGACTCCAGGTAATAGGCCGTCCCCCTGGCAACGGAGCGGGAACTAATGGTTCCAACATGGTCCATTCTGCGTCGCTCAAATCTGTACTGTAGGCTTGCCGTCTCATGGTTTGCTCCTTCTACCCTTGACTCCTCTCGATCTTATCTTTCCAGATGGCCTCTGACTGATTCAGGTGCACTTTGACCAGCGCAGCAGCCGGGGCTGGCTGGTTCCCGCCTGGTAAAGTGGTACGCTGCGCAGCGTGCTGCGATCCGGCGTGATCACCTGCGCATAGGGCAAAGACTGGCTCGAATTTGGATCGCGGCGCAGGTAAGCCAACTGCGAGCCGTCCGGCGACCACTGCGCCGGGCCGGTGACGTCGCTGCTGACTTCGCTTGCCGCCGTGCCATCCAACGCGACCAGGTACAGCCTGCTTTCTCCATAGAACCGCCCGATAGAAGCGCCAAGCTGTAACGCGGCCAGCGAACCATCTGGCGAAGGCGTGAGCAGCCATTGATCGGCGTCCTCAAGATTGTCGAGCAGGCGATAGCGCTGGCCTGTGGCAACCTCGGCCAGTTCGATACTCATCCGGTCAGCCCGTTTCGCCGTATAGCCCAACCATTTGTGACTGCCATTGGCAATCACCTGAATGTTGGTGATGTCGTCCATGTCGTCGGTGATTTCGTGCCTGCCAGAGCCATCGGCCTGCGCCCAGGTCAGATGCAGCCGCCGATCTTGATCGGCTGTCCCGCTGGCCCAGGCCACGACCACCAGGTCGCCATTCGGCGACCAGAAGCGGCTGGAACCGCCTGGCACGTTGAACTGCGAATCCAGGATGCTGTCCGCGTCCTGGACGAGCGTCGTCCGGTCTTTGCCATCGATGTCCGCCAGATCAACACGTATTTTGCCCTCATGCCAGGTCGGCAAGACGATCCGCTTGCGGGCATTGTCAATGGACACGCTGATCTGCCGGGTGGTGGGCGGACGGCGGAGCGGCATGGCATAGAGCATGTCGGATGCCAGATCGCTGACCACATCGCTGGCAATCGTTTCGTAGCGCCTATCGGCCACGTGCAGTGCGACGACATCCCTGGCCGCCCCGGCGAGGCGTTCTCGCAAGTATATCCAGGAGGCGCCGTCGGCAGACCAGGCGGCCAGTGCAGGCACGCTCGACACCTGGCCGGAACTGCTGCGCGTCCAGGCTGCGCCGTCGATGTCGGCCATTTGCAGCGTGCCGTCGCTGCGCATGATGTCAAAACTCCAGCGCGAAACGCAGCCCTCCGCGAGCATACAGGGACGGTGGCTTTGCAGCGCGACGAACTGGCCGGCAGGCGACCAGATGATCTGATCGGGGGCCTTGTTCGCTGCAAAGGGCAGGCTGGCCTGCTGGCTCGGCGACCACAAAACGATCTGCCATGCGCCATCCAAGCCTTCGGCGAAGGCGGCGAATTGTGCCCCGCGCGGCGACCATGCGCCGGTGCGCAAGGTGCTCTCCCTGGCAAAATCAATGCGCCGCAGCCTGTCACCGACTGACCATAGCGTTATTTGCGTTCCGGCGTTGTTCATCGCCTGCGTGACGCTCAGGTAGTCGGGATCGGTAGCCCAGTTAAGGCTGATCTGCGCGCTTCCGATGCCAGAGAAACGCGAGTTCTGCGAGTTACTCTGGGCAGGCAAGACACCGTAGAGGGCCGTTCGCTTGCCACTGCCATCGGCATTGACCACCGACAAATAAATCTTTTGATCGTCGTCTGACCATACATAAGCAAGGCGGCTGCTGTCCGCAGACCAGCGTATATTTCTGAAGCGGTTATAACCCCCACCGGTATCGGCAATACCGCGCTGCACGACAACGGATTGAGGGGGGATAGTTGAGTCGCTGATACGCTGAATGATCAGGCTGCTGGTGCTTTCCGGCGAACCGGGTTCGTCGGGCTGGAACAGCGCCGCGAACTTACCATCCGGCGAAGGAATGCCGAAGACCGACTGCTGGCTGCGTGAGTCCAGCATATCTCGGCCCGAATTCAGATCGACCAGGTCAAAAGTCAGGGAACTGCGCGTATAACCGTTGATCAATTGCAGGCAGGCATATTGATCGGGGATGCGCGCCGCATAGATGCTGACTGCCACCAGCAACCCCAGAGCCACCGACCCCTTGAGGGTCATCCGCCCAAACCGCAAATACCAGCGGCGAGGGGGTTCCGTCAACATGGCGAACACCTCATTCAGTTCATTGCACTAAAGACTTATCGTAAAGAGACGTGAATGCTCGTGGGTGGATTGTACTACGAAGTCGTGAAGTTCTGATGAAGATAACCTTGCACCTCCTGACGGCGCTCTCCGCAAATCTCAGCGCGCACCGAAGTGTGCTACACTGCCAGGGGACAATCAAGTCTCCGGTAGTGGAAACGCAGAGCAAACGAGGAGAGCGTACCATGCGTACCCATATCAAAAGCGGCAAAAGAAGCCTTCTGATTGTCGCCCTGTTGATCAGCTTCCTGTTCGCCTCACAGAGGCCCGCGCTGGCCGCGAACACGATCAACGTGACGGGCGAGGCCGCTGTGCGCGTCGTCCCCGACGAGGTGATCATGGCGCTGGGCATTGAAACCTGGGACAAGGACCTGAACACGGCCAAGACTCAGAATGATGCCATCATTGCCAAACTCAAGGCGCTGGCGACCCAGTACCAGATCAAACCGGAAAAAGTGCAGACCGACTTCGTCAACATCGAGCCGCGCTACCATGACGACTACGAAAAACGGCAATTCATCGGCTATTTTGTGCGCAAGACCCTGATCATCACGCTCAACGACATCACCAAGTTCGACGACGTGCTCAGTGGGGCGCTGCTGGCCGGGGCGAATTACGTGCACGGCATCGAGTTCCGCACCACCGAGTTGCGCAAATACCGTGACCAGGCGCGGGCAATGGCGATCAAGGCCGCCCGCGAGAAGGCCGATGCGCTGGCCGCCGAATTGGGGCTGGAAGTCACCAAAGCCCTGAGCATTTCGGAGAGCGGGGCGGGTTGGTTTTCAAGCTACGGCAGTTACTGGGGATCGCACTGGGGCGGGATGCAGAGTCAGAACGTCGCCCAGAACGTGAGCAGCGGGAGTGCTGGCGACTTTTCAGACAGCACGATTGCTCTGGGGCAGATCACGGTAAGCGCCAGCGTATCCGTCCAGTTCGAGGTCCAGCCCAAGAGTTCGTAATGCGGCTGGCACTTTGCATTGGCCTCACCCCCCTGGCCCCTTCCCCGCTGCGCAGAGAAGGGAGAGCGGTCAGCGGTGCGTGGGTATTCTGACTCCCCTCTCCACCCTGTGGAGAGGGGTCGGGGGTGAGGTCAACGCCTCACTCGATCACGATCAAATCCTGCCAGCCCTTTGTCAGGGCTTCCCCGCCGCCGGGCCGCGCTACGATGATGTCCTCGACCCGCGCCGAAAACCCGGTGGGCGAAAAGACGCTTGGCTCGACGGTGAAGCACATGCCGTCTTCCAGCGGTGTTTCGTCGCCTTCGGTCAGGAAGGGCGGCTCGTGCACATCCAGGCCGATCCCGTGACCGAGCCGGTGCCGAAAATACGGCCCGAACCCGGCCTCCACGACAACAGCGCGCGCAGCCCGATCTGCATCCTGGCAGGTGGCTGCCCCGGCGCGCAAGGCTTGAATACCTGCCCGCTGCGAGTGCATAACGGTCTGATGAATCTTGATCGCTTCGGCGTCGGGGTGACCCAAAAAGGCAGTGCGCCCGTAGTCGTAACAGTAGCCCTCGAAGGCCGCCCCGAAATCGAACAGGAGCGAGACAGGCGGCAGCAGTGGCACGTTGCGAAGGGTGTTCCCATGACCGAGGCCGAGCCTGTGCTGTGGGCCGCTGTTGTACATAGCCGTCGTGAAGGAAGGGCCAATCGCGCCGTGCTTGCGCAACTGGAAATCCACCTCCGAGGAGATTTCGGCCTCGGTCATACCATGCTTCAACTGCTTCACCACAGCGTCAAAGGCGGCTTCGGTGACGGCCCCGGCCCGGCGCAGCACGTCGATCTCCTCCGGCGACTTGATGCGGCGCAGCGGGCGCAGCAGGTCGGTGGCGCTGGAAAAGACGACGCCGGGAACCAGTTTTTGGAACGCGATTGCCGTTTCGGCCCAACCGTAGTTGCCAAGCGCGATGTGTGGCCGCTCGCCCAGTTTGAACGAGGCCAGCAGGTCTTTCGCCAGCGCAAAGGCATCGTCGCGGTCAGCGATAATCCGAACGTCGCCCAGGTTGACGCCCTCCATGTGGAATTCAGCGGTCATGCGCGGCAGCGTCACGATTGGCCCGGCGGTCTGCGTGATGAACGCGCCTTCCATCCAGCGCCCCGGGTAGAGCGTCATGCCAAAGTTCGGCATATCGCGCGGGATGCCGGTCAGATACTGCAAATCCGCCGAGATCGGCAAAAACGCCACATCCACCGAGGCCGCCGCCATCTGCTGGCGGAAACGGTTGAGCCGCCCTTCGTAATCCATCCGTCCACTCTCCATCTTGATGGAAACACCACGATGGGCGGTGATTCTACCTGATATTTTGATTGCTATATTTCCCAATTCCGCTTATGATCGGTGTGCGTGCGTTACTTAGACAATAATGAGGGGCATATGCGTCTACAAAGATTCCTTACCTGTCTACTGGTGCTGGTTCTGGCATTGGCCGGGGTGAGCAGCCACAGGGCTGTTGCCGCCGATGCCAAGACGCTGGTGATCGGCACGGCTGAAAACGTGACTTCTCTGGACCCGGCTCGTGGCTACGAGCAGGAAACCAGTACCGTCCATAAGGCGGTCTATGACACGCTGGTCACATTCCCTGCTGGCAGCGTGGATAAGATCATCCCGAACCTGGCAACTTCCTGGAAGGTCTCCGACGACGGCCTGACCTACACCTTCACGCTCAAGGACGGTGTGGTCTTCTCGACGGGTAACCCGCTGACCTCTGCCGACGTGGTCTTCTCCTTCAACCGCATGAAGAACATCAAGAGCAACCCGTCTTCACTGGCGGCTGGCATCGACAGCGTGTCCGCGCCTGATCCGAAGACGGTGGTCGTCAAACTGAAGGCCCCCGATCCGTCGATCCTGGCCGTTTTGATCTTTACGTCCTTCGCGGTGATGGACTCCAAAGCCGTCAAGGAACACGGGGGCACGGATGCCGCCGACGCCGACAAAACGGACAAGGCCGAGCAGTGGCTCAACCAGAACTCGGTTGGCACTGGCCCATACATACTGACCAAATGGGAGCAGCACAACCAGATCGTTCTGGTCAAAAACCCGAAATATGGTGGGCCGGCTCCGGCCTTTGATCAGGTGATCTTGCGCGACATCAAAGAGGCGGCCTCGCAGAAAGCCGCCCTCGAAGCAGGCGACATCGATATTGCGCTCGACCTGTCTGCCGATCAGTCCGCCAGCATCAAGAGCAACCCCGATCTCAAGCTGTACGAGGGGCCAAGCGCCTTCGTCTTCTTCCTGCTCATGAACCGCGATCCGAAGATTGGCGGCCCGGTCAGCGACCCTCTGGTCGAGAAGGCCATCCGCCTTGCACTGGATTACGACGGCATCCTGAAGCTGGCCGGAGGCGCGGCGGTGCAGCCACCGTCGGTCATCCCGGTGGGCTTTGCCGGCACACTCGGCCAGGATAAGGTGCTCAAGCGCGATCTGGGCGCAGCGAAGAAACTGCTGGCCGATGCCAAGCAGGACAAAGGCTTCAGCGTCGATATGGAATACTGGGACACGACCTATGCGGGCGTCAACTTCAGCACGATGGCCCAGAAGATTCAGGCCGACCTGAAAGAGATCGGCATCACGGTCAACCTGAAGCCGGGAACGCTTGACGTCACGCTGCCCAACTACCGGGACGGCAAAGAACAGATGGGCATGTGGTTCTGGGGGCCGGATTTCATCGATGCCTTGAACTACGTCGAATTCCTGCCCGACTATAAGGTCGGCAAGCGCGCCAACTGGACAAATGCCAACTCGGACAAGGAGATTCAGGATTGGCGAGACGCTGTTAAGGTCGAGGTGGATGCGGCCAAACGCGCCGATCTGTTCGGCAAGATACAGCTTTACCTGCAAGACAAAGGGCCGTGGGCGCCGTTTTTGCAGCCCGGCGTGCAGGTGGGCTATCGTGCCGATCTGAAGGGCATGGCGTACAACCCGATCTGGCTCATCGACCCGGCGACGTTCAGCAGATAGGAACCTTTCATCCAGCGCTCCCTGCCACCCGATAGGCGATTGCAGGTGTCTCGTGTTTTGAGACCTCCTCTCCGGGGCAGGGAGCGCGGCTCACTGCATTATGCCGCTTTACCTGTACGTCCTGCGCCGTCTGATCGTGATGATCCCGATGCTCATCGGGATCACGTTGGTGTCGTTCATAATCGGCCATGCCGTCCCTGCCGATCCCATCGCGGCCAACCTGAGCCAGCGGGCCATGTCCGATCCGACGGTGGTGGCGGCCTTCAAAGCGGAATGGGGCCTCGATCAACCCGTTCCGGTGCAGTACCTGGTTTATGTCAGCAATCTCGTACAGGGCAATCTGGGCAGGAGTATCCGCAGCCGCCGCCCCGTATTGGATGACCTGAAGGCGTACCTGCCCGCCACATTCGAGCTTGCCACCACCGCTACGGTTATCGGCGTGGCGGCGGGTCTGGTTCTGGGCGTCCTATCCGCCGTCTTTCGCAATTCCTGGCTCGACTACATCGCGCGGTTTGTGTCCTTAATCGGGATCAGTTCACCGGTGTTCTGGCTGGCGCTGATTGCGCTGCTGGTGTTTTATGTGCGGCTGCGCTGGCTGCCGGGGCTGGGGCGGCTGGATTCGACGATTCCCGCGCCGCCAACCGTCACCGGCCTGTTTACCGTTGACAGCCTGCTGGTCGGGGACTGGCGCGCCTTTTCCAACGCCTTCAGACACCTGATCCTGCCCAGCATGGTGCTTGCCAGCTACAGCATGGGCCTGATCACGCGCATCACGCGGGCCTCGATGCTGGAAAGTCTCACTCAGGATTACGTTCGCACGGCGCGCAGCAAGGGGCTGCGGGAACTGGTTGTACTCCGTCGTCACGCGCTCCGCAACGCGCTGATCCCTGTCATCACCGTCATCGGATTGTCCTACGGCAACCTGTTGTCCGGGGCGGTGCTGACCGAAACGATTTTTGCCTGGCCTGGTATCGGGCGGTATGCTTTCCAGGCGTCAAGCACGCTCGATTTCCCGGCGATTATGGGCGTGAGCATCCTGATTGCTTTCATTTTTATCGTCGTGAATCTGATGGTGGATGTCCTCTATCACATCGTTGACCCAAGACTCCGCACACGCTGACCGCTGGCGGCCCCTGCGCAGCCCGCAAATCTTGATCGGCGTCGCCGTGATGGTGTTCTGGGTGGCGGGCACGCTCGTCGCGCCATTAACACTCCCTCACGATCCATTGACACAGAACATCAATGACAGCCTGCAACCACCGGGCGGCGATCATCCCTGGGGGGCGGATAAGTTGGGACGCGATATCTTCACCCGCGTCATTTACGGCGCGCGGATCACGCTGCCTGCCGGATTTCTGGCAGTCATCGCTTCCTTAATGGTCGGCATGAGCGTAGGCGCACTGGCGGGCTACCTGGGCGGTTTGTGGGACGAACTGCTGATGCGCCTGACGGACGTGGTGTTTGCCTTCCCGACGATCATCCTGGCAATGGCGATTGCGGCGGCGCTTGGCCCCAGCGTGACCAATGCCATTCTCACCATTGCGATTGTGTCCTGGCCGAACTATGCACGGGTGACGCGCGGCCTGGTGTTGAGTCTCAAGCACAACGAGTACGTGGAAGCGACCCGATCCATCGGCGCCACGCACGGCTACATCCTGCTGCGCACCATTTTGCCCAACGCGCTCGGTTCGCTGATCGTACTGGCGACCATCGACCTGGGCAACGCGATCCTGGTCTTCGCCGGGTTGAGCTTTCTGGGGCTTGGCCCGGCTCCCGAAACGCCGGAGTGGGGCCGCATGGTCGCCGACGGACTTAGCTTCTCCGATCAGTGGTGGGTCAGCGCCTTTCCCGGCTTGGCGATCTTCACCGTCGTGATGGCCTTGAACTTTATGGGCGATGGCCTGCGCGATGCGCTCGATCCACGTTCGCGGGAACGATAGATCGCCTCGATTGTGGCCCCTCCTGACAAGGGTAGAATTCAGCAGCGATAAGACAACGCTTGAAGCCTGAACAACCAACGGCGCAAGAAAGGTGGTAGAGCAGCATGGCGCAGCGCATGGCCCTGTATATGCAGGATAAGCACAGCATCCGCTACGAAATCGACATGGTGAAATACGCCGAGGAGCGCGGCTTCTCGGAAATCTGGCAGGCCGACACGCGGCTGGCCCGCGACTGCGTTGTGCTGATGAGTGCCTTCGCTGCCCAAACCAGACGTCTGCGGCTCGGTTCGGGCGTGCTGCCCATCTGGACGCGCAACCCGGCAGTGATCGCCGCCACCTTCAGCACGCTCTGGGAACTGGCCGGGCGCGATCCCGACGGGCGAGGGCGGATCATGCTCGGCCTGGGCGCGTGGTGGGAGCCGATCAGCAGCCGTGTCGGGGTCAGGCGCGAGCGCCCGCTGGACGCCATGCGCGAACACGTGGAGGCGATCCGGGCACTGTTCAGGATGGAAGAAGTGACCTACCAGGGCGATTTTGTGCACCTGGATCGGGTCAGGCTGGACGTAGCGTTCGGAGACGCTTCGCCGCGCGACATCCCGATCTACATCGGCGCGACGGGGCCGAAGATGCTGGAACTGGCAGGGGAAATCTGCGACGGGGTGGTGCTGAACTACGTCGTCTCGGTGGATTATATCCGCGAGGCGGTGGCGCTGGTGGAAAAGGGCGCACAACGGGCTGGCAGGACGCTGGCCCAGGTGGATCGCCCGGAACTGCTGGTGTGCTGTCTCTCCGATACTGACCCGGCGGCGGCCATGCTGGAGGGCAAGAAACTGGTCGCCTATTACCTGGGCACGGAGCCGCATATCATGAAGGCCAGCCAGGTGGACGAGGAGCTGATCGCCAGGGTGCAGCAGATCGTCGGCTGGCCCGCCACTGAAGCCGACTATCTGCGGGCGGCCCAGATCATCCCCGACAACGTGGTCAGGCACTTGATGGCCGTCGGCACGTCCGAGGAATGTCGCACCAAAGTGGCCGAATACATTCGCGCGGGCGTCACCTGCCCGATCCTGTACCCGATGATGGACGACATCAAGCCCGTGATCGATGCCTTCGCAGACTGGACTCCGTGATGGTTCGATCCTGCTATATAATTCGGGCAAAGTCGGTTTGGGGCGTCGATTGGCGGCATGAAACTGCAAGTCATCCAGCTTGAACCCTACGACGACGTGATCTCCGTGCGAGATCGCCTGTCGTTCGTCAACACCGAGCGCGTCTTGCTGGTCTGGCCGCGCGCAGGCAGCATCCTGAAGCGCAAACTCGACCTGGTGCTCATCCAGCGCGAAGCGGCCCGGCGGCGCACGCGGCTGGCACTGGTGACGACAGACCCGGACGTGATCGACCACGCCGCCGATCTGAACATCTCCACGTTCGAGTCGGTGGATGCCAGCCATCGAACAGGCTGGAAGAAGCCCCTCAGTAAAGTCTTCGTGGACCGCTCGGATCGGCCCGACAACGCGCCCGATCCCTACGAACTGCGACTGGCAGCCAGCCGACTGCAGACGCTGACCCCGCAGCAAAGGCAGGTGCGGCGGGCTGTGCGGTTGGTGGCGGCGGTGGTGCTGGCGGCAGCCTTATTCGCCGTGCTATACATCGTCGGCCCCAGCGCCGACATCACGCTGACGCCCGCGCAGCGCCAGATTAGCGCGACGGTGCGGCTGGTGGCCGACCCGACCATCTCCCTGGTGGACGTGGAAAACGGCCACATTCCGGCGGCCCTGGTCGTGATCGAGGTGCAGACCCAGGCCAGCATCCCGACCACAGGCAGCAAGGACGTGCCGAGCACACTTGCCAGTGGAACCGTCGTTTTCACCAACCAGACCGGGACGCCTGTCTTTGTCCCGGCAGGAACGGTTGTCAGCGCGATAGGGACATCCCCTGTGCGTTTCCGCACCGTAGCCGACGTGACGGTTGAGGCAGGCGTCAACCGGACGGCTGAGGCAACCATCGAAGCCATGCAGGACAGCGCAGGGCCGGTGGGGAACATCGAGCCAAACCTGATCATCAACATCGAAGGGCCGCTGAATCAGAGCCTTTCCGTGCGCAACCCGGAAGCGACGCGCGGCGGTACGATTCGTCAGCAGGGCATCGTCACCAAAGCCGATGTGGACAACCTGCTGATCCTGGCGCGCGAGAAGATCAAACAAACCTCGCTGGCCGAGTTCAACCCACGCCTGACCGGGACTCAGTTCATCGCCCCCGACTCGATCAAGATCGTGGAGGAGCGCCCGGAATGGACTTCGTACAGTGCCTTCGTGGGCGATTTTGCGGACAGCCTCACGCTCACCTTGCGCGCTAGAGTCCAGGCATTGGTCATTGACGAGCAGTTGGCGCGGCAGGCATCCCTTGCCAGCCTCGCCTCACGGGTTCCAGCCGGGCAGCAGATCGCGCCGGACAGCGTGGCCTTCACGCGCGGCGCGATCCAGGGCACAGACGCCAAAGGGCTGGTCACGTTCCTGATGTCGGCGTCGGCGAACGTTGGCATCGCCATTGACGCGGAGCGCGTGCGCCAGCGGCTGGCCGGGGTGAGCGTGGCCGACGCGATGAACATCCTGCAACGCGAATGGCTGCTCGACCCGCGCCGCCCCCCGCAAATCCAGGTATCGCCCACTCTCCTGGGGCGGCTACCGCTACTGCCTGTGCGGATCAACGTCCGCGTCCTGGGATGATGGACAGCGCCCCTCAGACTGCGGCTCAGACTGCTGCACGCGGGCGACTGCTCGGCATCGACCACGGTGCGAAAGTGATCGGGCTGGCGGTCTGTGATGCGCACTGGATCGCGCCGCGCCCGCTGCAAGTGCTGGTTCGCAAATCCCGCGCTGAAGATTTCGCCGCCATCAACGCCATCATCGCGCGGCAGCAGATCGCTGCCGTCGTGGTTGGCCTGCCCGAACAGCCGATGGAAGGGGCCAGCAACGCCCAGGCCAACACGGTGCGGCGTTGGGCCACGCGGCTGGCGGCGGCGGTCAACGTCCCGGTCTATCTTTGGGAAGAGCAGTTCAGTTCCCTCGAAGCGGAACGGCTGGCCGAAGAAGCCGGGATACGACTGAGCGGGCGGATCGATGACCGGGCCGCCGCCGTGATTTTGCAAAGTTTCATCGATGCCCACCCGCCCGGCACGCCGCTGCCGAAGCCGGTCAAGGGGTGACCTTACCGCCAGACCCCTCTCCGAATTCGGAAAGGGCGAACCGGACGGCGCTTTTCTGGCATTCTGGCTCCCCTCTCTGCTTGCGGGCAGGGGCCGGGGGTGAGGTTCTGCAAAACGTGTCGAACTCACTCACGTCCGGTACACGATGTCGCGCCGATTGAGCATCCCCACCAGTCGGCCCGCCTCGAACACGGGCGCATGGTTCATGCCTTTGGCTTCCAGCGCTTCCAGCGCCGATTGCAGATCGTCGTCGGCGTTGACCAGGCACAGCCGTTCGCGCGGAAGCATGGTCTGTTCGACGCGCACTTTGCCCCATTCCAGGCGTGGAATCCTGTCAACTTCTGCCGCCGTCACCATGCCCACCAGATCGCTGCCGACCATGACCGGGAATGCCTGATCGCGGGCGTGGTCGAGGTAGCGCCAGGCCAGAATCGCCAGCGGCCAGTTGGGTTCGACCAACGGCACGTTAAAGCGCATGACGCGCCGCACCGGGGTGTGCAGGGGCAGCGCAGCGCCTCGTGCGGCACGGTAGCTGGCACTGGCCGCCGAAAACACAAAGGCGGCGATCAGCAGAAACCAGATGCCGTTGAACGTCTCGCCGCGCAGCATGATCCAGATGCCGCCAAGCGCAAATAAGGCCGCCAACCCCTGCCCGACCCGGCTGGCCTGCCGGGTGGCCTGCCGATAGCTGCCACCGATCTGCCACAGCGCTGCTCGCAGCACGCGCCCACCGTCCAGTGGGAAGCCGGGCAAGAGATTGAACAGCGCCAGGGTCAGGTTGACCAGGGCCAGCCAGGCGCAGGCCGCACCGGCCAGCCCGCCCAGCCTGGACAGCCCGCCGAAGCAGATCGCCAGGATGACACTAGAAATTGGCCCGGCGATGGCGATCCAGAACTCCTGGACGGGCCGCTCCGGGTCCCGTGCGATCTGCGCCACGCCGCCAAACAGATACAGCACAATCTGCACGACGGGGATGCCGTAGCGCATCGCCACCAGCGAATGGGCCAGTTCGTGCCAGAGAATCGAACCGATGAAAACGAACGAACTGAACAGCCCGACCATCCAGTACAATAGAGGATTAGCGCCCGGAGCCACGCCGGGCAACAAACGTGCCGCAAGGCTGTAAGTGACGAAGAACGCAATAAAGGCCAGACTGATGTTGATCTTGATTTCGATATTGCCGATACGTCCGAGGGACCACCCTTGAGGGATCATGCCCTATCCTTACATTTACAGATGAGAACGGTTGATGTATAACTGATATTAAGTCGTGACACAGCACACTTCGATGACAGGGAGCCTCGCTATGGAAACACAAAGGGCAGCATTCCTACAGTATCTGCGCGAGGTCAAACATTACGCTCAGAACACGATTGCTGCCTACGATAATGACCTCTCTCAGTTTATCCGATTTGCCGATACCTGGGGGCAAGCCCCGATCAAACAGTGGTCGGATATCAGCGTGGAGCTGGTTAATGCCTACATCGCTAGCCTTTCCGAAGCGCAGTATGCCTCATCGACCATTACGCGCAAGGTTGCGACCATCAAGTCTCTCCTGAATTATCTCAATTCTCCCGCCACGCGGCGAAACCCTTTATCCAAACAACTGTCGAAACTACGAGTCGTCAAGCAGCAGCCCAAGTCGCTGACGCCAGACGAAGTGGAGCGCCTGCTTCATGTACCTGCTCAACATGGCGTAAACTCGCCCCGGACACTCCGAGATTGTGCTTTGCTGGCTGTGCTCTACGCGACAGGAATGCGCGTCACCGAAGCGGTGACGCTGGACGTGTCCGACCTGCATCTGGACGAGGGCTATCTGATCTGTGCCGAAGACGGGCGGCAGGCACGCCGCATTCCGATTGACCAGGGCGTCGTAGCCCTCTTGCGGCGCTACCTGAGCGAAGCACGTCCCCGGCTCATTCGCCATGCCGAAGCTACAGCACTCTTCGTCAACCACCGGGGCAAACGCCTGACCCGACAGGGCCTGTGGCTGATCATCAAAGCCCATGCCGAGGCTGCTGGGCTGGGCAGCAAGGTAACACCGCATACGCTCCGGCATTCCTTTGCCATGCACCGTCTTCAACAAGGTGCTGAACTGCGTGAGATTCAGCACTTGCTCGGCCACGCCAGCCCTTCGACCACGCAAATCTACACGCGCTATTCTACAACGGCTGAGAACCAGGCGCGCCCACATGGTATAATCGGCGGGTCGAAACAGCTACCTATACAGCAGGAAACTGGATGAGAACTCCCTCCTTTAGCCGCAGCGATTACCTGGCCGCTGCGGACGTGATCCGCAAGGCAACCGCGCACCGGCCCACCGTCGGGCTGATACTCGGTTCGGGGCTGGGGGCACTCGCGGATTCTGTCGAAGCACCCAGCATCATCCCTTACGAGCAGATTCCGCTCTGGCCGCGCTCCACTGTCGCCGGGCACCAGGGCCGCCTCGTTATCGGCAGGCTGGAAGGCCAGACGGTCATGGTTTTGCAGGGTCGGGTTCACTTCTATGAAGGCTATTCGATACAGGAGATCGCCTTTCCGGTGCGCGTCATGCAGGCGATGGGCGTCCAAACCCTGATCGTCACCAACGCCGCCGGGGGCATTAACAAATCCTACGTGTCCGGCGACCTGATGCTGATCAGCGACCACATCAATTTTCCTGGGATGGTTGGGAACAACCCGCTGGTCGGCCCCAACGACGAGCAACTGGGGCCGCGTTTCCCGGATATGTCCAGTGCCTACGACGGCAAGCTGCGCGCGCTGGCACGTCGGGTGGCAGCGCAGGCCGGCTTCACGCTGCACGAGGGCGTCTACGCCTGCCTGTCCGGGCCAAACTTCGAGACGCCCGCGGAGATACGAATGCTGCGGGCCATCGGGGCCGACGCCGTTGGCATGTCCACCGCGCCGGAAGTCGTCGCAGCGCGGCACGCCGGGATTCGCGTGATGGGCGTGTCAGGTATCAGCAACGCGACCATCGATACGGTGGACTCCAGCCTGAAGACTTCGCACGAGGAAGTGCTGTACAATATGAACAACAGCATTGTCCCCAAGCTGGCGACGCTCATCCGAGGTGTACTGTCGTCAATGGATAGCGCGTGATCGGATCGTGACACGGGTTGTCTTTTTCATTGAGCAGATTGCCAACGGCCTGTACCTGATCTGTGCTGTCGGGCTGTTGTTTTCGGTGCGCTCGTTCTTCATTTCCCGCCGCGAATTGTGGGCTGCCGAATTTGAACTTGAGCGCGAGCAGGCGCAGCGCAAACAGGCCAGCGCCATCACCTGGACGCTGGGTCTGGTCGAGATCGTGCTGGCAATTTACGCGGTGGCGACGGTGGTCGCGCCCACGCTGCGCAATGATGTGGTGGCCCCTGGCGGCAGTTCCGGCGGTGTGCCCGATCAACCCTTTATCACCAGCACACCCGGCGGTGATGGGCTGGCAGTCAACGATCAGGGCACGCCACTCGGTGACAACAGCGTGGAAGCAATGATGCTGACCGTGACCGCTGCCGTGCAGAATGCCAACGGTAGTGGGCCGAAAATCCTGGCGACGCCCACCATCTCGCCCACGCCTGTTGGCACGATCATTGCCGGTGACCCACCGCCGCTTGGCTGCGATAAGACGAACGCCCAGTTGGAAGTGCCTGCCAACGGGCAGGTGCTCTTCGATTCTGTGACGGTGATCGGAACCGCGCAGACCGAGAATTTTGCTTTCTACAAATTCGAGCTGAACGGGCCGAGCACGGGCGGCGCTTATGCCCCGGTAGGCGGCGACAAGACCTCGCCCGTTCCGAGCAAGGGTGTACTAGGGCAGCTTGCCCTCAGCCCGTTCCAGCCGGGCACGTACCTTTTCCGGCTGACCGTCTTCGACAATAAAAATGCGCTGCGCGCGCAGTGCGTGGTCACCGTTCATGTGCGGGAGCGCCCGCCCACGCCCACGCCGCCCGGCGGCGGGGCACAGTAGCACACTAAGGAGAACCACTGGTGATCACTCTCCCCGGTAAACCGGGGAGCTTCTCAGGCTACGCTCGCCCCAACGGGCCACGTTAACGCCTGACCGCCCGAACGGAACGTCGCCGTCAGGCATCCGGGCGGACTGAACG
>Ga0070741_10000854_pt1 | contig 101625 bp, 96 predicted proteins | sample Coa_R1_4_FD_66440 | JGI IMG/M metagenome (GOLD analysis project Ga0070741, IMG submission 66440) | Surface soil microbial communities from Centralia Pennsylvania, which are recovering from an underground coalmine fire - Coalmine... | ecosystem: Environmental > Terrestrial > Soil > Unclassified... | reverse complement strand
CGCGTATTCCCGGCGCGCTGGCTCGGTCACAGGGCCCCCTTTCCGGTGCGTGGTTCGGTAACACCGGTTTTGAGGCAACCCCTTCCGTTTCGGTAACACTTGTTCTGAGGGTGATCGCCGACTTGTCGTGGCCGCGCCCGCGGGAGTAGGATGCCGCCACCAGGAGTGCCCCGAACCGCCAAGGAGGGCGTCATGCTCGAGCGGCTCATCTCCGGCGACAACCACATCGACCTCACCTACTGCCCGCCGGATCTCTGGTCCAGCCAGGCGCCCTCCAGGTGGAAGCTCCTGGTCCCCCGGGTGGAGGAGCTGGAGGACGGCTGCCACTGGTTCGTGGAGGCCCAGGACAAGGGGATGTGGAACGGGGTGGGACCGGGCTTCCTCAAGCGCGTCCCCGGCTCCTTCGCGCGCATCGACGAGATGGCCGCCTGCGGCTTCGAGTGGGACCACCGGCCGGGGGCCCGGCCGCGGCCGACCACGCCCGAGCTGCGGCTGGCCGATCTCGATCGCGACGGGCTGGACGCGGAGGTCGTCTACGGCTGCCTGATGATCAACGACATGATCGCCAGCGGCGAGCGGCGCGCCTGGGCCAACCGGATCTACAACGACTGGGCGGCCGAGTTCGCCCGCAAGTCGGATCCCAACCGGATCTTCCCGCTCGCGATCGTGCCCAACAACGACCCGCAGGTGGCGGCGGCCGAGGTGCGGCGCTGCGCCAAGATGGGGCTCAAGGGCGGCGACCTCGGGTTCAAGTCGATGAGCATCCCGCTCTACCAGCACGACTGGTACCCGCTGTGGGAGGCGGCCGCCGAGTGCCAGTTCCCCATCGCTTTCCACTCCACCGGCTTCAAGGCGCTGCGCGCGCCCGACACCCCGGCCATGGAGCAGCAGTACTTCCTCCAGTGGCGGCTGGTGCGCTCCTCGCTCTTCCAGCTCGACACCATGGAGGTGCTGGTCTCCCTGATCACCTCCGGGGCGTGCGAGAAGTATCCCGACTTCAAGTTCGTCCTCGGTGAATCGGGGGTCACCTGGCTCCCCTACGTGTTCGACCGGTTCGACACCGAGTACGAGGACCGCGCCCGCGGCCTGGGCTTCTCCATGAAGCCCAGCGACTACTTCCGGCGCCAGGGCTACGTGACCTATCAGCAGGACCAGTTCCTGGAGCCGATCATCCCGCTGGTGGGTGAGGACAACATCATCTGGGGCGCGGACTACCCGCACCCGGACTGCGTGTGGCCCGACTCGCGGCGGCACCTCGAGAAGAACCTCGGCAACCTGCCCGAGCGCGTGCAGCGGAAGATCACCTACGACAACGTGGTCAAGCTCTACAACCTGCGCTGAGCGAAAGGACCCCAATGACCTCCACCGCGCTCGAGATTCCGTCGCTCAAGGGGAAGGTCTCCGAGGAGGAATGGGCGGTCCGCGTCGATCTGGCCGCGGCCTACCGGCTGGTGTCGCGCTACGGCTGGGAGGATCTGGTCTTCACCCACATCTCGGCCCGGGTCCCCGGCACCGAGGACCAGTTCCTGATCAACCCCTACGGCCTCTTCTTCGACGAGATCACCGCCTCCAGCCTGGTGAAGATCGACCAGGCCGGCAACAAGCTGGAGGACTCGCCGTTCAGCGTCAACGCGGCCGGGTTCATCATCCACAGCGCGATCCACGCCGCGCGCCACGACGCCCGGTGCGTGCTGCACACCCACACCCCGAACGGGGTCGCGGTCTCGGCCCAGCGGGCCGGGCTGCTGCCGATCTCGCAGCACTCGCTGTTCGTCCTGAACAGCGTCGGCTACCACGATTTCGAGGGCCCCGCGCTCGACGAGGACGAGAAGCCCCGACTGGTCGCCGACCTCGGCGACAACCGCTGTCTCATCCTGCGCAATCACGGCCTGCTCACGGTCGGGGAGACGGTGGCCGACGCCTTCGTGAACATGTACTACCTGGAGGCCTCCTGCCAGATCCAGGTGCGCGCCCAGTCGGGTGGCGGCGAGCTGATCGAGGTGCCCAAGGAGATCATGGACCGGGGCTACGCCAACGCGGTGGCCAACCAGCGCCGGAACGGCGGTCAGGGCCGGCTGGTGTGGCCGGGCCTCCTGCGCCGCCTCGATCGCATCGACCCGTCGTTCCGGACCTGATCGCGGAGCGGCGCGGCCTCGCGCGGCGGGCCGCCGTCCGCGAGACTCCGGAGACATTGACCGCCGCCCCGCCGGCTCGTAGGCTCATGGCCCGCTCGGGAGCGCGCACGCGCCGCTTCAGCCGCCTCGAGTACGATCGCTTGATCGAGGCCGGCTTCTTCCGGCCGGACGACCGGGTGGAGCTGCTGGGCGGCCAGCTGGTGGTCGCCGAGCCGCAGGGCAGCCATCACTACGCGGCGCTCCGGGCGGCGCACGAGGCCCTGCGCGCGCTGTTCGGACCCGGGTGGGAGATTCGCGGCCAGGGCCCGCTGGCGCTCGATGACGAGTCGGAGCCCGAGCCGGACGTGGCCGTGGTGCCGGGCAGCTTCCGCGACTATCGCGAGGCCCACCCGAGCCGCCCCGTCCTCGTGATCGAGATCGCCGAGTCGAGCCTCGCCCTCGATCGCCACCACAAGGGCAGCCTCTATGCGCGGGCCGGTCTGGCCGACTACTGGATCGCCAACCCGGCCGAGCGGACCCTCGAGGTGTACCGGGATCCCGGGCCGGACCCGGCCACGCGCTTCGGCTGGCGCTACCGGGCGGTGACGGTGCTCGCCCGAATGGGCGACGGCCACGCCGCTGGCCCGGCCGGACCGGTCGGTGGCCGTGCACGATCTGCTGGGGTGATTGCCCCGCCTGTTCAGGGCTTTGCGCCCTGGTGGGACAGGAAGTGCGCGAGGTCCGACAGGTCCTGGTCGCCGAGCCCGGCCAGCTCCTGCGCCATCGCCCCGCCGTAGCCCAGCCGGGCCCCGCTCTGGTACTGGCGCATCGCCTTCAGGAGATAGTCCTCGCGCTGATTCGCCAGCCGGGGCATCTGCTGACGCCCGGAGAAGTCGGGGTTGTGGCACACCCCGCACGGGTGCCGCAGCGTGAGCGCGCGACCGCGCGCGAAGCGGACGGGATCTGGAGGCTCCTCCGGCGGCCGCGGCGGCGGCAGCCGGGTCACCCGGTCGGCGAACGCGGTCAGGTCGGCGTTGGTGAGCCCCTTGGCCGCTTCCACCATCGCCTCGTTGTCCCGCCGGCCCTCGCGGAACAGGAAGAGCTGGGCCACCACGAAGAAGGACGGCTGGCCGCCCAGCGAGGGCGTCTCCGGGATGCGCGACTGGCCGTCGGCCCCGTGGCAGCCCAGACAGACCTGGAACCGCTCGTCCACGGTCTGGGCCCGCGCGGGCCCGGCCGGCAGGAGGGCGCCCAGCAGGAAGACCGCGGCCGCGACGGCGCCGCGGGCCGGGGACGGCGGCGAGGCCGGCGCCGACCCGCGGTGATCCATCACGCCGGCGCTACTTCTTGCCGTAGCTGATCCGGTAGATCGCTCCCGCGTGATCGTCGGACACGAGCAGCGAGCCGTCCTTCATCACGTGCACGTCCACGGGCCGGCCCAGATAGGAGTTGTTCTCCACCAGGCCGGTGAGGAACGGCTCCATGGACTTCACGGTGCCGTCGGGCTTCAGGAACACCGCCACCACGTCCGCGGCGTACTTCTTGGTGCGGTTCCACGGCCCGTGCCGCGCGATGAAGATCGCGTTCTGGTACCGGGCGGGGAACATCTTGCCGGTGTAGAAGCGCATCCCGAGCGGGGCCGCGTGCGGGCCCAGCAGCAGCACCGGCTTCACGAAGTCCTCGCACGCCCTGCCCCAGCCGAACTGCGGATCCGCGAAGTCGCCCTGGTGGCAGTAGGGAAACCCGAAGTTCTGGCCCGGCTTGGTGACCCGGTTCAGCTCGTCCTGGGGCAGGTCCTCGGAGAGCCAGTCACGCTGGTTGTCGGTGAAGTAGAGCTGGCCGGTCTTGGGGTGGAAGTCGAAGCCCACCGTGTTGCGCACGCCGCGGGCCACGATCTCCATGCCGCTGCCGTCCAGGTTGATGCGGCGGATCTGGGCGTACGTCTCCAGATCCGGCTCACAGATGTTGCACGGCGCGCCCACCGGCACGTACAGCTTGCCGTCGGGACCGATCTTGATGAACTTCCAGCCGTGCGGCACGTCCCCCGGCAGCCCGTCGTACACCTTCACCGGCGCGGGCGGATTGTCGAGCCTGGCCTCGATGTCGTCGTAGCGGGTGATCTCCTTCGGGGTCGCCACGTAGAGCGCGCCCTTGTGGAACTCGATCCCGTTCGGCAGCATCAGCTTCTCGGCGATGGTCTTCACCTCGCGCGTGCCGCCCTTGTCGACGATCGCGTAGATCTTCCCCGCCCCGAAGAGCGAGCTCACGAACACGGTGCCCTTGTCGCCCTGCCGGATGCCGCGCGCGTCGAAGACGTTGGCCGCGTACACCTCGACCTTGAAGCCGGGCGGGACCTTCATCCTGGCCACCGGCAGCTGGTCGGCCGGGGTCGGGATCGGGAACGCGGGCACCGGCGCCATCTGCGCGCCGGGACCGGCCTTGGGCCGGCCGACGGCCCAGAAGGGCTCCTCCTCCTGCTTCGGAGCCGGGGCCGGCTGGGTGGGCTGCTGGGCGACGACGGGCCAGGCGCAGAGCGCGAGGCCGCCGACGGCGATGATCAGGGATCCGACTCGCCGAGCCATCGAGGCGTAGGTCATGGACACCCTCCCCGGGGTGCTGCAAGGTGCGCTTCTCCGTGTCGCGGGCGCATGCTAGCGCGGGCGCCGGGTCAGGTAAAGGGCGGGCGCGGCAGGGGCGCGCCCGCTGATAGAATCCCGGGCATGGTGGCCACGAGCGCTCCGCCGATGCTCCAGACCGAGGTGCCCGCGCCCCGCGCCTGGCACGGGCCCACCCTGCCGCGCGAGCGGTACCTGGTGCCGATCCCGCCTGCGGTGCGGGCCGAGCTGGAGGGCGCGCTCGCCGAGCTCCGCCGCGCTCCGGTGCCGACGCTCCTGCTGGTCCCCGAGCACTTCGCGCTGGAGGCGACCGCGGGCTTCATGGCCGAGGTGCGCGGCGTGCTGGAGGACGGACCCGGCTTCGCGATGCTCGACCGCCTGCCGGTGGACACCATGAGCCAGGAGGAGGCCGTCGCGCTCTACTGGCTGCTCATGAACTTCCTCGAGCCGCCGGTGGCCCAGGAATGGAAGGGCACCGTGATCTACGACGTCCGCCACGACGGGCAGGCGTATACGCCGGACACCCGCGGTGCCCTGACGCCCGAGGGGCTCGAGATGCACACCGACAGCAGCATGGGCGAGGCGCCGCCCAGCTACGTGAGCCTCTTCTGCCTGCGGCCGGCCCGGAGCGGCGGCATGAGCATCGTGTCGAGCGCGGCCGCGGCCCACAACTTCTTCCTGCGCGAGCACCCCGCCCTGCTGCGCCGGCTCTACCAGGTCTTCTACCGCGATCATCAGGACTATCAGGCGAAGGACGCGGCCGCGACCAACTTCCGCCCCGTGTTCGCCTGGGACGGTCGGCTGCGCACGCGCTTCAACGCGCGGCACATCGTGCGCGGCTATCAGAAGACCGGGCGCGTGCTGGACGACGCGGGCGCGCGCGCGGTGCGCCTCATGGACGGGTTCCTCGCCGACCCGGCCCACCGGCTCGACCTGTGGCTCGAGCGCGGACAGATCCAGGTCCTGAACAACCGGGTGATCGTGCACGGCCGCACGCCCTACCAGGACCACGAGGACCCCGCGCTTCGCCGGCACCTGGTGCGGCTCTGGCTGCGCGCCGGCGACCGCCGGCAGTTCCGCGGCTAGGCCGGACGCGCGCGCCGCGGGGTCAGGGTCGGGGCGGCGCGCCCCCGTCACCGACCAGCACGAACGGCGCCCAGAAGAACGGGTGCGCGGTCTCCTTCACCGACGCGAGCGCCATCTCGGAGCGCCGCAGGGCCTCGGCGCGGCCGAGGGAGGGATCGCGGGCCATCGCGGCGAAGGCGCCGGTGGTGAGCGCCACCGTGGCGCGCGAGGCCACCGCCCAGTGCGACGCCAGCACGGAGCGCGCGCCCGCGTAGAAGAACGCGCGCGCCAGGCCGGACAGGCTCTCCCCGCCCAGCCGGCCGTCCGGCCCCGCCGTGTTGCAGGCCGACAGCAGCACCCAGTCCGCGTCGAGCCTGAGCTGCGCCACCTCGCTGGCGTCGAGCAGCCCGTCGTCCTGCGCGCTGGCGGTGGCCGGCGGGGTGAGCGCCAGCGCCGGCTCGGACTTGCAGCGCAGCTCGCCGGGCAGGAGCCCGTGGGTGGCGAAGGCCACCACCCGGTACTCCGCGAGACTCGCGCTCCGCACCGCCCGCTCGCTCGCGCCGCCGCCGGTGATCACGCTGGACCGGTCCGCGCCGAGGGCGGTCGCGATCTGCTCCAGCTCGCGCGCCGTCTCGCGCAGCCGCGGCAGCTCGCGCACGAGCGCGGTGTCCACCGGCTCGCCCTGGCGGCAGAGGTCGCCGAGCGCCTGGAGCCCGCGGGTGGCGCCCGGCGCGCCCGCGAAGTCGGGGTCCCCGAAGCCGAGGAACGGCCGCGGGGCCGCCGAGCGGCCCGCGCCCCGGCGCAGCGACGCGAGCGAGGAGACCGCCGGCACCACGCTGATCGCCACGTCGCGCCCGAGCCAGCCGGTCTGCGCGTAGTCCTCCGCCGCCGCGGGCGCGCGGGTCACCAGCAGGCCGAGGGGCAGGCTCAGCAGCGGTCCGGCCGGCACCGCGATCAGGTGCGTGGCGCCCTTCAGCCGGTCGCCGAGCGGGGCCAGCAGCCGATCGTGGAGCGCGGCCGCGTCCGCGGTGTCGAACGGCTTGAGCGTGCCGTCGGCCACCTCGAGGCTGGCGCGGATGGCGCGCACCCGCCGGGTCAGCTCGTCGAGCGGCACCGCCGCGCGATGGACCGAGGTCTGCCCGTCGCGCACTGCGAACACGTAGGTCGCCCCGGTCGTGGGCAGGAAGAGCACCAGCACCTCGCCGGGCCGCAGCAGCGTGGCGAGGTCACCCACCGCCACCGGCTTCGCGGCGGTGAGCTGGGCGTAGCGCGGCAGCTCCGCCTGCAGCCGCCCTTCGAGGCTCGCGACCTTCTCCTCCGCGGCGCGGAGATCGCGCTTGAGCGCTTCCTCCCGCCCCGCGTCGCGCGCGTCCGACTCGCGGAAGCTCTCCACCGCCAGCGTCTGGCGAAGCCGGTCCCGCTCGCGGCCCGCCTCCTGGTACTCGCGGGCCGCCGCCCGCACCGCCGGATCGGCCGCGGCGAGCCGGGCCGCCAGGTTGGTGATGGCCCGCGCGGTCTCGCTGCCCCGCGGGATCTGCGCCGCCGCGAAGGCCTCGGCGGCGAGCGCGCGCTCCTCGGAGGGCTGCGCCCGGCCGAGATCGATCAGCGTGTCGAGGTACCCGACCATCCAGTCGGCCCGGACGCGGTCGCGCGTCGGCCGGTCCGCGACCTGGATGGCCGCCGCCTTGCGGTAGTCCGCGAGCGCGGCGGTCAGGTTGCCCTCCGCGCGGCCGAGACGCCCGAGCAGCAGGTAGGATTCCATGGCGCGCACCGAGTCACCCAGCAGCAGCCGCCGCCGCTCGAGGCCCTTGTCGTAGGCGGCGCGGGCCCCCGCGTAGTCCTTCTTCTCGCGCAGGATGGAGCCGAGCTGCGCGTAGCCCTCGCCGGCCCACCAGAGGCGGAACTCGGGCTGGGTGCCCGGCCGGTTCAGGATCGCGAGCGCGCGCTCCGCGCTCGCCTGGGCCTCGTCGAGCTTGCCCGCGGGCCGCTGCGCGAGCGACAGGGTCAGCAGGCTCCACGCCATGCGGGTGGAGTCGGCGCTACCCGCCTGCTGGCTCTGGCGCACCGCTTCCTCCGCGTAGGCGATCGCCTTCGGGTAGTCCGGCCGCAGGCGCTCCACGAGCGCGCGGTGGTTCAGGTAGCGGATGTGGTCGTCGCCGCGGAGCGCGTTCTTCAGCACGGCCTCGGCGCGGGCGAAGATCTGGTCCGCCTCGTCGAAGCGGCGCTGGTCGCCGACGTCGAGCCCGAGCCAGCTCCACGTGTTCGCCGAGCCCGGGTCGTCCTTGCCGAGCAGGCGCTCCTCCAGCTCGAGCAGCCGCCGGAAGCTCGCCTCCGACTCCGCGTAGTGGGCGGCCCAGTTCTGCAGCTGGCCCAGCCGGTAGAGGCTCGCGCGCGCCCCGACGTCCTGCACGCCGATGAGCCGACCGCTGGCCCCCACCATGGTCTCGGCGCGACGGATCGCCGCGGAGACCGGCGGGGCGCCCGGCTGCTCGAGGCGGCGCTTGCCCTCCAGGATCTCGACCGCGAGCTCGAGCAGCGGCAGGTTGGTGGGAAAGGTCTCGAGGCCGTAGCCGCGACGGCCCAGCACCGCGCCCACCACCAGCACCCGCCAGCCGCCGTCGAGCCGACGGCACTCGCGCAACCCGGCCGCCCCGCCCGCCGAGATGGACGTCGGCTCGACCGGCTTGCAGTCGCCCATCCGCGTCTCGTACGCCTTCGGATACCAGCCCTCGGTCAGCACCTTCTCGGGCGTCGCGTCGCGCGGGACGCCGAAGCGACGCACCTCGCCGCTCGGCTGGCTCCAGCCCTCGCAGAAGAGGCCGTAGCGCTCGAAGTACTGGTCGACCCGGCGCTCCAGCAGCCGCAGCCGGCATTCCTCCCCGGTGCGGTTCTTGCCCACGAGGCCCTCGTCTCCGACGCTCTTGAACGCCTGCGCGGCGGCCGACCCGTGCCCTCCGGACCAGGCGGCGAGCACGGCGAGCAGGGCGAGCACCAGGCGGGCGACGGGACGTGGCGACATGGGTGGACGGCTCCTTTCGTCGAACTGCGCGAGTATAGCCCAGCCGCGGGCGCGCGCCTGGACGGCCGATCGCCCGCGGGGTAGGATCGCCGGCGCCATGCCCGCGTCCCGTCGGATCCCGGTCGGCCTCAACGTCTGGTCCCGTCTCGTCGAGGACACGTTTCCGTACTTCGACCGGACGGTGGCGCCGTTCGACTCGCTCTGGCTGCCCGACCACGTGCAGTACGGCGCCCACAAGGTGGCCGAGGGCTGGACCCTCCTCACCTGGGCGCTCGCGCGGTATCCCGACAAGCTCTGCGGCCACGAGGTGCTCTGCAACAGCTTCCGCAACCCGGCGCACCTCGCCAAGATGGCGGCCACCGCGCAGGCCCTCTCCGGAGGCCGGCTGGTCCTCGGCATCGGCGCCGGCTGGAACCAGGAGGAGTACCTGGCCTACGGCTGGCCCTGCCCCCCCGCCAAGGTCCGCATCGCGCAGCTGGCGGAGGCCATCGAGCTGATCCGGCGGATGTGGGCCGGCGGCCCGGTGGACTACCACGGGGAGCACTACCGCATCGCGGGCGCGCACTGCGAGCCGCGCCCGCAGCCGATCCCGCCGGTCATGGTGGGCGGCTCGGGGGAGAAGTTCCTGCTGCGCGTGGTCGCCCGGCACGCCGACTGGTGGAACTACGTCTGGAAGGGGCCCGACGCGTACGCGCAGAAGCAGGAGGTGCTGAAGGCGCACTGTCGCGAGGTCGGCCGCGACTACGATGAGATCCAGCAGGTGGTGCGCGTCGGCATCCTCATCGGGGACAGCGAGCGGGACGTCGAGCGGCTGAAGGCGGCGCCGTGGATCCGCCCGCTCGGTGACATGCAGCTGGTCGGCACGCCGGCCCAGGTGACGGAGGCGCTGCTCGGCATCGTGCGACAGGGCGCCCACCGCCTCACCGTCAACTTCGGCGACGTCCCCCGCCCCGAGGGCACCTGGCTCTTCGCCGCCGCGGTGCTGCCACACCTGGCCGGCGGCCCCTAGACTAGAGCGCCCGGGATACGGCCCCTCCTCGAACACGCGGTCGTGGTAGCCCTTGGCGCCGACCCGCCGGGCAAGGGGCCCGCCACGTCCTGACCCGCGACGAGGCGGGCCAGCGCCGAGCCGAAGTCGTGCCGGGGCTGCCAGCCGGGCTCGCGGCGGGCCCGGGCTGATCACGTAGCGGCCGAAGCCGACGGCCGGCGCGCGCTCGGAGGCGCGCGCTCACCACGTCCTCCAGGTCCACGCGGCCCTCCGTCCGATGGACGAGCTCGCAGAGGCTCTCGGCCATGACCTTGGTCGCCCCCGAAGGCGCTGGTCGTGCTGGTGTAGACGAACGCGGCGACGCCGGCCGCCGTCGCCGCCTCGAGCAGCGCGAGCGTGCCGGTGACGTTGGTGTCCACGAAGGCCTGCCGGGAATGAGTGCCCACGTGGGGCTTGTGGAGCGTCGCGGCATGCACCACCGCCCCGACACCCCGGAGGCAGTCGCGCACGAACGCCCGGTCGGTGATGGAGCCGACCGCGTCGGTGAACGCCGACGGGCGGCGGTCCAGGCCGACCACGTCACCGCCCGCCTCCCGGAGCGTCAGGACGAGCGCCTCGCCCAGATGACCCGCGCTGCCGGTGACCAGGATGCGCACGTCCCGGAGGCTACCGGCGCCGCGCATCGCCGGCAAGGCGTCCACATCACGCGCCGCCGGTCCAGAGAACTTTCCACCGGGTAGTCTGTTCACGGCGTCGCGCGCGGGCGCACCGCGCGGACCCGCATGCTCGGCATTCGCGCCGGAAACGGCCGGGCATCGCCCGGCACATCGGTTGCACCTGGGCGCGAGCATGATCGCCATGACGCGGCAGCAGGTCCTTCAGCCGATGGTGCTGTTCCCCATCCTGGCCCTGGTGTCCGTGCTCCTGGTCTTCACGGTCATCCAGGGCGGCCTCGCCCTGGCCGCGCGCTGGGACCGCAGCATGATGGCCCGTGCCGAGTACTACCGGAGCAACCGGCCCGCGGTGCTGGTGCAGCGATACGAGCAGCGCCTGACCGCGGTGCGGGCCGCCCTGCGCAAGCGGGGCTACGACGCGGGGCCGGCGCACGCCGCGATGGGCCCGCGTACCGCGGACGCCCTGCGCTCGTTCCAGCGCCGTCAGGGGCTGCCGGTCACCGGCCGCGCGGACGAGTCGACCCTCACCGCGCTCGGCATCCAGCCCTAGCGCGGGCCCCACGACCGGCGGGGCTCCGGCGCGGTGCTATCATGCTGCGCCATGGAGAGCCGCCAGGCCCGGAGCCGCGCGCTCTGGGAGCGCGCCCGCCGGGTGCTGCCGGGCGGGATGTACGGGCACCAGAACGGCGCCGCCCTCGGCGAGGGCCACCCGCGTTTCCTCGCCCGCGCCGAGCGCTCCCGGATCTGGGACGTCGACGGCAACGAGTACGTCGACTGGATGTGCGCCTACGGGCCCATGATCCTGGGCTACGGGCACCCCGCGGTGGAGGCCGCGGTGGCCGAGCAGGTTGCCGCGGGCGACTGTCTGCCGCTGCCGGGGCCGCGCATGGTGGAGCTGGCCGAGCGCCTGGTCGCGCTGACGCCGCGCGCCGACTTTGCGGTGTTCGGCAAGAACGGGGCGGACGCGACCAGCTGGGCCGTCGACGTGGCGCGGGCCCACACCGGGCGGCCGCGCATCGTGCGGGTCCGCGGCGCGTACCACGCGGCCCGGCCGTGGGCGCTGCCCCATCTGCCCGGCGTCCCCGCGCACTACCGCGACGAGCTGCTCGAGTTCGCCTGGAACGACCTCGACGGGCTGCGCGCGTGCTTCGAGGCGCACCCGGGCGAGATCGCGGTGGTCATGACCACCCCCTTCGATCACCAGACCGGGGCCGCGCCCGCGCCCGGCTTCTTCGACGGCCTCCGCGCGCTCTGCGACCGGCACGGCGCCCTGTTCGCGATGGACGACGTGCGCGCCGGCTTCCGGTTCCACCTGGGCGGCTCCTGCGAGCACTGGGGCGCCGCGCCGGACCTCATCTGCTACTCGAAGGCCATCGCCAACGGCCACGCGCTCTCGGCCGCCCTCGCCCGCGAGCCCCTGCGCCCCGCCGCCGAGCGCATCTACTTCACCGGCTCCTTCTTCTTCGCGGGCGGGGCGTTCGCGGCCGCGCTGGCCACGCTGGCGGTGCTCGAGCGCACCGACGCGATCGCCCACATCCGGCGGATCGGCGGGCTGCTCGTGGACGGCCTCGCGGAGCAGGCCCGCCGCCACGGGCTGCCGCTGCTGCCGCCCGGGCAGCCCGCGATGCCGGTGATCCGCTTCGCCGACGACCCGGAGCGCGCGCGGATCCGGCGGTGGTGCTCGCTCGTCACCCAGGGCGGGGCCTACGCGCATCCGAGCCACAACTGGTTCGTCTCGGCGGCGCACACGGAGGAGGACGTGGAGCGGACGCTCGCGGCGACGGAGCGGGCGTTCGCGGTGGTGGCCGCCGAGGGCTGACCCGCCCCGTCAGCGGGCGCGGAGCCTCAGGAGCGTGATGGAGTGCGCCGGGCAGACGTAGTCGAGGCCGCCGCCCCCGGCGGTGGCGCGGCGGTCCCGGACCCCGACGCGGTCGGGGTGCTCGAACGAGTTGGCGGCGGAGACGTCGGGCCCGTTGACCTCCCAGCCCACCACCTCGCCGGCGAGGTCGGCGCCGATCACCTCGATCCGCGCGGGCTGGTCCCGATCGCGATCGCGGTTCACGAGCGCCACCGTGATCTCCCGCCCCGCCTCGTCGCAGGTCGCCACCGCGTCGATCAGCGAAAACGGCCCCAGGTCCGAGACGTGGTGGACGCGCCCGCCCTGGGCGTCGGTCTCGGCCTCGGGCGGCAGCGCGTAGGTCGGCCCGTCCACGTGCACGTCGAGGGCCACCGGGCGGGTGTGCGCGGCGTAGAGCCGGAGCGGATGATAGATGGTCTGGAGGAACAGCCCGTCCGGCCGCGTGAAGATGGGGGCGATGGCGTTCACGAGCTGGGCGAAGTTGGCCATGCGCACCACCCGGCAGTGGCGGATGAAGCCGTGCAGGTACGTGGCCACCGCGAGCGCGTCGGTCAGGGTGTAGCGCTCCTCCACCCCGCCCACCCGGTCCTCGTGGCTGCGGGTGCGCCACCACACGTTCCACTCGTCGAAGGCGATGTGGATCGGGTGCGCGATCTGCCGGGCGTGGCGCACCCGCTCGATGAGGGCGGCGCAGATGCGCACCGCCCGCTCCGCCTGGTGGGACTGCATCACGGTGGTGTAGTGGTCGGGCCCGCCGGTGTAGAGGTGGATCGAGTGGAAGTCCACCAGCTCCGCGAGGCCGTCCAGCACCACCTCGTCCCACTCGCTCCAGCCGTTCTGCCCGCAGCCGATGAGCTGGATCGACGGGTCGGTGCGCTTCATGACCGTCGCGAACGCGCGCGCCTTCTTCACGTAGTCGCGCGCCTCCAGGCTGCCGATCTGCCAGCCGCCGTACATCTCGTTGCCGAGCCCCCAGTAGCACACCCGGTAGGGCTCGGCGTGCCCGTGGGCCCGGCGCAGGTTCGCCCACGAGGTGTTGCCGGTGCCGTTGCAGTACTCCACCCACGCCTGGGCCTCGTCCATGGTGCCCGAGCCCATGTTCACGCAGATGACCGGCTCGGTGCCGAGCGTGCGGCAGTACTCGATGAACTCGTCGGTGCCGAAGCGGTTCGACTCCTCCGCGTACCACGCGAGCTCGCTGCGCCGCGGGCGCGTGTCCTTCGGCCCCACCCCGTCCCGCCAGTGGTAGCCGCTCACGAAGTTGCCGCCCGGCCAGCGCAGCACCGGGAAGCGCAGGGGCCGGGCCGCCTCCAGCACGTCCTGCCGGAAGCCGCGCGCGTCGCTCCGCGGCGAGCCCTCGTCGTAGATGCCGCCGTAGATGCAGCGGCCGAGGTGCTCGATGAACTGGCCGAAGAGACGCGGGTCCACCGTGCCGATGCGGCGGCGCAGGTCGAGGCCGACGTGGGTGGTCATGGCGCCCGAGTCTAGGGGGCCCCGCGCGGACCTGTCAAATTCGCGCCCTGCGCGCGTCGTGATAGAGTCTCGCCCGGAAGTCACGCCATGAGCGAGCGCGAGAACGGAGTCGACCGCAGTTCCCGCAGCGGCAACGGAGCGGCCGGCGCCCGCCGACGTCCCGCGGTGAGCCGACGCGCGTTCGTCGCCGGCGCGGGCGCGGCCGGGGTGGCGGTGTGGGCCCGGCGGGCCGCCGCGCAGTCCAGGCTTACCATCACCTACTGGAACGGGCTCACCGGCGCGGACGGCAAGGTGATGGACGAGCTGATCGACCGGTTCACGCGCGAGACCGGCATCCGCATCGAGCAGCAGCGGCTGCCGTGGGCCGACCTCTATGCCAAGCTCCAGGTGGCGGTGCCCGCCGGCGAGGGCCCCGACCTGGCCCTGATCCACACCGTCGAGGTGCCGCACTTCGCCGGCGACGGCGTGCTGGAGCCGATCGACGACGCCACCACCGCCGCCAAGGGCTTCCGCGCCGACGACTACCTGCCCGCCACCTGGCAGGGCGGGACGTACCAGGGCAAGCGCTACTCGCTGCCGCTCGACGTGCCCCAGCACATCCTCTACCTCAACACCAAGGTGATGAAGGAGGCGGGCCTCGTCGGCGGCGACGGCCGGCCGCGGGTGCCGGCCGGCCGCGACGAGCTGGTGACGATGGCCAAGCGCATCGCGAGCAAGCCCGAGACCTTCGGCTTCGCCATCGGCACGGTGGGGCCCGGCCGCTACACGTGGGGCTTCCACAACCTGCTCTGGCAGAACGGGGCCAACGTCTACGCGGCGGACCTCAAGCGCGCCGCAGTGGCGGAGCCCGCCGCCATCGAGGTCGCCGAGTTCTGGGCCGCCCTCGCGGGCCAGCACAAGATCGCGCCGCCCGCCAACGCCAACTGCCGCGACGCCTTCATCGCGGGCAAGCTCGGGATGTGGATCGCGGGCTCCTGGAACTTCACCGGGCTGCGCGACGCCAAGGTGGAGTTCACCGCGGTGCCGCTTCCGCGCCTCTTCAAGCAGCCGGTGGTGTGGTCGATGCCGCACCAGTACACCTTCCCCCGGCCGAAGGCAGCGGACCGCGCCCGGCGCGACGCCGCGTGGACGCACGTGCGCTGGATGACCGACCACGTGGCGGAGTGGACGCTCAAGGCCGGGCAGGTCTCGGCCAGCCGCAAGGCGCACTCCGACCCGCGCATCACCGGCGACCCGGTCCTGCGCGCGCTCCTGTCGCAGGCGCCGCAGTGGCAGGTCGGCCAGCCCACCCCCAAGTGGGTGGCCGCGGAGAACCTCACCCGTCCCGTGATCGAGGCGGTCTACACCGGACAGAAGCCGGCCAAGGCCGCGATGGAGGATCTGGCCCGCCAGATCGACGCGCTCCCCGACTAGCGTGACGCGCCAGACGCGCGTCGCCTACGCCTTCCTCGCCCCGGGGCTGCTGCTGTTCGCGGCCTACCGCCTCTATCCGCTCCTCGAGGGCCTGCGCCTGTCGTTCACCAACGCGCGGCTGGGGCGGCCGCTCCAGCAATGGGTCGGCCTCGCCAACTACACGCGCCTCCTGGAGGACACGCGCTTCCACGTGAGCCTCTGGAACACCGCGCTGTACACGGTGGCCAGCACGCTGCCGATCCTGGCCGTCCCGCTCGCGCTGGCCCTGGCGCTGAACCGCGGGCGGCTCCGGAACCTGCTGCGCAGCGTCTTCTTCTTCCCCTTCACCCTCTCGGTGGTGACGGTGGGCCTGGCCTGGCTCTGGCTGCTCGACCCGGTGGTGGGCCCGTTCAACTACTACCTGCGCGCCCTCGGGGTCCCGGCGCGCTCCTGGCTCGCCGACCCTCACACCGCGATGGGCGCCATCATCCTGACCACCGTGTGGTGGGTGACCGGCTACTACCTCGTGATCTACCTCGCGGGGCTGCAGGACATCCCGCGGGAGCTCTACGAGGCGGCGGCGCTCGACGGCGCCTCCGGCCCGCGCGCGTTCGTGGCCATCACGCTGCCGCTGCTGCGCCCGGTGCTGCTGTTCGTGGTGGTCACCCACGTCATCGGGTCCTTCCAGCTCTTCGGCCAGGTGTTCGTGCTCACCAACGGAGGGCCCGGCGACGCCACCCGCACCGTGGTGCAGCACCTCTACGAGGCCGCGTTCCAGAACTTCTTCCAGTTCGGGGCCGCCTCCGCCATGGCGTGGGTGCTGTTCGCGGTGATCCTGGTCTTCTCGCTGGTCCAGTTCCGCCTGCTGCGCGGGCACCCCGAGTACTGAGATGGCGGCGGCGCGGCCTCTCGACCGGCAGGGCTGGGCCCTCACCCTGGCCCTGCTCGCCCTCGCGGTGCTGTGGCTGGCGCCGATCGCGTGGGTGGTGGTCACGTCGCTCAAGCCGAACGAGAACATCGTCCGCCTGCCCCCCGAGTGGATCCCGTGGCCGGCCACCTCCGCGCACTATCAGGAGGTGCTGTGGGGCTCCTCGCGCACCGCGCGCATCGGCCGCGCCTTCGTCAACAGCCTCGTGGTGGCCGTCGGCAGCGTGCTGGTGGTGCTGACCACGAGCGCGATGGCCGCCTATCCGCTGGCCCGCATGCGCTTCCCCGGGCGCGACGTGATCTTCGGGGTCCTGGTGGGCAGCCTGATGATCCCCAACGCGGTGCTGCTGGTCCCCCAGTACGTGCTCACCCAGCGGATCGGCTGGCTCAGCACGTACCAGGGCCTGATCGTGCCGGAGGCCGCCATGCTGTTCGCGTTCGGAGTGTTCCTGCTGCGCCAGTTCTTCCTCACGATGCCGCGCGAGCTGGAGGACGCCGCCCTCATCGACGGCGCGGGCCCCTGGCAGGTGTTCTCCCGGATCGTCCTGCCGCTCTCGCAGCCGGTGCTGGCCGCGCTCGCCATCTTCGCGTTCCGCTCCGCCTGGAACGACTTCCTGTGGCCGCTGATCGCGGTCAACAAGCCCGAGATGTTCCCGCTGCCGGTCGCGCTCGCCCTGCTGCGCAGCGCCTACAGCTCCGAATCCTACGGCCCGATCATGGCCGGCGCCGCCCTCAGCGCGCTGCCGCTGCTGGTCGTCTTCATCGTGGCCAACCGCCGGATCGTCGAAGGGGTCCGCCTGTCGGGCCTCAAGGGCTGAGGCCGCCGCGGGTCAGCGGCCGTCCTCGTCGAGGATCTGCTGCAGCCGCTCGCGCGGCACCTTCATCTGCACGCCCGCCCGCTCGGTCTCCAGCAGCATGAAGCTGCTCGAGTCGCGCTCTCCCCAGCCCCGGTTGAGCGCCTCGGTGATCTCCTCGAGGGCGAGGTTGGCCAGGCGCATGGGCACCCCGTGCTCGCGGCCCAGCGCGGTGGCCAGCGAGACGTCCTTGTGCCCGAGCCGCAGGGCGAAGGAGGGCGGCTCGTACTGGCCGGGGAGGAACTTCTCGACCAGCACGTCGAACGTGCGCCGGCGGCCGCTGTTGCCCTGCCGCACCGCCCGCCACAGCAGCTCGGGCGCCACCCCCGCCTTCACGCCCATCGCGAACACCTCGGCGAGCACGGCGCGAATGGTGAAGCTCGCGCAGTTGTGGACCAGCTTGGCGACCGCGCCGGCCCCGCTGGGTCCGACATGGGAGGGCTGGTCGCCCATCGCTTCCAGCACCGGACGCAGGCGATCGAACACCGCGCGGTCGCCGCCCACCCAGATGGCGAGGCGGCGGCTCCGGGCCCCCGCGGGCCCGCCGCTCACCGGCGCATCCAGGACCGCGACGCCGCGCGCCCCGAAGAGCCCGTGGAGCCGGCGCCCCAGCCCGGGCGCGTTGGTGGTGAGGTCGACGAGCACGGAGCCGGCGCGCATGCCGTGGATGAGGCCGTCGGGGCCCAGCGCCACCTGCTCGACCTCGGCCGGGCCGGGCAGCGAGGTGCACACCACGTCCACCGCCTCCGCCACCGCCTTCGGGGTGTCCTTCCAGGTCGCCCCCGCGGCCAGGTGCGGCGCCGCGGCGGCCCGCCGCACGTCGTGGACCACCAGCGCGTGGCCGGCCGCCTGGAGGTTGGACGCCATGCCGGCGCCCATGATGCCGAGTCCGATGAAGCCCACGTTCATGGCCAGGTCTCCTCCCGGCGGCATCTTGGCACAGGCCGCCGACCGTCTGCTTGACTCCCCGGCCCCAAGCAGCCTAGATTCACTGCGGGAGGCGCCCCGATGCCGCTGACATTCCGCAAGCTCCACCCGTGCTTCGTCGCCGAGGCGAGCCCGATCGACCTCAAGACCGTCCGCGACGCCGACACCCTGGCCCGCATCCGGGGCGGCATGGACGAGTTCGCGGTGCTGGTGTTCCGCGATCAGATCTGGACCGACGCCGAGCACCTCGACTTCGCCCAGCGCCTGGACGGCGTGCTCCACACCAAGCTCGGCATCAGCGCGCTTCAGAAGAACCGCTTCGGCAACGAGGCGCTCGGCGACATCTCGAACCTCGACGAGAACGGCGAGATCATGAAGTCGGACAATCGCCGGCGGATGTACGGGCTCGGCAACCGGCTCTGGCACACCGACGCCTCGTTCCAGGACCCGCCCGGCCGCTACTCGATGCTCTCCGCGAAGGTGGTGCCGCCGGTCGGCGCGGACACCGAGTTCGCCGACATGCGCGCGGCCTACGACGCGCTGCCGGAGGCCGAGCGCGCGCGCCTGGAGGGGCTCACCGTCCACCACTCGATCGCCTACTCGCGCCAGACCCTCGGCTTCGAGTTCTCGGCGAGCGAGCAGGAGGCGCTGAAGGGCGCGATCCATCCTCTCGTGCGCACCATCCCGCGCTCGGGGCGTCGCTCCCTCTACCTGGCCTCGCACGCCTCCCGCATCGTGGAGTGGCCGGTCCCGGAGGGCCGCCTCCTGCTCCGCGACCTGATGGAGCACGCGACCCAGCCGCGCTTCGTGTACCGGCACCAGTGGCGGGTGGGCGACCTCGTGATCTGGGACAACCGCGCCACCATGCACCGGGCGACCCCCTTCGACGACGCGCGCTACCGCCGCGAGCTCCGCCGGGTGACCACCCTCGACGTCGAGCAGCCGGCCGCCGTGCCCGTCGGGGCCTGAGCGGCCCGCCTCCGGCGTCCGCCGCGGCCACCCGCTCGATGCGCACGCCCTACGAGCCGCGGAACCGGCGGCGCATCCTCTGCATCTCTCCGCGGTACGCTCCCTCCTTCGGCACCTTCCACTACTCGTACCCGCTCTTCGGCGGACGCATCCGCGCGTTCATGCCGCCGCAGGGCCTGCTGGTGGTGGCCGCCTACCTGCCCGAGTCCTGGGAGGTGCGCTTCGTGGACGAGAACGCGGGGGCAGCCCGCGCCGAGGACCTCGCGTGGGCGGACGCCGTCTTCCTCTCCGGGATGCACGTGCAGCGCCCGTTCATCGAGGACGCCATCGCCCGCGCCCATCGCGCGGGCAAGCCGGTGGTGCTGGGCGGCCCGTCGGTCTCCGGCTGCCCCGAGCACTACCCGGGGGCCGATCTCATCCAGGTCGGCGAGATCGGCGACTCCACCGACGCGATCATCCGCTGGCTCGACGAGCACACGGGCCGCCCGGGCCGTCAGCTGCGCTTCGACACCGGCACGCGCCTGCCGCTCACCCGCTTCCCCCTGCCCGCCTATCACCTGATCCGGCTGCCCCAGTACTTCATCGCCAGCATCCAGTTCTCGAGCGGGTGCCCGTACTCGTGCGAGTTCTGCGACATCCCCGCCCTCTACGGGCGCAACCCGCGGCTCAAGACCCCGGAGCAGGTGCTCGCCGAGCTGGACGCCCTGGTGGCGGGCGGCGCGCTCACCGTGTACTTCGTGGACGACAACTTCATCGCCAACCAGAAGGCGGCGCTGGATCTGCTGCCGCACCTGGTGCAGTGGCAGCGGCGTCACCGCTATCCGGTCCGCTTCGCGTGCGAGGCCACGCTCAACATCGCCAAGAACGAGCGCGTCCTGCGGCTCATGCGGGAGGCCGGCTTCCACGTGGTGTTCTGCGGCATCGAGACCCCCGAGCCGGCGGCGTTGCGCTCGATCTCCAAGGACCAGAACCTCCGCATGCCGATCCTGGAGGCGGTGCGGAAGATCAACGACCACGGGCTCGAGGTGGTCTCCGGCATCATCCTGGGCCTCGACTCGGACACCCCCGCCGCCGCCGACCACCTGATCGAGTTCATCGAGGCCTCCCAGATCCCGATGCTCACGATCAACATCCTCTACGCGCTGCCGCGCACCCCGCTCTGGGCGCGGCTCGCCGCGGAAGGGCGCCTGCGCGCCGACGGCGGGCGCGAGTCGAACGTGGTCTTCCGCCTGCCCGAGGAGACGGTGATCGCGATGTGGCGACGGGCCATCGCGGCCGCCTACGCCCCCGAGGCGATCTACCGCCGCTTCGCGCACAACATGGCCCACACGTTCCCCCACCGCATCGCCTATCCCCGCAACCGGCGCCGCGCCGCGTGGCGCAACGTGGCGGGCGGGCTCGCCCTCCTGGGCCGCATCGTCTGGCGCATCGGGGTGCGGGGCGACTACCGGCGCACGTTCTGGCGGCTGGCGGGGCCGGCCCTGCGCCGCGGCCAGGTCGAGGAGCTGATCCAGACCGCGGTGGTGAGCCACCACCTCATCGAGTTCACCCGGCAGTGCCTCCGCGGCGCCCAGGAAGCCTCGTTCTACGCGCCGCGCGTGCCGACCGCGGCGTCCCCGCCCCCGGGCTCCGGCCCGCCGTCGCCGCGGCCGCTCCACCACCTCCGACCGCCGCGCGCGCGGCTCGAGGGCGAGCGGGTCTCGCGCTAGCCGCACAGGAGACGCCCATGTCGACTTCCGACCAGCCCGTCACCTCGTCGTCCTCCTCCTCGCGGTCGGACCCGAGGGCGTCGGTGGTCCGGCAGGACCTCGCCAACGTCATCCACCCGATCGTGCCCCACCGGCAGCTCGAGCAGCAGCAGCTGGTGATCGTCTCGGGCAAGGACTCCACCGTGGTGGACGCCGACGGGCGCGAGTATCTCGACGGCATGGCCGGTCTCTGGTGCGTGAACATCGGCTACGGGCGGACCGAGCTGGCCGAGGTCGCGGCGGACCAGATGCGCGATCTCGCCTACTACCCGCACACCGCGATGAACCGCCCCGCCGCCGCCCTCGCCGAGAAGGTCAACGGGCTCCTGGGCGGCGACAACCACGTGTACTTCGTCAACTCCGGGTCGGAGGCCAACGAGGCCGCCTTCAAGTTCGCCCGGCAGTACGCGCGCCACGAGTTCCCCCAGCAGAACCGCTACAAGGCGATCAGCCGCTACTACGGCTACCACGGCACCACCCTCGCCACCCTCGCCGCGGGCGGCATGGGCGACCGCAAGGCCAAGTTCGAGCCGCTGGGCGGCAACGACTTCGTGCACGTGGCCCCGCCCTACTGCTACCGCTGCCCGTTCGGGCTCGAGCCCACCGGCTGCGAGCTCGCCTGCGTGAAGAACATGGAGACCACCATCCTGGGCGAGGGCCCGGAGACGGTGGCGGAGGTCATCATCGAGCCGGTGATGAGCGCGGTGGGCGTGGCGGTGCCGCCGCCGGGCTACCTGCCCGCGGTCGCCGACCTCTGCAAGAAGCACGGCGTGCTGCTGCACGTGGACGAGGTCATCAACGGGTTCGGCCGCACCGGCAAGATGTTCGCCCATCAGCACGCGGGCATCCGGCCCGACATCGTGACGGTGGCCAAGGGCATCTCGAGCGCGTACCTGCCGATGGCGGCCACCGTGGTGCGCAACTCGGTGTTCCAGTCGTTCCTGGGCGACCCGTCCGAGAACCGCCAGGTCATGCAGGTCAACACCTACGGCGGCCATCCGGCCGCGGCCGCGGTGGCGCTCCGCAACATCGAGATCATGCTGCAGGAGCGCCTGGCCGAGCGCTCGGCCGAGAACGGGGCCTACCTGCTCGACGGCCTCCGCACCCTGATGCGCCATCGGTGGGTCGGCGACGTCCGCGGCCAGGGTCTCTACGCGGGCGTGGAGCTGGTCGTGGACCGCGCCTCCAAGGCGGTCATGCCCGCCCCCCAGATCAAGAAGATCGTGGAGCGCTGCCAGGACCTGGGCGTGATCGTCGGCCGCTCGGGGGGCGGCCGGCACCTCGGCAACACCATCGTGCTCGCGCCACCGCTCGTGCTCACCCGCCCCGAGATCGACCGCATCGTCTCGGTGCTGGACCGGGTGATCCCGGAGGTGTGCCCGGAGGCCACGCCGTGAACCAGTTCCCGCACTACCGGTTGCAGGGCAGCCCGCGAGAAGTCGGCCGACAGCACGGCGAGGCGCTGCGCGAGACGATCCGCGCCCACCTCGACCTGATCTACACGCAGGGCACGCGGCGCTCGCAGATCTCCCCCGACTCCGCGCGGCGCTGGGCGCTCGCCTTCGGGCCCATCATCGCGGACGCGGCGCCCGACTTCCTCGCCGAGATCGAGGGGGTGGGCGAGGGCGCCGGCATCCAGCGCTCGGAAGCCCTGCTGCTTCAGGTCCGGCAGGAGGTGACCCACGTGGGGCGCTTCGGCACGGTGGACCTCGAGTGCACCAGCTTCGCGGTGTCCGCGCCGTACACGCGCACCGGCGCCACCTACGCGGGGCAGAACGCGGATCTGGCCGGCGGGATCGAGGCGTTCAGCGCGGTCCTCACCTTCGCGGTGACCGGCAAGCCCGCGATCATGATGCTGGTGCCGGCGGGACAGATCAGCTACGTCGGGCTCAGCAGCGAGGGCCTCTCCGCGGACGCCAGCTTCCTGCGCTCGAGCGGCTGGCGCACCGGCTTCCCCCGCTACCTGCTGACCCGCCTGGCCATCGAGCAGCCCACGCTCAAGGCCGCCGTCGACGCGGCCCTGGCTCCGCCGCGCGCGTCCTCGCGCAACCTGCTGCTGGCCGACCGGTCGGGCGCGATGGTGGACATCGAGACCTCCGCGCGCGATCACGAGCTCGGCTGGGGCGAGGGCTACCTGGTCCACGCCAACCACCACCTCCTGCCCAGCATGGCCCGTTACGAGACCGCCACCCCCGAGGAGCTCCACAACTCGGGCTGCCGCCAGGACCGCCTCGCGGCCCTGATGGAGCAGCACCGCGGCCGGATCGACGCGGGCGTGCTCCACACCATGCTGCGCGATCACGCCCACCGCCCGCACTCGATCTGCGCGCACCCGGGCGAGCGCGCCTCCTACAGCTTCGCCTCGATCGTCTCGGACCTGGAGGCGGGCGTCATGGAGGTCGCGGTCGGTCCCCCGTGCGAGCACGAGTACGTCCGCTACGAGGTGCGGGCATAGCGACCGAGCTCTGGCGCCTCGACGCGGTCGAGCTGGCCGGACTCATCCGCGGCCGTCAGGTATCCTGCCGCGAGGCGGTCGCGGCCGCGCTGGCCCGGCTGGACGCGGTCAATCCCACCCTCAACGCGGTGGTCCGCCCGCTCCACGACTCCGCGCTCGCCGAGGCCGACGCGGCCGACCAGGCCCTGGCCCGCGGCCGGGTGGTGGGCCCGCTGCACGGCGTGCCGATCACCATCAAGGTGAACGTGGACATGGCCGGGCACCCCACCGACAACGGGATCGTCGCGTTCAAGGACGTGGTGGCCACCCGCGACAACCCGGTGGTGGCACGGCTGCGCGGCGCCGGCGGCATCGTGATCGGACGCACCAACACCCCCGGCTTCTCCATGCGCTGGTTCACCGACAACGCGCTCCACGGCGCGACCCGCAACCCCTGGGACGCGCGCCGCACCCCCGGCGGCTCCAGCGGCGGCGCCGCCGCCGCCACCGCGGCCGGGATCGGCGCCATCGCCCACGGCAACGACATCGCGGGCTCGGTGCGCTACCCGGCCTGCTGCTGCGGGCTCGTGGGCCTCCGGGTCGGCTACGGCCGCGTGCCCGCCTACAACTTCACCGCCGCCGCCGCGCCGCGCCCGATCTCGGCGCAGCTCATGGCCGTGCAGGGCCCGCTCACCCGCCGGGTGCGGGACGCGCGCGTGGCCTTCGCGGCGATGGCGGGCAGCGACCCGCACGACCCGCGCTGCGTGGACCTGCCGCTCCAGGGGCCGGAGCCGCCGCGCCCCATCCGCGTGGCCCTGGTCGCCGACCCGGCCGGCCGCGGCGGGGTGGCGCCGGTGGTGGCCGACGCGGTCCGGCGCGCCGGCCGCGCGCTGGAGGCGGCGGGCTACGCGGTCGAGGAGGTGGAGCCGCCGGAGCTGGGCGCGGTCGCCGATCTCTGGTACGCGATCGCGATGGACGACGCGATCGCGGCGCTGGAGCCCGCGGTGGCCCGGTACGGCGACGACGGGATCAAGCGCGCGCTCGGCTTCTGGCGCGCGCTCCATCCCGCGCGCGACGCCCGCCACGTCCTCGCCGCCCTCACCGAGCGGGAGCGGCTCCTGCGCCTCTGGGATCTCTTCCTCGTCGAGCGCCCGCTCGTGCTGACGCCGGTGTCCAACGAGCCGCCGTTCCCGGTCGACGCGGACATCATCGACGTGGAGACCACGCGGCGGCTCATGGCCGCCCAGATCATGCAGGTCGCGGTCCCGGTGCTCGGCCTGCCCTCGATCGCGGTGCCCACCGGCGTGGTGGACGGCCTGCCCACCGGCGTGCAGATCACGGGCGGCCGCGCCCGCGAGGACCTCTGCCTGGACGCGGCCGCCGCGATCGAGGCCGCCTGCCCGATGCCGACCCCGATCGATCCGCGCTGATCGCCGCCTAGTAGACGATCACGCTCCGCTTCACCTCGCCCTGCAGCATGAGGTCGAAGCCCTCGTTCAGCGACTCGAGCGGCAGGCGCCGGCTGATCAGCTCCTCCAGCCGGTACTTGCCGTCCATGTAGAGGTCGATCAGCATCGGCACGTCGGTGCGCTGGCGGCCGCCCCCGAAGGACGTCCCGGTGAGCACCCGCTGCTGCAGGAAGAGCGTGGGATCGATGGACAGGCGCGTCCCCGCCGGCGACACCCCGACGATCACGCAGGTGCCGCCGCGATGCGTGGCGAGCAGCGCCTGCTCGATGGTCTTCTGGGTGCCCACCACCTCGAAGGCGAAGTCGACCCCGCCGGTGCCGCTCAGGCGCTGCACCGCCGCCACCGGGTCCTCCGCGCTCGCGTCCACCACGTGGGTCGCCCCGAGCTCCTCCGCCCACGCGAGCTTCCGGCGCACCACGTCCACCGCGATGACCTTGCCCGCGCCCACCAGGCGCGCGGCCTGGATGGTGTTGAGCCCGACGCCGCCCGCGCCCCACACCGCCACGCTCGCCCCCGGCGGCACCTTCGCCCGGTTGAACACCGGCCCCGCGCCCGCGAGCACGCCGCAGCTCACCAGGCACACGACGTCGAGGGGGGCGTCGGCGCGCACCGGGATCACGCTCGGCTCGGGTAGCACCGCGTGGGTCGCGTAGCCCGCGACCTGGAGGAAGTGATGGAGCGGCCGGCCGTTCTTGCGGAAGCGCGCGGTGCCGTCGAGCATGAACCAGCGCGGCTTGTCGCGGAGCGCGCACATGGTGGGCTGCCCGCCGATGCAGTAGGCGCAGCGCCCGCACGACGGGATGTAGCTCGAGCACACGTGGTCGCCCGGCTTCACCGTCTCCACGCCGGCCCCGATGCGCTCCACCACCCCCGCCGCCTCGTGGCCGAGGATCACGGGCAGCGGATGGGGGTAGTCGCCGGTCACCACGTGCAGGTCGCTGTGGCAGACCCCGTTGGCGGTCCACCGCACCAGCACCTCGTGCGGGCCGGGCTCCAGCAGCTCGACGTCCTCCACCACCACCGGCTTCTTCACCTCGTAGAGCACCGCCGCCTTCGCCTGCATGGTCGACCTCCTTCTGTTCCCCCTCCCCCTCTGGGGAGACGGCCGGGGGGAGGGGTTCGAGCTCCAGTGGCTCGCTAGTGTCGCGGCCCGCGCTCGTCTCCACAAGCCCCCGCCCGGCTGGCGCCGCTCCGGGCGATGCCGTATGATCCCCCCGCCATGAACTTCGACTTCTCGCCCGACCAGAAGTCGCTGCGCGAGCAGGCGCGGAAGTTCCTCGCCGAGCACGCGTCCTCCACCCGGGTGCGCCGCATCCTGGATGGCGCCGCGCCGTACGACGCCGACCTCTGGCGCGGCATGGGCGAGATGGGCTGGATGGGCACCGCGATCCCGGAGGCCCACGGCGGGGCCGGCTTCGGCCACCTCGAGCTCTGCGTGATCGCCGAGGAGCTCGGGCGCAGCCTCGCGCCCACGCCGTTTTCCTCCACCATCTACCTGGCCGCGGAGGCCCTCCGGCTGGCCGGCACCGAGGCGCAGCAGAAGCGCTGGCTGCCCCGCATCGCGCAGGGCCAGGCCATCGGCTGCCTCGCCCTGGCGGAGGGCCCGCACGTGCCCACCGCCGCCGGCCTCGCGACCCGCGCCGCGCACGGCCGGCTCACCGGCACCAAGATGCCGGTGACCGACGGCGACGTGGCGGACTTCGCGATCGTGGTGGCCCGCGACGAGGGCGGCGCGGTCGGCTGCCACCTGGTCGACCTCTCCGGCCCCGGCGTCACGCGCGCCGCGGTGGCCACGGTGGATCCCACGCGATCGCACGGGCGCATCGTGCTGGACGGCGCGCCCGGCGAGCCGCTCGGCGGCGCCGATCGGGGCTGGGCCCTGGTGGAGCGCGTCCTCGACCGCGCGGCGGTGCTGGTGGCCTTCGAGCAGGTGGGCGGCGCGCAGGCCGCGCTCGACATGGCGCGCGAGTACGCGCTGGGCCGCTTCGCGTTCGGGCGGCAGATCGCCTCGTTCCAGGCGATCAAGCACAAGCTGGCCGACATGTACGTGGCGGTGGAGCTGGCGCGCTCGAACGCCTACTACGGCGCCTGGGCGCTCGACGCCGACGCCCCCGCGCTGCCGGTGGCCGCCGCCGCGGCGCGGGTCGCGGCCAGCGAGGCCTACTACCAGGCCGCCAAGGAGAACATCCAGGTGCACGGCGGCATGGGCTTCACGTGGGAGTTCGACTGCCACCTGCACTACCGGCGCGCCAAGCTGACCGGCCTCATGCTCGGCAGCGCGCGGCGCTGGAAGGACCTGCTGGTGTCCCGCCTGGAGGCGGGCGCCGCCTAGGACGGCTTCCCATGGACTTCGACGACACGCGAGAAGAAGCGGCGTTCCGGGCCGAGGCCCGCGCCTGGCTCACCGCCAACGCCGAGCCCAAGCGCGGCGCGTTCGAGACCTGGCAGAGCCGCTACCCGGGCCGCGGGGGCTTCGAGGGCCTGGAGAAGGCGAAGGCGTTCCAGGCCCGCAAGGCCGAGGCCGGCTTCGCGGCGCTGCACTGGCCCAGGGAGTGGGGCGGCCGCGCGCTGCCCCCGATCTACCAGGTGATCTACGCCCAGGAGGAGTCGAAGTTCCTGGTGCCCCGCGGCTACTTCGAGATCGGCCTCGGCATGTGCATGCCGACGCTGTTCGCCTACGGCACCGAGGAGCAGAAGCGCCGCTACGCCCCCGCGGCGCTGCGCGGAGACGAGGTGTGGTGCCAGCTGTTCTCCGAGCCCGGCGCCGGCTCGGACCTGGCCGGCCTGCGCACGCGCGCGCAGCGGGACGGCGACGAGTGGGTGATCAACGGGCAGAAGATCTGGACCTCGGGCGCGCACTGGGCGGACTGGGCGATCCTGGTGGCCCGCAGCGATCCCAAGGTGCCCAAGCACAAGGGCCTCACCTTCTTCTTCCTCTCGATGAAGTCTCCCGGCATCGAGACCCGGCGCATCAAGCAGATCTCGGGCGCCTCGCACTTCAACGAGGTGTACTTCACCGACGTCCGCATCCCCGACGCCCAGCGCCTGGGCCGGGTAGGCGGCGGCTGGGGCGTGGCCATCACCACGCTCATGAACGAGCGCCTCACCTCCGGCGACCTGCGCGGCCCCGATTTCGAGGAGATCTTCGGGCTGGCCCGGGCGATCCGACTCGAGGACGGGCCCGCCATCGCCAACGCGGCGGTGCGCGAGCGGCTCGCCGACCTCTATGTGAAGACGCAGGGCGTGCGGCTCACCCGCTTCCGCACCATGACCGCGCTGTCCCGCGGCGAGACGCCGGGGCCCGAGAACTCGATCGGCAAGCTGGTGAACGCGCCCAAGGCGCAGGAGATCGCCTCGTTCGCGATGGATCTGCTCGACATGGGCGGGGTGATGATGGACAAGGACGTGGCCCCGCTGCGGGCCGCCTTCCAGGAATCGCTCCTCACCTCCCCGGGCGGCCGCATCGCGGCCGGCACCGACGAGATCCTGCGCAACATCATCGCGGAGCGCGTGCTCGGCCTGCCCCAGGACGTGCGCGTGGACCGCGAGCTGCCGTTCGACCAGCTGCCGACCGGAGATCGGTGACTCGGAGGGGGGCTTCGCCCCCCTTCCGAACCTCCCCCTCGGATTGCGCGGCCGGAGCCCGCGCTCGGAGCGGCCTACCCCTGCGGTGGCGCCGCGATCACGTCTTCGTACCGATGGCGCTTGGTGATCAGGCCCGAGTGCTGGAAGACGTCCAGCGCGACCTCGAAGGCCGGGCGCGTGATCTCCACGTGCGGCGTCCAGCAGCCGAGCCGCTGGTAGTGGCCGATGGTCGCGGTCAGCACCGCGGGGGCGATCTCCGGGAAGAACGAGGCCTCCGCCTTCGCGACCTCCGCGGCCGGCGTGGCCAGGAGCCACGCGCGGGCCTTCCGGTAGGCGCGCATGAAGCGCCGGGCCATGTCGGTGGTGAGCCACGCCCGCGTGGCGGCCAGGCTCGAGAAGGCGCAGGGGCCGATGGCCCGGCCCACCGAGGCCACCACGTGGCCGACCCCGTCGTGCTCGAGCTGCTGGGGGGCCGGACCCTGCTGGTGGACGTAGTCGCCCTCGCCTCTGCGGAAGGCGGCATCCATCCGGCCCGACGGCACGTCGATGGCGTGCATGGCCGCGTAGTCGAGGCCCTGCCTGTGGCAGGCGTACCTGAACATCGCGAGCGGCTGGCCGCCGTGGTCCACCAGGACCCGCTTGCCGGCCAGGCGCTTCCAGGTGAAGTCGGGCTCCGGCGCGCGGCCGGTCAGGAAGAACCCGTCCATCTCGTTGATCTGGGCGAAGTGCACCGCGGGCGGGGCCTGGCCCTTCTCGAGCGGCCCGAAGCCCTGGGAGGGCGCGGACTGGCAGACATGCACGGTGCCCGCGACCACGCCCTCGATGGCGGAGCGGCCGGGCGGCGCGATGGAGTGCCGGGGGGTGAGCCCCTCCGCGGCGAGGAAGCCGCCCGCCATGGTAGCGATCAACGGAGAGTAGAACGCGGAGAAGCGGGTGAACTGGATGCTGATCTCGTCGCTCATGCCTTGCCTCGCGAGGGTATACTCCTAGGTGCCATGGCTACCCACAAGCGTGCCGCCGATGAGGATCTCAAGAAGCGCCTGACGCCGGAACAGTACAACGTCACGCAGTGCAGCGCCACCGAGCCGCCCTTCCGCAACGAGTTCTGGAACCATCACGAGCCCGGGATCTACGTGGACGTGGTCTCCGGCGAGCCCCTCTTCTCGTCGACCGACAAGTTCGACTCGGGGACCGGCTGGCCGAGCTTCGTGCGGCCGATCGAGGCGGCCAACGTGACCGAGCACGAGGACACCTCCTACGGCATGCGCCGCATCGAGGTGCGCTCCGCCAAGGGCGACTCGCACCTGGGCCATCTCTTCCCCGACGGCCCGCGCCCGACCGGCCTGCGCTACTGCATCAACTCCGCGGCGCTCCGGTTCATCCCCGTCGCCAAGCTCGAAGAGGAAGGGTACGGCCAGTACCGCGCGCTCTTCGAGAAGGTGAAGCCCTAGCCGCCGGTCCAGGTCCCGACGATGGCGAACCGGCTGCTCCTCGCCGCGCTCGCGATCGGGATGCTGCTCGGACCCGCCGGCGCCCTCCCCGCCCGCGTCGACGCGGCCCCGGCCCACAAGGTCGCGGTGGGCCTGATCGCCGAGGACTCGGCCATCGAGCCCGGCGCGCCGTTCTGGGTCGGGATCCGCCAGCGCATCGCCCGCGGCTGGCACACCTACTGGCTCAATCCCGGCGATTCCGGCGAGCCGCCGACCATCGACTGGAACCTGCCCCCGGGCTTCACCGCCGAGCCGATCGTCTGGCCGCGGCCGGAGCGCCTGCGGGTGGGCCCGGCGATGAGCTACGGCTACACGCGCGAGGTGGTGCTCCTCACGCGCATCACCCCGCCCGCGGACGTGCGGGCGGGCACCCGGGTCACCCTGCGGGCGCACGTGTCGTGGCTGGTCTGCGAGAAGACCTGCATCCCCGAGGAGGGCGATGTCGCGCTCACGCTGCCGGTGACGACCGGGCGCCCCGCCCCCGCGCCCACCGCCGGCGCCATCGCGACGGCCCGGCGATTCGTGCCGGCCCCCAGCCCGTGGCCGGCCCGGATGCAGGCGACTGCCGACACCGTGACGGTGACCGTGGAGGCCCCGGGGCTCCGCGCCGACCGGATCACGGAGGCGTGGCTGCTGCCCGGGCGCTGGGGCGTGATCGACCACGCGGCCGACCAGACGCTGACCGTGGACGAGCGCGGCCTCACCCTGCGCATCCCGCGTGGCCCGCTGCCCGAGGCGACGGCCACCGATCTGGACGGCGTGCTGGTGGTGCGCGAGCGCCTCGACCGGGGCGACAGCGTGCAGGCCTTCGCGATCCGCGCCCGGGCCGGCCCGCCGGCGACGGCGGGCACGAGTGGCCTCACGCTGGCCGCCGCGGTCGGGCTGGCGCTGCTGGGCGGCATCATTCTGAATCTCATGCCCTGCGTGCTACCTGTGCTTTCCATCAAGGCGATCGCGCTGGTGACCCACGCCCAGACCTCGACGGGAGCCATGCGCCGGCACGGCCTGGCCTACACGGCCGGGGTGCTCGTCTCCTTCACCGCGCTGGCCGGCCTGCTGGTCGTCCTGCGCGCGGCCGGCGCGCAGATCGGCTGGGGCTTCCAGCTCCAGTCGCCCCTGGTGGTGGGGGCGCTCGCCTACCTGCTGTTCACGCTGGGCCTGTCGCTGTCCGGCGTGCTGACGATCGGGGAGCGCTGGACCGGGGTCGGCCAGGGGCTGGCGGGCCGCCCCGGATACGCGGGCTCGTTCTTCACGGGGGCCCTCGCCGCGGTGGCCGCGACCCCCTGCACCGCGCCGTTCATGGGCGTGGCGGTCGGCTATGCGCTGACGCAGCCGGCGCTGCCGGCCCTGGTGGTCTTCGAGGCCCTGGGCCTGGGGCTCGCGCTGCCGTTCCTGCTCCTGAGCCTGGTCCCGGCCTGGCGGCGGCTGCTGCCGCGCCCGGGCGGCTGGATGGTGCGGCTCAAGCAGGCGCTGGCGTTCCCGCTCTACGCCTCGGTGGCCTGGCTCGTGTGGGTCGTGAGCCGGCAGGCCGGCGCGGAGGCGGTGGCGCTCGTGCTGGCCGGCCTCCTCCTGATCGCCTTCGGCGCGTGGCTGCACGCGGTGACGCGGGCCACCCGCTCGACGAGCGGGCGCCGGGCGGCCAGCGCGGTAGCGCTCGCGTGCGTGGCGGGCGCGCTGGCCCTGGGCCCGCTCATGGCCCCGAGCCCGGCGCCGCCCGCCTCCGCCGATCCGACCGGCGCGCAGTGGGAGCCCTTCACTCCCCGGCGCCTGGCCGAGCTTCGCGCGCAGGGCACGCCGGTGTTCGTCAACTTCACCGCCGCGTGGTGCATCACCTGCCTCGTGAACGAGAAGGTGGCGCTCCACTCGCCGGCGGTCGCGGAGGCCTTCGCCCGGCACGGCGTGGTCTACCTCAAGGCGGACTGGACCAACAAGAGCCCCGAGATCGCCGCCCTGCTCGAGTCGTTCGGGCGCAGCGGGGTCCCGCTCTACGTCGTGTACGGTCGCGCGGCCGCTCGGCCGCGCGTGCTGCCGCAGATCCTGAGCGAACGCACCATCATCGAGGCCGTCGAGACGCTATGACCGACAAGGAGACGCCCATGATCGATTCGCCGAGCCGTCGCCGCTTCCTCACCCGCACCGGCGCCGCCCTGCTGCTGGCCGGCGTCGCCCCGACCCGCCGGCCCGGCGCCGCGTGGGCCGCGGTGCAGGCCAAGGTCGGCCAGCCCGCGCCCGCCTTCACCGCGCCCTCGACCGCCGGCACCCCGGTGAGCCTCGCCTCCTACAAGGGGAAGATCGTGGTGCTCGAGTGGACCAATCACGAGTGCCCGTACGTGCGGAAGCACTACGAGAGCGGCAACATGCAGGCGCTGCAGCGGGAGGCCACCGGCCAGGGCGTGATCTGGCTCACCCTGATCTCGTCGGCCAAGGGCGAGCAGGGCTACGTGACCGCCGCGCAGGCGGACGAGCTGACCGTCTCGCGCAAGGCCGCGCCCACTGCGGTGCTGCTGGACGAGCCGGGCACCGTCGGCCGGATGTACGGCGCCACCAACACCCCGCACATGTACGTGATCGACACGGCGGGCACGCTCGTGTACGCGGGCGCCATCGACGACCGGCCCACCACGCGCCGGGCCGACGTGCAGGGCGCCAGCAACTACGTGCGGGCGGCGCTCGAGGCGCTGAGGGCCGGGCAGCCGGTGAAGACGCCCATCACCCGCGCGTACGGCTGCACCGTCAAGTACTCCTAGTGGGCCCGCTCACGCGACGCCGGCTGCTGCACGGGCTCGCGGCCGGCGCCGCGGCCGGAGCCCTGCCCCGGCTCGCGCACGCCCAGAGCCCGCCGCCGGGGGGCACGCCCGCGCTGGCCCTGGTGGGCGATGCGCCGCGGGCCGCGATGGCGGGCGCGGCGCTCGCGTTCCTGGCCGCGCTGCCCGCCGAGGCGCGCAAGCGCGCCGTGTTCGCGATGAGCGACGCGCAGCGCCTCGACTGGCACTACGTGCCGCGCCGCCGCGAGGGCGTGCCGCTCAAGGACATGCCGGCGGCGGCGCGCACCGCGGCCCACGAGCTCATGAACTCGAGCCTGAGCGCGGTGGGCTACGGCAAGGCGGTGGGGGTGATGCGCCTCGAGGAGGTGCTGCGGCGCCTCGAGACCTTCGGGCTCTCGCGCGATCCGGACAACTACGCCTTCACCGTGTTCGGCACCCCGGGTCCCTCGGCGCCGTGGGGCTGGCGCGTCGAGGGCCATCACCTCTCGCTCAACTTCACGCTGGTGCCCGGCCGGCCGGTGGCCGTGACGCCCGCCTTCTTCGGGGCCAATCCGGCCGAGGTGCCGTCGGGCCCCCGGAAGGGTCAGCGCCTGCTCGCGGCGGAGCAGGACCTGGGCCGCGCGCTCGCGCAGAGCCTGGGCGAGGCGCAGCGCGCCCGCGGGATCATCGGCGGCCAGTCGCTCGGCGACATCGTCACCGGGCCCGGGCGCACCGACCGCCTCGCCACCCCGGTCGGCCTCGCGCTGGGCGACATGAGCGACAGCCAGCGCGCCCAGGCCGTGCGCCTCATCGAGGAGTTCGCCCGCAACATGCGCGGCGAGCTGGCCGAACAGGAGCTGGGGCGCATGCGGCAGGCCGGCGTCGAGCAGGTCCGCTTCGCGTGGGCCGGCCCGCTCGAGCCCGGAAAGGCGCACTACTACCGGCTGCACGGGCCCACGCTGCTGATCGAGTACGACAACACCCAGAACGACGCCAACCACATCCACTCGGTGTGGCACGACCCGAAGCGCGACTTCGGGCTCGACCTCCTCCGCGCCCACTACCAGCACGGCCACCACCGGCCCGCCTGACACCCGTCGGACTTACCGCGAAGAAAGTACGGGGTCAGGTCTTACATTCCGACATTTCCCGGCCCGCGGTGCTCGCCCGCGGCGACGCCGGGCCCTTCCGCGCCATGGCACATCCATTGCTCTCTGGTGTGCGATGAATCGGGTGGGGATGGTCGCGACGGTGGCGGCGGTGGTGGCCGCGCTCTACTTCGCGCGCGCCGTCGTGGTGCCGATCGCGCTCGCGATGCTGCTCGCGTTCATGGTGCACCCCATCGTGGTGCGCCTGACCCGGATCGGCCTCCACCGCGGCGTGTCGGTCGCGCTGGTGGTGACGATGCTCTTCGTGACCCTGGGCGCGGCGTGCTGGATCCTCCTGATCGAGTTCTCGAACCTGTCGACGCAGATCCCGGTCTACCGCGACAACCTGATCCGCAAGATCAACGAGGTGCGCCGGCTCGGCAAGGGCGGCGCCCTCGAGAAGGCGCAGACCGCGGCCACCGACGTCGCGAAGGAGTGGGAGAAGGGCGGCGACGTCGCGTCGCGGAAGCCGTCGCCGACGCCGGTGGTGGTGACCCGCGAGCCCACCGGCCTCTGGCAGCTGCCGTCGCTGGTCGAGGGCCTGGGCGGCGCGGCCACCGTGATCGTCCTCGTCATCTTCGTGCTGATCGAGCGCGAGGACCTGCGCAATCGGGTGGTGCGCCTGGGCGGCTACGGGCGCCTCGTCACCACCACCCGGGCCCTCGACGAGGCGAGCCAGCGCATCAGCCGCTATCTGCTGATGCAGTCCCTCATCAACACGAGCTTCGGCGCCGGCATCGCGATCGGCCTGCTGCTGCTCGGCGTGCCCTACGCGCTCCTCTGGGGCTTCCTCGCCGCCCTGCTGCGCTTCATCCCGTACGTGGGCGTGGGCCTGGCCGCGGTCCTGCTCGTCACCTTCGCGCTCGCCGCGTTCCCCACCTGGTTGCTGCCGGTGCTGGTGGCGGCGCTGGTCGTCGCCCTCGAGCTGCTGTGCAGCATGGCGCTCGAGCCATTGCTGTACGGGCAGAGCGCGGGCGTCTCGGAGGTGGCGCTGCTCTGCTCGGTCACCTTCTGGGCCTGGCTCTGGGGACCGATCGGCCTGCTGCTGGCCACGCCGCTCACGGTGTGCCTGGTGGTGCTCGCCAAGCACGTGCCGGGCCTCGAGTTCGTGGGCATCCTCATGTCCGACGAGCCGGCCATCGCCCCCGCGGCCGCCTACTATCAGCGACTGCTGGCGGACGACCGCACCGAGGCCGAGCGCATCGCGAGCGAGCACACCCGCGCGCACGGGCTCGAGGCCGCGTACGACTCCGTGATCGTCCCCGCCCTGCGCCACGCGCGACGGGACCGCGTCGCGGAGACCCTCACCGACGAGGAGCTGCAGGGCATCTGCAAGGCCACCCGCGAGATCGTGGACGGGCTGGCCGCCCGCCGGCGCGCGGAGCCGGCCGGGACGGAGGCCGCGGAGCCCCCGCCCGAGCCGCGCCGCTCGGTGCGGGCCCTCGCGGTGCCGGTGCAGGACGAGAGCGACGCCATCGGGCTCGCAATGCTGGGGCACCTGCTGAGCCCCGGCGCCTGGCAGCTCGAGGTCGCCTCGCCGCACCTGCTCGCCTCCGAGGTCATCGCCCAGATCGAGGCGACGCGCCCCGCGGTGGTGTGCCTGGGCGGCCTGCCGGCCAGCCCACGCAGCGCGCACACCCGCTATCTCTGCAAGCGTCTCCGGGCGCGCTTCCCGGACCTGCGGATCATCGTGGGACGCTGGGGGCTGCGCGACAGCGCGGCGCACGCGCTGCGCCACATCGAGGCCGCGGGCGCCGACTTCGTGGGCCGGTCGCTGGTGGAGACGCGCGAGCACCTGCAGCGCGTGCACGCGCTCGCGCCGCCCACGCTGGCGCCGCCTCCGCCGCCCGCCGCGGCGGCCCCGGCGGCCGCCTCCCCGGCGGCGGACGACGCGGGCGCCCCGGTGGGCGCGCCGGTCAGCGCCCCGATCGGGGCGTAGCCGGCCCCAGCATCTCCTCCAGCATCGAGGCGTCGACCGGCTTGGTCACGTGCAGGTCGAAGCCCGCCGCGAGCGCGCGACGCCGGTCCTCCGCCTGCCCGTAGCCGGTGACCGCGACCAGCCGGATGGCTTTCGTCTCCGGCCGCTGCCGCAGCTCCTGCGCCAGCTCGTAGCCGTCCATGCCGGGCAGGCCCAGGTCGATGAGGGCCACGTCGGGGCGGAACGTGTCGGCCCGCGCCAGCCCCGCGGGCCCATCCTCCGACGTCTCCACCAGGTGACCGGCCAGCTCCAGGAGCATGCGCAGGCTCTGCCGCGCATCGGCGCTGTCCTCCACCACGAGCACGCGCCGGGGACGAGGGGTCGGCCGCGCGGACGGGCTCGCCTCGGCCGGCACTCCCGGGGCCTCCACCGCGGGCAGCCGCACCGTGAACTCGCTGCCCTGTCCCGGTCCCGCGCTCCACGCGGTCACGCTGCCGCCGTGCAGCTCCACCAGCCGCTTCACGAGCGCCAGCCCCAGGCCGAGACCGCCGCGCGAGCGGTCCAGGCTCTGCGGCTCCTGCACGAACAGCTCGAAGATCCGCCCCAGGAGATCGGTGCGGATGCCCTGACCGGTGTCGCGCACCTGCAGCACCGCCGCGCCGTCCGCCTCCCCGGTGGAGACGGTGATGAGTCCGCCCGGTGGGGTGTACTTGAGCGCGTTGTCGAGCAGGTTGTTGATCACCTGCTCGAGCCGCGCGGGATCGCCCTGCACGTGCACGGGCCCGCCCTCGCGCCGCACCTCGTGGCGCGCGGCGCGCCCGGCCTGGACGAGGGCGTCCACGCAGCGCCCGGCCAGCGCCTGGAGCTCCACCGGACGGAGCCCGAGCTCGATCTTCCCGGAGGCCGCGCGGGCCACGTCGAGCAGGTCGTCGACCAGGTGGGCCAGGTGCGCGGTCTGCCGCCCGATGATCGCCACCACGTGGCGCATCGTCTGGTCGCCGGCCAGCCGCTCCAGCACCGCCACCGCGTTGGTCAGGGTGCCGAGCGGGTTGCGCAGCTCGTGGCCCAGCATCGCCAGGAACTCGTCCTTGGCCCGCGCCTCGGCGCGGAGCGCGCGGGCCTGGGCCTCCGCCTCCTCCTGGTCCTCGCGCGCGCGCGCTTCCTGCTGGATCCGCTCGGTGATGTCGAGCGAGACCGACAGCACCGCGGGCTCGCCGCCGAAGGTGATCACCTCCGAGTTGACGAGCAGCCGCCGCTCCTCGCCCGCGCGGGTGCGGAACGTCACCTCGAAGTCCCGCACCCGGCCCTCCGTCCGGAGCAGCGCGAGCATCCGCTCCTGCTGGTCGGACACGACCCAGAGGCCCATGTCGGCCTTGCGGCGGCCCATCATCTCCTCGCGGGAGTAGCCGCTGTGCCGGAGCGCGGCCTCGTTGACCTCGAGATGCCGCTGATCGGCGAGGCTCGTGATCGACATCGGGAGCGGATTGGCGTGGAAGGCCACCATGAAGCGCCGCTCGCTCTCCCGCAGCGCCGCCTCGGCCCGCGTGCGGTCGGTGATGTCGGTGAGCGCGGTCAGGATGCAGGCCTCCCCGTCGAACTGCACGAGGTCCGCGGAGAGCACCATGACGCGCTCCTCCCCGCTCTTCATCCGGAAGCGGGCCTCCAGCCCGCGCACCGGCCGGCCCGCCTGGATGCTGCGGCGGCCCGCCTCCCGCTGCGCCGGGTCCACCCAGAGGCCCAGCTCGACCGGGGTCCGCCCGAGGATCTCCTCCCGGGTGAAGCCGCTGGTGCCGAGGAACGCGTCGTTCGCGTCGCGGATGCGGCCGTCGGCCAGGCCGGTGAGGCAGAGAATGGTGGGGCTCAGCCCGAAGACCGCGCGGAGCGTTTCTCCGAACCCCGGACCCGGTGGCGTCATGGGCGCTGACCGGGGAGTATGCGGTGGCCGGCACGCGCTGGCAAGGTCCACGGCGATCGGCGTATGATGCCCCCTCACCCCGGCCCTCTCCCCGCAGGGGAGAGGGAGAGTCACATTTCCCCCGAGGGGAGAGGGGGAGTCGCATTCACCCATTCGAGCCGGGAGGGCACCATGGCGAACGGAGCGAGCCACGACATCGACGTCCGGGACCTCGAGTACCTCCGTCACGGAGACCGCCCGCTGCTGGCGCGGCTCTTCGTCCCGCGCGGCGAGGGCCCCTTCCCCATGGTGGTGGAGCTGCACGGCGGCGCGTGGTGCCGGGGCGACCGGACGAGCGACACCATCCTCAACGAGCCCCTGGCCCGGAGCGGCGTGGTGGTGGCGGCGCTCGACTTCCGCCAGCCGCCCGAGGCCGCCTACCCGGGCTCGCTGCAGGACATCAGCTACGCGGTGCGGTGGTTCAAGAGCCGGGCGGGCGAGCTGCGCGGCCGCGCCGACCGCGTGGGGCTCATGGGCACCTCCAGCGGGGCCCACCAGGCGATGCTCCTGGCCATGAAGCCGCGCGATCCGAAGCACGCGGCGCTGCCGCTGCCCGCGGGCGCCCCGCCGGTGGACGGCTCGGTGCGCTGCGCCGTGCTCTGCTGGCCGGTGATCGACCCGCTCGGACGCTACCGCTACGCCCGGGAGCTCAAGGCGAGCGGCGACCCGTATCCGGAGGTGGTGGATCGCGTGCTGCCCTCGCACGATCTTTACTGGGGCAGCGAGGCCGCGATGGCCGAGGGCAATCCCACCATGGCGCTGGAGCGGGGCGAGGCGGTCGAGACCCCGCCCGCGCTCTACATCCAGGGCACGGAAGACAAGGCGCATCCCCGCCCGCACCTCGAGCGCTTCGTGCGGGAGTACCGGAAGATCGGCGGGTCGGTGGACCTGGAGCTGATGGAGGGCGAGAGCGAGGGCTACATCACCCGCAAGCCCGCCTCACCCGCGGTGGGCCGCACGATCGCGCGCATCGTCGAGTTCGTGGGCAAGCACCTCGGCTGATCCGCCGGGTCAGCCGGCGAGGGCCCGCCGTACCACCGGCAGCACCTCGCGCGCCACGCGGGCGGTGTAGCCGCGCTCCGGATCATCGGGCCACCGCGGGTCCGGGATCGGGTGCAGCACCACGTGCTCGAACGCGGCGGGCGCGCCGCGCAGCGTCTCCACCAGCTGCCGCGCCACCTCCGCGGGTCCGCCGCGCAGGCAGAAGGCGTCGGCCGCCTTCTCGGGCAGGAAGTCCGCCGCGCGGCCGCTCGCCTCCAGGTCCACCGCGTGGTGGAAGTCCGGCCACACCCCACGCGCCCGCTTGAGCGCCTCCGGCTCCGGCCCGTTCCACACGAGGCCGGGCGGATCGAAGAGGGCCGGCGAGTACTCGTAGTAGCCGGCCGCCATCGAGCGGGCCATCGCGAGCGCGCGCTCCGGCTCGTCGACCAGCACGGTGTGGAACACGGCGCCCAGGCGCACCGTGCTCGGGTCGCGTCCCGCCGCCGCCGCGCCGGCCCGGATCGCCGCCACCGCGGTCGCGATGTTCGCGGGGTGCGTGCCCACGCGGATGAACACGCCGTCGGCGACGCCGCCGGCCATCCGCAGCGTGCGCGGGCCGCCCGCCGCGATCCAGATCGGGACCGGCCGGTGGTGCGGCAGCCGCGCCGGCCGCGCCGCGCCCACCTCCACCTCGCGTCCGTCGAGCAGCGCGCGCATGAGCCGCGTGCTCGCCTCGAGCTCCGCGACCCGGGCCGGCCGCAGCCCGGCCAGACGCACCGCGGTGTCGCCGACGCCCCAGCCCAGCAGCACGCGGCCGGGGGCGAGCTCGTCCACGGTGGCGATCGAGGAGGCGGTGACGGTCGGATGGCGGTTCACCGGGTTGGCGAGCAGCGGCCCCAGCGTGATGCGCCGGGTGACGCGCGCCGCGGCGGCCAGCAGCACGTAGGTGTCGCGCCGCCTCAGCTGGGAATCGGGCTGGAGCGCGGCGTCCCAGCCGAGCTGCTCGGCGCGCGCCACGTCCGCCGCGAAGTGATCGACGGAGCGCGAGTCGAAGCGGTTGAGACCGAACTGCGGCACGGGGGCCATGGAGCGACGCCGCGGGGGCGCGGCCTACGGCATGCCCGGCATGTCGATCCGGGCGTAGTACCGCTTCTCGCCGAGCGCGTCGACCCGCTCCCAGAAGTCCGGCAGCGCGGCGAAGCCCATCTCGTTCACGCCGGCGCTCTGGCGCCAGATGCACCACGACTCGGGCCAGAGGCGGCTCGCCTCCCCGCTCACGCGGAGGGCCTCGTCCCGGCGACCGCGCCGGAGCAGCGCCTGCGCGAGGCGGAAGTGCGCCTGCGCCCGCGCGGTGTCCTCGGTCAGGACGGGCAGGTGCGCGCGCGCCCGCTCGCCGTCGAGGACGTGCGGGCTCTTGCCCCCGTGTCGCACCCAGTCGCGGATGGCCTCGAGGTAGGTCGTCTTGGCCTTCGCGGTCAGGTGCGCGACCTCCTCCGGCATCTCGCGGGTGGACCGGTTCATCTTGCGGAAGCCCTCGTAGGCCCCCGCCGGCTCCGGAGGCCGCACGATGCGGCCGGCCTCGTCGATCCACACCGCCTGGGGCACGTTGACGATGCCGTAGAGCTCGGCGAGCCGATGGTCGCGGTCGATGGGCGTCGGATAGGTCGGCTTCGCGGCCTCGATCCAGGGCAGCGGGTCGCCCTCACGGCTGTCCATCGCCACCGCCATCACCATGAAGCCGCGGTCCGCCAGCTCCTCGTAGAGCGCCTGCCACACGGGCAGGTCGCGACGGCACCCTCACCAGGAGGCCCAGGTGACGAGCAGCACCTTCTTGCCGCGGTGATCGGAGAGCCGGTGGACGCGGCCGGTCTGGTCGGGCAGCGCGAAGTCGGGGGCCTCGAGCGACGCGAGCGCGGCCGAGCGCTCGCGCGCGCTCTCCCCCAGCACCCACACGTCGCCCGCCTCGCTCGACACCGCGGGCCGGCCGAGGTGCCGCCAGAGCGCGGCGAGGTCGATGCGCCCGCCGTCGACGAGCTCGCGCTCGCGCCCGGGCGGCAGCGGCACGCACACCGAGCCGCGGCAGAGGCCCTCCGGCCTCGCCACCCAGCCCGTCGCGGCCGCCGCGTCCGCTTCGGGACACCAGAGCGTCCTCGTGGACGCCTGCGCCCCCGTCACCTCGAACTCGCCCGCATCGGTCAGCACGCTCACCATGGCATGGCTCCTCGCCGAGCGCGATCTTACCATCGGGCGGCACCGGACGCTGGCCCGCCGGCGGGCCGAGCCGCGTGTCACTTCGGCGGCGCGGGGAACTGCACGTAGGGCGCCGGGGGCGTCCGGTCCGGCGGGACGTACGCGGGCGCCGGCCCGCCCCGGGGGCCGAGGGACCGTACGAAGCGGTAGATCGCGCGAAGGTCCTCGTCGCTCATGTCGCGCAGGGCGAACCAGGGCATGGGCGGACGGGCCCGGACCGTGCGCGCCGCGGTGATCCACTGCTGCTCCGTCATCCCGTTCATGTGGAGCCGGAGGTTGATCGCGTACGTCGTGCCCCACGGCCCGCGCCACCCGAGGCGATCGCCGGTGAGCCACTCGGCTTCCGGGACCGCCCCGCCGGTCTCCGTGTACCGGGGTGTGTGACAGTCGTTGCAGCCGGCGATCTTGACGAGATAGCGGCCGCGGTCGACGAGCGCGCGGGTCTCCCTGGGCGCGGCCGTCGATTCGCTCAGGGCAAGCACGAGCCCGCCGAGTGCGACGAGCCCGACGACGATCAGGCGTTCCATCCGGTATGCCACGGGACGATTCCTCCTTTCTGGTTGGGGCGGCGGCGCGGCCGCGCGCCCGGCGATTCACCGCACACCGCCGTTGCCGCTCCGGTGGACGCGTTCACCGCCACAGTACCAGAGAACGCCTTGACGGCCGCGGCGGGCGCGCGGCAGTATCGCGCCCGATGCCCCGCGCCCTCGCCGTCCCGCCGCCCCGCCGCGGCTGATCGTGCCCCCGAGCGCGCGCGGCCAGGGCGTCGCGGCCCTCCTGATCGTGGTGCTGGCCTGGGGCCTCACCTGGCCGGTCAACAAGGTGGTGCTCCAGCAGATGTCACCGCTCTGGGCGGTGACGCTCCGGTGCGCGATCGCGACCGTCGGGCTCTTCGGTCTCACTGCCTGGCGCGGGCGCGTCACGCTGCCGCCCGCGGGCGACTGGCCGGTGCTGGTCAGCATCACGCTGCTCCACATGGTGGGCTTCAACCTGCTCGCGAGCCGGGGCCTCGGGCTCGTGCCGACCGGCCGGACGGTGGTGCTCGCCTACACCACGCCGCTCTGGGTCACGCCCGCCGCCGCGCTCTTCCTGCGCGAGCCGCTCACCGCGCGGCGCGCGGTGGGCGTCGTCATCGGCCTCGCGGGCCTCGTGACCCTCTTCAATCCGCTCACCTTCGACTGGAGCGATCGCGCGGTGGTCCACGGGAACCTCGCCATCCTGGCCGGCGCGCTCCTCTGGGCGGGCTCCATCGTGCACATCCGCGCGCACCGCTGGCGCTCCACGCCCTTCGCGCTGATCCCGTGGGAGACCCTGCTGGCCACGCTGCTGCTGACCCCGATCGCCCTGGCCGGCGGCGCGGTGCCCCACGTGGCGTGGACGCCGACCTACACCGCGCTGCTCCTCTACCTGGGCATCGTGGGCACCGCGGTCGCCTACTGGGCCGCCGCCACCGCCAGCCGCCACCTGCCCGCGGTGACCACCTCCCTCGGGCTGCTGGCCACGCCGGTGGTGAGCGCGATCACGGCCACCCTCTGGCTCGGCGAGGCGCTGACGCTGCCGCTGGTGGCGGCCATCGTGCTGGTGCTGGGGGGCGTCGCGGTCGGCGCCACCGATCGCTCGGCCGCCGCGCCGCGGGCGACTTGACAGCCCTCCGGGCTGGCCCCATTCTCCCGCCATGGCCGACTACCTTGCGACGGCCGACGTCCCGGTGCCGTCGAAAGCGGAGCTGCTGCAGGCCCTCCGCGCGAGCCGCGACGAGGTCGGGCGGCTGGTGCGATCGATGCCGCCGGCCGCGCTCGAGCAGGGTCGGTACGAGGGCGGCTGGAACGCGCGCCAGATCCTCGCCCACATCGCGTCGATCGAGTGGAGCTATCCGCGCCTCATCGACATCGCCCGCAGCGAGCCGCCGCCCGACGACGCCCCGCCGCCCACCCGCACCATGAAGGGCGGCAACGACTCCTACAACGACCGCCAGGTCGCCAAGCGGGAGCACCTGACGGTGGCGGAGCTGCTGGCCGAGTTCGAGAAGAACCGCGCCGCGACCATCCAGGCGGTGGAGGCCGCCGACGAGGCGCTCTTCACCCGCCGCATCCGCTCCGCGGGCGGGGTGGTCGGCCCGCTCGCGCTCGTCTTCCACCAGATCGCGGTGGCCCACGTGCTGGGCCACGCGCGCGACATCGCCGGAGATTCCACGCATCATGGCTGACAGGGACACGACCACGGGGGACGACGCCGCGCGGCCCGGGTCCGCGCGGGGGCCGCTCCACGGGGTGAAGGTGCTGGACCTGACCGAGCACATGGCGGGGCCGTTCTGCACCATGATCCTGGCCGACATGGGCGCCGAGGTGATCAAGGTGGAGCGCCCCGGCGTGGGCGACTCCTCGCGGGCCATGGGCGACGGCTCGGAGCGCAATCCGTACTTCCGCTACATCAACCGCAACAAGAAGAGCCTCACCCTCGACTACAAGGGCCCGCAGGGCCGCGAGATCTTCCTGGCGCTCGTGCCGGGCGCCGACGTGCTGGTGGAGAACTACCGCCCCACCGTCATGGACCGCGCCGGCCTCGGCTGGGAGACCCTGCACCGGCTCAATCCGCGGCTGATCTACGCGCAGCTCTCCGGCTTCGGCTCCGACGGGCCCTACCGCGAGAAGGGCGGCTTCGACCTGATCGCGCAGGGCATGGGCGGCATCATGCACGTCACCGGCGAGCCCGACGGCCCGCCCACCTCGGTGGGCCTGCCGATCTGCGACCTCGGCACCGGCATGTGGGGCGCGCAGGGTGTGCTGGCCGCGCTCTACGAGCGCACCCGCACCGGCCAGGGCCAGAAGATCGAGTGCTCGCTGCTGGAGACCGCGGTCGGCTTCTCCTCGTGGACCAGCGCGGGCTGGCTCGCCGACCACGTGGAGCCGGTGCGGATGGGCTCGCGCCACCGGCAAAACGCGCCCTACCAGCGCTTCGAGACCGCCGACGGATACATGATGATCGGCGCCGCCGGCCAGTCGATCTGGGAGCGCTGCGCCCGGGCCCTCGGGCACCCGGAGTGGCTCAGCGATCCGCGCTTCGCCAAGGCGCCCGAGCGGCGCAAGCACCGCTTCGCGCTGGAGAAGGAGATCACCGCGGTGCTGGCCACCGCCCCCACCGCGCACTGGATCAAGGTGCTGGACGACGCGGGCGTGCCCTGCGGACCGGTCTACACCTACGAGCAGCTCTTCGCCGATCCACAGGTGCGCCACCGCGAGATGGTGGTCCACGCCGACGACGCGGAGCTGGGCCGCGTGCCCCACATCCGCACGCCGATCCGCATGTCGGCCGCCTCGGTGGCGGTGCGTCACACCGCGCCGCGCCTGGGGCAGCACACCGAGGAGATCCTGGCCGGGCTCGGCTACACCCCGGCCCGGATCGCCGAGCTGCGGCGCGAGCGCGTGATCTGACCGGGGCCGCCGCCCGCGCTTCATGGCCATCTTCCTGATCCGGCACGGCGAGACGCTGGGCAACGCCACCCGCACCGTCCAGCACCCCGACATCCCGCTCTCGCCGCGCGGCATCGAGCAGGCCGAGCGCCTCGCCAGGCGGCTCGAGCGGGAGGGCATCACCGCGATCCTCGCCAGCGACTACGCGCGCGCGGCGGAGACGGCCGCGCACCTGGCCCGCGTCACCGGGCTCGCGGTGCGCCACGAGCCCCTGCTCCGCGAGCGGAACTTCGGCGACATCCGGGGCACGCCCTACGCCGAGCTCGGCTTCGACATGTTCGCGCCCGACTACGCGCCGCCCAACGGCGAGACGTGGGAGGTGTTCCACGCGCGCGTCGACCGCGCCTGGGGGGCGCTGCGGGCCGCCCTCGCGGAGACGTCGGGCCACCTCGCGGTGGTCACCCACGGGCTCGTCTGCCGCTCGCTCGCCGCGCGCCATCTCCTGCTCCCGGAAGGCGCGGTGGTGCCCGAGCGCTGGGAGAACACCGCGGTCACCATCGTCGACGTCCCCGCCCCGTGGCGCGTGCGCCGGCTCAACTGCATCGCGCACCTCGACGGCCTCGCCACGCCGCCCGCCGAGAGCGGGACGGTCTGATGCCGGCCATCCACCCACCGCCGCCCCCCTGGAGGACGTGACCATGCTGCGCCTCGCCCGTCGGTCCGCGCTCGGCCCGCTCCTGGCCTCGCTGCTCCTCACCGTCCTCGCCCTGCCCGCCGCGCTGCTCTGGCCCGCGGCGAGCGGCGCCCAGTCCAAGCCCCTGCGCCCCTACACGCTCATCCTGGACTTCGTGCCCACCGGCGAGTACACGCCGCACTACACCGCGCTCGAGAAGGGCTTCTACCGGGACGAGGGGCTCGACGTCAAGATCCTCCGCGGCCAGGGCTCGGGCGACACCGTCAAGCGCATCGCGGCCGGCCAGGGCGAGGTCGGCATCGCGGACATCTCGGCGCTCATCGCGGCGCGCGCCAACACCGACGTGGCGGTGAAGGCCATCGCGCTCTGGTACCGGCGGCCGCCCCACGGCGTGTTCGTGCGCGCCGACTCGCCGATCAAGACCTCGAAGGAGCTCGAGGGCAAGAAGCTCGCGATCTCGCCCGGCAACAGCCACCAGATCCTCTGGCCGGTCTACGAGAAGCTCTCCGGGCTCAAGCCGCACTCGGTCTCGTGGGTCACCATGGACGCGGCCTCGATGCCGCCCGCGCTCATCCGCGGCGCGGTGGACGCGGTGCCCTTCTTCGTGGTGCACGAGGCGCGCATCCGCAAGGTGGCCAAGCAGCAGAACGCGGACATCCGCGTGCTGGCCGCGTGGGCCGATCTCGGCTTCGACGTGGCCTCCACCTCGCTGGTCGCGCGCGAGGAGACCATCGCCAAGGACCCCGAGGGCCTCAAGGCCTTCCTGCGCGCGACGATCCGCGGCGCCGACTACGCGTTCCGCGACAAGCACTGGCAGGAGGGCGTGGGCTACGTGGTCAAGGCGCATCCGGAGGTCGATCCCGACGGCGCGGTGGGGGCCGCGCAGGTGGGCGCGCGCTTCGTCTACGCGAGCGAGGTCCAGAGCGGCAAGATGGCGGTCGGCCAGTTCGACCCCGCGCAGCTCGAGAAGACCCGCGACCTCTACACCCAGTACCTCGAGCTCAAGCGGAAGGTCGGGCTGGAGGAGATCTACACCAACGACCTGCTGCCGGCGCGGAAGTAGCGCGCGCCCCGGAGGCGTCGATGGCACTGCTGATCCGTGGAGGACAGGTCCTGGCCGGCGCCCCGGCCATGCTCACCCGCGCCGACGTGCTGATCGAGGGCGACCGCGTCGCGGCGGTCGGTCCCGGCCTGGCCGCGCCCGAGGGCACCCCGATCATCGACGCCTCCGACCACATCGTGCTACCCGGCATGGGCAACGCCCATACCCATGCCGCCAGCCACCTCTCGCGGGGCCGGGCCGGCAACTGGACGCTCGAGGACCTGCTCACCCACTCGGCGGCAAACTATGGATTTCGAACGCCGGAGGACGAGTATCTCTCCGCCGCGATCGGGGCGATCGAGATGCTCAAGACCGGCTGCACGTCGGCCTACGACCTCTACATGGCGGTGCCCGCGATCACCGACGAGGCCTTCGAGGCGGTGGCGCGCGCCTACACCGACGTGGGCATCCGGGTGGTGCTCGCCCCCGCGGTGGCCGACGTCGTCTTCTACCAGACGGTACCGGCGCTGGCCGACCACCTGCCCCCCGACCTCCGGCGCACGGTGGAGGAGATGCGGCCGGCACCGACCAAGGGCCTCCTCGGCCTCACCGAGCGCGCCATCCGGCGCTGGCACGGCGGCGCCGAGGGCCGCGTGCGAATCGGGGTGGCCCCCACCATCCCGAACCAGGCCACGGACGAGTTCCTCGACGGCTGCGCGGCGCTGGCCCGCGAGTACGGGGTGGGCATCCACACCCACCTGGCCGAGTCCCGGGTGCAGACGGTGGAGAGCCACCGGCGCTGGGGCAAGTCGATCGTGGCCCGCCTCGCCGATCACGGCATCCTCGGGCCCGGCTTCGTGGGGGCCCACTCCATCTGGCTCACCGACGACGACCTGCGCCGGCTCGCCGACGCGGGCGCGGCGGTGGCCCACAACCCGGGCAGCAACCTGCGCCTGGGCTGCGGCATCGCCCCCGTGCGCGAGATGCTGGATAAGGGCGTGGCGGTCGGGCTCGGCACCGACGGCTCGGTGTGCGCGGACAACCAGAACCTCTTCGAGGCCCTGCGCATCGCCTCCGTGATCAGCACCATCCGCTTCCCGCACGAGACCGCGCGCTGGCTCGACGCGGACACCGTGTGGGGCCTCGCCACCGCCGGGACCGCGCGCGTGCTGGGCCAGGCCGAGGACCTGGGCGCGATCGCCCCGCGCCGCAAGGCGGACCTCGTGCTGCTGCGCGCGGACTCGCTCTTCCTGCGCCCGCTGGCCGATCCGGTGAAGGCGCTCGTCTACGCGGAGACCGGCGCGGCGGTGGACACGGTGCTGGTCGACGGCCGGGTGGTGGTGGACCGGGGGCGCGTGACCACCGTGGACGAGGCGCGCATCCGCGACCGGGCCCAGGAGGCGGCCGATCGCCAGCGCCGGCAGAGCGCGGAGGCCTGGGCCCTCGCCGAGCGCCTGGCGCCCTACGTGGCCGCCGCGTGCCGCAGCGCGGTGGCCGCGCCCCTGCCGATCGACCGCTTCGCGGCGGGGCGCGCCGGCGCGTGATCCGGCTGCAGGAGGTCGCGAAGACCTACCGCACCCGTACGGGCGAACAGGTCCACGCGCTCGCCGAGACCACCCTGGAGATCGGCGAGAACGAGTTCGTCACCCTGGTCGGCCCGAGCGGCTGCGGCAAGAGCACGCTGCTCAAGCTGGTGGCGGGCCTGGTGCCGGTCACCCGCGGGCACATCCGGGTGCGCGAGCAGCCGGTCACCGGCCCCTTCCCCGACGTGGGCTTCGTCTTCCAGCAGCCGGTGCTCCTGCCCTGGCGGACCGTGATGGACAACGTGCTCTTCTCGGTGGAGATGCTCGGGCTGGACCCGCGCCAGTACCGCAAGCCCGCCGGCGACCTGCTGGAGCTGACCGGCCTCGGCGGCTTCGAGACCAAGTACCCGCGCGAGCTGTCGGGCGGCATGCAGCAGCGGGTGGCGATCTGCCGCGCGCTCTTGCCCGACCCGGGCCTGCTGCTCATGGACGAGCCGTTCGGGGCGCTCGACGCGATGACTCGCGAGGAGATGAGCCTCGAGCTGCTGCGCATCTGGGAGGAGCGGCGCAAGACGATCCTCTTCGTCACCCACTCGATTCCGGAGGCGATCCTGCTCGCCGACCGGGTGATGGTGATGTCGCCGCGGCCCGGGCGGGTGGCGCGCGTGCTGACGGTGGACCTGCCCCGCCCGCGCACCATGGACCTCGAGTTCGACCCGCGCTTCAAGGCCTACAGCGACGAGATCCGCGGCCTCATCTTCTCGCGCCGGAAGGAGCGGCCGTGAGCGGGGTGCGGCGGCTGCTGGGCGAGACGCTGGTGCCGGCGGCGACGCTGGTGCTCGCGCTGCTGGCGTGGGAGGCGGCCACCTGGGCCTTCCGCATCCCGCGCTTCATCATGCCCCCGCCGTCGGCGATCCTCGGCGAGGGCTGGGAGTGGCGCTACCGCTTCATCGAGCACACCTGGGTCACCCTCTACGAGACCCTCGGCGGCTTCGCGCTCTCCATGGTCGTGGGCGTCCCCCTGGCGGTGCTCATCGTCTACTCGCCGCGCCTGCGCGGGGCCATCTACCCCCTGATCGTCCTCACCCAGTCGGTGCCGAAGATCGCGATCGCCCCGGTCCTCCTGCTGGTGCTGGGCTTCGGGGAGATCCCGAAGATGGTGGTGGCGTTCCTGGTCGCGTTCTTCCCGGTGGTGGTGGACACCGCCACCGGGCTCGGGGCCACGCCGCCCGAGCTGCTGGATCTCAGTCGCTCGTACCGGGCCAGCGCGCTCAAGACCTTCCTGAAGGTGCGCCTGCCGATGGCCCTGCCCTTCATCTTCGCGGGCGCCAAGGTGGCGATCACGCTCTCGGTGATCGGCGCGGTGGTGGGCGAGTTCGTGGGCTCCGACAAGGGGCTCGGCTACGTGATCCTCTCCTCCACCTCCTACTGGAAGACCGAGGTCGCGTTCAGCGCGATGATCCTGCTCTCGCTGATGGCCATCGCGCTCTTCGCCGCGGTGTCGCTGGTGGAGCGCCTCGTGTGCCCCTGGCTGGCGACAGACGAGGGCTAGGAGCCCGACGGCGCGGGCGCGAGCGGCTCGTCCAGCCAGTCCAGGATCCGCGGGTTCTCGTCGCGCGGATAGGTGTGGGAGAGGTCCTCGATCTCCCGGTACACGACCCGCGCACCCGCCGCCTCCAGGGCCTGCCGCGCCATGCGCGCGGTCTGCACCGGGAACATCCAGTCGAGCCAGCCGTGCACCAGGTAGATCGGCCGGCCGCGGGCGTTGCTGATGCCGCCCTCCGCGAGCAGATGCGGGTGGAGCACGCCGCAGGCCGGGGCCAGGTGGGTGAACGGGGTATCGAGGCCGAGCCCGAGCAGGAGCGCGTAGGTCGCCCCATCGGACATGCCGGTCAGCAGCACGCGCGAGCGATCCACCGGGTAGCGCCGCGCGATCTCCTCCACCGCGGCCATGAGCCGAGGGGCGTCCACGTCCTCGCCGCCCGTGATGGACCACGTGCGCCCGGCCGCGGTGGGGGCCAGCAGCAGCGCGCCGCGGGTGCGCGCCTCCCGCAGCCACACCCACAGGAAGTCGCGGCCGTGACCGCTCCCGCCGTGGAGCGCCACGATGAGCGGCGCGGGGCGGCCCGCCTGCGCGGTCTCCGGCACGTAGAGGGAGGCGCCGCCCCGCTCGCCGCGCTCGTTGTGCGCGTGCAGCACGCCGGCGCGCAGGCCGTCCTCGCGGAGGGCGCCCGCGTGCAGCCGCTCGACGAGGGTCTCGTCCCCGCGGCGCCCGGCCTCGAGGAACCAGCGGCTCACCGGCGTGAGCAGCGGATAGAGCGGGTAGAGCCCTTCGAGCAGCGGGGCCAGCCGGCGCAGCGCGCGATAGAGCCCGATGGGCTCGCCCTCGGCGGCGGCGCGCCCGAAGGCGGCGATCAGATCCAGCGCCTGGCGCGTGACCGCGACCAGGCGCTCGCGCAGGGCGCGGAGGTCGTCCGGCCACTCCACCGCCTCGAGCGCGGCCACCGCCTCCGCGAGCCCCGCCGCGTGCGCCTGCAGTCGCTCGGCCAGCGCGGGCGCCCGCGGCGGGAAGAGGTGCCGCTGCACCCACTCCACGCGATCGAGCGCGGGCAGGAGCGCGCTCAGCAGCGCGCCGATCGCGTCCACCCCGGCCGGGGACAGGCTCATCGCCCCGGGCCGGGCGTCGCCCGCGGCGGTCGAGGACGGATTGCCGCGATCACGCGGCGGACGGTATCAGACCCGTCCCCGGACCGGCAAGCGCGCCGCTCAGTTGCCCTCCGTGTAGCCTCGCCCCTCCATGCACGCGAGGTAGGGGTACCGCTCCTCCGCGCTCCAGGTGGTGAAGAGGCCGACGCCGATCTCCCGCGCGGCGCGGTGCACCCGGCCCGCACAGTCCTCCGCGTCGGCCTTCTGCTGGGAGATGGTCTGGCCCCTCGTGGCAAGCAGCACCGGGGGCTCGTGCGAGGCGCAGCCGGGCACCAGGACCACCAGGAGCCCGAGACCGATCCACGAAGCGCCCACGGCGGTGTCAGTGTACCGGGGCTGTCAGCACGCGCCGCGGCGCGGCGCGCGCTCCGCGAGTCGGGGGACGTGTGACCCCGCCGGGTCTGCAAGCGAGCGCCACCCCTATGCACGGACGTATGAGAGCTTCTGCAACACGTTGCTCAGAGGTCCGGAAGCCGGCGACGACGATCCGTTGAGAATGAAGATCACGCGTCTCACCGTGTTCCTCGTCGCCATGTTGACTCTTTCGGTCATGACTCACGGCGTCGCAACCGCGACCCCGCTCACGTACGACTTCAGCGGGACGTTCGACATGGGGCCCCTGTCAGGCACCTCCTTCACGGGCGCGTTCACGTACGACACCAGCGGGAACGCCAACCTCCAGACCAACATCCCGCTCAGCTTCAGCCTCTTCAGCAACTACGACACCAAGCAGATCGAGGCGCATCCGAGCGGGATCCCCCTGTTCACGCTGGTGGATGGGCGACAGGCCGGGGGTTCTCGCTGCACGTCAGCATCCTGCACTTCGTGTCCCCGGAGCTCGATCAGCCGCTGCCGCCCATCATGGCCGCCTCGGTGTTCTTCTCTCCGGACCCGAACTTCTCGATCGTGAGCGTGGACAACGACACGCTCATCGAGCTCGCCCCCGTGCCGGAGCCCGGCACGCTGCTCCTGCTCGGCACCAGCCTCGCGGGCGTCCTGGCCACACGGGTACGGCGGCGCACCTGAGTCGCCGCCCGGACGCACGAGCCGGCCGGCCATCCTCGCGATGGCCGGCCGTTTTCTTGCCCGCGACGCGTCCGCAGGAGGCCCGCGAGCGCGCCGGCCGCTTGCAGTACAATGCGGGGCGATGACCAGCGCGCTCCCCCTCGAGGGCCTCCGCGTCCTCGAGCTCGGCCACATCATCGCCGGCCCTTCCGCGGGGCTCCTGCTGGCCGACCTGGGCGCCGACGTCATCAAGGTGGAGCGGCCCGGCGAGGGCGACCAGTCGCGCGGCATGCCGGCCGGCACCTCGGCCAACTTCCACTTCCTGAACCGCAACAAGCGATCGATCGCCATCGACCTCAAGGGCTCGGCGGAGGCCCGCGCGCTCTTCCTGCGCCTGGTGGGGACGGCCGACGTGGTGATCGACAACTTCGCGTACGGCGCCGTCGAGTCCCTGGGCCTGGGCTACGAGGTCCTCGCCCGGACGAACCCCGGGATCATCTACCTCGCGCTCAAGGGCTTCCTCCCCGGCCCGGACGAGGCGCGGCCGTTCCTCGACGAGCTGGCCCAGATGTCGGCCGGTCTCGCGTTCATGACCGGCCCGCGCGGTCAGCCGCTCCGCGCGGGCGCCTCCATCGTCGACGTGGGCGCCGCCGCCTACGGGGTCATCGCGGTGCTGGCCGCCCTGCATCAGCGCGCGGCGACCGGCCGCGGGCAGAAGATCACCTCCGGCCTCTTCGAGACCACCGTGTTCTGGGTCGGTCAATGGCTCGCGCAGCACGCGGCCACCGGACAGCCCTCGGTCCCGATGCCGGAGATCCGCCAGGGCACCCGGATGGGCTGGGGCGTCTACCAGCTGTTCACCGCCGCGGACGGCGAGCAGGTCTTCATCGGCATCACCTCCAACGGCCACTGGGAGCGCTTCTGCGCCGAGTTCGGCCTGGACGATCTGGCCTCGGACCCGCGCCTCGACGACAACGCCAAGCGCGTCGCCGCGCGTGACTGGCTGCCCGCCCGCATCGCGGAGGAGATCGCGCGCCACTCGAGCGCGGAGGTGTCGCGGCGGCTCGAGAAGGCGCGCGTGCCCCACGCGCCCCTGCGGCGCCCCGACCAGCTGGTGGACGATCCGCACCTCAACGCCTCGGACCAGTTCATGCTCACGCCCCTGCCCGAGCGCGAGGGCCCGGCCAAGCTCCCCAAGCTGCCGATCCGCAGCACCGCGTTCGAGATGCGCCTCGCCCGCCCCGCCCCGCGCCTGGGCGAGCACACCCGCGAGGTGCTGGCCGAGCTCGGCCTGGCCCCGGACGAGATCGACGCGCTCGCGTCACGAAAGGTGATCCCATGAGCGACCTGCCCGCACACGTGCACATCAAGGAAGTCGGCCCGCGCGAGGGGTTCCAGTTCGAGAAGGGCGGCATCTCGCTCGCGGCCAAGATCTCGCTCGTCGACGCGCTCTCCGACACCGGGGTCGCCACCATCGAGTTCACCTCCTTCGTGAGCCCGAAGTGGCTGCCCCAGATGGCGGACGCCGAGCAGATGGTGGCCGGCATCAAGCGGGTGCCCGGGGTGGCCTACGAGGCGATCTGGCTCAACGAGGCCGGGCTCGAGCGCGCGGCGCGCCTCCGCGACGCGCTCGCCCTGCGCCCGATGTTCGGGGTCGCCGCGACCGACACCTTCTCCCGCAAGAACACCAACCGCTCCGTGGACGAGAAGATCGCGGAGCTGCCGGGCTGGGCGCGCCGCTACCAGGCCCTCGGCATGGACTGGATCGACGTGGGCGTGATGGCGGCCTTCGGCTGCAACTACGAGGGCGACGTGGCGCCGGCCCGGGTCATCCGCGTGATCGAGAAGGTCGAGCAGCGGGCGCAGGAGTGCGGGTCGCGGCTCGGCAACGTGAGCCTCGGGGACACCATGGGCTGGGCCAACCCGCTCCAGGTCAAGCGGCTGGTGGGCGCGGTGCGCGACCGCTGGCCGGCGCTGCCGGTGAAGCTCCACCTGCACGACACCCGCGCGCTCGCCATCGCCAACGTGGTGGCCGCGCTCGAGATCGGGGTGGACCGCTTCGACAGCGCGGTGGCGGGCCTCGGCGGCTGTCCCTTCGCGTCCCACAAGGGCGCGGCGGGCAACGTCACCACCGAGGACCTCGTGTTCCTCTGCCAGGAGCTGGGCGTGCACACCGGCATCGACCTGGACGCGATGATCGAGGCCGGCCAGCTCGCCGAGCGCGTGGTGGGCCACCCGCTGCCGGGCAAGCTGAAGGCGGGCGGCAATCTCGAGAAGTACCGCGCGCGGGCGCGGGCCGCCGCCGCGGGCGCGCCGGCCTGAGCGGGACGCCGGCGTGAAGCCGCGCGTCCTCGTCATCAGCATCGACGGCTTCGCGGCCTTCTACTGGGACGACCCGCAGGCGCGCCTGCCGACTTTACGCACGTTGGCTGATCGGGGCGCGCGAGCCTCCGGCATGGAGGTGGTGTTCCCCAGCACCACCTGGCCCACCCACGTGTCGATGGTGACCGGCGTGAGCCCGCACGCCCACGGCGTGGTCGCCAACCACGTCTGGAACCGCGCGGCCGGGACCACCGAGGACCTGACCGGCGATCCGATCTACGACGCGCCCGCACTGCTGCGCGCGCCCACCGTGTACGACCTGGCCCACCGGGCCGGTCACCGCACCGCCGCGGTGGACTGGCCCGCGACACGCAACGCGACCACGCTCGATTTCAACCTGCCCTTCTTCAAGGACCAGCGCGTGTTCGAGACCCAGACCGCGAAGGTGGTGTGGGACGAGCTGACCGCCCTCGGCTTGCCGATGCACCGCCAGGGCGAGTGGGCGCTGCTCCCGAAACGGCTGCACAAGGACGAGATGGTGGGCCGCGTGGCCGCGCACGCGGCCGCGCGCCACGAGCCCGCGCTCCTGCTCGTGCACTTCCTCTGCGTGGACAGCCTGCAGCACCTCCACGGACCCCGCTCGCCCGAGGCCTACTGGGCGATCGAGTACGTGGACGGGCTCATCGGGCGCCTGCTCGCCGCCCTCGGGGATCCGGGGCTCGAGCGCACGACGGTGTTCGTGGTGTCGGATCACGGCTTCCTGCCCTCCCATCGCGAGATCCGCCCCAACGTGCGGCTGCGCCGCCTCGGGGCCGAGAAGGAAGCCCGCTTCGTGATGAACCACGGCGCGGGCGCGCTCTACCGGCTCCACGGCGACGCGGCCGCGCTCGCCCAGCTCGCCCGCGAGATCGCCACCCTGGAGGGGGTGGGCGGCTGCTGGCCGGCCGCGGAGTACGGCGCCCTCGGCCTTCCCGCGCCCGCCGCGCACCCGCTGGTGGCCGACTGGATGTTCGAGGCGGCGCCCGGCTTCTCCTACGGCGACACCGCGGAGGGCGAGGACGAGCATGGCCCCGCCAAGTATCTCGGCACCCACGGGCAGCGCGGTCACCACGCGGACAACGCGGCCTTCTTCCTGGCCGCGGGCGCGGGCATCCGCCGCGGCGCGGCGCTGGGCGCGATCCGGAGCCGCGACGTCGGCCCCACCGTCGCGGCCAGCCTCGGCGTGCGCATGGACGGCGTCGAGGGCGTGGTGCTCGAGCGCGCGCTCGCCTAGGAAGTGACCCCTCAGGAAATGCTTGGCTCGCGCCGGCATTTCTGCGAACCTGCGGCCCATGGCTGCTCCCAAACGCAAGGCACGCAAGCCCCCGAATCGCAGGCCGACCCGCGCGGTCCGCCGTCCCGCCACCGCCGCGCCCGCCCCGGAGCCGCCGGCGCCGCCCGCGGTGCGCAGCGCGACGCCCGAGCGCGACTTCGCCAAGCGCGCCCGGCCCGCTCCGGCCCCCCCGCCGCTGCCGAGCTCCCGCCGCGCGATCTTCATCGACGTGGAGAACTCGAGCAAGCCGGAGCATCTGAGCCGCGTCCTCGACCACCTCGACATCGACCGGCACAACCAGCGCGTGGAGCTGATCGCGGTCGGCAACTGGCGCGTGATCGGAGCGGACAGCGCCCGCCTCCTCGCCCGTCGCGGCGCCCAGCTCGTGCACAGCGCGCCCGCCACCGGGGTTCGCGACTGGAGCGACCTGCGGATCGCGGTGAGCGCCGGGGTCTGGCTCGGGGTCGCGCGGCCCGGCGATCAGATCGAGGTCGTCTCCGACGATCGCGCCTTCGACGCGGTGGGCGACGTCGCCGCCGTGCTCGGCGTGACGTTCCGGCGCCTGTCCTACCGGGGGCTGGCCGGCGTCACCCCGGCGGAAGCCCCGATTCCGCAGGAGACCGGCGCCGCCCCGCGCGAGGGCCGGTCCCGCCGCGGACGCGGGCGGCACCGGGGCCGCGGGCGCCCGCGCTTCGAGTCGGGCGGGGCGCATCCGCCCGCGCGCGAGCACGCCGCGCACGCCCCGCGCGCCGCCGAGCCGCGGCCCGCGCCGGACAGCGGCGCCCACACCGCGCCCCACGACGAGATCGTCGAGGTGGTACGCGAGCTGGCCCAGCGGGCACCCAACGGCGCGGTGCTGATCGACACCCTGGCCCGCACGCTGAAGGAGCGCGGCTTCAGCCGGCCGCCCGGCTCGCCGCGACTGATCACGCGCCTGCGTCGCATCCGCGAGCTGGCGGTGAGCCGGACCGGCATGATCACGCTGGTGGGTGCGGCCGGGGCGGCGTCCGGGACGGACTCGGAGCCGGCGCCGACCAGCGGCGACGTGATCGACGCCGACGTCACGCCGGCGCCGGCCATGGACGACGGGGGCGAGGGCAGCGACGGCGACGACGGGCCCGAGCCCGGCAACGAGGCGCTGCCCACGAACGGCGCGCCGGGCGCGGGCACGCCGCACCGCTCGCGGCGCCGCCGCGGGCGCCGGCGCCGCCGCGGAGGCCGCGGTGGCGGCGGTGGAGGCGGCAGCGCCGCGCCGGCCGCCGCTCCCGCCTAGATGCCACCCGCGGGACTTCCCGGGCAGGCCCAGACCGTGCTCGGCCCGATCGCCGCCGAGGCGATGGGCATCACGCTGCCCCACGAGCATCTCCTGATCGACTTCGCGGTCATGTTCCGCGAGCCGGCCAGCGCGGCGGAGCGCGGGCTGGCGCGGCAGCCGGTGAGCCTCGCGAATCTGGGCTGGGTCCGGCATCACTTCAGCTCGAACCTGGACAACCTCCAGCTGCTCGACGAGCAGGTGGCGCGCGACGAGGCCCTCCTCTTCAAGCACGCGGGCGGCCGCACCCTCGTGGATCCGACGAACCGCGGGCTCGCGCGGGACCCGGCGGCGCTCGCGCGGATCGCGCGGGCCACCGGCCTCAACATCATCATGGGCTCGGGCTACTACGTCGAGGCCGCGCATCCGCCCGACATGGGCCGCCGCAGCCAGGACGATATCACCCGCGAGCTGGTCGTGGATCTGACCGTGGGCGTGGACGGGACCGGGGTGAGGGCCGGCTTCATCGGCGAGATCGGCACCACGTGGCCCTTCACCGACAACGAGAAGAAGGTGGTGCGTGCCGCGGTGGCGGCGCAGCGCGAGACCGGCGCCGCGCTCATGATCCACCCCGGCCGCCACGAGCGCCTGCCGCTGGCCATCGTGGAGATGATCCGCAAGGAGGGCGCGGACCTCTCCCGCACGATCATGTGCCACATCGAGCGCACCATCGCCGACCGGGCGGTGCTGCTGGAGCTGGCCGCCACCGGGGTGCGCCTCGAGTACGACCTCTTCGGGCTCGAGACCTCCTACTACCCCTACAACCCCGCCTTCGACATGCCCAACGACGGCGGGCGCATGCGGCAGGTCCTCTTCCTGATCGAGCGCGGCCACCTGGACCAGCTCCTGCTCTCCCACGACATCGCCTACAAGCACTGCCTCACCCGGTGGGGCGGCTTCGGCTACCACCATCTGCTCGTCAACGTGGTCCCGCGGCTGCGGGATCGCGGCGCGGACGATCGCACCATCGAGGCGCTGCTGGTCACCAACCCGCGGCGCGCCTTCGCGTACGCCTGACCGCTCGCCGTCCCGCCGCGCTGCCGTGCCCCGGACACCCGCCGAGCCGTCGCCGGGGGCGCATCGCGCCGTCTCGGTGCTCTACCAGGCGCTGCTCACCGGGCTGGTGCTCACGCTGGTCACGCGACGGGGCGAGGCGCAGGCCGCCGACTTCGTCTTCCGGCTGTTCCGCCGCCAGCACCTCGAGAAGTTCCGGCCGGGGCTCGCGAAGCTCGGGCTCGATCGGCTGCCGCACGCGGTGGCCTGCGCCCAGTACCACTACCTCTCGAACCAGCTCGGCGGGGTGAAGACCGAGTACGTCGCGGAGTCGGACCGCAAGGCCTGGGTCCGCTACCCGCCGCCGCGCTGGATCTGGTCCGGCGCCTCCATCTGCGGCATCCCCAGCCGGGTGAACGCGGCGATGCTCCACGGCTGGCACGGGCACAACGGCGTCACGCTCGGCAACCCGCGGCTCGGCTTCGTCTGCACCGGCCAGACCGTCGACGGCGATCCGGGCCTCGAGGGCTACTACCTCGAGCACGACCGCGACCTGGCCCCGGACGAGCGGGTGCGCTTCGCGCGCGGCGAGACGATGCCGTCGTTCGATCCGGCGCGCGCCCCGCGCCTCGATCCAGCGGTGTGGCCGCCGGAGCGCCTGGAGACGGTGGTCTCGCGCTACGCGATGGAATACGTGCGCACCGCGCTGCCGGTGCTGCTCGAGCTGCTGGGGCCCGCCGACACGCGCCTCCTGCTCGGCCACGCCGCGCGCCTCATCGGCATGCAGCTGCACGACGAGACCCGGCGGCTGCTCGACGATTCGACCATGGACACCGGGCCCGAGGCCTTCGCGCGCTACCTGGCCCGGCTCTTCGAGGCCCAGGGCGAGGCGGTGACGGTGCAGGAGGCCGCCGACGGCGCCACGGTGCGCCTCCGCGGCTGGCGGCTCGCGCGGGGGCTCGAGCCGCTCGACCCCGGCGCCTTCGAGGGCTGGTGCGAGCTCTGGCGCGGCGCCCTCGCGGCCCACGACCGGCGGCTGGCGCTCGAGTGCGCGCGCGAGCCGGGGGGCGACGTCCGGCTCCGCGTCCTGCGCCCGGCGCCGCGTGCGTGAGGTCCGCGCCCGGTCAGGGCCGGGCGCGGGTACGGATGTTGATCTCGGACGTCAGCGTGCGGTGCACGGGACAGCGGTCCGCGATCTCGAGCAGCCGCGCCCGCTGCGTGGCCTCGAGCGGCCCCACCAGCGCGATCTCCCGATCGATGCGGTCGACGTACCCCTCCTTCGTCTCGCACTCCGCGCAGTCCGTCGCGTGGATACGCGCGTGCTGCAGCGTCACCTCCACCGCCTCGAGCGGCCACTGCTTGCGTCGCGCATACAGCGCGAGCGTCATCGACGTTCAGGTGCCCAGCGCGGCCAGCAGGTAGTCGTAGGGCGACGGCCCCGCGTTGCGGCCCCCCTGCCCCGCCGGCTCGTCGGCGGTCAGGCGGTGCGGCCCGATCACCACCTCCTGCTCCATGCTCTCGATGCCCCCCCGCACGACGACGGTCGCCATGGCGTCATCCTCCCCTTGCAGGTTCGAACGCGGCCAGGATAGACCGCTTCTGCCGTCCTGTGCTGGTCGGTTGCCGCCTCCCGGGGGCCGAGGCTATGATCCGCCGCGATGACTTCCGGGAGGACGGCGCGGCGGTGGCTCGGGCTCGGGCTGGCCCTGCTGGCGACGCTCGCCGTGACGCCGCCCGCCGCGCGCGGCGACATCCTGCTGCCGCCCGGCTTCACCGCGCGCGTCTACGTCACCGGTGAGGGCTTCGGCGGCGCCGAGGGGCCGCGGGGCCAAGGCATCCCGTCGACCTCGACGCTCGCGGTGGACCAGGCCGGCGCGCTCTACCTGGCCCGCACCGGCCGGCGCTACAGCGGCGGGGAGTTCGAGTACCTCACCGCGGTGTACCGCATCCCGCCCGGCGGCGCGCGGCTCACGCCGCAGACCCAGGAGCGCTTCTTCCACGGACCGCCGCTGGTCAACGCGCAGGTGAGCGGCGGCCGCGAGGGCCGCGACGTGTTCGTCACCACGTTCGACCGCGACCGGCGTGTCGGCGTGGTCTACCGGCTGGCCGAGGGCCGCACCACGTTCGTGGCCGGCGGCACCCCCGCCGATCCGACCCGCGCGCCCCTCCTCGTGCAGCCCGAGGGCGTCGCCGTCGGCCCGGGCGGCGACCTCTACGTGGCCGATCGCGAGCGGGGTGTGGTGGTGCGCCTCGACGGCGACGGCCGTCTCCTCGACAACGTGCGGGTGACCCGCCCGCGCGCGCTGGCCATCGACGAGACCGGCGCGCTGTGGATCGGCAGCGACGGCAGTGCGGACGCGCCCTGGCAGGCGGGACCGGGCGCGATCCTGCGCATGTCCGCGCAGGGGGAGCCGCAGGTCGTGCTGCACGGGCCGCTGGCCCAGGCGCTCGCTCCCGGCCCCGCGGGGCTCATGTTCGTGGCGGACCGGCAGGGCGCCGAGATCTTCGCGCTCACCGCCCAGGGGGTCCGCACGAGCCTGGCCCGGTTCACCGACGGCGACGCCCCGCGCGGCATGGCCTTCGTGCCGGTCACGCCCGAGACCCGCGCGGCCGGCATTGCGGGCGACCTGCTCGTCTCGGTGATCCGCTCGAGCACGTTCCAGCTCAACGAGATCGTCCGCATCTCGGGTCCGTTCGCCGACCTGCCCGGGCGGACCATCCCCGCGCCCCCGGCCCGCTAGGCTAGCGCCCGCGCCTTCGGCTCCGGCGGTATACTGATGCGCCATGCAGTTCCAGCTCCGGAAGATCGGCCACGTGGTGCTGAACGTCACCGACCTCGAGCGGGCGGTCGCCTTCTACACCGAGGTCCTCGGGCTCCGGGTGAGCGACCGCTACCCGGACTCGATGGTGCCGGGCGGCATGGTCTTCCTCCGCCTGAACCCGGACCACCACGGCGTCGCGCTGGTGGGCGGCGCCGCGCCGAGCCCGCAGGGAAGCCTCAACCACTTCGCGTTCGAGGTCGGCTCCCTCGACGAGGTCTTCCGCGCCCGCGCGTGGCTGCGGGAGCGCGGCGTGCCCATCCACTTCGAGGGACGGCGCCGCGCGGGCTGCCAGATCGCCATCGAGTTCCGCGACCCGGACGGCAACAACCTCGAGATCTACTGGAACATCGACCAGATCGGCCGCGACGGGGTGGTCCGCCCGGCGAGCGAGTGGCGTCCGGCGCGGACGCTGGAAGAGGCGGTCGAGAACCCGGTCGCGGGCCAGAGCCTGCCCCCGCGCGGCTGAGCCGCGCCCCGCGCCCGACCATTCGGACCGCGGAGCCTCAGCGCGCCTCGGCCATCACGCTGCGGGCGATCGCGGTGTTGACCAGCACCTCGTAGGGCCGGCCCCGGCGGATCAGGCCGCCGTCCAGCAGGATGCGCTCGAGGTGGTCGAAGCCCTCGCGGCGCAGCAGCGGGTCGCGCGCCCACGTGTGCTGCGCGAGGTAGCGGCCCACCGCGCGCTCCAGCAGCGGCCGCTCCGTCTCGGGGAACGCGGGCGCGATCGCGCGCGCCACCGCCGCCGCGTCGTGCTCGGCGAGCCAGCGCTGCGTGCGGTAGGCCGCGCGGGTGAAGCGCGCCACCACGTCGGGCTCGCGGGCGAGGAACTCGGGCGTGGTCATGTAGGAGGAGAACGGCAGGGGCCCGGTCGCCTCGCCCATCGAGGCCACGATGTGCGCGGCGCCCTCCGCCACCAGCCGCTCGATGGCGGGCTGCGGCTGCTCCAGGAAGTCGCCCTCGCCGCGCACGAAGGCGGCCACCGCCTCGGGCCCCGGCCGATGGCGCTCGATCTTCACGCGGGCCGGATCGACCCCGTGGCGCCGCAGCACGGTCAGCATGCACTGCCAGGGCGTGGGGGCCTCCGCGAACGACAGCACGGTGCGGCCGACCAGGTCCGTCCAGCGGAAGTCCGGGCGCGGCTCGCGCGCCACCAGGAAGAAGCCGTTGCGCGAGCACACCTCCGCGAAGTGCACCACGATCTGCCCGGTGCGGTCGGCCAGCTCGAAGCTCCGCATGAGGCCGCCCAGGCTGATCTCGATGTCGCCGCCCAGCAGCGCATCCATGGTGGGCCTGCCGAAGACGGGCGCGGGGACCGCGGTGACGTCGAGGCCCTGCTCCTCGAAATGGCCCAGCGCGACGCCGGCGGCGAGCGGCGTGTAGAACGGGGTCTGGAACGGCATCAGCACGGTCAGGCGACGGCTCATGCGTGACGGCCCTCGAGGGGATGCGGGGGAGCGGGCCCGACCCGGCGCCGGGCCGAGGGGACGACGGCCCCCCGGCCCCTCGCCGGCTCCGGCTTCAGGCCTTCAGCTGGTCGCGGATCGGCAGCCGGCGGACGCGCTTGCCGGTGGCCGCGAAGACCGCGTTGCAGATCGCGGGCGGCACCGGCGGGACACCGGGCTCGCCCACCCCGCCCATCGGCCGGGCGTAGTCGCCGGGCAGGATGTGCACCCGGATCTCGCGCGGGGCGCCCGCCATGCGGGTCACCTCGTAGGTGTCGAAGTTGCCCTGCACGGCGCGGCCGTCCTTGAAGCTGATCTCGCTGCCGAGGGCGATGCCCACGCCCATCACCGCCGCGCCCTGCATCTGCGCCCGCACTCGGTCCGGGTTGACGGTCGCGCCGCAGTCCACCGCGATGTCGATGCGCGGGATCCGGATCTCGCCCTGGTCGTTGACCGCGACCTCGGCCACCGTGGCCACGTAGCTCACGAAGCTGTAGTGCGCGGCGATGCCGAGCCCCCGGCCCTTCGGGAGCTTGCGCCCCCACCCGGCCTCCCGCGCGACGGTCTCCACCACCCGGCGCAGGCGGCCGGTGTCCACCGGGTAGAGATCGGGGGACTCGCCGTGGTTCCACGTGTCGTTCAGGCTCTCCGGGCTCACCCGTCGCGGCGGCCCGATGATCTCGAGCAGGTAGTCCTTCTGGTCCCGGCCCGCCGCGGCGGCCAGCTCGGCCACGAACGACTGCACCGCGAAGGCGTGCGGGATGTTGGAGACGGAGCGGAACCAGCCGATACGCGTGTGCGCCTCCGCCTCCGGGTTCTCGATGCGCACGTTGGGGATGGCGAAGGGCACGTTGATCACGCCCATGCCCAGCTCGAGCGCGGCCTCGTTCTTGGCGCCGGCCACGAAGGTCGAGAAGATCGTCGGCGCCACGCTCCGGTGCATCCAGGCGACCGCCTTGCCCTGCGCGTCCAGCCCGGCCTCGAGGTGCTCCACCGAGACGGTGTGGAAGTAGGTGTGCCGGATGTCGTCCTCGCGCGTCCACGTCACCTTGACCGGCTTGCCCTCCATGACCTTGGAGATGACCGCGGCCTCGACGACGTAGTCGGGCTTGGACTTGCGCCCGAAGCCGCCCCCCAGCAGCGTCACGTTCACCGTGACGTCGTCGGCCGACATGCCGAGGCGCTTGGCGACCAGGTCCCGGGCCGCCTGGGGCGACTGCACGCACGCCCAGGCCTCCGCCTTGCCGTTGACGATGCGCACGGTGGCCGCGGGCGGCTCCATGGGCGCGTGGGCGAGATGCGGGATGTAGTATTCGGCCTCCACGCGCTTGCTGGCGCCCGCCAGGGCCGAGTCCACGTTGCCGTGGTCACGCACGACCTTGCCGGGCTTCCGGGCCGCCGCCTCCATCTCGCTCTTGAACGCGGCCGAGTCGTAGCTCTTGTGCGGCCCGTCCTCCCAGACCACCTTGAGCGCGCGGCGGCCCTGGATGGCGGCCCAGGTATTGCGCCCGACCACCGCCACGCCGCCCAGCGGATTGAAATGGGCGGGGCCGTCGCTCGGCTCGATCTCGACGACCTTCAGCACGCCCGGCACCTTCATGGTCTCGGTGGCGTCGTAGCTGACCATCTTGCCGCCGTAGACCGGCGGCCGCTCCACCACCGCGTAGACCATGCCGGGCAGCCGCGTGTCGATGCCGTACTGGGCCTTGCCGGTGGTGATGTCGGGGCCGTCCACCAGCTTCAGCGTGCCCTTGCCGATGTAGCGGAACTTCGAGGGGTCCTTGAGACGGACCGTGTCGCGCGCGGGCACCGGCTGGGCGGCCGCGGCCTGGGCGAGCGAGCCGTAGCCGGCCCGGCGGCCGGACTTGGCGTGGACGACCTCGTGGTTGCGGGCCTGCACCTCGGAGACCGGCACGCCCCAGCGGGCTGCGGCTGCGGCCTCGAGCATGGTCCGAGCCGCCGCGCCGCAACGCCGCATGGGCTCGAAGAAATGGCGCGTGCTCCGCGAGCCGTCGGTGTCCTGGTTGCCGTAGCGCTTCTCGTCGCCGACCGCCTGCACCACCCGCACCCGCTTCCAGTCCGCCTCGAGCTCGTCGGCCACGATCATCGGCATCCCCGTCCGCACGCCCTGCCCCATCTCGGAGCGGTGGCAGACGATGGAGACGATGCCGTCCGGGGCGATCGAGACGAACACGAGCGGATCGTCCGTCCAGCCGTTCGGCATGCCGTCGCGGCCGTACTTCGGCGGGTCGGCCGCGCGCGCCACCCCGGGGAACCCGGCCGCGAGGATCAGGCCGCCCGCGGCGGACAGACCCTGGAGGAACTGCCGGCGGCTCACCGCATCGGCGCTGACGTTGGCGATCTGGAGCGGCCGCTCCTCCGCGCGCGTCCCGGCGGCGCTCATCGCGCGCCTCCCTGCGCGGCCGCCTGCTTGATGGCGGCGCGGATCCGCGGATAGGTGCCGCAACGGCAGATGTTGCCGGTCATGGCCTCGTCGATCTGCGCGTCCGTGGGCTTGGGGTTGCTCTTGACCAGCGCGGTGGCGGTCATGATCTGCCCGGCCTGGCAGTAACCGCACTGTGGCACCCCCAGGTCCACCCAGGCCGCCTGCATGGCGCGGCCCACCCGGTCGGTCGCGAGGCCCTCGATGGTGGTGATCTTGCTCGACGCCACCGCGGAGATCGGCGTGACGCAGGCCCGCACCGGCTGGCCGTCCACGTGAACGGTGCAGGCGCCGCAGAGCGCCATGCCGCAGCCGAACTTCGTGCCGGTCAGCCCGAGCTCGTCACGGAGCGCCCACAGCAGCGGGGTGTCGTCCGGGACGTCGATGTCGTGGCGGCGACCGTTGACGGTGACTGAGACCATCGCGGCTCTCCTCTCGTCGTTGGGGGAACGACTCGCACCCTGCGCCACGGGCCGAATAGCACGCGGCCCGGGGGGTGTCAAGGAGAGGATGCGCGGTGGACTCAGGCTGCCGCCCGGGCGGGCGGGTCGGCGCGGCCCTGGCGTCGCTCGCGCACGGCCTTGAGCCGGTTCACGAGCTCCGCGTACGAGGCCCGACGGATGATCGAATTGAACTGCGTGCGATAGTTGTCGATCAGGCTCACGCCGTCCACATCGAGGTCGAACACTTGCCACGTCCCCTCGTCGGACATTCGCACCCGGTAGCTCACGGGGATCACGGTGCCCTTCTTCGTGGTGATCCGCGTGCGAACCGGCGTGTGGTCCCCCTCGGGCGCGTCGCCCAGATACACGAACCGATCGGCGTCCGCGAGCTGGATCTTGGACAGATAGGCGCGCTCGAAGACGTCGCCGAACAGGCGCGCGAACTCCTTCCGCTCGGTCGGGCTCCGCCGCGCCCAGTGCTCGCCGAGCGCGCCCTCGGCCATCGCCTCCCAGTCGAACATCTGGTCGGCGATCTTCCGGACCGGCGATGCCCCGTCGGGCGCCGAGCCCGCCTCCGACACCAGGCGGTACATCTGCTCGATCTGCGCGCGGATCTGATCGGTGGCGGTCCCGGCGATGACCGGGTGGCCGAGGCCTCCCAGGACCGCGCACACGATCGCGATCTGAACAACGAGTGTCAGCCGTCGCGGTCTCATGGCTGCCTCCTTTCCGTGCGCGTGGATGTGCATCGGATGTGCCACACCCGCACGGTTTTGCAAGGCGCGCCGCGAGGCATTCCAGCTCGCCGGTGGGCGCCGCGACGGCGAGACGGAAGGGAAAACGTTTCCGGCGCGAGGGAATCTTGCCCGGCCCGCCCCTACGTCGTGAGGCGGTAGAACCTCGCCGCGTTGTCGCAGGTGATCTTGCGCACGGTGGCGGGCGGCAGGTGGCCGAACTGCTCGGCGATGTACTTCGAGGACTCCGGCCACACGCCGTCGCCGTGGGGATAGTCCGAGCCCCACATCAGCGTGTCCTCGCCGATCTCGTGGATCATCTGGGTGCCGATGCGGTCGAACTGGAAGGTGGCCTTGCACTGCCGCCGCCAGTAGTCGCTCGGCTTCATGGTGAGCCCGAGGTCGCGGAAGCGGTCCTCCCACTCGAAATCCATGCGGTCGAGCGCGTAGGGCAGCCAGCCGATCCCGCTCTCCCCGAACGAGATGCGCAGCGTCGGGTAGCGCTCGAGCACCGCGGCTCCGATCACCGCGGCCAGGATGTTGACCAGGTTCATCTGGAAGCCGGAGACGCTGGTGAACATCGCGGCGCGTCGGGTGAGCCCCTGCGCCTTCTCGCGCACGCCGGGCGGCATGGTCGGGAAGGTGTGGAAGTGCAGCGGCAGGTCGACCTCGCTCACCGCCTGCCAGAGCGGCTCCCAGGCCGGGTGCCACATGGGCTCCATGTCCCACGAGCACGACAGCTCGAGCCCGCGCAGCCCCATCTTCGCCACCCGGCGGGCCTCCCGCACCGCGGCCTCGATGTCGCCGTAGGGCAGGCACGCCAGCCCGATGTGGCGCTCCGGATAGTGGCGGCAGAAGTCCACCAGCCAGTCGTTGTAGATGCGGCACATCTCGGCCGCCGCCTCGTGGTCGTCGAGGCGGGTGGCCGCGCCCAGGATGCCGAAGATCACCTCGGCCTGCACGCCGTCGCGCTCCATGTCCTGCACGCGCAGATGGGGATCGGTGGGGCGCCGGATCCCCTTCTTGCCGTCCTCGTAGAGGCCGGTGGACGCCATCACGTCGGCGCGGTAGTGGAGGCCGGGCACGTATTTCTGCCCCGACGGCCCCACACCGCCCACCAGGCCGAACGCCGCGCCGTTGCGCGAGGTCCACCGCGGCCCGTCCGGGCCGTCGGTCACGTAGGGCATGCGGTCGCGCAGGGCCGCGCGCGCGTTGGCGGTGAAGAGATCGGGCGGCATCCAGGGCATGTCGATGTGGCAGTCGGCCGAGATACGCGTGTAGTCCATGGGCCTCCTTCCGCTCCGGCGCGGTGCTCCGGCGCCGTGATCATAAGCCATCCGGACAGGGCCGGGCGCGCGGTGTTATGGTAGCCGCCGGAGAGCCCCCATGAAGAAGGTCGTCGCGCTGCCCGGAGAGGGGATCGGCGTCGAGGTCGTGGACGCCGCGTGCGAGGTGCTGATGGGCACCGGCCTCCCCCTCGAGATCCGCACCCCGCCCCAGGGCGCACCGCTGCCCGCCGAGACCAAGCGCCTGGCGCGCGAGGCCGACGGCGTGCTGTTCGGCGCCGCAGGACCGTCCACCTCGCCGGTGGTCTCCTGGCTGCGCTGGGAGATGGCGGCGTGGGCCGGCGTGCGGCCGATCCGCTTCTTCCCCGGCATGCGCTCGCCGCTCGCCGATCCGGAGGGCATCGACTACGTGCTGGTGCGCGAGAACAGCGAGGGCCTCTACCCGGGCCGCGAGGGTGACCTCGCCGACCTGATCCGCCTGATGCCGACGCTCAGCGACCGCACCGGGCGCACCGTGCAGCAGTTCGGCGGCGAGGGCCGCTTCGCGGTCAAGGTGGTGACCCCGCGCGGGGCCGAGCGCATCGCCCGCTTCGCCTGCGACCTGGCCCGCAAGCGCCAGGCGCGGGGCAAGCCCGGCAAGGTCACGCTGGTCACCAAGTCCAACGTGCTGCCGAGGACCGACGGCCTCTACGACGAGATCGTGGGCCGCGTGGTCCGGCAGGCCGGCCTCACCTTCGAGCACTTCCACGTCGACGACGCGGCCCGGCGCCTGGTGCGCTTCCCCCGGCAGATGGACGTGGTGCTGTGCATGAACCTCTACGGCGACATCCTCTCGGATCTCGGCGCGGAGACCGCGGGCGGCCTCGGGCTGGCCCCGTCGGGCAACTTCGGCGACGGCTGGGCCTACTTCGAGTCGGTGCACGGCTCCGCCCCCGACATCGCGGGCCGGGGCATCGCCAATCCCACCGCCACCATCCTCTCCGCCGCGCTCATGCTCGAGCACATGGGGATGACCGCGGAGGCGGAGCGGCTCGAATCCGCGGTGGGCCGGGTCTACCGCGACGGCAGGGTGCTCACTCCGGACCAGGGCGGCAGCGCCCGCACGCGCGACATGGCGCAGGCGGTGCTGGCCGCCTACCGCTAGGACGCCCCGATGGCCTCGCACGAAGAGATCGCCGTCCTGATCGTGGGCGCCGGCAACGCGGCGCTGGCGGCCGCGGTGTCGGCCCGCGAGCAGGGCGCCGCGCGCGTGGTGGTGCTCGAGAAGGCGCCGCGCGGCCTGCGCGGCGGCAACACGCACTACAGCGGGGGGCTCCTGCGCATCGCCTTCGACGCGCCCGACGACCTGCGCGCGCTGGTGCCGGACGCGGAGCGGGAAGTGCCCGGCTTCTACAAGGGCGTGGAGCCCTACCCGCAGCGGCTGTTCATGGCCGATCTCCTGCGGGTGACCGACGGCCGCACCGATCCCGAGCTGGCCGAGCTCCTCATCGGCCGGTCGCTCGACACCGCGACCTGGATGGCGCGCCAGGGCATCGAGATGGAGCCCGCGGTGTCGCTCTCCGCGGTGAAGGTCGGCGACACCTTCAAGTGGTCGCCCGGCGCGGTGATCCGCGCGCGCCACGAGGGCGTGGGCCTCTCCGCGATGTGGTTCAAGATCGCGGAGCGCCGGGGCGTCGAGATTCGCTACGACACCGCGGCGGTCCGCCTGCTCCAGGACCGGAGCGGGCGCGTCACCGGCGTGGTCGCCCACGGCCCGGAAGGGCTCCACGAGATCGCGGCGAAGGCGGTGGTGCTGGGCTGCGGCGGCTTCGAGGCCAACCCGGAGTGGCGGGCGCGCTACCTCGGCCGGCCGTGGGACCACGCCAAGGTGCGCGGCACCCGCTACAACACCGGAGACGGCCTGCGCATGGCGATGGAGATCGGCGCGCTCCCGCACGGGCAATGGACGGGCTGTCACTCCACCCCGATCGACGCGAACGCCCCGCCGCACGGCGACCGCGCGCTGACCGACAAGACCAACCGGCTCTCCTACCCGTACGGGGTGCTCGTCAACGTCCGCGGCCAGCGCTTCTTCGACGAGGGCGAGGACTTCCAGTTCTACACCTACGCCAAGCTGGGCGGGATCATCCTCAACGAGCCGGGCGGCATCGGCTGGCAGATCTTCGACGCCAAGGTCACCCACCTGCTGGAGGGCCGCTACAAGACCGGCACGCCCGTGGTGGCCGACACGCTGGAGGCGCTCGTGGAGCAGCTGCCGATCGACCGCGCCGCATGCCGACGGGTCCTCGAGGCCTACAACGCGGCGACCGGCCCCGGCCGCTTCGACCCCACCGTGCGCGACGGGCTGGCGACGCGCGGGCTGCACCTGCCCAAGTCGAACTGGGCGCAGCGCCTCGACACCCCGCCCTTCACGGCCTATCCGGTCACCGGCGGGATCACGTTCACGTTCGGCGGCGTGCGCGTCACCGAGCGCGCCGAGGTGCTGAGCACCCGCTGGACGCCGATCCCCGGCCTCTACGCCTGCGGGGAGATGGTGGGCGGTCTGTTCCACGGCAACTATCCCGGCGGCACCGGGCTCATGTCGGGCGCGGTCTTCGGGCGACTGGCCGGCGCCCACGCGACCAAGGCCTGAGCCCCAGCGGAGGATCGATCGTGACGAGCCAGACCAGAATCGGATTCGTGGGGATGGGCACGATGGGCGGGCCGATGGCGCGCCGGCTGGCCTCGAGCGGCTTCGCGGTCCGCGGCTTCGACCTGAGCGCGGAGCGCGCCAAGCAGGCCGCCGCGGCCGGCGTCACCCTCGCGGCCAGCCCGGGCGAAGCCGCGCGCGACGCCGACGTGGTGATGTCGAGCCTCCCCGACCCGGCCGCGGTGCGCCGCGCCTACCTCGGGCCCGACGGCGTGCTCTCCACCATCAAGGCCGGCGCCACGCTGATCGATCTGAGCACGATCGACCCCGAGACGTGGCGCGAGGTGGCGGCCGCGGCGGCGGCCAGGAAGGCCGACTGCCTCGACGCGCCGGTGAGCGGCGGCCCGCTCGAGGCCGGCAACGGCAAGCTCGTGTTCCTGCTGGGCGGCGAGGCGGCCGTGCTGGAGCGGGTGCGCCCGGTGCTCACCACCCTCGGCAGCGAGCTGCACCACATCGGCCCGCTCGGCTCGGGCCTCGTGGTGAAGATCGTGAACAACATGATGTCGATCGCGAACGTGGCGGTGGCCGCGGAGGCGATGGTCCTGGGGGTGAAGGCGGGGGTCGAGCCGAAGCGCCTCTTCGAGATCCTCTCCACCAGTGGTGGCCGCTCGCATCACTTCCTGAAGCGCTTCCCGAACGTGCTGGCCGGTGACTTCACGCCCCACTTCGGCATCGGGCTGTCGCGCAAGGACATCGCCCTGGCGCTCACCATGGCCGGCAAGCTCGAGATGCCGGTGCCCCTGGCCTCCGCGGTGCGCCAGGTCTACGAGGCCGCGCACGCGCAGGGCTTCGGCGGCCTCGACATGGCGGGGGTGACGCGGCTCTACGAGCAGTGGACCGGCGTCGCGGTGCGCGGCGGCGCGGCCGCGCCGCCCGCCCGCTAGTCGCTAGTCGGCGCCCCCGCTCAGAGCGGCCGCCGCGCGCGCACCAGCGCGTCCAGCGCGTCGCGCTCGGCGCCGGCGACCGGACGCCGCACCCGCTCGGCCTTCTCGACCACCAGGTCGCCGATCTCCGCCACCACGTCGTCGGGGGTGAAGAGCACGTCCGCCTGGGTGGGCCCGCCGGTGCCCGCGGTGAGGTTCAGCAGGTCGTGGCCGATCACCAGCAGCGTGCCGCCCGGCCGCACCGCGGCCGCCGCGCGGGCCAGCGCGACCCGCCGCTCCGCCGCGGGCAGCTGCAGGTAGAGCACGCACACCAGGTCGAAGGACTGCCGGGGCGGCGTCCACCGCACCACGTCCTCCTCGAGCCACTCGACGGACACGGAGGCCGCGGCCGCCTGCTCGCGGGCCGCCCGCAGGGCGACGTCCGAGAAGTCGACGGCGGTCACTCGCCAGCCGCGCCGGGCCAGCCAGACCGCGTTGCGGCCGGCCCCGCAGGCGAGGTCGAGCGCGCGGCCGGGCGGAAGCCCCGCGACCTCGGCCACCAGGAAAGCGCTCGGCTCGACGGAGGCCTGCGCGCGCTCGCCGGCCCAGCGCCGGTTCCAGCGCTCCCGGGAGGGATCCGCGAAGGTCTTCGAGGTCGCCATCGGCCCGATGATAGCAGCGGCCGCCGCGGCGAGACGAGCCTCGACACGCCCGCGCCGGCCCGCTAGACTGGGCCTCCGTGATCCGCTCCCGGGGGCAGGACGTCGCGGTGCTGTGGAGCCGGCGGAGCCGCGACGCCTACGCGGCCGACGCGGTCGCCCGCGGCCACACCTATCGCTTCACCGACGCCTGGAATCGCCCGCGCACCTGGCTCAAGGGCGAGCACGCCTACCTGGCCCCGGCCGGGGCCGCCGTGCTCCTCGGGCGCTGCAACCTCAAGCACGATCTCGTCGAGGAAGCGGACCTCCGCGACGACGTGCTGGCCGGGCTGCGCGCGCTGCTGGTCCCCAACGCGGCCCACCTGGACCCCGACACGATCGCGCGCATCGAGAACTGGCTCGCGACCGGCCGCGGGCGGCTGATCGTCACCGGCCGGACCAACCTGCCGCCCGCCCTCCTCGGGCTGGCCCGCTCCACGCCGCGCGCGGTCACCGGCTACACCGGCTGGCGCTGGCTCCCGGGCTCGCCGTTCGCGGGACCGGCGTGGGAGCCGCTCTACGTGAGCGGCTACGCCGGCCACGCCGCGCAGGCCGTCGAGCCCGCGCCCGGCAGCCGCGTGCTCGCGGACCTGGTGGAGCTGACCGGCGATCTCACCGACGCCTCCACCGCGACCGTCACGCCGCTCGGCCCCGCGATCGTGCTCACCGCGCGCACCGCCTACGTGGCCAACCAGGTCCTGGAGCTGGTGGGCGGCATGCTGCAGGCGCACCTCAACGTGGAGCCGGTCCGCCACTGGGCCAACCCGACCCACTGGGGCGACACCCTGCTCTTCTTCCTGCGGCGCCTGCTGCAGGAGGCCGGCCTCGAGGATCTCTGGCAGACCCGCCTGCGCTCCTTCGGCGCCCACGACGGCGTGCTGTCGTTCCGCCACGACGTGCACGGCATGCGCGACTACACCTTCCTCGACTACCAGATCGAGAACCTGATCCCGGCCACCTACGACATCGAGGATCCCGGCTTCTCGACCAACATCAGCGCCGAGATGGCGGCGGACTGGGTCGCCCGCACGAGCGGCCACGACTTCATCGAGCCCGCGCTCCACAACGACAGCTCGATCGGCGACCCGCCCACCGCGATCCACGGCCGCGGCCTCTACGAGCACGTCCGGGACGCGGCGGCGCGCCTGGGGTTCCCGGTCTACACGTGCGGCCGCCACGCGGGCGGCCACATGCACCCCGAGACGCTCGACGCGATGGACTACCTCTACGCGCACGACGCCCGCGTGCTCGGCACGTGCACGTTCTGCTACTACCACATGATCGAGTACGGGGTCCGCAACCCCGCGGTCATGGTCGGCGGGCTCATCGGCGGCAAGCCGCTGACCTACGTGACCGACGTGCGGCGCACCATCGCCACCTCCGGCATCTGGTTCCCCTTCCATCCGGTGATCACCACCGATGAGGAATGGCGGCCGCTCCGCGGGTGGGACCGCACCCACGAGTTCGACGCGGCCTACGAGCTGGTGGAGACCATCTTCGGCGGCCACAGCGCGCGCGTGCCCGGCGTCGAGGATCGTCTCGAGAACGGCGTCTACAGCTTCCAGTACCATCCCGAGCTGGCGCGCGACCCGTCCGTCAACGAGGGACGCGGGAGCCTCGACTACCTGCGCTACGCGATCAACCTGGCCGAGCGCGGGAACCTCTGGATCGCCACCCAGCGCGACCTCTACCAGCGGATGGCCGACTACGAGGAGCTGGTGTTCACGGCTCGCGACGAGGGACGCACCGTCACCGTGACCAACCCCACCGACCGGCGCATCGACGGCATGGTGATCGAGCAGCGCCGGCCGTTCGGCACCGTCTGGGACGGCGAGCACGAGCTGGTCCACGTGGTCCGCGGCGCCTTCGTCACGGTGCCGCCGCTGCCGCCCGGCGCGTCGGTGACGCTCGCGTTCCGCGAGGAGGAGGCCGACGCGCCGATCGTGCGCCAGCCGAGCAACAAGGGCCTCACCATCCTGGACGCCCGCCGCGATCCGCGCACCGAACGGATCGCGCTGCGCGTCCGCGTGTGCCGGGCGCAGCCCCTGGCGATCGAGGGCGTGGACCCGGCCGGCGTCTACCAGGTCCAGGTGGACGAGGAGGCCGCCTACCCGGTGCTGCCGCGGGTGACGCGCACGATCCAGGCCCTGCTCAGCAGGCAGACGGACGGGCGCGGCCCGCAGGGCCACCGGGCGATCGTGCCGGGCACGCTGCGGTTCCTGGATCTCTCGATCCGCGGCGACGACGCGCGGTTCGTGGAGCGCACGATCCGCATCCGCCGCCTGGAAGGAGCGGAGGCCGACGCGGCGCGCGCCGCGCTGCTGGCCGCGGTGCCGGCGCGCACCGGCCGCGTGACCTGAGCCGGGGCGCGCGAGCTACTCGGAGCGGGCCGGCGAACGCGGACGTCGCCCGGTAGCTGAGGATCTCGCCCGGGTCCGCCACACATCCGCCCGCGCGGTCGATCCGCGGGTGGAACACCGGGCAGTCCTTCGTCCATACCGGGGCGTACCGCGGCCCGTGCCACCCGCGATGCGCCGAGCGGGCACGTACCACTGGGACAGATCGGTGCTGGTGAGCGCACGCCCGTCGGCGGAGAGCGCCAGACTGGTTGACGTAGCCGCCCACGCGCCAGCGAAGCGGGCGTGGCCGCGGCTCCCGTCCGTGCCCCGACGTCCGGGCTGCCCCGGCCATCCGCTCCCTCCCCGTCGCGCGCCCGTCCGTCGGTTCTCCGCGGGCACGGGCCGCCCCGGCGCTCGGCGCGGACCGGCGGCCATGGTACACCGGGTCGATCGGCGGACCACCCGGTCCGATCCGGCGCCGGACCGGAGTCGACGAGTTCGTGTAGGATACGGGGCCGACGCTCGCGAGGCCCTCAACCCGTCCCGTACGTGGAGGTGCCGCCCATGGTCGCTCAGCGCCGTCCTGCCGCGATGACCCTCGCCATCACGTTGCTCCTGGCCGTCGTGTTCCCGGCGGGCCCGCTCGCCCCGCCGGCGGCGGCGCAGGGCAAGCCCGAGGGCGAGATCAAGTTCGCCATGTACGTGACGCTCGCCCCGGCCTGGTACGACCCGGCCGAGGTGCTCGGCTTCATCACGCCGTTCTGGATCATGTACGCGCTGCACGACGCCCTGCTGAAGCCGATGCCGGGCAACCTCTCCGCGCCGAGCCTGGCCGAGTCCTGGACGGTGAGCCCGGACCAGAAGACCTACGAGTTCAAGCTGCGCGAGGGCGTGAAGTTCCACAACGGCGACCCGTTCACCGCCGAGGACGTGAAATTCAGCTTCGAGCGCGTCAAGACGAAGATCCTCCGCGAGAAGGTGCGCGAGGTCGAGGTCGCCGGTCCTCATCGCGTGCGCTTCCACCTCAAGGAGCCGTGGCCCGACTTCCTGACCTTCTACGGCACGCTCGCCTCCGGAGCCGCCTGGATCGTGCCGAAGAAGTACATGGAGAGCGTGGGCGTGGACGGCTTCCGCAAGCACCCGATCGGGCTCGGCCCCTACAAGTTCGTGAGCCAGCAGCCCGGTATCGAGCTGGTGGTGGAGGCCAACGAGCAGTACTGGCGCAAGGTCCCGTCCGTGAAGCGGCTCGTCTTCCGGAGCGTCCCGGACAGCAATACCCGGCTGGCCATGCTCAAGCGCGGCGAGGTGGACCTGGCCTACCTGCTCGACGCACCCCAGGCCCTGGAGGTGAAGCGGGACCCGAACCTCAAGCTCGCCTTCTCAGGGGGCAGCGGCACCTTCTACCTGGACTACCTCGATCAGTGGGATCCCAAATCGCCCTGGCACGACCGGCGCGTCCGGCTGGCCGCGAGCTACGCGATCGATCGCCGTACCATCAACGACGCGGAGAACCTGGGCGCCTCCAAGCTGAACGGCAACATCATCCCCAAGACGTTCGAGTTCGCGCTGCCGCTCGAGGCCCATCCCTACGACCCGGCCCGGGCCAAGCAGCTCCTGGCCGAGGCGGGGTATCCGAACGGCTTCGACGCCGGCGAGCTGCATCCGTGGCCGCCCTACTTCTCGATGGGCGAGGCGGTGGCCGGCAACCTCGCCGCAGTGGGCATCCGCACCCAGATCCGGACCATGGAGCGCGCGGCCTTCTACGCGGCGCTGGGCACCAAGAAGTTGAAGGGGCTCTGCCTCTGCATCGTCGCGGTCTACGGCAACGCGGCCTCCCGGATGTCGCAGATCGTCCCCAGCGAGGGCGCCTACGCGTACGGCGCGTATCCCGACATCGAGGCGCTCTACCGCCAGCAGGAGCGCGAGCTGGACAAGAAGAAGCGCGCGGAGATGCTGAACCGCCTCCAGCAGATGCTCTACGACCGCGTGCGCTACGCGGCGATCTACGACTACTACTGGCCGAGCGGCGTGGGCCCCCGCATCGAGAACGCGGCGCTGATGATGATCGACCCCTACCCGTGGGCGGCGCCGGTGGAGGAGCTGCGGCTCAAGAAGCCGTAGCCTCGTCGAGCAGGTGAAGGAGCGGCGCGGCTGATCGGCGCTCAGCCGCCGAGGTAGTGGGCCCGCACGTCCGGGTTCTCGAGCAGGGCCCGGCCGGTGCCCTCGAAGCGGTTCCGGCCCAGCTCCAGCACGAAGCCGCGGTGCGAGATCGCCAGGGCCTGCCTGGCGTTCTGCTCCACCATGAGCACCGCGGTGCCGGCCCGGTTCACCTCCGCGATGGTGGCGAAGACGACCTCCACCATGCGGGGATCGAGGCCGAGCGACGGCTCGTCGATCAGGAGGATCCGCGGCGACAGCAGCAGCGCGATCGCCATCTCCAGGATCTGCTGCTGGCCGCCGGAGAGCGTGCCCGCGGGCGCCCGCCGCCTGGCGCCCAGCATGGGAAAGCGCTCGAGCATGGCCTCGATGTCGCGCCGCACGTTGCGGTCGCTCCGGGTGTAGGCGCCCATCTCGAGGTTCTCCTCCACGCTCATCGCGGGGAAGTTGCACCGCCCCTGCGGCACGTAGGAGCAACCGCGGCGCAGCACCGCCACCGGGTTCTCCCCCGCGATCTCCTCGCCGGCCAGCCGGATGCTGCCGCGCGTGGGCCGGACCATCCCGAAGACGGTCCGCAAGAGCGTGGACTTCCCCGCCCCGTTGGCGCCGATGATCGACACGATCTCGCCCGCCCCGACCTGGACCGAGACCCCGCGCAGCACCTGGATCTCGCCGTAGCCGGCGTGCACGTCCTCGATCCGCAGCAGCGCCTCCGCGGCGCGCCCGCCGACGCCCTCAGCGGCCAAAGTAGGCCTCGATGACCTTCGGATCGCGGCGCACCGCCTCCGGCGGCCCCTCCGCGATCTTCTGTCCGTGGTCGAGCACGACCACCCGCTGGGAGATGTCCATGACCACGTCCATGTTGTGCTCGACCAGCAGCACCGTCTTGCCGGCGCGGTGCAGCGCCCGGATCTGGGCCTTCATCTGCTCGATCATGGTCGGGTTGACCGCGGCGGCCGGCTCGTCCAGCAGGAGCAGCTCGGGGTCGGGCATGAGCGCCGCCGCGAAGGCGAGCAGCTTGCGCTGGCCGTAGGACAGCGTGCCCGCGGGCGCGCGCTCCCGCGCGCCGAGCCCCACCGAGTCGAGCAGGCTCCGCGCGCGCTCCACCGCGGCCGCCTCCAGCCGGCGCACCCCGGGGGCGCGCAGGAGCCGGCCGAAGAAGCGCTCCTCCTGGTGCTGCTGGAGGAACGTGAGCAGGTTCTCCAGCGCGGACAGCCGGGGGAACACGCTCACCAGCTGGAACGTGCGGCCGACCCCCAGCCGGGCGATGCGGTGCGGCGCCGCGCCGGTCACGTCCTGGCCGCGGAAGAGCACCCGCCCGCCGTCGGGCGCGAGGTAGCCCGTCACGCAGTTGAACAGCGTGGTCTTGCCGGAGCCGTTGGGCCCGATCAGGCTCACCAGCTCGCCGGCCTCGACCGCGAGGTCCACCCCGTCCACCGCGGTGACCCCGAGGAAGCGCTTGGTGAGGCCGCGCGTCTCGAAGAGCGCCACGTCAGGCCCCCGGCGCCGGACCGCGTCGGCGCCCGGTGCGCCGCTGCAGCACGCCCTCGAGCCCGTCCGGCACGCGGATGACGATCACCAGCAGCAGCAGGCCGTAGATCACCATGCGCCAGGTGGGCGCCATGCGGAGCACCTCGGGCAGCGCGGTGAAGGCGGCCGCCCCCACCACCACCCCGCGCAGGCTCCCCACTCCGCCCAGGAAGAGCATCACCAGCAGGTTCACGCTCAGGCTCACGGAAAGCTCGCCGGGGCACAGCACGCCCACGTAGGACGCGTAGAGCGCGCCGACCCCGCCGGCCAGGGCCCCGGCGATCGTGAACGCGAGCATGCGGTAGCGCAGCGGATCGATGGCGGCGGAGGAGGCGAGCGTCTCGTTGTCCCGCACCGCGTGGAAGGCGCGGCCGAGGCGGAAGGTGGTGAGCCCGTGATAGAGCAGCGCCACCAGGCCGAGCGTCGCGAGACCCATCCAGTAGAAGCCCGGCAGCGTGGTGATCCGGAAGTCGCCCACCTGCGGCTTCGGGATGCCGGTCACGCAGAGCGGCCCGCGGGTGAAGTCCACCCAGTTGGTGGCCACGATCTGGGTCACCAGCGCGAGCCCGAGGGTGCCCATCGCGAAGCTGTGCTCGGTGAGCCGGAACATCGGCACGCCCACCACCAGCGCGGCGAGGCCGGCCAGGACGAGGCCGGCGGCCAGCGCGGCCGCGAACGGCCACCGGGCCTCGGTGGCGAGCAGGGCCGCCCCGTAGGCGCCGACGCCGAAGAACGCGGGGTGCGCCAGCGAGAGGCTGCCCACGTGGCCCACCACCAGGTCGTAGCTGAGGGCGAGCGCCCCGAAGAGCGCGGTGAAGACCAGCACGTGCAGGATGTAGCGCTGCTGGCCGGGCAGCACGGCCGCCACCAGCCACGGCACCGCGATCAGCGCCGCGCCCCCCGCGACCCAGCGAACGCCTCGCACGCTCAGATCCCGATCCGGCGGCCGAACAGCCCCTGCGGCCGCACCAGCAGCACCGCCACCATCACCACGAAGGCGATCGCGTCCTTGTAGGCGTAGGACACGTACCCGGCCGCGAGCGACTCGGCCAGCCCGATGAGGAACGCGGCCGCGATCGCGCCCTTCACGAACCCGAAGCCGCCCACGATCACCGCCGCGAAGGCCTTGAGGGTGAGCAGGGCGCCCACGTCGGGAAAGATGTTGAACAGCGGCGAGACCACTGCGGCCGCGGCGGCGGCGAGGCCGGCGGAGAGCCCGAAGGCGGCCAGCGCCACGTGCTGGACGTCGATGCCGACCACCGCGCAGGCCTCCCGGTTCTGGGACATCGCGCGCATGGCCTTGCCGAGCTTGGTGTGGCCCACGAACCACTCGAGCCCGGCGAAGAGCGCCACCGCCACCACCAGCACCACGATCCGCTGCCAGGCCAGCCGCACGCCGCCCACGTCCAGGATGGCGGCCGACAGCCGCGTCGGCACCTCCTTGGGCTGGGTGCCGAAGAGGAGGATCGCGAGATTGGTGAGGGTGATCGAGGTGGCCAGGGTCGCGATCAGCTGCACGTGCCAGGTGCGGGACAGGATCGTGCGGATCACCGCCCGCTCGTAGGCGAGCCCGAACAGCCCCATCGCGGCCACCGCGGCCAGGCCGGCCACCGGATAGGGCCATCCGAGGACGGCGTACGCGTACCAGAACGCGTAGCCGCCCAGCATGTAGAACTCGCCGTGCGCGAAGTTGATCAGCCGCACCACCCCGAACATCAGGGCCAGGCCGGCCGCCACCATGGCGTAGAGCGAGCCCAGGGTGAGGCCGTGGACCAGCTGCTCGAGGAGGTCGATCAAGCGCGGGCTACGGCTGGATCGGGATCTTCTCCAGCACCTTCAGCTGGCCGTTGTCGATCTGGACCAGGAGCATGTTGATGAACGCCTGGTGGGTGTCGTCGAACTTGACCCGCCCCACCGGGGTGTTGGCCACGTCCACCTCTTCCAGCGCGTCCCGGATCGCCTTGCGGTCCGCCTTGCCGGTCTTCTTGATCGCGGCCTCGATGGCGGGGGCCACCGCGTAGCGGAAGGCGATGGCGGCGAGGCTGCCGTGGATGCGCACCGGCACCTTCCAGCGCTCCATCCACTGCTTCTCCCACGCCGGGTCCAGGGCGGGCGTCCAGTACGTGGCCTCCACCAGCCCGTCCGCGATGTGCGGGCTGTCCCGCACCTGGTAGAGGAACTCGGCGGTGCCCATGCTGCCGCGCGCGTAGAGCTTCTGGGTGAGTCCCAGCTCACGGTACTGCCGCATGAACACGCTGCCCTCGCTGGCCAGCATGACCAGCAGCACGCCCTCCGGGGCCGCCCGCTTCACCCGCGTCAGCACCGGGCGGTAGTCGGCCTGCCCGCGGTCGAAGAACTCGGTCGAGACCAGCTTGATGCCCACCTTCTTGAACGCGGCGTCGTAGGCCGCGGCGGCGCCCCGGCCGAAGTCGTCGTTCTGGGCGAAGATCGACACGGTCTTGACGTGCTGGACCATGTACTTGGCGAACTGGTTGGCCAGCATCACGTCGTCCGGATTCACCCGGAAGACCCACTCGTTGCCGTTCTTGCCGATCAGGTCGCGAATCTTGGGATTGCTGCACGCCTCGATCACCATCGGCACCTGCAGCTCCTTCACCACCGGCAGGGCGCCGAGGCAGGCGCCGCTGTGGGTCTGGCCGACGATCACGTCGACCTTGTCCACGTCGACCAGCTTGCGGACCGCGCTCACCGCCTCGCCGGGGGTGCCCGCGTTGTCGCCGAAGTACAGCTCGATCTTGCGGCCCGCGATGCCGCCCCTGGCGTTGTACTCGTCGGCCACCATCTGGGCCGCCCACTTCACGCCCTCGCCGGTGATGGCCGACGGCCCCGTCATGGCGGAGGCGAAGCCCACCCGGATCGGCGGCGCGCCCTGCGCCCCCGCCCCCGGCACCTCGCCGCCGAGCCCGACGGCCAGCGCCGCCGCCAACGCGATCCCGATCACCCCTCGCCCGATCCGTGTCATCTCGCTCTCCTCGCTCGGCCCTCAGCCGAGGATCTGCAGTTCCTGGCTCGACTGCGTGAGGCGGCGCACGCCGGTCGCGGTGATCTCGACCGCGTCCTCCACCTGGATCCCGCCCCATCCGTGCTCGTAGTACGGCGTCTCCACGCAGAACACCATGCCCGGCTCGAGCAGCGTCTGCCCCCCCGCGTTGATGGTGGGCGGGTCGTAGGGCTCGAGCCCGATGCCGTGGCCCACGTGGTTGCGCTGGTAGTGCGGCATGCCCCGCTCGCGGGTGACCTGCATGCCGATCTCGAAGATCCGGCTCACCGGCACCCCCGGCTTCATGGCCGCGATCGCCGCGATCTCGCCGTCGCGGATCGCGTCGTAGTACCGGCGCTGCTTGTCGGTCGGCTCGCCCAGCACCGCGGTGCGCGAGATGTCCGAGCGGTAGCCCTGGTAGACGCAGCCCAGGTCGAGGCGCACCAGGTCGCCCTTCCGGAGCGCGGTCTCCGAGGCGTACACGTCGGCCAGGGCCGCGCGGTGGGGCCCGATGGTCACCACCGTGAAGAAGGTCTGGGCGCCGCGCCGGATCACCTCCTGCTCGAAGGCGCCGGCCGCCTCGCGCTCGGTCACGCCCGGCTTCAGCATCGCGAAGATCGCGGCGATGCCGTCCTCCGCGATGCGGGCGGCCCGCTCCAGCCGTCGCACCTCCTCCGGGCTCTTGACCATCCGCGCCGCCCGGAAGTGGGCGTAGGCCGGGGAGATCGTGGCCCCGGGCAACTGCTCGCCGAGACGGTGCCAGGTGGCGGGGAACACGCCCGCCTCGTCCACCCCGAGGCGGCCGGCCGCGACGCCGAAGCTGTCCAGCACCTCGCGCAGCGCCTCCCCGGGGCCGGCGGCGGGGCGGCTCGTGATCTCGCGCACCCGCCTGCCGATGGGCCCCGGATCCTCGGTGTAGTTGAAGAAGAAGTTGCCGTAGCACGCGATCCGGTCCACCCGGATCCCGTCCGCGGACACCCCGGTCGCGTCGATGAACGGGATCACCAGGCCCACGCCCTTGCGGGTGAAGACCCCGTAGAGCTCGAGGCCCCGGAAGAGCGAGTGGGCCACCGAGCGGAAGCCGGTCACGTACTGGAGGTTCTCGGGCGTGGTGGCCACGAGGGCGTCCAGGCCCTCGGCGTCCAGCACCCGGGTGAGGCGCGCGGCGATGTGCGGATCCATGCCATTGACGCTCATGCGGTTCTCCTCAGCGGAAATGGGGCAGGACCTCCTGCCCGAAGAGCTCGATCGCCTCCTGCATCTCGGCCACCGAGCGCGCCACGAACAGCATCCCGGAGCACGTGGTCACCCCCACCCGCTCGTAGACCCGGATGCGCTCCGCGATCTCGTCGGGGCTGCCGATCAGGTTGCGCTGCTCGAAGCCCCCGGTCTGCTCCCGCAGCGTGGACTTCTTGAGCGACTCGAGGTGCTTGAACAGCTGCGAGGCCCGGAAGCGGGCCACCGCCTCCTCGTGGGTGCGCCCGATCGAGACCGCGAACTGCGGCGCGATGTCGATGGCGGAGCCGTCGCGCCCCGCCGCCGCGGCCGCGCGGTGGACGTCCTCCACCCCGCGCGCGATCTCCTCCGGCGAGAGCACCGCCGGCATCCAGCCCTGCGCCCACTGGCCGGCCCGGCGCCGCACCTCCGGATGGTTGCCGCCCGCGTAGATCGGCATCGGGTCCTGCACCGGCTTCGGGTAGCACTCCACCTCCTCGAAGTGGACGGTGCGCCCGCGGTAGGTCGCCCGCCGCTCGGTGAAGAGCAGCCGCAGCGCCTGCATGCCCTCGTCCACGATGGTGCCGCGCCGAACGTCGCGGGCGTCCGGGAAGAGCGCCTCGTATTCCTCCCGGTACGCGCCGGTGCCGACGCCCAGGATGACCCGGCCGCCGGAGAGCTGGTCGAGCGTGGCCACCTGCTTGGCCAGCACCGGCATGTTGCGCATCGGCAGCACGATGATGCCGGTGGCGAACCGCAGGCGCGTCGTCCGCGACGCGCAGTAGGCGAACGTCATCAGCGGCTCGAAGAAGTTCGGCGGGTCCGGGAACTCCCGCTGCACGTAGCGCTGGGTCGTCATGTGGTCGTTGCCCCACACCGAGTCGAACCCGAGCCGCTCGCAGAGCAGCGCGGTGGGCAGGATGTCCGCCGGCTTCGCGAAGGGCACCGGGTACATCATCCCCTCGATGCAGGTCGGGATGTGGACGCCGAATTTCATCGCGGGCCCTGACTCATCGCCGGAGATGTCTCATCGCAGGCTGCGCCAGCAGGGCCCGAGCTCGGCCCCGATCACCGCCAGCTGCTCCACCGGATCCGCCGGGCCCGCGGGCAGCACGATGGGCGTGTCGAGCCCCGCCTCGCGCCACGCCCGGAGGCGGCTCCGCACCTGGTCCGGGGTGCCGGCCAGCGCGAAGGCGTCCACGTGGGCGTCGGTCACCGCCCGGGCTCCCGACTCGCCGGCGGCGCGCGCGGCGCGGATCGCGGCGGTCTCCGCCTCGGTCACGCCCGCATCGGCCAGGATCGACTGCCCGTGCAGGTGCGCCAGGTAGCGGGCGAGCAGCGGGCGCACCGCGCGGCGGGCGGCCTCCGCGTCGCGATCGATCGCCACCGGCACGTAGGCCAGCACGGGCAGCGGGCCCGCGGCGCCGCCGTCGCGGGCGCGCGCCCGCACCGCGTTCACGGTCTCGCGCACGCGCCGCACGTGGCCGGGCGAGGACAGGATCGAGCACAGCACGCCGTCGGCCACGCTCCCGGCCAGGGCGACCGCCCGCGGCCCCTTCACGCCGAGCACGATGGGCAGCGCGGGCTGGTCGGGCTTGAACTCGAGCGCCACGTCGTCGAGCGAGAACGCGACGCCCCGATGCGTCACCCGCTGCCCCGCCCAGAGGCGGCGCATCACGTCGACGCACTCGGCGAGCGCGGCCAGCGGCCGAGCGGCCGGGATCGCCATCTGGCCCTCGATCCAGCGGCGGACGCCGGCGCCGAGCCCGAGCACCACCCGCCCCGGGGCGAGGCCGGCCAGGGACGCGGTCTCCATGGCGAGCAGCGCGGGGTGCCGGGTGTACGGGTTCACCACCCCGAGGCCCAGCGTGATGCGGCTCGTGACCGCGGCGGCCGCGCCCGCCACCGCGAACGCGCCGGTCTGGAAGTAGTCCTCGATGAGCCAGAGGCTGTCGAGACCGGCGCGCTCGGCGGCGCGGGCGCGCTCGACCGCGTGGGCGGCCGTGCCCTCGCCCAGCAGCACCGCGCCGAGGCTAGGACCCGAGCCGAAGCCCATAGCGCGCCTCGAGCACCGCGAGGGTGGAGGAGAAGTCCGATCCCGCCGCCGGCACCTCCGGCAGCCACGCGCGGCTCGCCCCGTAGTCCTTGAGCCCGCCGGAGGTGAGCACGATCACGATGCTCTGATCCGGGTGCAGCGTCCCCGCCCGCGCCTGCTGCATCACCGCGGTGAGCCCCACCACCGCGGACGGCTCGGCATAGATGCCTTCCTCGCGGGCGAGCGCGCGCTGGGCCTCGAAGATGCCCTCGTCGGTGACGGGCACCCCCAGACCGTCCGACTCCTTGAGCGCGGTCAGGCCCTGGTAGGTGCCGTAGGGCGAGGCGATGGAGAACGCCACCGACGAGGTCGCGCGCACCTTCTCCGGCATCTCGAGCCCCCGCTCGAGTGCGTGCGCCAGCGGACCGAACGGCTCGGCCGCGAGCATGCGCGGCCGCGTCTTCACGAGGCCGGCGCGCTCCAGCTCCACCCAGCCCTTCCAGATGCCGAAGAGGCCGTCGCTGTAGCAGCTCGGCACCGCCACCACGTCGGGGGCCTGCCAGCCCAGCGCCTCCGCGATCTCGAAGGCGATGGTCTTGTAGCCCTCGATCCCGAACGGGTTGGAGCCGATGGGCGGCACCATCCAGCCGCTGGTGGGATACCAGCCGCACCGCTCGATGCCCTCGCGCATGAGCGCCCAGCGCTGCTCGGAGGTGGCGCACGCCACCACCGCCGCGCCGTAGGCCTGCATCAGCGTCTTCATGGTGTCGGGCACCGAGGCGAGCGTGAAGATCACGCAGGGCAGGCCGGCGCGCGCCGCGTAGGCCGCGGTGGAGGCGCCGTGGTTGCCGGTGGAGGAGATCGTGATCACGCGGGCGCCGGTGGCGACGGCGTGCGTGACCGCGAGCGAGCACAGGCGGTCCTTGTAGGACCACGTGGGGTTCTGGCTCTCGTCCTTGGCGTAGAGCCGCGGCAGCCCGAGGCGGCGACCGAGGCGCTCGAGCGGCACGAGCGGCGTGGCGCCTTCGCCGAGCGAGATCGGCTCCGCGTCGGGCAGCGGCAGCAGCCGCCGGAAGCGCCAGAGGCTGCGCGGCGCGGCCGGGAACGACTCCGGGGTCAGCGGCCCGCGCGCGGCCGCGGAGGGACGAACGGTGAGGTTGACGTTGAGCGACTGCGCGGCGCAGCGCGGACAGCCGGTGAAGAGCCGCTGATCATCGTAGACCGCGTGGCAGCGGAGACACTCGAGCTCGGTCACCGCCGACGCGGACGCCATCGGCGGCGAGGTTAGCAAGCGCCTCCGGGGGTGTCAACGCTACCCCCGGGGCGACGCGGGCAAGGAGTGCCCCGGCGGCGGCGCGCGGCGCACCACGCGCGCGCGCATGATCTGGCTCACGCTCGGGAACGCCTTCCGCGCCGCCGCCGGCACCGGCACCCACGCCTCGGTGCCGGGCCGTCCGCGGAAGTAGTCGAACGGCAGCGCGCCCGGCCCCGAGGGCGCGCCCACCACGATGCGCCCCACCATGCCCGCCGCCTCGTGCGGCCTGCAGAAGTAGTCGTAGACGCCGGGCGCGGTGAGGGTGACCGTGAAGTGGTCGCCGGGGTTCACGAGGAACTTCGAGTCCCACGGCTCCGCCTTCTCGGGGATGCGGAGCGAGTGGTGGTCGTTGGCGGGGTGATAGGCGGTGGTGGTGTGCACGTTGGCGTGCACCGTCCACCGTACCGTGGTGCCCGGCGGGACGAGGACCCCGATCGGATCGAACCACACCGCGGTGCCGAGCGGATCGCTCAGCATGCCGATGTCCACCGTGCCCGGCGCGCCCACCGCCCACCGCGGGCGGGCGAGGCCGGCGAGCATGAGCCCGCCGGCCGTCCGACCGGCCGTGAGGAGAAGCTCGCGACGGGTCGGCATCGCCGCCGCTCCTACTTCTGGAGCGCCGCCGCCTTCGCGGGCGACACGTACCAGACCACGATGTGGTAGTGCGGCTCCGCGACGCCGGGGTGGCCGGCGTTGAAGTACATGTCCACGTGGTCCACCTTCTCCTGGGCCGCCGCCAGGTTGTTGAAGGCCTTGTGGGCCTCGATGTCCTTGAGCGGGATCATGTAGACCGAGCTCACCAGCTTGCCGTCGTGGTCGTAGGCCAGGAAGGGGCCGGCCGGCAGCGTGGACGGCTTCACGTAGAGGGTGCCCAGCCCGGGCAGGAAGTCGGGCAGCGCGACCAGCGAGCTGACCTTCTTGTAGTCACCGCCCGGAGGGGCCGTGGACTGGGCCCGGGCCGGGGTGGCGTGGACCGCGAGGGTGAGGGCGAGGGCCGGCAGCGTCAGGACGGCTGCCTTCAGGATTCGCGCATTCATGGAAGCCTCCTCCACTTGGGATTTTGCTGCTCGGGCGGTATGCTACGGCAGGTGTGCTAGTTACGCAAGTTCCAACTTGTTTTACTATCAAGAGGCCCATGGAATCTCCGACCGGCACCAGGCTAGAAATACTGGAGCTGCTGCTGCGGCAAGAGCTTAGCTCGCAGTCCCTCGCGGAGCGCCTGAACGTCAGCCCGGCCGCGATCCGGCAGCATCTGTCGACCCTGGAGGCCCTCGGGCTCGTCGAGCGCCGGAAGGTCATCACCCAGCCGAGCCGCCCGACGTACCTCTACCGGGCCTCCCCCCAGGGCATGCGGGTGTTCCCGAAGCGCTACGATCTCCTGCTCACCCAGATGCTGGAGATCCTGACCGAGCAGACGGGACCCGAGGGCACGGGAGCCCTGGTGGAGGCGGCGGCCCGGCGGGTGGCGGACCAGGCGGGCGGCCAGCTGATCCGCGGCACCGACGCGGAGCGCTGGCGGCGGCTGGTGGAGTGGATCGAGACCGAGTTCTCCTGGCAGGCCGCGGTGGAGGAGGAGCCCGGGGAGGTGCGGCGCATCACCATCCACCAGTGCCCGTTCCAGGACCTCTCGAAGACCCAGCCGGACGTGTGCGGGATCTTCTTCGGGACGCTGATCCGCCGGGCGTGCCCGAACGCCACGGTGGAGCACGCGCCGGCGCCGGCCGAGCCGGCCTGCTGTGCCTTCGTGGTGGCGCCGACGAAGCCCCGGGCCTAGCCCGGGCGGCCGCCGAGCCCCGCGCCCCAGAGCCGGTCCGGGACGATCGGCAGGGCGTTGACCTCGATCCCCAGGGGCGCCAGCGCGTCCGACACCGCGTTGGCGAGCGCCGCGGCCGGGCCGAGCGTGCCGCCCTCCCCGACCCCGCGGACTCCGAGCAGGTTGTCGGCGGGGATCTCGAGGTGCTCCATCTCGATCGGCGGCAGGTCCGCCGCGGTGGGGACCGCGTACTCCATGAAGGTGCCGGTGAGCAGCTGGCCGCCGTCGTCGTACACGAGGCGCTCGCGCAGCGCGCCCCCGATGCCCTGGGCGATGGCCCCCTGCACCTGGCCCTCGACGATCAGCGGGTTGATGACGCGGCCGGTGTCCTCCACGCAGACGTAGCGCCGGACCAGCACCCGCCCGGTCGCGGCCTCCACCTCGACCACCGCGGCCTGGGCACCCGCCGCGAAGGTCCCGCGGATCGGATCGTAGAAGCGGGTGGCCTCGAGCCCCGGCTCCGCGCCGGGCGGCAGGCGATGGGTCTCGAGGTGCGCGACGCGCGCCACGTCCACCATCGCGAGGCCGCGCCCCGTCCCCCGCACCTCGATGCGGCCGTCGCGGAGCGCCAGGTCCCCGGCCGCCGCCTCCAGCAGGTGCGCCGCGATGGCCAGGATCTTCTCGCGCACCGCCCGCGCCGCGCGCGCCACCGCGCCGCCGCCGATCACGGCCTGGCGCGACGCGAACGCGCCGAGGCCGAACGGGGTCGCGTCGGTGTCGCCCAGCACCACGCGCACCGCCGCGGACGGCAGGCCCAGCTCGGACGCGACCAGCTGAGCCATCGTCGTCTCGATCCCCTGCCCCTGCGACGTCATGCCGACCAGCGCCGTCACCGCGCCGGATGGGTCCATGCGCACCGTCGCGCCCTCGTGGCCGGTGCGAAACGGCATGCGGGGGCCCGCGGAGGCGGCCTGGCCGAGCCCGGTCAGCTCGTTGTAGTTGGCGAAGCCGATGCCGACGTGGCGGCCCTGGGCACGGAGACGCGCCTGCTCGGCGCGAAAGCCCTCGTAGCCGATGGCGGTGACGGCCCGCTCGAAGCAGACCGGGTAGCTGCCGCAGTCGTGCACGAGGCGGGTCGCCGCGGTGTACGGCAGGTCGGCGGGGCCGATGAGGTTGATCCGCCGCACCGCGACCGGATCCACGCCGAGGGCCTGCGCGCCCAGATCGAGCAGACGCTCCATCACGAACGTGGTGGCGGGCCGCGCGACGCCGCGGTAGGGGCCGGCCGGCGTGGTGTGGGTGGCCACCGCGGCGACCTCGCAGCGATAGTGCGGGACCTTGTACGGCCCGGCGAGCAGGCCGCCCGCCATCAGCGCCTCGATGCCCGCGGTCCAGGGAAAGATGGAGTAGGCGCCCGCGTTGCACGCCACGCGCACGTCGAGGGCGAGCAGCCGTCCCTCGCCATCGAAGCCGGCCCGCGCCGCGTAGTGATGGTCGCGCGCGTGCACCGACGCGAGGAACCCCTCCCGCCGCTGCTCCACCCACTTCACCGGGCGGCCGAGCCGCATCGCGAGCAGGCAGAGGGCGACCTCCTCGGGATAGAACACCGCCTTCAGGCCGAACCCGCCGCCCACGTCGGGCGCGATCACGCGGATGCGGTTCTCGGGCAGCCCGAGGAGCCCGGCCAGCCCGTGCCGCACCAGGTGCGGCACCTGGGTGCCGAGCCAGAGCGTGAGCTTGCCCTCGGCCGCGTCCCACTCGGCCACCGCGGCGCGGCCCTCCAGCGGGGCCGCGGTCTGGCGGTTGGTGCGGAAGTCGCGCGCCACCACCGCGGCCGCGCCCGCGAGCGCGGCCTCCACCTGCCCGCTCTCGAAGCGACGGGTGAGCAGCACGTTGCCGGGCGCCGACTCGTGCACGATCGCCCCGTCGCGCGCGGGATCGAGCAGGTGAAGCGCCGCGGGCAGCGGCTCCCAGTCGAGGGCAAGGCGCTCGGCCGCGTCCTCCGCCGCGTAGCGATCACCCGCCACCACCGCGGCCACCGCCTCGCCCGCGAAGCGCGCCTCCGGCCACGCCAGGATCGGCTGGGCGGTCATGACGTAGCCGGGCAGCGCGGAGGGGGCCTGGATCCGGTGGGGCGCGAAATCGGGATCGGTTCCGGTGGCCACCGCCACCACGCCCGGCTGGGCGAGCGCCGGCGCCGCGTCGAGGGCGCGCACGCGCGCGTGCGCGTGCGGGCTCCGCACGAAGGCCACGTGGAGCATGCGCGGCCGCTCGACGTCGGTGACGTAGCGGCCCCGGCCGGTCAGGAGCCGCGCGTCCTCGGCGCGACGCTCCGGGGCGCCGAAGGCGCCGCGCTCGGCCGGGGACGGCTGGCTCACGCAGCTCTGCGACTAGACGGCCAGCACGATGCCGTCGTGGCCCGGATCCGCGCCGCCGTCGAGCCCGTCGGGGTGCACGCGGATCGCGTGGACCGCGGCGAAGCCGTAGGTGTTGGGGCTGCGCACCACCTCGTAGCCCTGCCCCTCGAGCGCCCGCTGCACCGCGTACGGCACGCGGTTGGAGACGTCGATGGCGTCGCTGGTGGCCGAGAAGCGCGGGGCGCTCACCGCCTCCACCATCGTCATCTCGAAGTCGATGGCGTTGAGCAGCACCTGGAGCACCCCCATCGCGATCTGGGTGGCGCCGGGCGCGCCGATGATGATGTGCGGCCGGTCGCCGTCGAACACGATCGAGGGCACGATCGAGCTGAAGCGCGCCTTGCCGGGGGCCAGGCTGCCTGCGTGGCCCGGCCGCGGGTCGAAGACGCCCATGCAGCCGTTGTACATGAAGCCGAGCCCGTCGGTGATGACACCGGAGGGCATGCCGAGCGAGTGGGTCATGGTGACGCAGCCGCCGTCCCGATCGATCACCGAGAGGTGCGTGGTGTCCGGCCGCGGTCCGCCCGCGTTGAACCGCGGCACGTGCGCCTTCACGCCCGCGTGGATCTCGGCCGCGAGCCCCGCCGCGTACTCGGGGCTGGTGAGCCGCTCGAGCGGCACCTCCACGAAGCGCGGGTCGCCCACGTGGCGGTCCTTGTCGATGGTGGCGCGCTTCATGGCCTCGGCGACGATCCGCACGTACTCGGGGGAGTTGTGCTCGAGCGACGCGAGCGGGAAGTGCTCGAGCACGTTCAGCATCTCGAGCAGCATGACGCCGCCCCCGGGCGGGCGGTTGCTCGACACCCGGTAGCCGCGATAGCGGCTCCAGAGCGGCGTGTTGCGCACCGTCTTCCACTGCGCCAAATCCTCCGCGCCGAGGAGCCCGTCGTGCCGCCGCATGTCCTCCACGATGGCGTGCGCGATCTCGCCCTCGTAGAAGACGCGGTCGCCGTGCTTGGCGATGAGCCGCAGGGTGTGCCCCAGATCGCGGTTCACCACCCGGTCGCCCACCCGCTTCGGGGTGCCGTCGGGCCGACAGTAGAGCGCGCGGGAGGCGGGCGTGAAGGTGAGCCGCTCGTGATTGGCGGCCCGCCCCATCTGCCCGTCCTCGGCCCAGAAGGACGCGACATGGGGCCGCACCGTCCAGCCCGACTCGGCCCACGCGATGGCGGGCTCCACCACCTGCTCCCAGGGCAGCCGCCCGTGCTCGCGGTGCGCGTCGCAGTAGGCGCGCAGGCTCGCCGGCACGCAGATCGACTGGTAGCCGATGTCGTTCACCCGCCCCCGCAGGATGAAGCCGTAGCCGTCGCGGGCCTCGGACTCGATGCGGTCGGCCCACATGTCCGGGCGCACCGCGAGCGGCGCGGGAGCGTGGAAGTCGATGTAGCCGTGGAACCCGGTGGCGGGCATGAAGATGCCGCAGCTTCCGAAGCCGGCGATGCCGCACATCATCGGATCCACCACTCCGGCCACCAGCGCGCAGGCCACCGCGGCGTCCACCGCGTTGCCGCCCACCTTCAGGATGTCGGCCCCCGCCTCGGTGGCCTCGGGCTGCGCGGCCACGATCATCGCCTGCTTGCGGTATCGCATGAATGCCTCCTCAGCCGGCCATCGACTCGATCGACTCCACCTCGTCGCGGGAGAGCGTAATCGAGGGGCTGGCCAGATCCTGCGCCATGTGCTCCGGGTCCGACGTGCCGGTGAGCGGCAGCATCCCCACCGCGAGCGCGAAGCGGAACACCACCTGGGGCGGGGTCGCCCGCTCGCGCTCCGCGATTTGGCGCACCAGCGCCGAGCCGAGCACCTCGGGGTTGGCGGTGAGCAGCGAGAAGCCTTGGTAGACGATGCCGTGGTCCCGGCAGAACGTCCGCACGTCCCGGTCCCAGCCCTGGCGGGCGAAGCAGCGGTTCTGCACGAACGCGGGCAGCGGGGCCCCGCTCGCCGCGAGCTGACGCAGGTGCCGGAGCGACACGTTGCTCACCCCGAGCAGCCGGGCGCGGCCCGCGCGCCGCTCGGCCTGCATCGCGGTCCAAACCTCGACGTCGTAGTCGGTCCACCCGTAGCCGGAGGCGGGCCCGTGCAGCACGTAGCTCTCCACGTGGTCGGTGCCCAGGTGCTCGAGCGAGCTCGCCATCGACTGGGCGACCTGGACCGTGAGCTCCGCGTTCGGATCGTAGGGCAGCCGGTGGTCCTGACCGGGGCGGTAGGTGAACTTGGTCTGCAGGAACACGTCGGCCCGCGTCACCACGCCCGCCCGGTAGGCCGCGGCCAGCCCCTGCCCCACGCCGGCCTCGAAATAGTGCCGGCGCTGGTTCGCGGTGTCGATGCCGCGGAAGCCGGCCCGGAGCGCCGTCTCCACCAGCGCCGGCGTGCGCTCCTCCTTCCAGGCGGTGCCGTAGAGGAACGTGGGCCGCGTCGGGGGCATGGCGCCGCCATTCTGCCACGTCCGCCGGCTTTGGGTTACTCTCACCAGCCAGGAGGACCTCCATGGCCGACCGTGGGATCGAAGCGGTGCGCGCGCACCTGGCGAAGCTTCCCCCGTCCGACACGATGACCGTGGCCGAGCGCCGCCGCCAGTACGAGCGGGCGGAGCGGGCCTTCCCCACCCCGCCCGAGATCAAGGTGGAGCGCGTGAGCGCGCCGGTCGCGCCCGCGGAGTGGCTGCGGCCGCCCGGCGCGGCGCCCGGCCGCGTCGTGCTCTACCTGCACGGAGGCGGCTACGTCATCGGCTCCCCGCGCTCGCATCGCCATCTCGCCGCCGCCATCGCGGCCGCGAGCGAGGCCGCCGGGCTGCTGCTCGACTACCGGCTGGCCCCCGAGCATCCGTTCCCGGCCGCGGTGGAGGACGCCACCGCCGCCTATCGCTGGCTGCTCGAGCAGGGCGTCGCGCCCGATCGCATCGTGATCGGCGGCGACTCCGCGGGCGGCGGGCTCACGGTGGCGACCCTGGTCGCGCTGCGCGATTCCGCGGTGCCGCGGCCCGCGGGCGGCGTCTGCATCTCCCCGTGGACCGATCTCACCATGAGCGGGGCCACCTATCGCACCCGCGCCCAGAGCGATCCCATCGTGAGCCGGCCCGGCATCGACGACTTGGCGCGGGCCTACCTGGGCGCCACCTCCCCGCGGACCCCGCTGGCCTCCCCGCTCTTCGCGGACCTGCGCGACCTGCCGCCGCTGCTGATCCACGTGGGCAGCGACGAGGTGCTGCTGGACGACGCGGTGGAGCTGGCGGCCCGGGCCAAGGCGGCGGGGGTGGACGCCACGCTCGAGGTGTGGGACCGGATGATCCACGTCTGGCACTGGTTCCTGCCGATGCTCGACGAGGCGCAGGCCGCGATCGACGCCATCGGCCGCTTCGTGCGCACGCGCGCCCACTAGCCGGACGGTCGCCCCGGAGCCCTCACCGCTCGGGGAGCCGCGTGATCTCGACGATGGCGAGCTGCTCGCTATCGACGACGAACCGCACGGACTCCCCCGGCCTGAGGCCCACCAGGAGCCCGGGGTCCGAGACGAGGAAGCTCATGTTCGTCATGGGCGCCATGAAGCCCGGAATCTCCTTGTGGTTCAGGACCACCCGGCTCTTGCGCTGATCGAGCGAGACGATGACGCCCTCACCTTCGTACCGCGTCCGGGTCTGCGATGCGTCCTCCGCTGCCGGCTCCCCGCCCCGGCCCACGACGAGCCGGCCGCGCATGCCCATCTTCTCGTGGGTCGGCACGTGGCAGTGGAAGTCGAGCGTGACGTCTCGATCCGGCGTGACGAAGCGGGCACTCCGCGTGCCCGGCCCTCTGAATTCGACCATGAACATCGGATCGAGCCCGGGGATCATGAACGCGTGCCGGACGCTGTCACCGTTCTCCAGAACGATCTCGATCTCCTGACACCGCTCCGCCCGGATGACGCGCGGCTCGAACCCGTACACCTCACCCGGACGCGCCTCGCTCGCCCCTTCCTTCATCACGATCCGCTGAAAGCTCCGCGGACTCGGGCACGACCGGGCCGCCAGGCGATGCTCGGCGATCTCCTCTTCCTCGGCCGTCGGGCGGTCGGTCCCCGGCGTCTCCGTTCGCACCGGATACGATGCCGCGCCCCGCTGGGCGCGGGTCGGTGCCCGATCCGCGGCCGACGGGTCGTCGCCGCCACCGTCCCGGGCGGCGCGCTCGTACTGGTCGCGCCCGACATGGAACATCGACGGATCGAACACCGGCACCTCGCCCCGGTAGAAGGCGGGATCGAAGAACCGCTTGAGGCTGGTCGCCACCCGGGGGAGGCTGTCGGAGTCCGTGAATCCCTCGTAGACGATGGCGGTGAGATCCCCGCCGGGGTTGATGCCGTTGTTGGTGGTGGCCAGCTCGGTGTGATCGTGCAGGAGCCACACGCCCGGCCCCGAGGCGATGGGCGACCGGGATCCCGCGTAGAGATCGAGGTCGAGGCGCTGGGCGGGGCTCACCGTGAACGTGTCCCGGGTGAAGCGCGACCCCGGCCCCAGCGCCGCCCCGTCGACCGCCATCGCGGTCGGGTGGTGGCCGTGGGTGTGCAGCGCGAGCGTGCGGGCGCCCGCGTTCAGGATGCGGAGCAGCACGTGCTCGCCCGACTTCACCTGGATCGGCGTGTCCCGCAGCGTGAACGGGAAGGACCGCCCGTTGAGCAGGAAGATGTTGGGCCGGCGCTGGCTCGAATCGTACTCGCGGTGCATCGCGCGCTCGATGGTCCGCGGGTCGTCGGTGCGGGCGGGGATGCTGTTCAGCCGGTCGTCGATGTCCGTGTACACCAGCGAGTACTCGCGCCGATAGCGTTCCGCGGTCGCTCTGGCGAGGTCGGGGATCCTGCCCGCGCCCGGCACGAGGTGCCGGAACGGATTGTGGGGGCGGTTGGGCTCGATGATGAACATCCCGACGAGCCCCATCAGCACGTGCACGTCGGGCTGCACGTGGCAGTGGTACCAGCTGGTGCCCGGATTGCGGGCGACGAACTCGTACCGGAAGGTCTGTCCGGGCATGACCGGCGCCTGGGTGATGTCGGGAACCCCGTCCATGGCATTCGGATGGACCGTGCCGTGAAAGTGGATGGTGTGGGGGAAGTAGTGCGTATTGTGGAGATAGATCCGCACGTGGTCCCCCTCTTCGACCCGGATGGTGGGGCTCGGCACGCGGGCAGGCGAGCACATGCCCGCCCCTTCCGGCGCGAATACCCAGAACGTCTCGAACTTCCCCGGATACACCTCTTCCTGGACTTCATCGACCTCGAGGTGGATCTCGACCTCGTCGGGATCACCGTCTCCGTCGAGGTCGCGCCCCAGCACGACGGCGCGATCGGAAGCGCAGGGGATCGGGGGCTCGCGCCAGCGGCCCGCGGCCGGGTCCCACCACGGTCGCTCGGGCGTGCTGGACAGGGCGGCCGCGTCGGCCGGGCCCCGGCCGGGCGCATACCGACCCTGGCCGGGGAGAGCCCCGCCTGCCATCGCGGCGACCATCACCGCGGCGGCACCGACCAGAGCCCGAGCCTTCACCGCGATGACCGCCGCCCTACTTCTTCGCCCCGCTCGACATCCCGCTCATGCCGCCCTTGCCGTCGGACATCCCGCTCATGTTCTTCATGCCGCCCATGCCCTTGGCGTCTTTCATGTACGTGAAGTGCAGCCGGTCGGCCGCGATCGCGTAGCCGTGCGCGGCTTCCGCGTCGCCCAGCGCGCGGGCCCGCGCATAGTCGTCCTGCGGCTTGTCGCAGCCCTGACGGGCCGCATCGAGGCTCTTCTTCGCCTCGTCGAGCAACGCGTTCACGTGGTCGAGCTGATCCTTGGGCATGCTCTCCATGCCCTTGAGGTCATCGGTGACCTTGTCGACACTCCTCTGGGCGCGCTGGACCGGCTGCCGGCAGTCGAGCGATTGCGCGAGCGAAATCCCGGGACCCAGGGCCAGCGTGGACACACAGACCATCATCGCGGTGATCATTCTCATGCCGCTCCTCCGTCGCGTGAGCGCCGTCCAATCGCCTCGAGTCGTCGGCACCCACGTGAGCCTGCGCAACCCTCGCGCGAGACCCGACGACGCAGCTGTCGAACCGAATCCGCTAGATCGAGACGAGGAGAGGAGGCGCCCGGCCCTGGTGACGGGCGACAGGCCGCGCCAGCGGCCGTGGGTCGTCGAGGCCCGGTACCGACGCGATCAGGTGAGGCGCGGCCTGGCCGGGAAGGGTCCCGTCGAGGCCGATCGCCGGCACGTTGGAGGCGGTGCTGGCCCACCGGCAGTCGTTGTCGGGCGACCCGAGATGGTGAACCGCGTGGCGAGCCATCTCGAAGTCGACGGCGGGCAGCGCCAGCACGAGAGCCGCGCAGAGAAGAATTCGCAGGGTCGCGGCCGGCACCGGCCTCACTGGCCCTCCACCACGAACCGCACCGCCCCTTCCGTCAGGTGCCCATCCGCGGACAGGACCTTCCACCGCGCCAGATAGGGGCCGGGACTCAGGTCCGGCAGCGCGTACACGAGGACGTCAACGGCCGGACTCGATTCCCGGCGCGGTCGACAGACACCCCGGCCCCGGACACGGCGGCGACACGAGATTCTTGGCTCCGCGCTCATGCGGCCGTACTATATCGCCTCACGATATATCTTTCCAGCGAGGAGCCGATCCTCTGGCGAGATCCGAGGCCGTCGACTACTGGACTCTGGCGGAGCTTCGCTATCACCTCCGGCGCTTCCTCCGCGTGCGGGAGGAAGCGGCCCGGGCGGCCGGGGTCGAGCCGCAGCAGTATCTGCTCCTGCTCCAGGCGAAGGGTCTCCAGGGCCGGGAGCCGGTGACGATCGGCGCCCTCGCCGAGCGGCTGCAGCTCCGTCACCACAGCACGGTCGAGCTGGTCGATCGGCTAGTGGAGCGCGGCATGGTCGCGCGGCGCGAGGACCCCCATGACCGGCGGGGCGTCATCGTGGAGCTCCGGCCGGCGGGAGAGGCGGTGCTGAAGCGACTGGCGCAGTACTCGCTCGATGAGCTCCGGACCGAAGGGCCGGCGCTGGTGGCGGCTCTCGACCGTCTCCTCATCGGCGCCCGGGCCCGAGGCGCGAGGAGGCGCGCGCCATCCGTGGCGAGGCGGTCCCGGTGATGCGGAGAGCCGTCGCCCCCGGCCCGGTCAGGCCGACACGCGCTGGGAGCGCACCGCGGCGAGCGGGCTCAGGTTGAGCCAGGCGCGCAGGCGCGCCCGCGCCCGGCCGGCTCCGAACACCTCGATCCGGTGCTGGTCGAGCGCCGCGCCCACGGTGATGTCCCCGCGCACCACCCGGATCAGGTTGCGGAGCGTGCCGCTGACGTAGAGATCCACGTCGAACCCCGGGTGGTCGCGGCAGAGCTGCGTGCGGCCGTCCTCGTGGAGGAACCACCACCGCCGGCGTCCGGCCGGCTGGTCGGTCAGCTCGAGCTCCACCACCCGCCGCCCCTCGCCCAGCGCCTCCCTGTGCACCGACCGCTCCAGCGCCCACAGCAGGAGACCCAGGTCCACCTCGCCCGGGGCGAGGTCACGACGCGTCCACCGCTGTCCCCACACCCCGAGCGCCTCGACCAGCGGCACGAACTCCCGCCCGGCCCGGGTGAGCCCGTAGCGAAAGCCGCGCCGCCCCTCGCCCCGCCGCCGCTCCACCACGCCCTCGGCCTCGAGCTGCCGGAGACGGCGAGCCAGCAGGGTGGGCGACATGAGCGGCACGCCGCGCTGCAGCTCGGCGAAGCGCGTGGCCCCCGCGGCCAGGTCCCGGATGATCAGGGCGGTCCAGCGCTCGCAGAAGATCTCGGCGGCCTTGGCCACCGGACAGAACTGCCCGTAGCTTCGCATCGCGGATCCTCCTTCGCCGGCACCTTACCCGCCCGCGGCCCTCCCGCCAACTACACTTTCTGGACTGGCCGCGCAACCGCGGTGCCGGTCATCCTGCGCGCGACTCCACCACGAAAGGAGTGGACCATGAGCACTTGCGCTACCACCGCATCGCGCATCCAGCCCCATCACGAAGCGGCGGCCCGGTCGTGGGGACAGGGCGGCCGGGCGTATGACGATATCAGCTTCGTCCTCTCGGACGCGCTGGCCCACGCCGCCCAGCGGCTCGACGCCACCGCCGGCCAGGAGATCCTCGACGTCGCCACCGGCACCGGCTGGTCCGCCCGCAACGCGGCCCGCCGCGGCGCCCGGGTGACCGCGGTGGACATCTCGCCGGAGCTGCTGGCCGCGGCCGCCGCGCTCTCCGCGCACGTCGAGCCCCGGATCACGTTCGAGCAGGCCGACGCCGAGCGGCTGCCGCTTCCGGACCGGCGGTTCGACGGGATCATCTCGACCTTCGGCGTCATCTTCGCGTTCGGGCAGGAGCGCGCGGCCGCCGAGCTGGCCCGGGTCTGCCGGCCGGACGGCCGGCTCGTCATCGCCGCCTGGACCCCGAAGGGCGCGGTGGCGGAGTTCTTCGGCATCATCGCCCGGCACGCGGCGGCGCCGCCGCCGCCCGCCTCCCCCCTCGCGTGGGGCGATCCGGCCCACGCCGAGCGCCTGCTCGGGCGCGACTTCCGCCTCGCGTTCGAGCCCGGGATCAACCACGCGTATCACGAGAGCGAGGATCACATCTGGGAGTGGTACACGCGGGGCTTCGGTCCGCTCCGCGAGCTGGTCGGCCGTCTCGATCCGCCGGCCCTCGCCGCGCTGCGGGCGGACCTCGCCGCCTATCACGGCCACTACCGGACGCCGCTCGGCCTGCACGTGCAGCGCGAGTACCTGCTGATCCGCGGTATCCGGCGGTAGCCGGAGACGGTCCTTGCGATTCCGCGCCGCTTCTGGGACCATCGCGCCATGCGGGAGCAGTCGTACCCCATCGTCCGCCGGCCGGCCGAGGGGACCCGCATCCCGGTCCTGGTCAGCGTCCCGCACTACGGCACGCAGCCGGTCCCCCACATCAGGCGCGAGGACTACACCGAGCCCTGGTTCGAGACCTTCGCGTACGGCTTCGCCGACACCTTCGCGAGCGACCTCTATCACGACCTGCACGAGCACGGGGCCACCGTGCTGGCCACGCCGTTCTCGCGCATGTTCGTGGACGTGAACCGCCGCCGCGACGACTTCGAGCACCACGCGGGCGAGGTGCGCTCGTGCCGCGGAGTGGTGCGCACGCACACCACGCGCGAGGTCCCGATCTTCACTCGCCCGCTCGGCCCCGCGGACCTGGAGGCGCGCCTGCGCGCCCTCTACGATCCCTACTACGCGGCGTGCGAGCGCCTGCTGGGCGAGCTCCGCTCCGCCCACGGCCACGTCCTGCTGCTCGACGCCCACACCGGCAGCCCGCGGCGCATGAAGGACCACCAGGTCATCCTGGGCACCCGGCACGGCGCGACGTGTGCTCCCGCGCTGATGGCCACCGTGGCCGCGATCTTCACCCGCCACGGCTTCGAGGTGCACGACAACGTGAGCGGCTACCGCGGGGGCAACATCGTGGCCACCTTCGGCCGGCCGGAGGCGACCGCGGTCCACGCGCTGCAGCTCGAGGTCAACGCCTCGCTGCTGATGGCGACCGGTCGGGACGAGTTCATCGCCCTGATCTCCCGGGGCGGCGTGCCGGAGAAGGCCGCCGCCGGCATCGCCCGGGTGCGCGCCTGCCTCCGGGAGGTCATCGCCGCCCTGCCCGGGGCCCTGGCGGCCCTGCCCGCCCCGCCGTCGGCCCCGGCCGGCGCGTCCGCCCGGCGCGCCTAGAGCCCACCCGTCCGGGCGTCGGCCGATCAGGTCGGACAGGCTAGAATAGCCCTCATGCCCGATCCCACCGACCGCAAGCTCGAGATCGTCACCGAGGTGCCCGACTCCGCCATGGTGGTCTTCGCCCATCCCGACGACGCCGAGATCGGCTCGGGCGGCGTGATTGCCCGCTGGGTGGCCGCCGGCTGCGACGTCACCTACGTGCTGTGCACCAACGGCGACGCCGGCACCGCCGACCGCGGGCTCACGCCGGCCGAGCTCGCGGCCAAGCGCGCCCGCGAGCAGCGGGCCGCCGCCGACTTCATGGGCGTGCGCCACGTGGAGATGCTGGGCTATCCGGACGGCTTCCTCGAGGACACCCGCGAGCTCCTGGGCGACATCGTGCGCGCGATCCGGCGCCACCGACCGCACACCGTGTTCGTCCACGACCCGTACCGGATGAAGGGCTTCCAGCACCGCGACCACCGGAAGGCGGGCATCGCCACCACCGACGCGGTGTATCCCTACGCGCGCGACCACCTGCACTTCCCGGAGCACATCGTCCGCGAGGGCCTCGAGCCCCACAAGGTGCGCGAGCTGTGGTACTGGGGCGCCGACGAGCCCGACATCATCGTGGACGTCACGGACGGGATCGAGCGGCAGATCGCGGCGCTCGTGCGCCACCAGAGCCAGGTGCCCGGCTTCAACGTGCCGGAAGGGGCCACCATCGGCGAGCGGGTGAAGAAGAATGCGGCCGACCTCGCGGCCGGCTACGGCTTCGAGTACGGCGCCGTGTTCCGGAGACTCATCGCCCGCCGGTAACGGATCGGCCGCCCCTCGGTCCCCGAGCTCCCGCGCGCTTTCCCGGGCGCGCCGACGAGCCGGGGGGTCCTCTCAGGTCCAGCAGGGCCTCGCGAAGCGCGGTGAATCGCGCCTCGCCGAGCCGCTCCCGGATCTCGCGCTCCGCTTCCCTGGCCGCCGCGCGGACGGCCGCGTCGAGCCGTCGCCCGCGGGCGGTCAGCCGGACGAGGCGGGCCCGCCGATCGGAGGGGTCCGGCCGCAGCACCAGATAGCCGCGGCGCTCGAGGTCGCGCAGGAGATCGTTCACCGACTGCTTCGTGATGCTCATCTGCTCCGCGAGACGGCTCGGGCGGGAGCCCTCCAGCGACTCGAAGCGAAACAGCCCCACGTGGGCGCCGGTGAGGTCGGCGTACCCCGCGGCGACCACCGTCTGATAGATCCGCCGGCGCACGCTCTCCCACGCGTGACGCAGCAGGCTGCCGATCCAGGGACCGGTATCCCGTGCGCGCCGTCCCCGGGTTGACATCCCCATGACGTCAGCCTACCTTACTATCGGGATGTCAGGGAGGCCCCCCATGAACACCGGTGAGTTGCTGTGGGCGCCCCCCGCCCCATTTCCACGCGAACGAGCGTGAGTTCTTCCTCGTCGTCGCCGGGGCGCTCGACTTCATGGCGGACGGCGAGTGGACGCGGCGCGGCCCCGGCAGCTTCGTGGAGCTGCCGCCCCGGACGACGCACACCTTCATCAACAACACCGACGCGCCGGTGGTGTGGGTCACGGGCTGGCGGCCCGAGGGATTCGAGCGGTTCTTCACGGATTTCGGGGTGCCCGCGACCGACGGGCGGGCGCAGGACCGATCGGTGGCCGAGGACATCGTGGCGCGGGTGGTCCAGAGCGCCGAGTGCTACGGCATGTATCTCTCGCCTCGGTAGCGCCCGTCCCCGCGCGGGCGCGTCGAGGGGCATGGGGGCCCGCAGTGCACGATACCAGGCGCCGCTTGCTGTGGCATGGACTGTTCCTGTTCCTGCTGGGCTGCCTCACCGGCTTCGTGGAGGATCGGTTCACCAATCCACGCATGGGGCTGGCGGCGCACCTCGAGGGGGTGCTGAACGGAATCTTCCTCCTGGCGCTGGGCGCGGCGTGGACGGAAGTCCGGCTGCCGCCGCGACTCGAGGCCGCGGCGTACCGGGGCGCGCTGTACGGCACCTACGCCAACTGGGCCGTCACCTCCCTGGCCGCGATCTTCGGGACGGCGGCCCTGTCGCCCATCACGGGAGCGCGTCGTGGCGCTGAGCCGTGGCAGGAGTGGCTGGTGACGGGCGGATTCGTGAGCGTCGCCGTCGTCATCGTGGCGTCCGCCGTCCTCGTGCTGGCCGGTCTGCGGCGCCGGCGCGGGCCGTAGTCGCCGGCCGCGCCCCCGGCGGCGGCGAGCCCGGTCAGGCGCGTCAGTACTCCGACAGCAGCCGGTCCACCATCGCGCGCGCCGAGGCCCAGTCGAAGGACCGGTACATCCGGCGGTTCACCACCGGCTGGGCCGCCGAGTAGAACATCTCGTACTGCAGCTGCCGGCCGCCGTACTCGGTGCCGATGAAGTCCCAGATCAGCTTCAGCAGCTTCACCCGCTCCCGCGCCGGGGTCCCGATCGCCTGGTAGTAGCGCTCGGTGGCCGCCGCCGTCTCGGGCGACTCGAAGCTGGCCACCGACGACGGTAGGTTCTGGAAGGCCCCGCCCGCCAGCTCGCGCACCGTCTTGTAGAGGTCGCCGATCAGGCGGCGCTGCAGGCTCATCCCCGCGTAGATGTACCGGGGTTGCGGCCGCGCGTAGCCCTCGCTCACCAGCGGGTAGCGCTCCGCGGCGGCGACCAGGGCGTCGAAGGTGGCCGCGTAGGCCGCGATGTCCCCGCCGAGCGTGGCCTGGGTCGCCGGGTCGCCCTCGGCGCGGCCCACCGCCACCAGCTTCGCGGCCAGCCCGGCCAGCAGCTCCAGCTTGACCCCGAACCGCACCAGCGACTGGAAGTTGGCGGTGACGTGCGCGGGCGACTCGTGAAACTGGGCGGCCACCCGCTCCACGCTCTTGTAGACGAAGACGTGCTCCCACGGCACCGTCACGTCGTCGAACACCACCGTGGTGTCGATCTCGTCGAACCGCGAGGACAGCGGGTAGTCGTAGACGCTGGTGGCCGTGGTCGCGTACGGGCGGCGCGGCAGCAGGCGCAGCCCCGGCGCGCCCACCGGCACCACCAGCGAGATCGCGTAGTCCTCGTCGCCCGGGACCAGCGGGGTGATGTAGCTCACCAGCAGCCAGTCGGCCATGGTCACCGACGTCGCGATGGAGTGGGCCCCCCGGATCACGATGCCGCCTGCGGTCTCGCGCACCACGCCCGGGTGGAGATACGGCTCCGGGTGCTTGTGGGCGGGGGTGACGCGATCGATCTGGGGCGGCACGATCGCGTAGGCCACGTAGAGGTCCTCGTCGCGGGCCTTGGCGTAGAAGCGCACCACGTTGTCGCCGAACTGCTTGCCCCCCCGGTCGAACAGCTGTCGCCAGCCCGCGAAGGCGGTGAGCACCGAGGCTACGTGGTCCGGCGTGCGCCCCATGAGCCCGTAGGAGCCCTCGGCCCAGAAGCGGTGGACGGCCCGCCGGCGCCCCAGGTCCTCCGCCGAGCGCGGGATCAGCCACATGGAGCCGATGCGCCGCCCGTCCGTCGGATCGATGCAGGTGGTGACGTCGGGGGAGTCGAGCGCGGCCTCGTAGCGCTCCGCGATCCGCCAGATCGGCTCCGCGAAGGCGGGGTGCGCGGTCACGTCCGCGACCCGCTCGCCGTCCAGGTAGACGGCGCGCCCGTCCCGGAGCGACGCCAGGTAGTCGGCCGCGCGGCGCATGGCGCAATCTCGCACAGGCCGGCGACCCGGCGCAACCCTCCGATCACCCTCAGAACAAGTGTTACCGAAACGGAAGGGGTTGCCTCAAAACCGGTGTTACCGAACCACGCACCGGAAAGGGGGCCCTGTGACCGAGCCAGCGCGCCGGGAATACGCGGC